>Ga0265780_10010877_pt1 | contig 10818 bp, 13 predicted proteins | sample P1T30metagenome_FD_192432 | JGI IMG/M metagenome (GOLD analysis project Ga0265780, IMG submission 192432) | Plant litter microbial communities from East Loma Ridge, Irvine, California - P1 T30 | ecosystem: Environmental > Terrestrial > Plant litter > Unclassified | place: USA: California... | reverse complement strand
TGGAGTATACCAATTCTCGTATTCGGACTCAAAAGGAAGCGGTTAGTCATGGCGAACGCCTCCAAACAACTTCTCCGTTCGAGATGATAGACTAACTTCACTTGCAGCTATTTCACCTCATAACCGCAAACGATTCTGCGTCGGCTCAGCATATTGCTGAAGAGTCCCGCCGAATCGCATGGGCCACTAGGAGCGATGCGCAAAGCATGAAACTCCTCGCTCTGATGACCACAATCTTTCTACCGGGCACGTTCGTCTCAGGTCTCTTCAGCACGCCAATGTTCCAGCGCGAATCTAGAGATAAGGTCGACGACACCATTGTCAAGATCTGGAAGCCAGGGCTGTTCTTGTACATCGCAGTCTCCCTGCCGCTCCTGCTAATGACTCTCCTGGTCTGGGGTTTGTGGACATTTGGGTATAAGCTGAAGAATGAGAGGCATGTCAGGGTTGCAAGGAAACGCCTGTTTCACACTGCTGGGTCTACGGAAAAGGAAAATCTAATAATGAGGCAGAATACCATTACATGAGCACGTTCTGTGAGGCTTTAATGGCCATTTTCTGCGCTACTGGTCTTCAAATGGGTTTTGGGGGGATTGTGGTTGCTGCAATATCATCTGTATCCGTTTCACATAGTGGCTCATGCTGTGCATGGCGATATCCCCGAACACGACGGCCTCCAATTCCTTCGGGTCGACCCGCAGTGGTAAAATTCTCTTGAGTTCGTCATTCTCATCAGTTTCGCCTCTTAGGACTACCTGGTCTCCGCTAGGAATATAAAAAGGCGGAGGGATTGCCCATTCTTCTGTGGTGACCGGTCGCGTCCATGCCTCAACGAGGCTCCGCATGTAGCTTTCCTGGGCAAGAGGGGCAGGGTCTCCCTCATTAATGAATGATATGAAAAGTTTTGCTTTTGTCGTCGGACGCAGAATCGCAGGTCTGGAGACCGGTGGTCCTCCAAATGTGACGCAGTCTATGCAAGTAATCTTATCCACTGTGTAAAACATAGCCTTGATCAGCCAAGCACTTGATGATTCAGTGAGCTCACTTACTTGCTTTCAATCTTGACAATTGAGAGGTATTTGAATGCATAGATGCGAAGAGGAGCTGCGCAATTGCGGCACCGCTGGAGTGACCGGTGAACAATAGGTCCACTTCACCTGGCGGGCGATCCTCGAACAGCTTCGTTATCTCTGCTGCGACTAGAGGTTCCATGTTTTTTGCAAGCGCGAGAAGACCGCGATGGCATTTCATGTCTACCCCCAACTCTTCGCAGTCTGTAGGATCTGTATTGGTATTGACTGCCCATTCCATTGCAGAATACATAGGCCACCTGGTAGCGCGAAACGCGATGATAAGATTGTCGCGTTCGTCAATTCTCGTAGTATGCAGACAGAAGGGTCTGCTATTTCCGGTGGCACTCTTTGGCCCGCAGAATATCGTGTCCTCCGACGATCCTTTGATCTTGTGGACACGGACAGCCCACTCTGCTGCAAGATTGACCTGTTTCCACTGGGACATCTCTCTACATCTCTTTTAGAACCACGCGACGGCTCTTACTTTCTTTGCTGACTTACAATTCAAAACGGCTTATACCATCTCGGAGAACATGATTCGCATACTTTTCGATCCTACCAATGTAGTCAATCCATTCGTTGTCGTTCTCAACTTGAAGATCTTAGCGAGGTGTCGTGAATGCTCTCGATTAAGGCTGCAAAGGCTGACTTACGTTGGTCGGCAATATCGTATGAGAAGTCGATGTCGTTCAGCTTCTTAAAGGCTTTGGATAGCGCGACGGAATTCGAAGTACTCTCAGTGGACTGGGAGACACTGTTCGAGGACGAGGCTACTGCCCCGCTGCTTTCAGCAATCAAAGTCTTTGTTTTCGACTTACTGAGGAGACCCCAAAGTCTCTTGTTTGCTTCTGCTCTGGACTGTGGCATCTCGGGACTATTGCTCTACGATGGCTGCTCTGGTAATGAAGTGCAAGTCGTCATTGCCGCCTGGACTCTTGGCATCGTTACACAGCCGAGGGGTAGGTACCTAGATACTACTCTCGCGATCTTGGAAGACACGTCACTGGATCTATCACCTCCCCTGCATGACACAATGAACCCTGATGATTCTGCCAGCACTTCAAATATCTACGATGGTACCTTTGGTGAAATCTTCCGGTTGCTCAGCAGCGTGTATTGGGAGGGCTTGGAGAGAGAAGTACGCGAACTCGTTCTAGCTTATCAAGATATAGAGAGGTACCAGACAAATTCTTCTCCCAACGAAACCGTTGCTCCGGATCTCAGTGCTCGCAACTTCGAGCGTTTCTGTAATTTATTGAGTAAGTTGACGACTAGCAAACTCAAAAGCTACAGCACGCACGCTAACCGAGCTGCAGCACCCTATGTCAAAGGTGACGATGCATTCGACTCAGTAAGATTGCACAGTCGCGCAGTTGAACTTGCTCGGGGTGTGTTGACTTCCTCCCGTATAATTTAAACCGGAAAGGATTAAAAGTCTCTTGTAGCTCACTTGGATCTCGATTCTGAATCACGGCGTAGCCGATCTCTTCTCCAGGCACTAGGTAATCCACACTATAGGCTGTGTGTATGAAACTTAGTGACGAAATACACTAGGGCTACTGGATGTCGACATTGTGCACGACAGCATAGACGACGTCACAATTGGCAGACATTGTCATAATCCACGTGGTATGTGATAGCAAAAGAAGAAAGCTCGGAATTTGCAAGTTGATTGGAACTCTAGGCGAGACATTTCGAATACCGAGTGATTCGCGTGTTTATTTCCGCGAAATGCGTTGCGAAGCGTGCAGACAACCACTGCGAGAATATTTCTATTATGAGTGCAACGAAGGATGTGTCAGGTCAGTTCCACACGGCTTTAGATTTCCTCGACGCTTTGCTAACGCTTTGCGCATTTCAGTTTGATCTCGAAGTTCTACATCCAGGATGAAGAAGGCAACGAAAGGAAGGATATAAATATACCCCTTGAGTCCAGACCGCCCGTGAGGCTATGTGTTGCATGTACACGTAAAGATGACATACTGGCGACATGTAAACGAGAACACTGTCGCAAAGTGTTTCATCCCACAAGTGAGGAAAAGGGTATGTCTTTCTCTTGATTTGAAAAGTTCTCAAAACACTAAAATACTCCTAGGAATTCCCTCATTCAGAGCAAAGCTACGGGCCTTTGAATTCAGGAAGGAAGACGGTTCATCCGCATCACAGTTGCAAAGAACGGCTTCCAAGCTTATCTCTCCAACCCATTTCGTGAATGCAGGACCACTCCACGTTGCTCTTACCTTCGGGCCTCTGATGATAGAAAACGGCTTGCGACCGTAAGTTATTCGTATACCACCTTGTAGCAGGACACTAAATAAGCCATCAGCGTCCACAAAGCCGACATCTCCTGTCGGCCCATACCGTCTCTACGATACAAACCATCTCTCATGAAGTTGATATTCTCTGAACGGGACGCGACGAACGAGACAATTCTCACGGGGCATGTGTACGATGACAAAGCCAACAAACGCGTGATCAAAGAGCTACATCAGAAACCTAGAACCGCCCGCCGCATTCTTGGTTGCGCGAAGAAGGTGTGTGGCGGTGCATTCTCCGGACACAACGTGCACTTCTCAGATGGCGAGAAAGAGGTAATAAGGTGTCTGACCGAGGCTGGTTCTAGCTTTAAGCTAAAGGGAGAGTCCGCTAACTGGGTCACTCGAGCGCGATCGAACCTGCGCAAGGCCTCGCTACCGATTGTCGAGGCCATCAAAGAAACCTTTGGGCACGAGATCGATATATATCTCAAGCATTTCGCCAAAGTTCTGGCGAATCGGGATACCCGTCTGGACTGGACTTGGCGAGAGAATACTTGCCAGAACTTCGCCACAAATCTCATCAAAGACTTGCGAATCTATGGCACGTTCCATCACATGCCCTTAGCTTTCATTGATGATGAAAAAGTTCGCAATGCGAAGGATTGGTCCTGTCCTCGATACGCCATGTCCTTCGGGTCAAGCATCGACACACCGCTAGCGTTACTGCGACCGCAGCCTCGCTCCCTCATTTGGAACTTCTACCATAGACACCGGGACAACTGCGACCTTGTGGAATTCGGAGAAATATACCGTAGGAAGCCTTGCGCCTTTCCGACCGAGGCATGGCTGCTGCTCGACGGCATTGAAGACACCGGAGAAGCGAAGATTTCGTTGGTAGATGCTCTGTGGAGCATACCGAGGGACTCCATATCTATCTTACACACGCATCTCTTGCGCGACTCATCAGTGTACTCCAACACGGGACAAAAGGTTTTGACCAGAGAGCAATGGGTACAGAATCGTCTTCGCGTAATGCACCAGCTGGATGTCTTCGCAAGTCTGAGCGGTGCGCTCACTGCTGCGCTGATGGAACAACGGATCGAAAAACGACATCTCATCGCAAAATCCGCTCATCCTCTTGCAGAAGACTATGGTGACTTTCACGCCGAGGAAAGAATGAAGATCGTTGATGTGGGTGGGCGCTTTATATACTCCGTCTCAGGACGTGAGAGAAACTGGCACAAAGCAGAGTGGATGCATCTCTTTAGAAAACTAAAGAACGTGGAATAGGTCGACAAGAACTCCCAATATCCACTTGAAGCCTTCTTCTTATATAGGAAAAAACCGAACAGGTCTAGAGCCTACGTCAACGTTAGGATATCTACTTTGCATGCTTCTATGTTAATGTAGGCTGCAGGCCTGTTTAGTTTTTTCCTTAGTTACTGTGCCTTGGTAGTCCAGAGGACCCGTATGATAATAACGCCTAGTCAGAGTGGAACTGGGAAGTGGGTTGGCGCGATCAACACGTGAAAGGGTATATTGAAACGTATCGATACGCTCGCCTGGATGGAAAACTGAAGAGCCCAATTCTTCTTTGGAAATACTCACGCCGTGTAGGAAAGAAATGCACGCGTACGAGCGTGCTCACTAAAGGAGAAACCACTTTGAGCGGATGCTGCATCACTTAATCGTCCGAGCCGTCCTCAGGAAGCTCCCTCAGCACGCCCTCAACAATCTCAATGAGCTCATCAACATCCGGTCGCTCACTTGGCTCCAGCCTCAAACACTTCCTCACCACCTCTTTGACGCTATCTGTGATAGCATCCTCAGGATTCGCCTTCTGCTTCCCCCTCTGCATACCCTCATCTGGAAATCTCCAGTCACCACCCAAGACACATATGCTCAGACTACCACCCGTCTCATCTGACCTAGCTTCGAAGGGGCTCTTGCCGACTAAGCAGGCGTAGAGCGTGCAACCGAGCGACCAAATGTCGACCTTGGTGTCAATGACAGAGCCCGTCTTGACGTCGAAGAGTTCGGGGGCGCGATATGGCATGGTGGAGTGCTCGGCGGCGGTGTCTTGGATTTGTAGGGCGAGGGAGCGCGATGTGACGGGTGTTGGGGACGGTGCGAGGGAGCCGAGGTCCATGAGGATGGGTGTCTGGCCGTCGTCGTCTATCATGATGTTTCCTACGCGTGTTAGTCTCTAGAATGCGCAACCATAAGATGAATGCAGTGCATACCAGGCTTGATGTCTCTGTGCGCGTACGCCCTCTCCCCGCCAGGCGCAATGCCTTCGTGCGCCGCTGTGACTTCTGACTCCTCTAGCAGTCCTTCTGCCTCTTGCTCGTCGTCCTCGTCATGATCGCGATTCCGCCTGCTCGGGCGCATCTCCATTGTCTCCGCAGCTTCCGCGTCTGCCCTCTTCGCGTCTCTCCGGACTTTCTTCGCCTTGCCCTCACTCTTCGCGCCGCCGGGTCCGCCCTTGATCTTGTACTGATGCATTGCCTTGAGCGCTTTGCAGACACCCAGGAACAGCACCATGAGTCTTCGCTCAGGAAACTTTGTGTGGTTGACCAGGTTCGCGTTGATCATGTCTTGTAGGTTGCCGCGACGGTAGTATGGTAGGAGGATGTATACGGTCTTCGCGGATGAGTCTGACTTGTCGGTTTCAACGGAGTAGTCGATTGAGTGTATGATGTTGGGGTGCGGCGAGAAGAGTGTGTAGGCCTCGACTTCCTTGAGCGCCAGGCTCACGCTTTCTTGGCCGAAGGGACATCTAATCTTCTTGAGTGCGAGGAGTTGTTGATTCGAGTTATCTTGTACGAGATAGACGTATGAGAAGCCACCCTGTGTCGCGATGAGTAAAGTGGAAGTGCATTGGAGGTATCTCAGTTTACCTCGCCCAGCAGCCGTAATATCTTGAAACTTCGACTGTTGATCTTCAATTGTGGTGAGCTAGGAAAGCAAACCATGCAATTCGTGAAGGAATAGACAACGTCCAGGAAGTATGTGCCTAAGGATCCCATCGTGGCGGTTTCCGTTGCTACTGCGATTTGTTTTGTTTGCGAAGCTATCGACAGCTTGCGGGAAGGCGGTGCCGAGATAGAGGCGCGGTCAATTCAATTGTCGATTGTCGCGATAGTACGGAGCTTATGTTTGGGTGATGAGGAGGTGATCGGGGCGGAACGATAGTGAAGACGTGTTGTTTACTGTGATAGGATGTGGGTGTGTTGGTGCTGACGAAGAGGTTCCGGGTTGCGCCAAGGCGTGGCTGTGAACCCTGACAGTTGCACGCTTCCGATCGCCCACGGAACGTGGTCGGGAAGATCCACGAGCTGCTAGCCCGAAGCGGGTGTTAGCGCCGCACCACCCAGAAATTTGGAATATGTTGTGGGCTCGCGCTCGAATATGGAGTCTTTTCGCAAGGGCTTAAGGTATGTACGTAGGTTAGTAAGTTGATAACGGTAATTGAATTTAGTTTCTAAACCAAATTCCACAAGAATTCGCCATCAACGTCTCTAAGAGACTCCAAATGTTATGGGCGTGTGGCTCAGTGGTAGAGCGTAAGCAATTGCACTGAACGACCTGTATGCGCAACAGATATTAACGTTTCCAAGGTCCGCTTTGCATCTTCTTGCTTGAAAGGGCGTTGAATACAGCAATCTGCGGAAGGTCCGGGTTTCGGTATGTTCACACTGCGCTCCAGAGGTCGAGCCCACTCGCTAACATGTTCAAGATCACCCGCCCGTCCATCAAAACTTCTTTTTTGCAGTCTTTTGCTACCTTTTGTTTCTATCTTTACAGGTTATAACATGCTGTCGCAAGAGCTAAATAGAGCTTGCGAACCTGACTTATCCAAGAAACCAGGAGAATGTTACTTAAAACCTTGGTGAGTTTCACAGATGCACACAAACGCTGCTTGCATTGTCTTGCATTCTGTCTATGCAGCAAAGCTTTAACAGCCGTATTTTGCCTTTACCTGTGATACTCTGCTGTGAACCATCTCTACGTCCAGTACCCAAAGAGACTAGATTCTTGAGATTTTTAGAGGCAACTTCGACATTTCCTACATATGTTATTAGGCCCGTCGCACATCATCATAAGAGACCAGCTCCTCAAAAAGATCACCTCCCGCTAATTACCAGTCCAACCGCGTTGCCAACTACCTGATCTTCCACAACACTTCCATCAGGCCGAAACCTGAACACCGTGAAGCATACATCAACGCCAGATTTTCCAATTCGCTGATGATAACCCAATGTATGCGGCAACACCCTTGAGTTCCATCCCTGTATTCAAGGACTCTACCTTATACAAGAAAAAACTGAAGACGTTTACAGACTACATTAACGTAAAAGTATGCAAAGTAGGTAGCCTAATGTCGATGTAGACTCTAGGGTGTTCCGTTTTCCCCAAGGTTGACGTGACTCCCCTCTCAAGGGGCAACATCCTTCGGCATCCCATCAACCCCCAGATCAATCTCCTTGTCCAGGTTCTCCAAGAACCCCTTGCCGCGGAAATCCTCCTTACCAACCACCTTGTCCATTATGCCCGCAACCTCCTCACACTTATTATACCACACCCTCTCGTAGTTGTACTCGTCCGCGGGACCGTCCGGCATCATGATCCACTCAGGTATCGCGCCTTTCTCTTGCTCATTATCTTTGTACCACCAAAACCTCGCCGTATCATCCTCTTTTGTGCGCCAGTTACCGCGGTTCCAGTTGTGTTTCAGCGGAGAGTGCTTGTCCCATCCGCGGACGAGATGGCGGTAGTAGGCGATGGGGTGGATGTATTCGTTTGTATCGCCCAGATCGCGGAGCTTGGTCCATTTGGGCGCTTTGGTGTCTTCGTTGTAACACTCGACTTCTTCGTGGCCGGGCATGCGTTGCCAAGATCCGATGAAGTAGTATATGCCGCTGTAAGAGTCCACGAGAGGACCTGTACCCCAGCTGAAGTCGAAGTTGGTGTGTGAGTGGGGTGGAGAACGCGGCGGAGGTTTGAGTGTATCGTGACCGATGCCGGGAATGGAGATCTTTGGGAGCAGGTTCCACGCTTTTTGAAGGAGGTTCTGGTGGTGATAGGTGCATGCGAAGCGGAGGCGGAATAGCCAGCGCGTGTACTGGTCCATGGACAGCTGGAAAGCATGACGGTCGATTGTGAGGTGAGGGGAGATGACTTGAAGCATCCAGCAGAGGGTTGCTGTGGAGATGTTTTCCGAATCTCCCTTCATATCACCGAAAGCGTCTTGTGAACCACCACCGATATTTGTATGAACACCAGGGAACCAAACCTGCTTCAGCTCCGGTGTTGGTCTGTTGGGATCGTCGACTAGATCTTTAGGAATGTACCAGAGCGTAGGACGGAAAGCCTTCCGACGCTCATCCAGAGCCAACGCCTGAAATGCATGCTCGATGTCTACAAATCGTTAGCCATAACCACACGTTTCGACACCACTAAAACTCACTCTCTGTCAGCTCGACGTTGTGAAACCCATACTTCGTCCTCGACCACGCCAGATCAATACCAATCAGATCGGGCACACCCAACGAGCCAACGGTATCCCATACACCCACGACCTTCACCTTCCTACTTCCCTCGCTGACAGCAAGCTCACCATGCGGCCGGATATCCCATACTTCCGCCAGCAGTTTGAGATCATGCCAGTCGATGTTCCTGACATCTACGCCCTCTTTCTCCATCTGCAGACCCTTCTCGCTGAGCTTGCCTTTGGTGAACCATCTGTACTCATTCGTCTCCCGAAAATCAACACCCTCTTCGTTCCTTTGATATAGACGATACAGCTCCGGGAAGAACTGCATGTTGACTGGTGCAATCACACCGATGTCCGAGACCAGCCCGGCAACCGCACGTGCGGTGTAAGCTCCTCTCGAAAATCCGAAGCAGAAAATTTCATCGCCAGGCTCGTAGTTCTGCACAATGAAGTTGTAGGCTTCAATAACGTTCTCGGCAAGACCAGCTCCCGTGCCACCTTGTCGTCGTCTCTCAGAGGTGCTCAGATTCCCGGTTCCTATCCCGGAGTCATAGTACACGATCTGATGGAATTTCTTCGAGTCGTCGTCCTTGTCGGTGCCAACACGCGCTATCAAGCGGCAGAGTCTGGCAACATTTGAGGGTATGTTGTCTTTGCTGCTGACGCTAGATTGCCATGTGCCATCGCAGCAGATCACTAGCCGTCGTCTCCAGGCGGTGTTGTCGTTGACCATGACGGCAGAATGCAAGTTTGTGTAGGTAAATGGGAAAAGAAGAACAGACGGTCGGTCGTCTGTAGCGCGCAATGTCGATTATAGGAAGGAGGAATGCGTATAAACAAGTACAAGAACGCTGATCAGATACCAAGGCTAAATCGCAGGCAAGCGCGTCGGACGTCGTTATATGACACTCAGGGGTAAGCAAAAAGACAGATAAGTACACGCAGCACAAAAGACGAAGCTGACCGGTTCCAAGCCACGAAGCTGCATTCAGGCAATGGGGCAATGAGGCAGCGCAACTCTTCTGATTTATCCTCATCGAGTCGTACACCATGAATGGTCGATCACCGAATGCCCATGACGGACGCCTAATTCCCCATGTCGCCAATGCGCCCGCCGCATTGTCCAGGTGCGGCTGAAGGAGGCTGCCAAGCGGCCTGTTTGAGCGGGATGAAGCGCTGCTCCTACCCGCACGCCTTTGCATTTTCACCGAAGGACGGGTCAGACCGTGAACGCCTTCAGGGTGGTCTGATATGGCGCGGAGGTGTTGGAGTGAGAATTGCTCGCGTTGCGCGCGTCGGCGCGCTGTCAGAACATGAGAGAATGCGGTGTGCGTGTATGGGGCTTGTGCACGCGATCATCATTGCCGTCGCTACTTAGCTTTGCCTTATGAACTTTGATTGCGATATCGAAAACACTGTTTGTGCGCGTGTGGATAGTTGTGAACTGATCAATGTCCACGGGTGTGATGGGTGTTGGGGATCATGGGCGGGGTCCGAGGCGCAGGCAACGCGGTCAAGGCGTGTCAGCTGTTGCCCGAACCCTGAAGTAAAAATATTCAGGCAACGGCAGGCACAGCCCATCTCCAACTCAGAATGCCACAACAACAGTCAGATTACTGTCAAAAGCTGCATTCCTGTTACACCATTGTCAGCTCAATACTTGCTTGTTTCACTCGGCACGTGCATGCCGTCTCAAAAAAAGGCCGAGTATGCTAGCACCGCCCGAAGGCGGCGGCAATGTACCAACATTGATTCTTCTCGTCAATACCCTATATCCAAAAAGCGGTCTATACTATCGCTGAGCATCAAAGCGTGACCAACAGTCGCTGAAGACCAAATCCGTGGAGTATCCCAGTGCCGTCTGTCGCGATATGGCGCCATTTTGGCGCAATCCCAGAGTACCATTGTGGCAGCCCCAGGCGTGCCTATATAACGCCCACCATCCCACCATGAAAAGAACGCTTAATCGCTGAACATCACAAGACTGCTT
>Ga0265780_10010876_pt1 | contig 10818 bp, 8 predicted proteins | sample P1T30metagenome_FD_192432 | JGI IMG/M metagenome (GOLD analysis project Ga0265780, IMG submission 192432) | Plant litter microbial communities from East Loma Ridge, Irvine, California - P1 T30 | ecosystem: Environmental > Terrestrial > Plant litter > Unclassified | place: USA: California... | reverse complement strand
CGTCGTTCGGCTTCGGCCCGGGCGACGCCCACCTGCCGCAGCCGAGCTGGTTCGGCGAGTACTCGGTCGAGGCGGAAGAGGCCGACGCGACCTCGACGCTGGCGCTCTACCGTGCGGCCCTCGCGGCACGACGCGACCTGCAGACCGACGAGACGCTCGAGTGGCTGCCCGTCGACGGTCGCGACGACGTGCTGCACCTCGTCCGGCCCGGCGGATGGCACGTGGTGTGCGTGTTCGGCACCGAGCCCGTCGACCTGGCCGCGCTCGGGCTGGGCTCGAGCGAGGTGCTGGTCTCCAGCGGGCCGCTGACCGATGCCGGACAGCTGCCGGGCGAGACGGCGGCCTGGTTGCGCGGCTGACGGCGGCCCGGTTGCGCGGCTGACGCCGGCCTGGTTGCGGGGCTGACGTCGGCCGTCCCCGGGCGGTGACCCGCGCCTCCTGGGCGTCGAGCGGCGTGTTCGTGGTCGGCGGGCGCCCTCGGACGCCCGCCCGCCGCGAACCCGCCCGTCTCTGCGTCCGCGGCCGCCGCCGGCCGGGAGGCGCGGTGCCGGTCAGGCGGGGACGTCGTCGCCGGCCGTGGAGCGACGCTGCTCGACCTCGGCCTCGAGCTTCGCCAGGCGGGCGAGCCGCTCGTAGTGCTCGGCCTCGCGGTCGAGGTCGGCGAGCTGCTGCTCGGTGCTGCGGACGCGGTGGTCGAGCGTGCGGGCCGCGGCCTCGTGGTACCGGCTCTGGTCGCGCGGGCCGATCTGCTCGACGCGTCGGCCGTACTCGCGGCCGGCGGCGAACCAGACGATGCTGCCGATCAGCGGCAGGAACAGCACGATCATGATCCACAGCCCCTTGGGCAGGTGGCGGACGTCGCCCTCGGGACGCGTGACGATGTCGACGAGCGCCCCCACGATCAGCAGGAGGGGCAAGGCAGCCAGCACGAAGGTCACGGCCCGAGGGTAGGGGGTGCCGTCGGCCCGGCGGAAGCCCCGCGAGGTGGGGTGACCGCGCCCCGCCTGTGCCGCGTTCTGGGTGTGACGGGCCCTTCGGACGGTCGGTAGCGTCGCCCGCATCACGGCGATCGACCCCGGTCAGGAGGTGCGGTGCCGGTCGACCACGAAGGGTGAAGCTCCTGAAAATCCGCCTCCACCCCTGGTCAGCGGGCGTCTCCGATCGTAAGGTGGGTCGGTCCGCCCGAACGAGGAGAACCGTGAGTCGATGCGCCGTCCGTCCCAGGAAGCGCTCATGACCGACCCCTCGAACACCCCCGAGTCCTCGACGCCGACCGAGCAGACGCCCCGAGCCGACCCGCCGCTGACGCGTCGCGAGGCCCGCGCGCTCGAGCGCGCCGCCGCCGCCGGTGCTGCTCCTGCCGCAGCCCCCGCCGCTGCTGCTCCCTTCCCTTCGCCCGCCGCGCCTCCCTCCGAGCCCGCGGTGGCCGACCCCTCGATGGCTGACCCCGCGACGAACCCGGTTTCGAGCGATGCACCCACGAGCAACCGGGTTCCTGGTTCGGAACTGGGTGCAACGACGCCCGAGGGTGTGGCTGCTGAGCCCGCGACGGCTGAGCCCGCGACGGCCGAGCCCGCGACGGCCGAGTCCGCGACGCGCGTCGCGCGGCGGCCGCGGCCCTCGGTGCCGGCCCTGCTGCGTCGGACCCGAGACGCCGACGGCCCGAGCTCCCGGGCGACCTCCGGTCGTTCCCGGCTGCGCGCGGTCTCGTCCCGCGTCCGTGCGGCGACCTTGCCCGTGCTCGGCGTCTGCGCCGTCATGCTCTTCTTCACCTCGAACCTCACCCCGGCCTCGGCCAGCGACCTGGGCGGGTCCAACATCCCGACCGCCGGTGCCGCTCCGATGCCGACGCAGACCCTCGCGGCGTCGCTCGTCGTGCTGACCGTGTCCGACCGTGACGCCTTCGGGGTGACCGACGCACCGCCGCCGCCGCCTCCGCCGCCCGAGCCCGAACCCGTCGTCACGTCGAAGAACGTGGCGGGGTCGGCGAGCTCGAACCGCGCCTCCTCGGGGGCCGGCACCATCGTCAACTCGGGCACCGGCGACATCCGTTGGCCGTTCCCGGGTTCGGTCGTCCTGAGCTCGGGCTTCGGTCCGCGCTCGGCACCGTGCGCGGCGTGCTCGAGCATGCACATGGGCCTCGACATGACGCCCGGCGGCGGCACCCCGATCGGTGCTGCTGCGGCGGGCGTCGTGCGGACCTCGGGCATGCACGGCCAGTTCGGCCAGTACGCCGTGATCGACCACGTGATCGACGGCCAGCGGGTCAGCACCCTGTACGCGCACATGCAGGTCGGGTCGAGCCCGCTCGTCGCCGGTCAGACGGTCCAGGTGGGCGAGCTGGTCGGCAAGGTCGGCCGCAGCGGAGTCGCGACCGGCGAGCACCTCCACTTCGAGGTGTTGCTGGGCGGCACGACGCAGGTCGACCCCAAGGCCTGGCTCGACGCGAACGCCGGCCGCACCCTCTAGCCAGCCGCACCCTCTAGCTGGCCTCACCCTCCAGCCGGCGCACCCTCTAGCCGGCCGCACCCTCCAGCCGGGCGGGCCGGACCGCATGGCAGTCCACCGCAGTGCCGCTCGTCCGTCCCGTCACCGTTCGTCCGTCCCGTCGCCGAGTGGTGCCGTCGCTGATGCCCGTCGTGCCGATGGTGCCGTCGACGGGCCAGTTCGTCGACATCGGTCCGTCGTGACGGCCCGGTCGCCACGAACTCGCCCGCCTCGCGTGCGGCTGCGCCCGCCGCCCGCCGCCAGCCGGCCGGCATCCGCCGGCCGCCACCCGCCATCCGGGCCTCAGGCCGTGCGACGCGCCTCGCGCCAGGCCCGCACCTCGGCGGTCAGTTCGGCCTTGCGGCCCGCGTCGGCGAACGACGCCTCGACCGAGTTCGTCGCCAGCAGGGCCAGCGCGTCGTCGTCCAGCCCGAGCACGTCGCGCAGCGCCGCATAGTTGTCGCCCACGTAGCCGCCGAAGTAGGCGGGGTCGTCGCTGTTGACCGTGACGAGCAGCCCGGCCTCGAGCATGCGGGGCAGCGGGTGCTCGGCCAGGTCGGACACCACCGCGAGCCGCAGGTTCGACAGCGGGCAGACCGTGAGCGGCACCCGGTCGGCGACCAGCCGTGCGACGAGGGCGTCGTCCTCGAGGCTGCGCACCCCGTGGTCGACGCGTTCGACGTGCAGCAGGTCGAGGGCGTCGGTGACGTACGACGGCGGCCCCTCTTCACCGGCGTGGGCGACGACGTGCAGCCCGAGGGCGCGGGCGCGGTCGAAGACGCGGGCGAACGCGGCCGGCGGGAACCCCACCTCGGACGAGTCGAGCCCGACCCCGATCAGGTCGGAGGCGCGGTGCGCGACGGACTCGAGGGTCGCGGCCGCGTCGCCCACCGGCAGGTGCCGCAGGAAGCAGAGGATGAGCCCGCCCGTGATGCCGAACCGCTCGCGTGCCTCGCCGAGGGCCTGGGTCAGCCCGTCGACGACCTCGTCGACGTCGACGTCGCGCGAGGTGTGCGCCTGGGGGTCGAAGAACATCTCGACGTGACGCAGCCCCTGGGCGTGGGCGCGTTCGAGGTAGGCCCAGGCGAGGTCGCGGAAGTCCTGGGCGGTCTGCAGCACGGCCGTGCACGCGTAGTACAGGTCGAGGAACTCCTGCAGCGAGCCGAAGGAGTACGCCGCGCGCAGCTCGTCGACCGAGGCGAAGGGCAGGTCGACGTCGTTGCGGTCGGCGAGGGCGAAGACGAGCTCGGGTTCGAGCGTGCCCTCGACGTGCAGGTGCAGCTCGGCCGTGGGCGGCGTCGCGAGCACGGTACCCGAGAGGGGCGAACCCGAGAGGGGCGAACCCGAGAGGTCGCTGCTCGTCAGGGTCGTGCCCCGGAGGGGCGTGCCGGGCGCGGGGGCCGCGGTCGTCGGGGAGGTGTCGATCGCCGTCATCGGGCCACCGTAGCGGCAGCGTGCCTCCCGACGAAGCCCCGTGCACGATCGTTCACCGTCCCGTCACCCGGTGAGCGCCTGGGGACGAGACGACGAGGCTCAGGATGAGACGGCGAGGCCCGGAGACGAGACCAGGAGGCGCGCGCCGGCTCCTCGAGGACGCCACCCGCGCCTCCTGCCCGGGCACCGAGGAGGCGCGGTGCGCGACGACCACGCCCCGCGCCTCTCGCCGGTCGCTACGCCGTGAGCACGACCGCGAGCGTCTCGGGCTGGTCGTGCCCCGTCCACGTGCCGGTGAGCACCTCGACGCCGTGGTCGCCGGTGTGGCCGCCGGTCGAGGCGAGGGCGCCGGCGTCGTGACGGCCGAGCACGCGGGCGACGACGATGCGGACCGCCGCGCCGGTGACGACCGTGCGGCCCTCGACCTGGTCGACGGTGAGGCGGTCGACGTCGGGCACGGGGGTGCCCGGGCTGCCGCTGCCGACGACGGTCGAGTTCGGCTCGCGGACCTGCCGCTCGCCGTCGACCTCGAACCAGGCCTCGGCCTGCGTGCCGCCGGTCAGCACGGCCGTCGCGAGGGCCGCGGCCCAGACCGGGTCGGCCGTGCCGTCGTAGACCCAGCGGGTGCCGAGCACCGAGTGCTCGGTCGTCCCGACGAGGTGCGCGTCCGCGCCGGCCAGGGGAGCGTCGCGGTACGTGACGGGCACCTGCAGCTGCACGCCGTCGGCGGTGGCGACGATGATCGTCTCGACGCCGACCTCGCCCGCCGGGTCGTCGAAGCGGAAGGCGGCGACGCTGCGCAGGCCCTCGTCGTCGGCGCCCTCGGACCGGGGCGGGCCCTCGAACCACGGCTGGGTGGGCACCCAGGCGTCGAGCAGGTCGATCTTGGAGGGGCTCATGCCGGCCCGGTGCAGGTGTGCCATGCCGTCGATCGTAGGGCCGACCACCGTCACCGTCGATCCCCGCCACCAGCACGACCCGACCCCGCCACCACCGCGACCCGACCCCGCCAGTAACGCGACACCTGTCGTGCGTTCTCCAGCGGCCGGGCGTAGCCTGCGCCCCATGAAGGCACTCCAGTACACCCAGGTCGGTCAGCACCCCGAAGTCGTCGAGATCGAGAAGCCGTCGCCCGGCCCCGGGCAGGTGCTGCTCAAGGTCACGGCGGCGGGCGTCTGCCACTCCGACGAGTACGTCATGAGCCTCAGTGAAGAGGACTACACGGCGCAGGGCTACCCGCTGCCGCTCACCCTCGGGCACGAGGGAGCCGGCGTCGTGGCCGAGCTCGGCGAGGGGGTCGAGCACCTGCAGGTCGGTGACGCCGTCGCCGTCTACGGTCCGTGGGGCTGTGGCCGCTGCCACCAGTGCGCCCAGGGCAAGGAGAACTACTGCGTCAACGCCGCCGCCGAGGGCATCAAGCCTCCCGGGCTCGGCGCCCCCGGGTCGATGGCCGAGTACATGATCGTCGACGACCCCCGCCACCTCGTGCCGCTCGGCGACCTCGACCCGGTCGCGAACGTGTCGCTCACCGACGCCGGCCTCACGCCGTACCACGCGATCAAGACCTCGCTGCCGAAGCTCGGCGCCGGCACCTACGCCGTCGTCATCGGCACCGGAGGCCTCGGGCACGTCGGCATCCAGATCCTGCGGGCGCTCTCGGGTGCGCAGATCATCGCGCTCGACGTCACCGACGAGAAGCTCGAGCTGGCGAAGCACGTCGGTGCGCACCACACGGTGATCAGCGACGAGCACGCCGCGGACGCCATCCGCGAGATCACCGGCGGACTCGGCGTCCAGGCCGTCTTCGACTTCGTCGGGGCGGGGCCGACCATGGCCACGGCGGTCGCGGTCGCCGCGGCGGACGCCGACGTGACCATCGTCGGCATCGGTGGCGGAACCGTCGAGCTCGGCTTCGGCACGATCGGCTACGACGTCGCCGTGCGCATCCCCTACTGGGGCAGCCGCAGCGAGCTGATCGAGGTCCTCGACCTCGCCCGTGCCGGTCAGGTCGAGGTCGCCACGCAGCGCTACTCGCTCGACGACGGCCCAAAGGCCTACGAGGCGCTCGCCGCGGGCACCGTCCGGGGCCGCGCCGTCATCGTCCCGTAGCCGACCCACCCCAGGAGGCGCGGTGTCGGACTTCCGGCACCGCGCCTCCTGCGGTCCCCGGCACACGCGCACCACCCCTCGACGCACCGGTGGCGGGATCAAACTGGCAATCGACCTGCACGGGCCGACGGCGCCGTAGCCCCGCGCGGGCGGCCGCCCTCGACGCGTGATCGGGGACGCGGCCGACGGGCCGGTGGCCCTCGTTGCCCCGATGCGACACCTGCAGGAGGCGCGAATCGCGACACCGGGCACCTCGCGATCGGCGGTCCCCGCGTCGTGCCCGTCCGGAAGGCGGTCGTTCACCGGGCGCTCAGGCGCGCGGGTCGGCCAGGCTTAGGTGGCAAGGCGAGTTGGTCGACGACACGCCGGGCGCCTGCAAACCGTCCTGGTACCCCAGACCAGATAGATCGGTTCCCGCGTGATCTAGGCGTGAAAGCGCCCCAGCAACTTTTTCATCCCCCATTCGGCGCCGCCGCTTCATGGGTCGTTCTGGCCGTGCTCTTGGGGGTTTGTCACGTTCTCTACGATCGCGGTGTGCGGCCGGGTGGGCTGCGGAACAGGGGATCTTCATGCAGTTCGTTTCGGCCTCGAGAAGGGCCACAGCGCGGCTTGTCGCCGTGGTGGCAGCAGTGCTGCTCGCTCGGTCGCGTCGGTGCTCGTCGCCCCTGGGGCGCAGGCGCTGACGGACACCGGCGATGGAGGAGTGTTCGTTCCGACTACCGGGCGAATCCTCGATACGGCGAACAACATTGGCTACAACACCCCGATGACAGCTGGGGAGTGGCGCACGGTCAAGGTCACCGGTCTTGCCGGGGTGCCGGCTGACGGATCCGCCGGTGCTGTGTCTGTGATCGCGACTGTTGCCGAGATGCCGGGTCAGGGCCAACTCACCGGCCGGCCCAACGCGCAGACCCCCAGCACCCTGATGACCATCTACGCCGGTGGGGGGCTCGGGAACACCTCGAACTCCGCCATCCTTGCCCTGAACAGTGACGGTACGATCCAGGTCCAGACCGAGACCAAGGCCCGCCTGATTCTTGATGTGCAGGGGTACTACACCTCGAACAAAGACGGCACCACCGCCGGTGGACTCGTCACCGTCCCCGGCGCCCGAATCGCGGACACCCGCTCCGGCCTTGGCGTTGCCAAGGCACAGCTGAGATCCGGCGACACGACGACCGTCCAGGTCACCGGCACCGCCGGCGTCCCGAAGGGTGCGTCGGCAGTCGTGGTGAACCTGATCGCGATCAACACCTCGACCGTGAACGGGTTCCTCACCCCTTATGCCGCCGGAACCACACGGCCGAAGAACTCGCTCAACTACGGGTCGGGAAACGTGCCGACCTCGATCACGGCGCAGGTGCCGTTGTCGGCCGACGGGAAGATGACTGTCTACAACCAGAGCAGCACCGTCGACCTGGTCGTCGACGTCCAGGGGTACTTCACCGCCGCCGGCAACACCGGCGCGATGTTCACCCCCGGGACAGGACGCCTGTACGACACCCGCACGGGCAGCAACACCATCATCGGCAACGGTGAAACCCGCTCCATCCAGGCCGCCGGCGGCCACACTCCCGCTGCCGGTTCCGGGATCACGGCAGTCGTGATCACCCTGACCGCGCTTCACGCAGCCAACAGCTCCGGTGGTGCCACCGTCTGGGCAGAGGGCGCAGCCCGTCCCGGGACGACCTCGATCAACTTCACCCCGAACTCGATCCGGTCCAACACGATCACCGTGCCCGTGTCGGCATCCGGGAAGATCAACCTGAACAACGTCGGCGACCCCACCCATTACGTCCTCGACGTCCAAGGCTGGTATCTCGACCCGCAAATCCCGTCCATCTCTTGCCCAATGCCCTACGCAGCTAATTCGTGGACGGCTACTGCTCCCTCCAGTCCGGTGAACTGCACGGTCACGGCGCCCATTGCCACTGCTGAGGGGCAAACTCTTCGTGTTCTCGTCGACAGCGACAAGGTTGTCGAGTCAGCAATGAGTTCAACCGCTGTGACTCGAACGACGGTGTCAGTCAATCCCCTCGCTGGAATCCACCACATCCTTGCCTTTGGCGTCACTGCCTCCGAAGAAGTCGTCACAGGTATCGGGGAGTACTCCTTTGCCGCGGGCGAATGGACGGATCAGATCCCTGAGCCCATCCCTGCGGTTGACAGCGAGCCTGTCAACTTGCAACCGACAATCGATGTGGCCCCTGCGCTGGGCGCCGTTTTCCCGGCAGATGTTGACTTCCAGATTTCCGTGTCCAAGAACGCGGATGGTGTCTCGGACCCGGTCTACGTTTCCCCGTGGACCAGTGACGGCATCACCGTTCCGTCCGCCCTCGAGGACGCCACGACCTACTACTGGACCGCGGTACTTCGAGGGTCGGGCCACTTTGACGGCACGATGCAAATCTTTCGGACGCCTGTCTGGTCATTCGTGACAGATGCCCGAGTTCCCACTTACGCCGACGCCGGCACGACGGCCTCGGGCGGCCCTGTCGGTCAGAACCTCAAGGGCTTCATCTACGCCATCGAGAAGACCCTCGTGCAGCGTGATTGGCACCCGTCGAAAGCGATCGCGGAGTGCTACGTGGGTGGTGCCGGCGGCACGTGCTCGATCTCGAAGGGCAAGACGGCCTCTTGGTCCGTCGATGTCGCGTTCGGTGTCGGAGCAAAAGCCATCGGCGCCGAGTTTGGGTGGTCGAAGAGTCAGCAGGTCACGATTTCCGTGGGATGCACCTCGGGTTATCTAAAGGGTGGCAGCGTGTACAAGGCGTACCCAGTAGGGGAGCGGTACAAGTACAAGCTGCAAATTCGCCAAGGAACAAGGATCAAGGAGACCTCCCAATGGTTGTGGGCCTTCACTCCCAGAGACGCCGCGATCTACTGCCGATGAAAAATCCGCGCGCGGCGCTGACCGTCACATTGGTCGCCCTCTTTGGACTCACGGGATGCGCTCATGACCAGCAAGGGGTCCAGGCTCAACCTCTATCTGACTTCAGAGGAGCGTCCTGGTCGGATCTGGCGAATGCAGTCGATGAAAGCACATCGTTCACTGTCCTGGACATTTCGCCGGAGGTTGGTCTGGAGCCCGAATACAATGACTCACAATTAGGGTCCGATGACTGGACTGTAGCCGCCCTGTGTGGCTCAGCAGAGAGCGCTCAGGCGAGTAAAACCCTCGAGGTTGCGCTGCTGCCTGCTGCGTCCGTTACTGAGTCGGTAAGGGCAACAATCACCCGAGACGGGTATGCGAGAAATCTCCGATGCGAGGGCAGCGCTTTCAGGGGTTAGGGGCCCTTGGTTCGAGCTGTGGACCTAGCTGGACTCCGTCAGGCAACGGAGTCCAGCTAGGCGAAAGCGTGAGTAACGGTGTGCCCTGGGGCATTTTCGGAGAACGGCCCCCGCAGGACGAGAACTGTCCGTAAGGCGGTCGTTCATCGGGACACTCTTCGCGACCGTGTTCGGCCGGCTGAGGTCAAGTGGTGCCTGGCCTGCGGATTCGCGTATGCCTGTCCCGCAAAAAAGCCCGGTGAAGGGGGTTTGAACGCTACAGTCATCGGATGCTCATCGGATAGGCCCGCGTCTCGACCTCGGGGACAGGACCTCGCAGCTCAACGTGATGGTCTTGCAGCACTTGGTGTTGACCATGAACACGTGCACGTTGACCACGGCCTTTCCGGGACGACTCGAGCACGGCCCGGGCTCCGCGAGGCGCTAGCCGCATGCCGTGCCGGCGACGTCCTGGTCGTCACGAAGCTCCATCGCCTCGCCCGATCGCTGCGCGACGCGACGGACATCGCCGACGAGCTGACGAAGAAGGGCGTCGCCCTGAACCTCGGGGGAGCGGTCTACGACCTCGCCGACCCAGTGGGCCGGCTGCTGTTCAACGTCCTCGGGATGGTGGCCGAGTTCGAGGCTGACCTGATCCGTGCCCGTACTCGTGAGGGCATGCGATCGCGAAGGCCGCCGGCAAGCTCCGCGGCCGGAAGCCCAAGCTGACTGCCTCGCAGGAGAAGCACCTCGTGCAGCTCCACCGCACCGGCGCCCACACCACCAGCGAGATCGCCGAGCTGTTCGGCGTCGCCCGCTCGACCGTCTATCGTGCGATCCAACGAGGGGGACAATGATGAATGAGTATCAAGGCCGGGCTGATTCCGACTTAGTTCATGTCGAGCTGACGGACTACGAGCGGCGAGTGCTGCAGCAAGGGCTCTTCCAATGGGGTGGCCCTGCGAGGCTGAAAGACCCGCTGGCCATCGCAATGGGTTTCGCGAACAAGGCCGACTTCTTCGCTGTAGCTAAGGAGCTACAGACTCGTTTGGAGCAGGAGGCTCCGTTGCGCCGAAGCGACTGGAAGCGGGTTCTCCTCGCCACAGAGATCGTGTTCATGTCTGATGTCGTGGGCGCCGGCTACGAATGGGAGACGGTCACCGGCTTAGACGATGACGAAACTCTCCGCACCCTTCGCAGCCTTCAAGTCCGTCTCATAGACGCCTATGCCGTGCGTAGGTGACAGGCCTGACCCAGCGGGGGATCGGTCAGCGGTCGGTGCCCGAGGGGCCCGTCCCGCGGATCGTCCCTCCGGCTCAAGCCCCTAGCAGAGGGACGGGCAGGGGAGGCTGGCTGTGAGCAGAAACATGCTCGCGTGGAAGGCCACAGCGGCAGCGCCAGTCAGCCAGAGCGCCGGAACAAGTGCGCGGTGGCCACGTAGCATGCGGCGCCCAGAAAGTGCGGACGCCAGGAGCCACAGCGACAACTGCACGCCTACCAGAATTGGCCTAGCCCACA
>Ga0265780_10010875_pt1 | contig 10819 bp, 2 predicted proteins | sample P1T30metagenome_FD_192432 | JGI IMG/M metagenome (GOLD analysis project Ga0265780, IMG submission 192432) | Plant litter microbial communities from East Loma Ridge, Irvine, California - P1 T30 | ecosystem: Environmental > Terrestrial > Plant litter > Unclassified | place: USA: California... | reverse complement strand
CTTCGGGCAGGGCGATCACGGCGGCGGCGAAGCGCGCGAGCCATTTTTCGTCATGCTCGGTGGTCTTGATGCTGACGAACACGGTGACCGGCAGGCCGACCTTCTGGCGGTTGACGATGCTGACGCGGCTTTCGATATAGCCGTCTTCCTCGAGGCGCTTGACGCGTTTCCAGCAGGGCGTGCTGGAAAGGCCGACTTTTTCGCTCAGGCCCGAGATGGAGAGGGTTGCATCCGCCTGCAAGGCGGTGAGAATCGCACAATCAAACTTGTCGAGTGAGTTCATATTCCGTAAAGCGTGTTTATAAGAATAATTATTCTATTAACAGCCCACAAATCGAGAAATTTGGGACGTTTCGATTGGCGTTATTCCGTACCATATTACTGGACAATAACGTGTTGTGCGACACCTTTTTTTATGTCTTTGGCAGCTAATCCATGATCACCGAAATCTATCTCGACGCCAATGCGACTTCGCCGGTGCTGCCTGCCGCCACCGCCGCCGCCATGGCCGCGTTGCAGGAGTGCTTCGGTAATCCGAGCAGCAGCCATGCGAGCGGCCTGCGCGCACGCGCGCTGCGCGAGGGCGCGCGCGCCTGCGCACGGCGGGTGCTGGGCGCACCGAGCGGACGGCTGATGTTCAACAGCGGCGCCACCGAGGGCATCCAGACCGCGGTGCTGTCGGCGCTATGTGCGGTGCGCGAACGGCGCGCGCGCGGAGAAGCCTGCGGTGACGTGGTGCTGGTCGGCGCCACCGAGCACAAGGCGGTGTCCGAAAGCCTGGCGCACTGGAACCGGCTGCTGGGAACCGGCCTCGAACTGCGTGTGCTGCCGGTCGACGGCGACGGCCGCCACCGCCTGGACGTGCTGCGCGCGCTGGCGCCGCGCCTCGCCTTTGTCTGCACCATGGCCGCCAATAACGAGACCGGCGTGGTGTCCGACCTGGACGGCATCGCGGCGGTGCTGAACGAGACGGCCAGCCCGGCGCTATGGATGGTCGACTGCGTGCAGGCGCTCGGCAAGCTGCCCTTGCAGCTGGGCGCGAGCCGCATCGACTACGCGCCATTCTCGGGCCACAAGCTGCATGCGCCGAAGGGCATCGGCATGCTGTACGTGCGCGAAGGCGCGCCGTTCACGCCGTTGATCTGCGGCGGCGGCCAGGAAGACAATGGGCGCTCGGGCACCGAGAACATGGCCGGCATCGCGGCGCTGGGCGCGGTGCTGGAAGCACTGGAGCGCGGCGACACCTTTCTTGGCCATCAAGCGCTGCAGGCCTGCCGCGCGCGCCTGGCGGATGCCTTGACCCGAGCCTTCCCCGGCATCGTGTTCAACGCGCCGTCGGCGCATGCGCTGCCGACCACGCTCAACTTCTCGGTCCCCGGCGTCGCCAGCGCCGAGCTGCTCGACCTGTTCGATGCCGCCGGCATGCGTATCAGCGCCGGTTCGGCCTGCGCCGCGTCCAAGGCCGCGCCGAGCTACGTGCTCGATGCGATGGGCGTGCCGGCCTGGCGCAGCGCGTCGGCGGTGCGCCTGTCGATAGGGCCGCTGCTGGACGAAGCCGCGCTGGAACAGGCGTTCGAACGCATCGCGCGCTGCGGGGCAGCGCTGGCAGTGCCCACGGTATCGTCAGCGCCGGCGGCTGTGCCCGAGGCAGTGCATCCTGACGCCGCGCTGGACGCCGGCATGGAGCTCGACGCCATCGCGGCGCGTGGCTGGCTGGCGGCCCATCCCGACGCCATCGTGGTCGACGTGCGCGATGCGCGCGAGCACAGCGTCGCCGGCCAGGTGGAGCTGCACGGCCGCATGGCGCTCAACGTGCCGCTGGCGAGCGTGGCCGAACACGCCGCCGCCTGGCTGGGCGCCGACGCCCGCCCCTTGCTGTTCGTGTGCCGCAGCGGCGCACGCAGCGCCCGCGCCGCGCGCACCCTGCGCGCACTGGGCCATCCGCGCGCCTGCTCGCTGGCCGGCGGTTTCGCGCTCGCCGTCTGAGTATGTCCCCGGCCGCCTGCCAGCCCGGCAGGCGGTGTGTGTACGCCAGCGCACGGTCACTTTCCGGTCCTTTCCCTAGCATGGAGTCAGCCGTGCGCGCCCAGCATTGTTTGTCTGGCCTCTTGCCCTGATTATCCCAGGCTGTCCCGTCCTCCGGCGGTCCGCCGCGCACGCCTCCATCCCGAGGTCCCCGTTGAAAGTTGAGAACGACAAGATGCCCTCCGGGCAGCATGCGCCACATGGCGCCGGCGCCCTCGCCCCCGTGGCGCTGCTGGCCGCGAATGCGGAGGCCATCGTTCGTTCCTGCGATACGCTCGACCGCGCGATGCGCGCCGGGATTGAACTGCCTCCCGCCGGCGCGCGCCTGCTCGATGGCTACCACCTGCTCGACACCCAGCTGCGGCTGGCGCGCGCAGAAGCGCGGCAGGTTGCCGTCCGGGACGGCGCCACGCGTGTATGGAGCCTGGCGGTCGATGCGTTAGCGCGCGCCGAGGGCGTCGTCGACACCGAAGAACTGGCGCGCGTCCTCGCCGCCAGCCAGCAAGACGCGCCGCTATGCGTCGCCGAACTCGATGCGGTGCCCGCGCTGTTGCGTCTCGCGCTGATCGAGCGGCTGGCCGCCCTGGCGGCGCGCGCTGCGCATGCCTGCGTTGGCCGCGAACGCGCCGCTGCCTGGGCCGCGCGCTTTCTCGATACCGCCGAGGCCCGTCCGGGCGACCTGGTGCTGCTGTTCGCCGATATGGCGCGCAGCGCAGACGCGGACAACGGCGCTTTCGTCGCCGAACTGGCGCGCCGCCTGCAGGGCCGCGGCACACCGCTGGCCCAGGTGCTGGACTGGATCGACGCGCGCCTGGCGGATGGGCAGGGCAGCACCGCCGGGTTGATGCAGGATGAGAGGAGCAGCCAGGCGCAGGACGCCGTCGTGGCCGGCAACGCCCTGGCCAGCCTGCGCGCACTGGGCGGCGTCGACTGGCGCGCCTTCGCCGAGCGCCTGGGCGTGGTCGATGCGCTGCTGCGCGACGACCCGGATGGCAGTTATGCGCGCATGGACGGCGCCACGCGCGATCGCTACCGCCACACGGTCGCGCGCCTGGCGCACGCCCTCGGCGTGAGCGAGGCCGCGGTGGCGCAAGAGGCGATCGCGCTGGCCGGCGTCCATCGCGCGCCGGGCGAGGGCGGGCTCGATACGCGCATCCGCCACGTGGGCCACTACCTGGCAGGCCCGGGCCTGGCGACGCTCGAGGCCAGGCTGCGCGGACGGCGTGGATGGGCGCCGCGCGTTCGCGCCGCCTTGCAGGGCGCGTCCCCCGGCATGCATACGGGCGCCACGGCAGCGCTGGCCCTGCTGTTCACGGGCGCGGGGCTGGTCCATGCCTGGCAGGGTGGGGCCGGGCCGCTGCTGCTGGTCCTGATGGGCATCCTGGCCTTGCCGGTGGCCGGCGCCCTGACGCGCGCCCTGGCGGGCATGGCCGGGCGCTGGCTGGCCCGGCCCCAGGCCACGCCGCGCATCGACGTGGCGGCCGGCATTCCCATTGAGGCGCGCACGCTGGTGGCCGTGTCGGCGCAGCCGGCCGACGCCGCGCAGCTCGCGCGACTGTGCGAGGACCTCGAAGTGCGCTACCTCGGCAACCGCGATCCGCGCCTGCGTTTCTGCCTGTTGCTCGACCTACCCGATGCGCCTGAAGCGACGCTGCCACTCGACGCAGCCCTGCTGGCCCAGGCCGGCGGCGCGATCGCGGCGCTCAATCGCAAGCACGGTACGCAGGGTGACGAAGAGGACGGTCCCTTCATGCTGCTGGCGCGTGCGCGCGCCTGGAGCGAAGACCAGCAGGCCTGGATCGGCCGCGAGCGCCGGCGCGGCCAGCTGGCCGACCTGAATGCCTGGCTGTGCGGCGTGCGCGAACGCTTCGCGCATGCCGCCGGGAATCTCGGCGGCGCGGCCGAGATGCGCTACGTGATCGCGCTCGATGCCGATACCGGCCTGCCGCGCGACGCCGCGCGCAGCCTGGTGGCGGCGATGGCGCACCCGCTGCACCGGCCGCTGCAGGACGAAGCGGGCCGGGTGCTGGAAGGTCATGCCATGCTGCTGCCACGGCTCGGGACCGCCTTGCCGCAGCTGGGCGCCATGCGCTACCAGCGCCTGTGGCCTGACGGTGGCGGTGGCTGGGCCGCGATCTACGACGTCGATGCCTGGCGCCGCGCGATGGGTCTCGAGCTGCGCGACGAGGGCCGGGCGCAACCCGGCGCGGTCGAGGAAGATCGCCTGCGCGCCGCGCACGTGAGCGATGTGCGGCTGGATGCCGCGCATCCCGGCAGTTATGGCGAACACGTGCTGCGCCGCCATCGCGCCTTACGCGCCGCCTGGCAGGAAGCGCGCCGCCTGGGACGCGGCGCCGATGGCCTGCATGCCGCGCGGGTGCGCCGGCGCCTGTTCGACGCGCTGGCCGGGAGCCTGGCCGCGCCGGCGTCGATCGCGCTGCTCGTGTTGTGCTGGAGCTTGCTGGCCGCACCCATGTTCTGGACCGTGGCCATTCTGGCGCCGCTCTGGCTGCCGGCGCTGCTCGACATGCTGGCCGCGCTGGCCGGCCGCGCGCCGGATGCGCCGCTGCGCCAGCACCTGGAGGCCTGGGCGCGCGGCGCGCGCAAGACCCTGGTGCGCGCCGCGCTGGCGCTGGCATTCTTGCCGCACCGGGCCTGGCTCGACGCCGACGCGGTCGTGCGCGGCCTGTGGCGGCGCGACGTGAGCCGCCGCAAGCTGCTCGAGCTGCGGCCCCCGGCGCTGGCGCGCGCCAGCGGCGCGATGGAGAACAACTGGCGCACGATGTGGTTCGCGCCGTTGCTGGCGGTCGGCGTAGCGGTGCTGCTCACCTTCGCCAACCCCTATGCCCTGTTCGCGACCGCGCCACTGCTGCTGGTATGGTTCCTGTCGCCGGTGCTGGCATGGTGGGTCAGCCAGCCGTCGCGGCGCGGCATGCGCCTGGCGAAGGGGCAGACCCTGTTCCTGCGCACGCTGGCGCGTCGCAGCTGGGCCTTCTTCGAACAGCATGGCGCGGGCCGGCACGGCCTGGCGCCGGAAGCCGTGTTCGAGCACGCTGAATCCACCGTCGACGACCGCCTGTCTCCCGCCGCCATGGGCCTGGGAATGCTGGCGACCCTGGGCGCGCGCGATTTCGGCTATCTGCCGCTGGGCGGCCTGCTCGAACGCACAGAAAAATCGCTGACGTCGATGGCGCTGCTGGAACGCTGGAACGGCCACTTCCTGCACTGGTACGACGGTGTCAGGCTCGGTCCCGTCGAACCGGCGTATGTCGATACCGCCGCCAGCGGCGGCCTGGTGCTGGCGCTGCGCACCTTCGCCGCTGGCCTCGATGAATTGCCGGACCGGCCCATCCTTGACGCCACCGCGCTGGACGGCATCCGCGCCACGCTGCTGGTGGTGCGCGAGCATGCCGCGTCCGGCGTGGCGCCGGCGCTGGACGCGCTCGATGCGGCGCTGGCGCCGGGAAACTTCCGCGCCACCGACACCTTGCCGGGCCTGGCCGACTGCCTGCGTGCGGCCTCTTCCAAAGCGGCAGAGCTGGATGCAGGCCTGCCACCCGACGCCGACCCGACGCTGCGGGCCTGGACCGCGCGCCTGGCGCGCCAGTGCGAGGCGCAGCTGCAAGACCTGTATGCACTGACGCCATGGACGCGCGCGGTGCAGGAGTACGTGTTCGACGCCAGCCTGACCCGCATCCCCACCTTGCGCGAGTTGGCGGCGCTCGCGCCGCCGACCGGCAACGATGGCCTGGCCCAGTTGGTCAAGGCGGGGAGTGCCTGCGCGCGCGAACGCCTGGACCGGCTTGCGCACCTGGCCGCGCAGGCGCGGGAAATGGCGCGCGCTGAGTTCGGCGAGCTGGTCGACCCCGTCAGCGGCCACCTGGCCGCAGGTTGCTACGTGCGCGACAAGCGACTGGACAGCGACAGCTGCGATCTGCTGGCCTCGGGGGCGCGCATGGCGAGCTTCGCCGCCGTCGCCCAGGACCAGCTGCCGCAGCGGCACTGGTGGTCGCTCGGCCGCCCGCTGAGGATGACGGGCGCCGGCGCTCTACTGCTGTCGCGCGCTGGCGCCTTGGCCGACGTGCTGGCTCCGCAACTCATCATGCCATCCTGGCGCGGCACGCTACTCGATGATGCCGGCCAGGCGCTGGTGCGGCTGCAATCCGCCCATGGCAAGGCCAGGAGCCTGTTGTGGGGCTACACGGAATCGGGTTGCAATGCGGTCGATGCGGCGGCGCGCTACCGCGTCCAGCGCTTCGGCCTGAACGCGGCCGCCCTGTGCCGCCGGCCGGACGACGACCTGGTCGCCGCGCCCCACGGCGCAGCGCTGGCACTCAGCGTGGCGCCAGCACTGGCGGCGGCCAACCTGCGTCGCATGGCGGATCAAGGCTTGCTGGGCGAGACAGGCTTCTACGAGGCGCTGGATTACGCGCCGGCGCGCCTGCCGCAAGGTGAGCGCCAGGCGGTGGTGCGGGCCCAGCTTGCGCGCCACCAGGCCATGACCCTGCTGGCGCTGGCGCGCCACCTGCAGGGCGAGCCGATGCAGCGCCGCTTCGCGCGCGATCCCGAACTGCGCGCGGCGCTCGGTTTGCTGCAGGAGGCGGCGCCGACGGCAGGCGCCGAGCCGCCCCTGCGCGTCGATGCCGGTATGGCGCCCGATGGCGTCGCGGCGACCCGTCCCTATGCGCGCGTGCTCAAGCCGGACGCTGCGCCGCTGCCGGAAGTCCAGCTGCTGTCGAATGGCCGCTACCACCTGGTCGTCGACAGCGCGGGCGCCGGCGCCAGCCGCTGGGAGGGAGCCAGGCTGACGCGCGTCGGCGACACTGGCCTGGCCGTTCACGTGCGCGATGCGGCCTGCGGCGCCACCTGGGCCAACGTCCTGCTGCCCGGCGCGCCGGCGCCCGACGAGGTCGAAGCGGTGCTGGCCGAAGGGCGGGCCAGCCTGCGCCGCCTGGACCACGGCATCGAGATGCGCACCGATGCGGCGGTGGCCCCGGGCGATGATGTCGAGTTGCGCCGCATCCGTATCGTCAATCGCTCGCTCGAAGCGCGCACCCTCGAGCTGACAGGCTGCGTGGCGCTGGCCGGGCCGCCGCTGGAAGAGGGCGGCCGGAGCGGCATCCGGATCGAATTCGACGGTGCTGCCGACAGCCTGCTGTGCCTGAGCGCGCCAGACGCGCCGGTGCTCGTGCATCGCATGACGGTGCGCGAGGTGGCGGGGCAGCCGAGCGTGGAAACGAGCCGTGCGCGCTTCATCGGTCGCGGCCATCCGCTGCACCTGCCGCAGGCGGTGGCTAAAGGCGGCGCGCTGCCCGGCCTGGATCCTGAACCGGACGAGGCGCTGCTGGCGCTGCGGCGTACGGTGACGCTGGCGCCGCAGCAGGAAGTCACGGTTGACCTGATGCTGGGCGCAGCTTCCAGCCGCGCGCTGGCGCGCGAGCTGGCGGCGCGCTATGGGGCTGGACATGAAGTCGACCACGCGATCGAGGCCGCCTGGACCCTGGCCCAGGCCGAGCTACGCCGCGTCGAGCTGGGCGAGGCCGATGTGCAGTCGATCAATCGCCTGGCCGGCTGCCTGCTGCGGCCGATGCTGGCGCTGCGCGCCGATCCGGCCATCATCGCCCGCAACCTGCGCGGGCGGGACGCCCTGCAGGCCTACGGCATGCAGGGCGACTTGCCGCTGCTGCTGCTCCAGCTGGGTGCGGGGCCGGAAACGGGCCTGGTGCGTCAGTTGTTGCAGGCGCACGGCTACTGGCGCAGCCGTGGCCTTGCGGTGGACCTGCTGATCCTGTGCGACAGCCGCGCGGTGCGCGAGGCGTTGATGCACCTGGCAGTGCCCCTGGTCGATCCATCCAGCTTCGACCAGCCCGGTGGCCTGCACCTGCACTTGAAGGAAGATGTGCCGCGCGAAGACCGCATCCTGCTGCGCGCCGCCGCGAGCGTGCTGCTCCTGGGCGAGCGCGGCGACCTGGCCGACCAGTTGCGCCGCGCCGAGCGCGCCAGCAGTGCATCGGCGTCGCCATTCGTGGCCGCCGCTTCGGCACCGGCGTGGACCGCGGCGCCCGAGGAGCCGGTCGTGCCGGAACGCATGTTCGACAACGGCGTCAACGGCTTTACCCCGGATGGCCGCGAATATGTGGTGCGCAGCAGTCCAGAAGTCGTCGCGCCTGGCGCGCCCTGGATCAACCTGCTTGCCAACGCGGCATTCGGCAGTATCGTCTCGGAACGCGGCCACGCCGTCAGCTGGAGCGGCGATCGCGACACGCGCCTGACCGCCGGCAGCGGGGACGCCGTCGCGCCGCAGGGCGGCGAAGCCTTCTACCTGCGCGACGAGGACAGCGGCGCCGTATGGTCGCCGACGCCGTGGCCGGCGCCGTCGCCAGAGGCTTACACGACGCGCCACGGCATCGGCTACAGCGTGTTCGAACACCGCGCATACGGCATCCATTCCGAACTGCGCTGCTTCGTCGCCCAGGATGCGCCGCTCAAGTACAGCGTCCTGCGCCTGCGCAACGGCAGCGATGCGCCGCGCCGCATGAGTGCGACGGGCTATGTCGAGTGGCTGCTGGACGACCCGCAGGCGCCGCCCGGCCTGCAGGTGGTGACCGGACGCGATCTCGCCAGCGGCGCGCTGTTCGCCCGCAACGCCTTTGGCGCGGGTTTCCAGGACAAGGTCGCGTTCTTCCACGTCGACGCCGAACAGGTCGCGGTGACCTGCGACCGCCAGGAATTCATCGGCCCCCTCGGCTCCATCGCGCGGCCGGTGGCCCTGGGCCGGAGCAGCCTGTCCGACATCGCCGGCGCGGGATTCGACCCATGCGCCGCGCTGCAGGTCGCCGTCAACCTGGCGCCGGGCGCCACCTGCGAACTCGTCTTCATGCTGGGCGTGGCCGGTCCCGGGGCCCTGGATGCCAGCGCGGTGGTGCAGCATCATGGCGGGGCGCAGGCGGCCAACGCCGCGTGGCAGCGCCTGCGCGACTGGTGGCACCTCACGCTGGACGCCGTCACGGTACGCACGCCCGACCCGGCGCTCGACGTGCGAATCAATCATTGGCTGCCCTATCAGGCGATCGGCGCCACGATGGGCGAGCGCGATACGGCCACCCGCGTGCAGTCGGCGATGGCCTGCGTACACGCGCGGCCCGAATTGCTGCGTGATGCTCTTCTGCGCGCCGCGCAGGAATTCACGACGGCCTCCTGGGTCGAGGATTTCCTGTGGCTTCCCTATGCCCTGGCGCGATATCTCACCGTGACCGGCGACGATACGCTCCTGGAAGCCCCCGTGTCCGAGCGCGACGACCTGTACCATCACTGCGTGCATGGCCTGCGCGGGTGCCTGCGCTTCGGGCCGCGCGGCCTGCCGCCGGCAGCGGGGCGCTTGCACGAAGAGGGCCCGCCCGGCCGTGTCGAAAGCGTGCGCCTGGGCTTCTTCATGGCGGCCGTGCTGCAGCGCTTCGCCGAGGTGGCCGACCGGCGCGGCGACTTCGGCTTCGCCACCACCTGCCGCGGCGCGGCGCTGGCGCTGCGCGCGCAATGCGAAGAACACGGCTGGGACGGCGACTGGTACCGCTGGGCCTGGCTGGACAGTAGCACTGCCCTCGGCTCCATCGCCAATGCCGCCTGCCGCGTCGAGCTGTCGACCCAGTGCTGGGCGCTGGAGGCCGGCGCGGCGCAGGGGCCGCAAGCGCTGCGCGCGGCGGTGCAGCGCTTGTGCAGCGACGGCGCCGTGCCGCGCTGCGATCCGCCGGTGGATGGCGAGTGGAGCGAGCGGGTAGGCTCGAGCCCCGGCCAGGACCATCGCGCCACCGCCTGGGCTGCGGCCGGATTCGCACGGCTGGGCGACGCCGGCAGCGCATGGCAGCTGATGCGCATGCTCGACCCGACGGCGCATGGCGACGGACCTCCCTATCTGATGAGCGGGGGCCTGCGCACGATCGCGCCGCATGCCGGCCGCGCCATCGGCGGCTTCGCTACCTCTTCGGCGGCGTGGACCTGGTTGCTGTTCGTCGAAGCGCTGCTGGGCCTCGAACGCCATGGCGACACGCTGCGTTTGAAGCCGCGCCTGGCGCCGGGCTGGGATGGTTTCAGCCTGCGCTACCGTCATCGCGGCGCGTTCTACGAGATCACGGTGCGCGCCACGGACGGCGCAGAAGAGATGCTGCTGGACGGCCAACCCTGCCCGGATTGGACCATCGCGCTGCGCGACGACCGGCGTGACCACAAGGTAGAATTGCGGGTTGCGCGCGCGCCCGAAGCATAGGAACAAGATCATGAACATCGTCACCCGCGCCCTCGGCTGCGGCGCCTGCCTGCTGGCCGCGGGCTTCGCGGCCGCTCCCGCGCAGGCGCTCGACTGGAGCGATACCGCCGTCAGCTGGCGCTACGGCAGCCGCTTCGCCGAGCCCTTCAATCCGGAACACATCGACAAGCACGTCCTCGCGCTGACCCACGCCAGCGGCTACAAGTACGGCAGCAACTACTTCAACCTCGACTGGCTCAAGTCCGACCGCAACGATCCGCGTGTCCTCGGCGGCAGTTCCGGCGCCGAGGAGGCCTATCTGCTGTACCGCCACACGCTCGACATCGGCGTGCTGAGCGGGCGCGAGCTGCGTTTCGGGAAGGTGAAGGGCGTCGGGCTCACCGCCGGCTTCGACGTCAACACCAAGCGCGACGTCGGCTACAACTCGCGCAAGCGCATGCTGGTGCTCGGGCCGACCCTGATGTGGGACGTGCCGGGCTTCCTCAGCACCAGCATCCTCCTGATCCGCGAAAGCAATGCGCCGAGCGGGGCCTT
>Ga0265780_10010874_pt1 | contig 10821 bp, 7 predicted proteins | sample P1T30metagenome_FD_192432 | JGI IMG/M metagenome (GOLD analysis project Ga0265780, IMG submission 192432) | Plant litter microbial communities from East Loma Ridge, Irvine, California - P1 T30 | ecosystem: Environmental > Terrestrial > Plant litter > Unclassified | place: USA: California... | reverse complement strand
CCGCTCAAACTTTGGCTGTTATGGCCATCAACCGAATTGCAGCACTTGGCTTCGGTCTACGGTAAAACTGAAGACGCACTCGGACGCATGGACCACGGCTGCTTCTTCGTCCAGATGCCTGGCGATGTGATAGCAGTCCCGGGAAACTCTCCCCATGCAGTTCTCGCCCTGCAGAGTTGCTACGTGTATGGTCACGTCTTTCTAATGACACTTCGGGCCTATGATCCTCCGGCACTTCAGGTCGAATTACGAGTCACAGCTGATCTGGCAGAGCTTGGGGCACTGGAATCGTATCTCCGACAACTCGAACTTGGGCTGGATAGTCCAGACTTCTGCGATGCACACGTAGATAGCTTTACAAAGTCATGGTCGGCTGCGAGTCCTGCCTTGAAAGCTTCCAATCAGGCACGACTTCTGGGGCGATTTGTGAAAATCTGGAGCAATCACATCCGCAAGAACCAGTCTTGCCCATGGTGTGCTGTTATTGGGTGGGAGCACGACCGTCACCTTGATGTCGATGCCGAGCAACACGCACGAGCCCATCTCGAGGGGAAAGTGCCACGGATCAACCACGCTATTGGAGCAGACCGCGACAGACCGTGCAGGAATATGATCCAGACAGAGAGAACATCCAAGCGCAAAAGACGGGGGGTCTGAAGATTTCCTTCACGGGAATCTATCCCGATACGCGAGCCTTTTCCCGGCCTATGTATTCTGATCACTTAACGTGAAGTCCAGAGATGCTTTCTCTGGGAGAAGAAGGCGATATCCTTTTGAAGTCTGAGCGACTCTTCACTTACCACCGTATCGGTAGTAATGTGGAGTAGTACGCTAAGGGTCGATGCAGGTAGTGCAGCTTACGAAATTTGAGACAGTCAATCAAAATAGTGCGGCGGACTGCCTGCTTTCTATTTCCCGTAAAGCAATGCCAGTAATGGATGATCGAGATGATCTGGTATGTTCCAACAGTCTGTGGTGGGGACTGGTTCTGATAACATTAATTCGAACTAGGAGAAATCACATGAGTCTTGCTAAAGCTGTCATTGTCGACGTCATGATTGAGTTTCTCTACCTCGATACAGCATTACAGTGCTTGGAAATAGTTGATAAAATGCGAATGAGAAGTTATAGCTAGTAAATTAAATAAAGGCGCGCATAGTTCGACAAACCCCGTCGACAGCCCTCTCATAGCGGGCTGTCTGTCGACAATACAAGCTAGCACAAAACGCACTGTGAGCCCAGTCTGCATGGCCCTGAGTGCTGTCTCTCATCGCCGCTTACAATACATCGCTCATTACGATCGGGGTTACTCCAACGCGCCTGCGTCATTTATTTGATGCTTTAATCCAACTCAAATTGCGAGACAGAAATGGGAGATTATCTCATGTCGGTCTAGCGACCTCTCCTGAAATTTATCCGCGGTTTTTTAATCTCTCGTGCTTCTCCGCGAGAGGTACTGGAAATTTGTTAGCTCTGTCGATTGTGAAAATTTTGAGGGACACTGTCGGGTCGTACTACTTACATCTCATGACTGCTGCCTTCGTCATTTCCTTCGTCACCGACCTTCCCCGAATCTCTCGAAACTCGGCCCGGTGGTGTTCTACGTTGTTTACTAAGGACCTGTAAGCTATGTCTATAAGAGAAGCGGAATTCCTCTTCATCGATTAGCATCACTTACATGTAACCCCGATTGTTGCTATTATCTTTATGATCAATAGCGCCCCTGCTAGTTCCGTCACTTTCCCCATCACTGCTAGTTCCGTCGCTACTTTCCCCATCATTGCAGGCCTTGTTACTGCTACTAGCATTGCTAGTTCCGTCGCTACTTTCCCCATCACTCCTAGTTCGGTCGCTACTTTCCCCACCACTGCTAGTTCCGTAGCCACTTTCCCCATCATTGCAGGCCTTGTTACTGCTACTAGCATTGCTACCAGTTTCATTACTGCTTTCTCCGTCGTCGGCGCCACCTCGGCGGGGTTCCCGACTTCCTTTCAGGAATTGCAGCTGTTTGATAGTTTGGCCCAACGGATCTCGCTTTGGGAGGGTTCCTCTTCCACGCCTGGGCGCGATGCCACCGGATGCACTTGAGCCGGACTTTGTAGGCCTCAAGACCCATGGCCCAGCCTTTAGTTCATATGTACTCCCATCTGGATATTCGACTGTCAAAGAGGGATCTTGCATCGCAGGTTTGTCGCAGTGATTGCTCATATCGGTAGCTGATCGTGAATGTCTAAGGAGGGGGGGACATATTTCGGTCGTATATATACGTCTTATACATCTTTTTCTTAGTCATCATAATACAGTACCAGAGCTCGAAGATCTCCGCACGTAATGCTGTAGCTACATCACGTAGGTGGAATCTTGCAAAATATTAGTTTGCTTAGATTAGCGTCTTCGCGTAATGCGGTAGTGTCGAAAATCGGCTTCTTCAGCATTGCATAGGGTTCGATGTGTTGCCATCAGGCAAAGGTTGCACTCCTGTAGATCACTTCTCAGATCAAAATCATCTCCAAAAGGCGATTCAAGACATCACTGTATCGTGGCGAGTAGAGCGACAACCGATCCCAAGTGTGGTGGCAACCCAAAAACAAATTTTCAGTCATCACGACAGACACAAGCATCCCAGTTATCCGAGTCTGACCTTTCATCCGCGGTTTGCAAAATGGTTCTACGGTAGGTGACAGTATCCGTCACTGTAAGAGCACTCCTCGATAGCGCCATCATCGCTCGTGCTGGTCGATCGAAACACGTAGTCTCGATGTCCCGTTGACTCCACCGAAATTCTGAAACAGTGTAAGAATGGAGCCAATCTTATTGAGTGATGTAAGATTAGATTCTCGAGTCATACCCGACCACGTTTGTACAGTACTTTGCAGGTTCGGCTTGATTCTGGCACTGTTGTGAAGTTGCAGCGGAGCCAATAGGATGTTACGGTTGCATCCTCCGGCGGATGACAACCAGCGATATTTGTCGTCGGAGAGAGTTCGTGCAATCAAGCCGATACTGCAATCTCATGTAAATGGGGTCCACAGACTTAGGAAATCTGAAAGTCTTCTCTTGCTGACATTACTAGACACTCGGATCCATGACTTGAGCTACCATGAGTACTGTAGCATATGTACATATTCAAATGCCGGGTTCTTCGACCCAGTCCGCGTGGAAACTTCAGCAGTTGTAGTGTAACACATCATTTGTGCTTGACCAATGTGATACTGCACGCATTACCAGTGTGCTAGAGAATGTAACCATGATTCTCGATATGACTCTGTATAATCTCTGTAAGAGCGCAATGGTGCTGCCGGCTTTCCATCATACTGTGTCCGGAGTGGGAACAAGCATAGTTAGTAGGTTGCATGGATAATATCGACGTATCAGGGTCGTGAGCTTGTTTGGCTGATGTGATTACCATTGACCAAATGACATACTCTTACTAACTACCTTCCGTTGATATATATTGAGTTTCCTTTCCAAAAAAGAGATTGAGAGATCAAGAAACTGACTCATTCGTTATGGATTCGAAAAAGAGCACTAGGAGATCTTCCACTGATGTTCGCAACGAGCGCACCCAGCATGACAATTTCCTCAAAAACTTGACCAAACTAAGAAAAGAATACCTTGTTGATTATGCCCGAACAGTCAATGTGAAACATAAAGAAGATGACAACATGGCTGAGATTAAGAGGCTCATCCTTAAACTGTATAAAAACGCTCATCCGGACGACAAGCCTACAATGCTGCAATTTCTAACTCAAGAAATATCCGAACAGGTAGCAGCGAAGATAAAAAAGGGAAAGGGCAGGGGAAAGGCAAAAGGAAAAGAGGTTGTGATGGAAAATCGGACTTTAGGTTCATCAAGGGCTCCTCCGATGGTACCGGAGATTCTCATAGAGAAAATGCTCGAACAGATCCAGCGGGTCATACGCCAGCATTTGACAACAATTGACTAAGAGAAGCAGTCTCACACTTCAGAGAGCTGGATGAGCAGGACCTAGTACAAAACTCCCTTCTGATTTACGATACAGTACCCTGCATCGATTGTAAATGGATGGACAAGCCGCATGCGAGTGACAGTCAGAACTTTACGGACTACGGAAAACACAAGCTCCTTACAGGTATTTTGGTCGCCCAGCATTGCCAAAATGCGTATAGTGATTGCTCGAAGATCTGTAGCAATCTGCAAGTAGTCGACTGAATAGAGTCAGCATTGGAACTAACGTTCGCAGTGTCGTAGATTCACTAGCTTTCTCACGAGTAGAGGAATCGAAACGCTAATCATGATACATATGTTACAGACTAGTATTAAAGTGTGATGTGTTTTCTTCGGCTTGTGTCCCATGATGAGAGTGACTATCTGTATAGACTTGTCAATCGATCCATCCGCGTCGAATTTCCTTGGATGTGTAAAGCGTAAGGGCTTACATAACTTATCGGTGAAATACACTTATAAATCCTGTCTGGTCACTATTGTGTAAGCACTATAAAGCAGGACTGCGTTTCTCTACCGCGAGTTAAATACTCTAAATCTCTACTTCTATAAATACTCGGGATTGACAACTTCGAAGGCAAGTGCAAGCGCCGCGGGCACTGGAGTACGCACTCACAAGGCATGCGGCAGTCTGATCTTCGTAGACAGCGAGAGTATTGAACAAGTTCTCTATCGCTCTAGGGTTGTGTGTGCCTGATGTTTCCTCCATAGTTGAATGTAACGTTACTACAGCCTAGTCCGATTCATTAGAGATCTTCGATTTCTTTCGTTCCTCAAACTTTAGTGTAATCCACGGCACCATACTTGCTTACAGAGACCCTAAACAATCTGTGTTGTTGGATATGAGGGCGTTTTTTGATCTTATGGAGGCCGATGCGAAGGAACGAAGCTGATGGGTTTACCAATAGCCACACTGGTGTAACCACTGTCAATGGAAAACTTCGGCCAGGCGAGGATATACCGGGTCTGCAACTATTCTGGTGTCATGCTACGTGATAAAGACAACATTGGCCTAGTGATCATTGTTTACAAGAGATTTTCAAACTCCATACCATGTTAGCCGTCTACTGCTACAACTTCGTCTATGTCGTTACGCATACGGACTTTGGTTCTGAAATTCAATGCAAGGCAGTCAAATATATATATTCTCAGCGACACTAAGTATGTTGTCCACCTTAGCGTGATATGTCGTTCATTGAGTCCTTAGGCATCGTGAGTGATAGGCTAGTGTCCGGACTCGTTCATGGTAGAGTCGAATAAGAAAACAAGAAAATGTCGTAGTAAGATTCGCAAAATTCTTAAAGATAACTAACGTACTTCGACAACTTACTATCTCTACAAAGATCATGTTCACATGCTCATGCCGAAAGAGTCTCAGTTGAGCATTATAAGGGAATGTTGCTTCAGATCCGAAATATCGTCCTTACTGACTGCAATGTTGCCCATAATGGCGATAAGGCCAAACTGAAGAGCTATTTAGCTGAATAAGTAGATTAATAACATGGAATCTTGACCTTCAGCTCGTTAGATACTTCCACGTGGAGACTCATATATCGACGAAAAAGATCTATAGATCGTCGCTGATTGTATTGACTGACCACTCTACCACTACAATGTACCGCGGCTATCGCTCTATAGAACATGCTCTGAAGCTTTTAGTTGCGTGATGTCTAAAAATAACAACTCTATACATCTCTTGTTTCTATGACTTGAAACGCAAGCGCAAGTGCCGCAGGCGCTATGGGAAATGCGAACCCTGCGGGAGTCTTTGTCTGGAAAGGATTCGAGATCGGCTCTCGCGCCCTGTCTGACCCCTCGAATCTCCCTCTGTCTCTGCACTCATTTCCGAACAGAGTCTTGTACGTCTCTACGATGACTTTGAGCTCATATGAGCATATTGTTGCTCTTAGGGTTGAGTAAACTTTCGCGTGACGCGAGTCATCCAAGATCAGCCACTTTGTTCGCTCCTCGAACGTCTCGTCAATCTTGAGATTCCACACTTGCTCATCTAGGCTCCATGTAATATTCGTCGTCTCTTCTGCCTGCGTATGAATGATCTTGCGAAGGCAGATATAGAGGAACGAGGACGAATCTAATGATAGCCAAGTCGATGAAACTGCTGTCAACAAACAAGTCCGGTCAGGCAACAACGTGCTGTACCTTGAGACGACATCTGAAGCGTGTTGCGCGATGAACACCAGATTAACCCAATGATGACTCGAAAATATTCGCAAGAGATTTTCAACTCCCACACTGGTGTGGCCATTATCCACTACGATTTCATTGCTACCATCGAGTGTACGAATTTTGGTCTTGACACGCAAGATAACGCAAACGACGTCCCCTGGTCTCAACGATAGTTGGAAATTCCTCCATTGCGATATGATATAGCGTTCATTGAACCATGTGTCGCCACCATGTGGCATGATCTTGACTCGATCCGACCTACCTACCGTCTTCACCATCTTTTTCGAACAACTTGGGCTCCGGACAAGAAAAAACTTCTGATTCTCCAGCCATATGGATTCTCGGGACGGTTCTTTGGTCAAAGTTTCCAGTGTTCGCGGCCTGCACCGTTCGATCTCGACACCGAGTATCAGAGCTTTCGTAGTTTTGTTGGAAAGGGGGTCGTCAAACATCGCTTCGATGTGGCCCCCCAGTATATTGTCATAGGAATACTCTAGAGAGACTTTATGGTGAGGCCAGCTAGTCATCATGTGCTTCAAAGTGTTGTCGAAAAGGTACGGACTGTAGCCATACTCCGCAAGATCCCTTGAGTAGCGAGCTACTAGTTCATTGATCGAGATCTTCTCTACACTGACGGGTGTACGGGGCTTCTTCCGCTGCCCAACAAACCAGAGGCTCTCCTCTACTTCAGCTTCATTGTTATGCAGAATGGAACAGAACACAGCGTCCAAGACTTGGATGTTCGGATAGAAGAATGCCCTCATAAACTCGCTATTTGCGTTGAGGAAGCCCAGACCAGTTGTTGTAAAGACCACCGATCCAGGTGGAAGAGACGGTGGACAGCGATCCTGCAGGTTTTTTGGCTTCAAGAGAGACAAGACAACAGAGGGATAAAGCCTATTGCCGAGTTGGCTATACAAGAAGGCGAACCTTTCCTTTCCTTTCGAGCCCTCGTCCACCTCGCCCTCAGATTTGGAATGAACGATTATTATACAGGGCTGATCTCCATCTTTTAGTCCTTCGAAGAAGCTCTGGCAAAGTTGACGGATTTCATCCACAGATCTGTTAATCAAAATCATGGAATTTGTACTTTGTTCTCTAAGCAAATGGAAGAGTATCTCCAACGACTCGTGAACCACAATTTCACGTTTGCTCTTCTCCGCAACTAACAAATATGGTCCACATCGACGCTGTAGAAGCTTGACGTCTTCCCGATCTAGTTTACCGGTTTCTAGGGTCATAGGCTTGAAAGAGACGACAGGATGTTGTCTTTCGCTTATGTATCTGCCAAACACATGTAACCTATCCTTGTAGACTTTTAGATGGAAAATTTTCGCGGAAGAATCTTCGCAAGGGGGCATAGGGGGGTGAGGTATGGGCTTAGACAGCCTGTTTGAATCTGAGATAGCTTCCGATGCCCGACTACGGCTACGAAAAACTTTGTCCGCCAAATCGTTCATGTTGCGTATCTCCTGGTAAGGAAGTTCTAAGCTCCTAGGTGGCGTAGGGTCATGAAACGAGACTGTGCGTAAAGATTCAGCGAATTCCTGTCGACGCCTTTTACTCTCGTGCGGGTTGGTTTCACTCGCGCCGTCTTCGTGGTCGTCTGGTGTGATTCCGACGTTCTCTGGATCCATAGAATCGTGTACGTCGGGAAAGCCGTCAGTACTTCGTTGAGAGTCAGTTGGAGAGGTCATTGCTTCGTCTCCCTCACCTCCATTAAAGGTGTCTGCTTCCCAGATCTCCGTCGTTGGTGCACGTGCTGGATCGCTAGTCTGCACGACCGGTTCTTCATCGACGTCCATAGCATCATCGCTATCAATGCTAGTGTATCTGTGCGTTGCAGAATCATCTGCACACCGCGGCTGCTCTATATCATCGTCTGAAGACGGTGCTTCCGGTTTTGATGTAGCTTCTGGAGGTTTGGGTACTTGCTGAATGTTGGATAAAAGCCTTCCACTACGCCTAGACTTGATGTTGCCTGCATTTCCTCCGATTTCTCCTTCGATATAACATTGGATTGATGCTGTCTTTCCTCTTTGTCCTTTCTCTTTATCCGTTCGTGTTTCCTCTATAGTCCTCAACACGGATCCCCATTTTTTGTTTTCGGCATCGTCCCGCTCTATATGACGATATCCAGCAGATCTTTTTCCTGTTGCTTCAAACGTCTTTCCGATTAATTCGAGACTATTGTTCAAATCTTTCATGAAATCCTCCTTGGTTTTTTCAATCGATTTGTTATCGCCATGACTTCTGTTCGTATCGGGATGCAGTATCAACGCCCGTATTTTGAATTTTCTTCTAACGACCTTCCATTCGTCGTTAGGTTCAACGTCTAACCTGGCATCTATAGTTGAGATTAGACAAAGCTCATCCTTGTCAAGTCTACGCCAATGACTTACATGCTTTCCGAAGCTCCCTAACTTCCTCCTCTGTCATTTCTGCTCGCAATTGGTATTCTCCCTAACGATTGTTGTCTATCAACACTGGGCTGTCGGTTCCGGAGCTGAGATGCACTAGAGCAGCTGATGATGAGGGAGCTAACATCCAATAATACCGTAACAGACGACGGGATTGTAAACTGAACGCTTGATGAAACACTTGGTGTTGATGGTACGAACAATTGCTTATGGAGTTGAACAGAATCACTACATATACAAATAAGCATTATGCGCTTTTGTACTACCGCTACATCAGCGCCACAGTGTAATAGATAACAGATTTTTGCGTTCACCGCTACCGAATGGTAGTGCTGATCATCAGCATCCCTAACATTACATCGTTTTCGTCGTGCCGTCAGCGCGTATGTAATGGCTGCATTCCTACTTCACACTTCTGATGCCACTTTAAGGCATTACAGTATCATTCAATGATCTGTTTCCTTGCTTGGTAATCAACTAAGACGACGTTTTGTAACATTTTGGACGCAGGTTGAAAAGCTGATCAGAGCTCTGCTTATTTCTCTTCTCGCACTCTCTTTTCGAGGTTTTGGCGGTCTTTCTATCAGGGTCGGACTCCTGTGTGTTACCATGTGTTTGTTCCGACTTTGGATAAACTCCGATATCTCTACATTTAACTACGATCCGGTGTCCTAACGCAGATATTGATTGGAACCAAGAATGTGTGCAGTCGGCGGATCCTAAACCTATGGTGACGAAGAAGAGGTCTCGTCATTTGAGACAAGGGTTTCGCATAATACTATACCAGCACGTGATCTCTTTACTAGCTTGTTGAAATCGCCCTTTACTTTTTTTTTTCGAGTCATGAGTGCTAGCTACCAATATAACTTAGCACATATCATTGAGACTAAACAAGGCCAACTATTCTCGTCCAAGTAATAGCGACTTATGGGCTACTGAAATGGTCTCATCCGCGATCTATATCTAATTGTTATGGATTGGATTTTTGTCACAGAGAATTTGGGTCCCATATTAGTAATTACTTGGGGTAGTGTACTTTTTCCATTTGGCGCGTAGATCGTCTCGGAGGTCTACCAATGGCCACCCGAGATTCCCTTGAATTCCTTTTCGCCCTTGGCACGTTCTTGGTAAGGGAAGGGGAATCTTCCTTTGAGGATGAGACTTCTCTTCGTGCAGGGAAGATGGGTTCAGCGACGAAAATGTTTTCTTTAGAAGTGGGTGTCACAGGTTGGGACCGGTACGTCTCGTGGTCAGTCGCTGGACCATTCGATGGCCTAAGATCTGGATAGTTTACTTCCTTTTTGCCTTCGCGTCCAGGGCTATGAGATCTCCCACGAGCTTTTTTCACTCCTGAATGGGGTTGGTCTTGTACTCCAGAAGATGAGGCTCTCCGTTTGCGTTTAGAAGACACACCTTTCTTTGTGGACGATAGATGCTCATTTGCTTGAGAGAATTGATCACCTTGAGGTGAAGGGGGAGCCGTAGGATAACGATCTCCCTCTTTCGTCATGTAACCCCCATCTTTGTCTGTGTGAGTGCTATCGACATTCTTTGGCTTCTTCCCTGTTGGCTTCTTCCCAATTAAACACTCTATGAAATGTATGAAAGCTTTACGTTCGTTGTACGCATGGTCTATCCGCTCTCTTTTTTTGGCTAAGCGCTTTTCGTCTTCTTGGACTAATCGCTCTCTCTCGTCGCGCTCTTGCTTGATCAGGTCTCTTTGAGTCTGTAGTGGTCCGTACAGGTCATCATATATTTGCCTTTTGTCGCCACTCGTCGGACCGTGTTCTCTTATAAAAGCGTCGACCAGAAGTCCTATATGCTTGGCCAATTCCTCCGTTGGGGACATGGCATGTGTAAAAAAACCTTCGGCTACTAGATAGGCTACTATGTCTTTGTGTGAGCGATGTTAGTGTTGACTATATAGTTTCCGGATTGATATCAGGTCAGCGTTCTTTGTTTGTGCATTTTACATGAGGCTGATTGCCATTGATTATTTGATTGGTGTATGTGGATACATAATAGAGCAATTACGCACATCCGAGGCATATTACGAACTGCGACATGACACAAGAGCCTTGAAAACTAGTCTCCCGGAACTAACGTGGTCCGGAAAGAAATTGCAGCAGAGGAAACTCGGTGCATTGACAGAAGGGTGGGCTTTTCTTGATGTCGTGCATCGCGAGGATGCTCTGAAACTAGATGAAATCCACGAATTGAATACCATGA
>Ga0265780_10010873_pt1 | contig 10821 bp, 12 predicted proteins | sample P1T30metagenome_FD_192432 | JGI IMG/M metagenome (GOLD analysis project Ga0265780, IMG submission 192432) | Plant litter microbial communities from East Loma Ridge, Irvine, California - P1 T30 | ecosystem: Environmental > Terrestrial > Plant litter > Unclassified | place: USA: California... | reverse complement strand
CCTCTAGGTAGCGAGGGTGGAAAAGTGGATTCTGGATGGCTATCCTGACTGGTATAGGAAGAAATGGTGGGTTGGAAATCATGTAAAGAGTAGAAATACTCTCCCTGACAGGACAAATATATCTAATAATCTTTGCTAAACCGGCGGGGCAGAGTATTAGGAAAAGAGAAAAAAAATCCCTACTATACGTAAAGTGAAACCGGTGTGTTGATTATTCTCAAAACAAAATAAAATGCACAAACAGTCTGATTGCAATAAGATGTATACAGGTCATAATATTCTTCCAAGGGGTTATGTTTCTCAATATTTCTTTTCTCCTCGTTACCTTTGTCCGCAAACCACGTTTAGAAGTCTAACGTTCAAGTCGTTTTTCCGCAATAACCTGTATTCGCTGCCGTTAATTTATCCGTCATGGCGTAACAGACAAATGCGTTTATTTTCTCAATTCAACTTATTCAAGGGCGTGATGGTAGAAAAGAGGAAAAAAATGGCACAAAGAAAATGGCAAGTTATAATCACCGCACAGCTAGAGAGGAGAAGAATACAAAGAGGAGAAAGAGGCGCGGGACGTTGATCAATAACAAAACACGACAAGATCATTGAAGATCAAATCATTCGTCAAGTTTTTCATCTACATTATAAGCTCTCATCTGCATTCATTTGTTCCAGCAGCATAAAACTTCTTCCAGGTAATTGTACTGCACATGACCATCTGAATATCAGGTATTCAGATTGTTGTTTTTACACTTTGCCATCAAAACAAAAAGACAAAAAACGCCATTTCATCTTATACCAGTTGTCGTCGTTAATATCGTCGCAAGATTGCTGCTCCTCCAAGTCACACTGCACTGCTTGAAGCTTGTGTGCACAATCTTTCCAACGAGTGACTTTGCCGCGCCAAAGTGAAGGTATAAAAGGAAAGTTTGAGAAGTATCAAAAACGCCATTGACCGCCATTCCATGCAGATATCCGTTTGAAGCATTAATCAACCAAGAAACTTGTCCTTTGGCAGTCGCTTGAGCGCTTCCTCGACGTCCTTGTGATCAATGACAACGCCGCTCTCAGAACAGCGGGCCTTGGCACGGAGTTCAGAGCAGAGGTTATCAATGTCGATTGTGCCGTCTTTGAAGTCTGGGCGGCTTGATAACTTATCCCTGGATGGTGTTAGTAGGTCGCGTCGTACATTACTACATGGTTCCACTGACCAAATCTTGTGGCAGTTGAGCAGCGAGTTGACGTCCTCGCCGGGAACAACTTCATCCTCGCCATCTTGTGCGCGCTCAATCTCCTCCAATGGGTTCGTCTTCTGCACAGCAGGAGTGTCACCAAAGTGGAAAGGACTAGCGTAGCCGGTGTTGAGGAAAGCATCGTTGAAGAAACCGCCGGTGAAATCACCGTCACCAACGATGGCGTTTTGCGTGTCGCGGTACTCTCCAAACAGCGTGGGATCGAATTGACCGCCGTTCTGGTTCGCAAAATAATCGATGCTGTTGGCGGCGGGAGTGGGTGATTTGGCTGGTAGGACTGCAGGAGAAGATTTGTCGTTAGATTGGGACATGGCACGTGGCATGGGATTACGAGGGTTGCCGCAGGCCATGTTGAGCTTTTCGCAGAAGAGAACCTCACCTTCGGAGTTTCCGTGACAGACGTATCCGTCTGCGATTGTGTCTGCCTGTTTGGGCGATGTATGGCTGGGCTCCGGCGATGTTCCACAAGACGAGTCTTGGTTGGTAGGCGATGTGGAAGAGTTGGAAGGTGAGTCTGATTGGCTGGAGGAGCCGCTGTTGAACTGGAATACACGCGACTGTGATGCGATCGAGCTGCCGGTATTGCTGCGGGGGCTCTCCTTGTTTGGTGTGTTACTGTTGAAACCAAAGAAGCCATTTAGACTGCCTGAGCGCTGAGCGCCATGTGTGGGGCCCATTGGACCGGGTGACTCAGTGAGCGAGCCATTGGCCTTGTTGGTCGGACTGATATCCCGTCCAGTGCTGTTCTGTCGACCTGAAGCAGTCGAGACGGATGTGTTCTTGTTCTTGGCCAAATAGCCGTTGTCTAGCAGCTGGGTGCCTGGAAGACCGCCGAATCGTGGAAATTCAAAGGAGAAGTTGTTGTTGTTGCTGTTATTGCTCAACATGGAGCTGAAGCCGGCCGTAAGAGGTGGGGCGCGGTTAACTCCGGTGCTGTTGAGTGACAGGCGTTTCCTATACTCTCGGAGCTCCATCTGCAGTCGCTGTACCTGGGCACGCAAAAGACCGTTTTCCTGGTTTGTGGCATCAGAGGCCTTTTCGAGTTCCTGCACCTTGGTCTCCAAATCCTTCAGATGCTTCTCCTTGCGTTCACGGAACGCTCGTTGAGCGGCGCGGTTCTGGGCTTTGCGCTTCTATAGCTTTTGTTAGTTCTGTTGAGGTGAGTATGCCTGTAGGACGTACGGTCGTGGGCTCAGACGTCAAGGGCTTACGGCCTGGCTTCTTGGCTTGCTTGTCTTCGCCTTCTCTGCGCTTGCCGCCGCCCTCGTCATCGTCGGCGTCCTCATCGCCCGGGCTCTTGCGCTTCTCGCTCGAATCACCAGGAGTGTCGCCAGGGAGCGAGCCAATCATGTCGCCGTCGGCATTGTCGTAGTCGAGATTATCGCCGTCAAGGTAGTCGATAAACGGGCTTTCATCTACACTAGCGTTGTTGAAGCTATTCGCATGTACAGACTGTTGGGGGGATGTGAAGTATGCAGGGTCGAGGCTGTCGAGAGAATACTGGTATTGCGCATTGTCCAGGGACTGCTTGTCGTTGGCGGCGCTGTCGAGGCCAGTCGAGAACAAGTCGTTCGCGTTTTGGTTGTTGGAAGCGAGGGCGGCAAGCAAGAGGTCTTGCTGCGTCGCATCAAGATAGAAGGGCGCACCGTTCTGGAAGTCGTTGGTGGTGCCTGCCATTGCGTCCAGTGTGGAGCGGAAAGTCGTGGTTGTCTGGTCGTATGCGGCGCGGTGAGGTAGGTGGGCGGGCGGGCGGGCGGGCGGAGGGGTCGCCTATCTACCTGATACGTGCGGATAACCGTTTCGCCACCCGGATTACCGCAATGTGAGCAGCGTGCGCGTGGAGAGATGGAGTCAGTGGGTATGCACGACGCAAAACGTCTGGAGAAAGTTGAGTGGCGTGCGCAGCGGGTGGAGGCGGGTGCGGCTGTCACAGATGCCAGCAGCTCAGTGGTAAAAAAAAAGTGACCGCGGCAAGGTGACGCGTATAGCGCGGTCGGCAAACGGCCAAGTGGAGAAATACTAGACAGGCGAAGGGGAGGATTGGGAGGTTGCGGTAGAGGTTGGTCAAAATGATGGAGGAGCAATGATGCAAGATGTCGATTTGCAGCCTCAAAGCACCGCCTGATGGCCCTGGTCGGCTACGGCGCCCTAACTGGACGGACGGGTTCCGGGCGACTTGTCGGAGCGACGCTGGTCGGAATGGCGAAACGCGGTAGAGGGCGGGAAGAAACGTCACTAATAGGTTGTATGCACGCACGAGTGTGACTGGTTTGGCAGGATCAGGGCGTGAGAAAGGGCGCAGTAGGCGCTGCATGAGGTTCGCTCTTTGATTGCTAAGCACAAAGCAGGGTGGGGTAGAGAAAGAAGGCCATCGAAGACGGTGCAGATGACTGGCTCCTCGGGTTCCTGGTAGGCCAGCTAGCAAGAGTTTCATTCCTCCTACTACTCTAATGCACTCTTTACAAGTACACGCGGCGATGGCTTCACGTTGTTGTTGTTGTTGTTGTTGAGCCGTAGCCAGGCCGTACGACCTGCGGCATCTTCTGCACGGTGCTGATTCAGATGTACAGGGATAATTCGCGGCAACCTTCCTAAGGCGGATATGCGCTGAAGGTCGAGGTGCTAGGCAACGACGAGACGGAACATGCGTTCACGGCCTTGTTCAGAGTTGCTTTTGATTGCGACTTAATTGCGAACTGCTTGAAGAGTGATAGCTGGTTGGTATCAATGGATCTTCACAGTACTCGGAAATTCTGTCAAGGGAAAATTGTTCCGGACCCTGTATGGGATCGAAGTAGTGGTCGCGTCGCATATCCTTACTGCAGACAAGGCGCCACACGCATGTGTGTGAGTGATAAATTCCCCGTCGTGGTTCACTTGTCGGTCGTAGGGCTGAATGGTGGAGAGACAGAGAGGGTCCAGTCCAGGCCGTGGGGCCGCGCCAAGACCAGTGCCTGCCTTTGGAGCGAGCGTCACTGTCTGTCGCGACTTCATCGACCGCAACAGCGACCTCGAAAGAAGTCCATCCACCACAACCACAAGTGTCACCACGCACACACACCCGTCCAAAATGGCCGACAATACCAAGCATACGAAGAATGCAATCAACGCAAAGAGGCAGGAAATTGCCCAGGAAGAGGCCCAGCGCGCCGAATGGGCAGACAGTGTAGGTTCTCGCACCACCACGATAACGTCGTGACACAGCTGACCTTCTCTAGCTCACCGAGATCGAAAAGCTGTCTGAGCTCCAGGGCGAATCTGAAGATATGAAGGCCATGCGTGCTGAGATGCTCGAGTCCATCGCCGCACACGACGCGCGACTCAAAAAGCTGCGCCCTGAGCTTGCCGCTCTAGAGGCAGAACTCCCCCAGGCCCCTGCTGAGCCGGCCGGGCCAAAGTTCGACCCCGAGAAGCATCCCCTCCTTCGGAAGACCATGGAGAAGGCGGAGCCCGAGAAAGTCGTCGTCTTCAACATTGGCGACATCTGCGAGGCGCAGTGGACGGACCGGTCGTGGTACAAGGCCAAGATTCAGAGTATCCTGGGATCAGTCTCGGCTCCGAAATATCTTGTGCGCTTCATCGAGTATGACGACACCTTGACTGTTGATCGTAGCGCAGTGCGCCCCCTCCCCACCAAGCGCAAGCGAGAAGCCGAGCCCGCGTCTTCTACAGCGCCGTCTACACCCGTTACATCCACACCACATGTCATCTCTGGCCCTGCCAGCATGAACCCAAATGCGCAGGCTGCCAAGAATGCCGGTGCTGCTGACGATGGAGAAGCAAAGAAGGCCAGCCGAGTTCCTAACAAGGGCACACTCAAGAAGAGACAGTCTGCCTGGAACGACTTTCAAAACAAGGCCAGCAAGAAGGGCATCGCGAAGAAGGAGTCCATGTTCCGTACCAGTACCGCAGCTGGCAGTCGAGGTAATCACGGACATGTTCTGTGCACTTGAAGATTGCTAACAATGCGCAGTCGGCTTCACGGGCTCTGGCAAGGGTATGACCGAGACACACAAGCGCACGCGCTACGACCACAAGGGCGAGGCTGAAAAGGACGACGAATATGCCGTGGACCGCAAGCGGCTGTGAATAGCAGGCGCGGCAGTCAAAACGTACATGGTATGTGGCTGTGCAATCAAACCTACTTTGATGGTTTGAATCTCTGGCTTACGTTGCGCCTGCGACCTTAGACCTAGGCACAGCTGGCGATACAGCTACGTGGACGATTCACAACTGGTCAAGACGCAAAGCTCGCTGGCTTTGCACTGGGCGGGCACAGGCTAACTTGATGCAGGTCTCGTCGATATCATGACTTGGTTGCATCATCACGGCATTCACGGCACTCACGACATGTGCATATTTTCGGTATGAGATCTTGATACATACACTTTGCTTCTGAGCCAAGTCACTAAGCACGATCCGCTCAACAGGCGTTCGATACCCTTTTGCATCTGGCACTTTCTACGGAATACAATACGAGCAGGACTGGTTTTTCTGTGAGGTAAGAGATACCATGCCCCTATAGGAGTCCTATTGAATGGTGGGTATATCGCCCACGACTTTGCTTGTATCTTCTTCACTTGCCTGGCCAAGTACGTACATAGCATGCGCAACGAAGCTGTCGATGGGGGCAAATGTATATAGAAGATGAAAAACGTGGCATACAAAAAACTCGCCAGCAACTTATGAACCGTGACTGCTTTCTTGTTCTGAATTAGATATGATGCAGATGCGGTGGTTATTCGGCGTCTTCCCGAGAGCCCCGCGGCCCACCGCCACCCACTACGCACCTGCCGGCGTCTTCGCGTCACGTAGCTCCGACTCTGACCCCACGCCTCAAAGCTGTCCAGCTATCGCGACGCGCCAGTCAACAAAGAAGTACAGGACATGTCGAAGCAATGCCATAAACCCACTAGATTAAAATCCTCGTTGTCATCATGGAGGCCGACTGGGATGAGGTACTACTACTACTAGCTTCTCCTTCCTTGTCCTGCCATCATTGTCGCAGCCCTCAACACTCACCGCAAGCGCGCATAGCGACTGACTGCTGCACAGCTAGCCATTGTTCAACTGCCGCCTCCGGGACCGCATCTGCCCGCTGTGCCCATATCGACGTTCGCATTTGATACGACGCAAGAACTGCTATGGACTGGCAATAACCATGTGAGTACGTTCGCACACGACCGATGCTAGGTGCATTGGAATTGACCCTCCCACAGGGAAGGGTTACGTCCTTTTACGGGCCGCACCTCGAGCGATACACTGCCTTTCGCGGACACGCACCTCCCGATGGGCCCGTTAAGCAATTCCTCTTCACCGAGAAGGGCATCATTTCCATTTCAAAACAAAGCGTTCACTACTCACACCGTCGCGGGCTCACACAATGGCATTTGACGTATGTTGGCACAGGCATGGTCCGGGTTTCTCACGGGTAGCTGCTGATCACCAGCAACAGGAATCCCGATTTCAAAGACTTGAAATGCATGAACTTCACATCCAAGGGCACTCGCGAGATCCTTGTCGCAGGATGTCAAGACCAAATGTTCAAAGTAGATGTTGACAAGGGAATTGTTACAGAGACTGTCGGTTTGGAGCCTGCTGCAATCACAATGCACTACTAATGCTATACAGCTACCTGCTGAGGCCCAGTATACAATCATGAAACGCGCCGGCCAATACCTTTGCGCTGCCACCAAGAATGGCGGCATCCATATCATTGACTCGAATTCGCTGTCAGTCATCAAAGTCTTCGAAGGACACACAGGTAGCATCAGCGACATGGACGCCAAGGGTGATTTTCTCGCAACATGTGGCTGGTCGCCTAGACAGCAATATGCCTACATGCTTGACCCCTTCACCAACGTCTTCTCCTTGAAGACGTTGAAACAGCTACCTCCCATTCCTTTCCATACGGGCGCAGCTTTTGTGCGGATGCATCCACGTATGTCAACTACTGCCTTCATTGCGTCGCAAAACGGTCAGATGCAGGTTATTGACCTCATGAACCCCGACTCCGCAAACCTACGTCAGTTGAACCTGTATGAATCCTATCTGACAGGCTTTGAGATGGCGCCTTCCGGCGAGGCCATTGCACTAGCAGACTCCAACTCTCATATCCACCTATGGGGCTCTCCAACAAAAGTGCATTTTCCAGAGTATAGCAATCCTACAGAGTTTGCAGATCAACATGTTCCGCCCCAAATATCCATGGATTGGAGCCCGGACAAGTATGTGGCATTGGCTACCATGCTTGTACTTCCGCTAACATCAACAGGCCGCTGAACACTATTGGCATGCCCTACTACAAAGAGCAGCTTCTGTCAAGTTGGCCAAGTCATCTCGTTTTCGAAGTTGGCGCTCCCCCGCCGAAGATCGACAGTATCATCCTGAACAACATGACCCGTACCGAGATTGGATTTTTCGCGAAAAATCCCAGAACCAAGCGTAGGAACCAGGCTGAGGCGACACGACAGGTTGATCGAGTTAGTGACTCTCTCTCAGCGCCCAAGTTCTTGAGCGAGAAGTCACGATCTTCACAGTCATTTACTGAGCCAGACGCCAAGCTATCAGAGACGATGGAGACTTTGACTGACCTGCACCTTGATGATGTGACCAGGAAGGATGTCCCGGCCATGTATGGAAACGTAGAGATCAAGTACAGCAAGTTTGGTGTGGATGACTTTGACTTTGCGTACGTCTTGCAACCATGCTACCTGCTCTTGGCCTGACAAGTACAGATACTATAACCAAACACCCTACTCTGGCTTGGAAACCCACATCACCAACTCTTACGCCAACCCACTCTTGCAGCTCTTCCGCTTCACGCCATTGATTCGGAACCTTGCGCTGCAGCATACTGCTTCACCGTGTCTCTTCGAGTCTTGTCTGCTTTGCGAATTGGGCTTCCTTATAGACATGCTGGAGAAAGCCGCCGGACTCAACTGCCAGGCATCTAATTTCCTAAAAACGTTCAGTGGGCTCTCCAACGCAGTGTCGCTGAACCTACTTGAGGAGTTTGCGCCCAATGTAGCTCTAACAAGCATGATCCAGAACCTGAATCGGTTCCTGCTCGACAAGGTTTCTGAAGAGTTCCGACAAATGTTGCCTGGTCATACTGGGCCGTCGGCAATGGACCAGGTACTAGAGACCCAAGCCAAAGCGAGTATGCGATGCGCGCAATGCAACAATGAAACCATTCGCGGGGGCAAGAACTTTGTCAATGAATTAGTATATCCAGCAAAGCATGTCATGAAGAACACCCGGATACCGCGTCCCACTTTCTCGCAAATTCTCAAAGCTAGTGTTGAGCGTCAAGATCAAACTAGGGGCTGGTGCACCAAGTGCAACCGATATCAACAGATGGTACAGAGGAAGACTATTCAGTCGGTTCCTGGTGTATTGATGCTCAATGCGGCCATCCAAAGTCACGAAGCGAAGTTATTGTGGTCGATGCCGAATTGGCTGCCACAGGAGGTGGGCATCATAGTAGATCAAGGCCAATTCTTCTGCTTCGAAGGTCAGGATCTGAAGCTACATTTGCAACGCGGCGTACATCAGATCATGGTGTATGAGCTTGTAGGCATCGTGGCAGATATCAATAGTGGGGAGCACCAAAAGCCGCATCTGGTGGCAACAATCAACACTGGACCGTCGTCACGGGATGAGGATGCAGAAGATAGATGGCACCTTTTCAACGACTTCTTAGTGAGGCCAATACCGAAGGAGGAAGCTTTGCGATTCGAACCAAGTTGGAAGCTACCGTCAGTCTTGGCCTTCCAGGTCAAAACTGCCCGCAATAAAATCGACGACTCGTGGAAGGAGAACCTGGACACGTCCATCTTATATAGATGGTGGTCCTCCAACCCCACGCCTCCCGAGACAAAGTTCAAGCTGCTACAGCATGCATCAGAAGCGCCGCGCCCAGGCTACCCCGTCGCTATCGATGCCGAGTTCATCCGCCTTCAGGCGGAAGAAATCGAGATGAAGGCTGACGGCACACGGCAGACCATCCGGCCAGACCGCAAAGGCCTCGCACGTGTCTCAGTCTGCCGCGGCCAAGGCGAACACGCAGGCCTCCCCTTTATCGACGACTACATTGCCGTCACCGAACAAGTAGTCGACTACCTCACTGAATGGTCTGGCATCTCCCCTGGTGACCTAAGTCGGGAGACGTCACCCCACGCGCCCGTCTCTCTCAAGCATGCGTACAAGAAACTCTGGCTCCTCCTCAACCTTGGCTGTGTCTTTGTAGGCCACTCTCTTGCCAATGACTTCCGAACCATCAATATCCACGTGCCGAAAAACCAAGTCGTCGACACGAGCAACCTATGGTTCAAACCAGATTTCAAACGCAAACTCAACCTGAAGTTCCTGGCGTGGTGTGTACTCAAAGAGAGTATCCAGGAAGATACGCATGATTCTATTGAGGATGCGACGACGGCGCTTAAACTGTGGAGGAAGTGGCAGGAGTTTGAGGATGCGGGGGTGTTAGAACAGATGCTGAATGATGTTTATGCCAAAGGTAGTTTGGTTGGGTTCAAGGCGCCGGGGAGTGGCGGGAGAGTGGTGAGCGGGAAACATGGAATGAGGGGAGGCAGTGGGGGCAGTGGGGAGACGACGGAACCCATGACGACGCCGAAGAAGGGTGGGAGTCAGTTTGGGGGAGTAGGTTTTCGGAGTCCGATGAGGCGGCCGTGAGGAAGGAGAGGGGGCTAGTTTCGGGTGAGCTATATGGAGGGGGAAGCAGTATGTTGGAGTAGTGAAAGCTGGGGGGGAAATAGGTAGCTTCGTATTGTTATTTGTTCTGTGCATCTGGTTATTCCAAACATGACCTTGGACATGTTCCCATGTCTGCCAGAGTTCTCCACCAAGAAAAGAGCAACCAACAAAAACGATTAAAAGGTAAGTAATGTCATTCATATTCTTAATCTTCTAGCTCCCTTTGTCTCTCCATCTCCATCACTTCTTGGCTAGCTCCCCCAATGCCGCCGCCCAAACTAAACACCACGTCCGACTGGTGCCGCCGTCAATCCATCGCTCGTCCCAAAACCCATCCACGCCATCCCTGAAAAAAGCATAACTAGCCCTCGGATCGACAATCGCCAGGTTCGCGTACAAGATACTACGCCACCCGCCCTCGACATTCGCCCTTCCCTCGCTGAAGAACGCATCCCACTCTTCTTTGACAAAGTGGCGGGGCCGTAGCAGTAAGGTGGCGGGCGTGAGGGGCAGCATGTGTATGCCGTGGATGAGGGAGGGGGAAAGGGCAAAGTAGGAACATTCGCAAAAGGTGCTGTGGCGGGCATAGGTGCTCGCGTAATCGATTTTGTTTTCAAAGAGGACGCCGGCGAGTTTGTTGGCGAGGTAGCGGGGAGGGTGGATAGGGTTTGGATTGGTGGTGGTGGAGAGGGCGATATAAGTTGGGAAGGTGCGGGATTGGAGGGATAGTTGGAGGGCGCCTATTTTTCTTTTATTAGTTTTTTTTTGAAAGTATTCCTGGCTCTAATACATGTGTGTGCGTATGTGTGTTTATGTTTTTCTTTTCTTTTCCTTAATCTTTTTTTTTGGGGGGGGG
>Ga0265780_10010872_pt1 | contig 10821 bp, 7 predicted proteins | sample P1T30metagenome_FD_192432 | JGI IMG/M metagenome (GOLD analysis project Ga0265780, IMG submission 192432) | Plant litter microbial communities from East Loma Ridge, Irvine, California - P1 T30 | ecosystem: Environmental > Terrestrial > Plant litter > Unclassified | place: USA: California... | reverse complement strand
CTGCTCGACCTTCACCTCGGCCGCGCCGCGCACGCCGTTCAGCACGCGCGCCACCTCGCGGGCCGTGGCTTCCATCGCCTCGGTGTCGTCGCCGAATACCTTCACCGCCACGTCGCTGCGCACGCCGGAAATCAGCTCGTTGAAGCGCAGCTGGATCGGCTGCGAGAACTCGTAGCTGTTGCCGGGGATGCGATTGGCCGTCTCGGTGATCGCCTCCACCAGCTCGGCGTGCGTCTTGCGCGGCTTCGGCCATTCCTTTTGCGGGCGCAGCATGATGTAGCTGTCGGCCGCATTCGGCGGCATCGGGTCGGTCGCCACTTCCGAGGTGCCGATGCGCGCGAACACGCGCTCGATCTCCGGGAACTCCTTGAGCAGCGCGCTTTCCAGCTGCTGCTGCATCGCCACCGACTGCGACAAACTGGTGCCCGGTATGCGCATGGTCAGCACGGCGAGGTCGCCTTCATCGAGGTTCGGCGCGAATTCGGTACCCAGGCGCGTGGCCAGCACGCCAGACAGCAGCACGCTGAGCAAGGCAAAGCTAAGGGCCACCGGCCGGTTGCGCAGCATCCAGTCCAGCATGCGCCGGTACGTACTACGCGCACGATCCATGATGCGGTTCTCGTGCTCGGGCACCGCCTTGTCGACGAACAGGGCGACCGCCGCCGGCACGAAGGTCACGGACAGGATCATCGCCGCCGCCAGCGCCAGCACCACGGTAATCGCCATCGGATGGAACATGCGCCCCTCGACGCCGGACAGCGCGAAGATCGGCAGGTACACAGTCATGATGATCAGCTGCCCGAACAGCAGCGGACGCCGTGCCTCGGCAGCCGCCGCCGCCACTTCGGCAAAGCGCTCCTCGCGCGTGAGCACATTACCCTTTGCCGCCTGCGCCAGCCCCAGCCGGCGGATGCAGTTCTCGACGATCACCACGGCGCCATCGACGATGATGCCGAAGTCGAGCGCGCCCAGGCTCATCAGGTTGGCGCTCACCTTGGTCCCCACCATGCCCGTGAAGACCATCAGCATGGTCAACGGGATCACCAGCGCCGTGATCAGCGCCGCACGCAGATTGCCGAGGAAGAGGAACAAAATCGCCACCACCAGCAGCGCGCCTTCGACCAGGTTGGTGCGCACGGTGGCAATCGCCTTGTTCACCAGCACCGAGCGGTCGTACACGGGCAAGGCCTGCACGCCGGCCGGCAGCGAGCGGTTCACCAGCGCCAGCCGGTTGCGCGCGGCTTCGGCCACGGCGCGGCTGTTCTCGCCGATCAGCATGAACACCGCGCCCAGCACCACTTCGCGCCCGTTCTCGGTGGCGGCGCCGGTGCGCAGCTCGCGCCCGTACTGGACCTCGGCCACGTCGTCGACGTGGATCGGCGCGCCTTCCACCACGTCGAGCACGATGTTGCGGATCTCGTCGAGCGACTTGACCTGCCCCGGCGTGCGCACCACGAACTGCTCGCCGCCGCGCTCGATGTAGCCGGCGCCGGCGTTCGCGTTGTTACGGTCGATGGCGTTGACCAGCGTGGCCAGCGACAGGCCGTGCGCGGCCAGGCGGTCCATGTCGGGCGCGACCTGGTATTCCTTCAGGTAGCCGCCGATGGTGTTCACCTCGGTCACGCCAAGCACGCTGCGCAGCTGGGGTGCGACGATCCAGTCCTGGATCTCGCGCAGGTCCTGCGGCGTGTAGGGCGTGCCGTCGGGCTTGCGCGCGCCCTCCTTGGCTTCCACCGTCCAGTAGAAGATTTCGCCCAGGCCGGTGGCGGTCGGCCCCATGCCCGGTTCGACCCCGGCCGGCAATCCGGCTTTCGCCTGCTGCAGGCGCTCGTTCACCAGCTGGCGCGCAAAATAGATGTCGGTGCCGTCCTCGAACACCACGGTCACCTGCGACAGCCCGTACTTCGACAGCGAGCGGGTCTGCTCCAGGCCGGGCAGCCCGTTCATCAGGGTCTCGATCGGGAAGGTGATGCGCTGCTCGACTTCCAAAGGCGAGTAGCCCGGCGCGCCGGTGTTGATCTGGACCTGCACGTTGGTGATGTCCGGCACCGCGTCGATCGGCAGCCGGCCATAGTTGTAGACGCCCAGGCCAGCCAGGCAGAGGGCTGCGAAGACGACCAGCCAGCGCCGCGCGATGGCAAATGCAATGAGTTGCTGGAACATGGCTACCCTTCAGTGATCGTGCTCGGCTTCGCCCTTGCCGAGATCGGCCTTGAGCACGAAACTGCCGGCGCTGGCGTAAGGCGTGCCGGCGTCCAGCCCCTTCAGGATCTCGGTGCGCTTGCCGTCGGAACGGCCCACGCTCACGTCCTGGGCGCGAAAGCCCGCGCCCGTCCTCACGAAGACCACGCTGCGCTCATGCACGGTTTGCACCGCGTCGCTGGCCACCGTTACCGGCACGTTTGCCGGCTGGCCCATCAGGTCGACATTCGCCAGCATGCCGGGGCGCAGGCGAATGTCGCGGTTGGGCAGCGTCACGCGCGCCGTGGCCATGCGCGTGGCTTCGCCCAGCACCGGGCCGACGAACGACACCGTACCCTCGAGCTCCCGCGGCTGGGCGGCGATGCTCACCTTCGCCGGCATGCCCGCGCTCACCTGGGCCAGGCTGATGCCGGGCACCGCCGCTTCCACCCACACCTGCGACAAGTCGGCCAGCGTCAGCAGCAGCTTCGTTTCGTCGACCGACTGGCCGGCGACCACCGGCTGGTCGACTACCACGCCGGCGTAGGGTGCGCGCAGCGTGACCGTGCTCGATACGCCATCGGCATCGGCGTCCACGCCGAGGGCGTCGAGCCGGCTCTTCGCCGCGGCCAGCGCGATCCGCGCTTCCCCCAGCGCGGCCTGGGCGGCGTCGAGGTCCTGGCGCGCCGAGATGCCCTGCTCCCACAGGCTTTTCTCGCGCGCGTGCACCGTCTGGGCGAGCTTGAGGCGCTCGCGGGCGCCGGCATGATCGGCTCGCCAGCCGGCCACCGCCGGGCTGCGCACGACGACCAGGCCCTGCCCCTTCTTCACCACGGCGCCGTTCGACACCAGCACCGACTGCACGATGCCGGCCGCCGGCGCCGCCAGCGCCACGCTGCGTTCCGCGTTCGCCTTCACTTGCGCCGGCAGGTGCAGGCGTTCCTGGATCAGCGCCGGCCTGGCGTTGTCGATGGCGATGCCGGCGGTCTTGATCTGGGCCTCGCTCATGGCGACGGCGCGTTCGTCTTCCTCGGGCGCCGGCGCCACGGCGGCGTCTTCGTGGCGGTCGTCGTGGCCGTGCGAATCGGCGTGGCCGGCATGCTCGCCGGCGCCGCTTGGTGCGCCGGGCTGGCGCCACAGCATCAGCGCGGCAAGGATGGCGGCAACCGCGCACATCAGCGCGATCGTCAGGGTCTGTTTCCTGTTCATGGTCGTTCCAGTCTGTCTTGTTCGATGGCGGCGCCGGCGAGGCGCGCGATGTCGGCGTAGGCACGCCAGGCTTCCTGCGTCGCGGCCCATTGGCGCGACTGGACTCGGGCCCAGGTGCGCTGGGCATCCAGCACGTCGAGGAACGCGAACTTGCCGTGCTCGAAGCCCTTCAAGGTCAATTCGTAGGCCGACTGCGCGCTCGGAATCACGTCCGCACGCAGCATGGCGGCTTCCGTGCGCGCCTGTTCGTAGCGCGTCCAGGCGGCGCCGAGTTCGGACGCGGCCGCCGTCTCGGCCACCGCCACCTCTTCGCGCGCCTTGTCGCTGCGGCGCAGCGCCGCCAGCAGATTGCCCTCGTTGCGGTTGAACAGCGGCAGCGGCAGCGACACGCCCACCACCGCCTGGCGCCGGCCGAAGTCGTCGGTCTTCTGGCTGCCGACCGTGAGCGTCAGGTCGGGCAGGCGCGCGGCGCGTTCCACCTGCGTTTGCGCTTCCTGCGCCGCCAGCTGGCCGCGTGCGCGCCGCACCGGAGTCGCTTGCGCGGCTTCGGCCAGCAGCGCCGCCAAGGGCTTCAGTTGCGGCAGCGACGACCGCAGCGGCGCCTCCTGCCGCGCCAGCACCAGCGTTTCGGCCGACCGCCCGACCAGGGCGGCCAGGCGGGTGCGGGCAATCGCCAGGTCGGCAGTGGCGGCATTCAGTTCGGTATGCGCGTCCACCGCCGCCAGGCGCGCACGGGTGGCGTCGATCGGCGACACCTTGCCGGCCGCAACCTGGCGTTCGGCCACCTCGGTGCTCCTTGCGGCCAGGCCAGCCAGCGTCGTGGCCAATTCCTGCCGCTCCTGCGCGGCCAGCACCGTGTGCCAGCCGGCAATGGTCTCGGCGCGCAGTTCCTGGCGCAGGGCGTCGAGTTCGCCCCTGGCCTGGGCCGCCGTGCTTTCGGCCAGGGCCACGCGCGCGCGGCGCTTGCCGCCCAGCTCGATCGGCTGGTTGATCTGGACGGTGCTGGTGCGGGCGCCGGCCTGCTCGCCTTCGCGCAGGTATTCCAGCGTCGGGTTCGGGTAGCGGCCGGCCTGCTCGACGGCGGCGGCGCTGGCGGCGGCTTCATGGCCGGCGGCACGCAGGCGCGGGCCGTCGAGCGCGAGCCGGAGCGCGCCGGCCAGGTCGATGGGTTCGGGCGAATGGGACAAGGGTGCGGCGGCTGCGCAGCCGAACGCCCATGCCGCCACCATCCCCGCGGCGAGATGCCGCTTGATGTGGGTTGTCATGCTTGGCTCCTGATAAGAATGGAAATCAGGCGCGCAGGCGGGCGCGAGCCGGGTGGCTCGCCTGTCGTCAAACCTGCGCGCGCGTCAGCGCGCAGGCCACTTGGGACGTTCGGGGCGAGCCGCCGGAGGCGAGCTCACGAAGGGAAGGACGGCGGCGATGGCCGTCGAATCGTGGCGCTGGCCGGGCATGGCCGTGGCAACGGAAGGCAGATAGATGATGTGCCCGAGCATGCAAGCCGGGCAATGTGGATCGGCCAATGGGGAGTTGACGTCGTCCGCGACGTAGGCAGCCTCCAGCGCCGCGGCGCCGCCCTGCTCGGTCGCATGGTGGGTCACGCCGGCCGGGGTCGTCACGCAGCACTGGTCCGCCATGGCCAGGGCGGCCTGGAGCGGATAAACCAGCAGCAAGATGATGAGGACCCAGCGGCGCATCGGTTCGATATGGAAAAGGTGACAAGACCCGGATGCCATCATGATACTTGCTATTCGGCCGCGCGGGGAATCGCCTTGCCGGTTTGCGTGTTACGGACAGTCTTGTCCGGTATATACCGTTCATTACGCACACGACAACAGTCAAAAAAAGTGCACCGATACAAGCTCGACAACACGCGTTGCCGCAGTACAACGATACCGTGCAATCCAGTTATTTCCACACGTAAATTTATCGACTTTGACGGATGGGTTCGCTAAAGTCGGTTCGTGTGCGCCATGCACCGTGCCGGCTCGCCGCCGCACTTGCAGTACCGGCCCCACCGGCCGCCTTTTCCCTCCGCCGCCTGCGCGCTGCGGAGGTCCATGACGACAACGAAACCATGTACCCCATCCATTTCCCTGGCAAGGTATTGCCCGGCGCCGTGCGCGCCAGCCTGCTGGCCTTTTGCATGACCGGCGCCGCGCATGTGGCCCAGGCAGCCGACCCGGCCGACGCCACCGACACCGGCGCCCCGGCCTGGAAGCTGTCCGGCTTCGGCACGCTGGGCGCCGTGCATTCGAGCGAGCGCCATGCGGACTACAGTTCCTCGGCACTGAAGGCCGATGGCGCCGGCCGCAGCCACGCCTGGAGCGCCGACGTCGACAGCAAGCTGGGCGCCCAGGTCGACTGGCAAATGAGCCCGCGCTGGTCGGCGGTGCTGCAGGTGGTGTCCGAGCAGCGCCTGGACTACAGCTACCGGCCGCGCGTGGAGTGGGCCAACGTGAAATACCAGGCCACGCCGGAACTGGCGCTGCGCGTCGGCCGCATCGCGCTGCCGATGTTCGTGGCCGCCGACTACCGCAAGGTGGGCTATGCCTACCCCTGGGTACGCACGCCGGTCGAACTGTATGGCGCGGTGCCGCTCTCCAGCAGCGACGGCGCCGACCTCACCTGGCGCTGGAACGGCGAAACCCTGCGCGGCACCACCCAGGCCTTTACCGGGCGCACCGACATGGCGCTGTACGAAGGCGCGCGCCTGCGCGGCAGCGGCATTGCCGGCCTGTCGCAGACCATCGAGCGCGGCGCCCTGAGCGTGCGCGCCTCGCTCATCACCACGCGCCTGACGGTGTCGCTGTACCCGGAACTGTTTGCCGGCCTGCGCGCCTTTGGCGGCCAGGGAATCGACGTCGCCGACGCCATCGCCACCGAACGCAAGCGCGCCAACGCCTTCAGCATCGGCATGAACTACGACCCGGGCGAATGGTTCGTGCTGGCCGAAGCCGGCCACTACCGGGTCGATTCCTTCCTCGGCACCACGAACTCCTTCTACACCAGCGGCGGCTACCGCTACGGCGCCTTCACGCCCTTTGTCGGCTATGCGCGCATCACCGGCAAGAAGCCGCCCGGCCCGCACGCGCTGTCGCTCGACGGCCTGCCGCCGCCGTATGCCGCCGCCGGCGGAGAGCTCAACCTGGTGCTCGACAAGCTGCTGCGCACCATCGCCTCGCAGTCGACGGTCAGCGCCGGCCTGCGCTGGGACGCCGCGCCGAACGTCGCCCTCAAGCTGCAGTACGACCGCGTGACCCCGCACGATGGTTCGCGCGGCACCATGATGAACCTGGGGCCGGCGTTCCGCTCGGGCCAGACCGCGCACGTGGCCAGCGCCACGCTCGATTTCGTTTTCTGAGGCTGCCATGACCATTACCGCAGCCAAGCTGCTCGGCGCCGCCCTCGCCCTTGTCTTCGCCCTCGGTTGCACCCTTGCGCAAGCCGGCGACCTGGTCGTGATCGTTTCCGCGCGCAGCAGCATCGAAGCGCTGCGCACCGACCAGGTGGCCGCGATCTTCCTCGGCCAGAGCGCGCGCTTTCCCGACGGCGCCCTCGCCACCGCGCTCGACCAGCCGATCGGCTCGACCGAGCGCAACCAGTTTTACCTGCGCGTCACCGGCAAGACCCCTGCCCTGCTCAAGGCCCACTGGTCGAAGCTGGTCTTTACCGGACGCGGCCAGCCGCCGCGCGAATTGCAGGACAACGCCGCCGTGCGCCGCGCCGTCGCCGAGGACGCTGGCCTGGTCGGCTACATCGACCGCGAAGCGCTCGACCCCAGCGTGCGCCAGGTCCTGCTGGTACGTTGAGAAGAACCATGCCTACCATCCAAGCAAAGGCGGGCCGCCTGGCACGCCGCACCCATCTCGCCAGTTGGCTCGGCAAGGGCCTCGAAACCCATATCGCCCTGCCGGTCTTCGCCCTGCTGCTGGTGGCCGCCATCTGGCTGCTGACCCTGCGCCTGGTCGATTCCGAGCACGATGCCGCCGCCGTGGCCGCGCGCACCGCCACCCAGGAGCGCCTCGACACCTACGAAGCGCAGATGGCGCGCAGCCTGAACGGCATCGACCAGACCCTGAAGGTGCTGAAGTACGCAGTCGAGACCAAGGGCACGCAGGGCGCGATTCCCGCGCTGCGCGAACAGGGCCTGCTGCCGCCCGGCCTGGTGTTCGTGGTGGCCGTGACCGACCGCGACGGGCGCATCGTGGCCAGTAATCCGGAGAACAGCGCCGACGAAGGCGCGCTCGACGTCTCGAACGCCGCCTACTTCCTCTACCACCGCGACAACGACGAGGGCGAGCCCTTCGTCAGCGCCACGATGGCCGACGCCGCCAAGGCCGAGCCGCACCTGCACTTCACGCGCCGCATCAACGACGCCAATGGACGCTTTGCCGGGATTGCCATCGTCGAGGTCGAGCCGGCCTATTTCACCAGCGCCTATGAACCTGCGCGCGATGGCGGCCACGGCATGCTGGGCCTGGCCGGGCTCGATGGCGTGATGCGCGCGCTGCGCATCGGCGAGAACATCAGCTGGGGCCAGCGCATCGAGCTCGGCCACAGCGCGCCGGGCACGATCACCCTCGGCCACGGCCTGCCCGACGGCGTGGCGCGCTACACCGGCATCCAGCGCCTGCACGGCTTCCCGCTGGCGATCGTGGTGGGCCTGGCCGAGGACGAACAGTTCGCGCCCTACGCCGCGGCGCGCCGCACCTGGCTGCTGGCTGCTGCCGGCGCCACCGCCCTGCTGCTCTTGGTGGTGGCGACGATTTCGCTATGGTCCTGGCAGCTGGCCAAGGCGCGCCGCCGCGCCCAGCGCGCCCAGGAAACCTATGCCGCCGCCTCCGAAGGCAGCCTGGATGCCTTCTGCGTGTTCCGCACCGTGCGCGACGCGCGCGGCCAGGTGGCCGACTTCGAGATCGAGGCCACCAACTCGGCGGCCGAGGCGATCTTCGGCCTGCCCGGCGCAGAGCTGCAGGGCCGCCGCCTGTGCGAGCTGCTGCCGCACTACCGCGCCAACGGCATCTTCGACGACATGGCGCAGGTGGTGCACACCGGCCAGGCGCGCGAAGCCGAATGGCAGGCGTCGGCGGTGGCCGCAGTCGGGCGCTGGCTGCACCGCCAGGTGGTGCCGGTGGAAGGCGGCATCGTCGCCATCGTGCGTGACATCACCGACCGCAAGCTGGCCGAGGAACGCATCTTCCACATGGCGCACCACGACGAACTGACCGGCCTGCCGAACCGTAACCTGATGCACGACCGCATCGACCAGGCGATCCGCAACGCCGAGCGCGCCGGCAGCGGCGTGGCCCTGGCCTTCGTCGACCTCGACGGCTTCAAGCTGGTCAACGATGGCCTCGGCCACAAGGCCGGCGACGAGCTGCTGAAGGTGGTGAGCCGGCGCATGGGCGCCTGCCTGCGCCGCAACGACACGCTGGCGCGCTTCGGCGGCGACGAGTTCGTGATCCTGCTGCCCGACCAGGCGCACGACCCGCTGGCCCTGAGCCCGCTGCTGGAAAAGATCCGCGTCGCCGTGACCGAACCGGTGCAGGTGGCCGGCCAGGCGGTGCAGGTCAGCTGCAGCATGGGCGTGGTGATGTACCCGCGCGACGGCGCCGACGCCAGCGCCCTCCTGATGAACGCCGACGCCGCGATGTACCGCGCCAAGGAGCTGGGCTCGAACAACTTCCAGTTCTATGCGCGCGAAATGAACGCCAGCGTCGAGGAAAAGCTGATGCTGCTCGACGGCCTGCGCCATGCGGTGCAGGAGACGGTCGACGGCGAAGGCGACACGGGGAACCGCTTCCACCTGCTGTACCAGCCGAAGGTCGATCTGAAAACCGGCCGCATCTTCGGCGTCGAGGCGCTGATCCGCTGGCACCATCCGGAACACGGTGTGGTGTCGCCGCAGCGCTTCATCGGCCTGGCCGAAGAAAGCGGCCTGATCGTCCAGATCGGCGAATGGGTGGTGCGCACCGCCTGCCAGCAAGCCCAGACCTGGCGCGCCTGCGGCCTGCCGCCGATCACCGTGTCGGTGAACGTGTCGGCACGCCAGTTCGAGGAATCGCGCCTGGTCGAACGCGTGGCGGCGGCGCTGCAGGATTCCGGCCTGCCGCCCGAGCTGCTCGAACTCGAAGTGACCGAGAGCCTGATCATGCGCGACTTGCAGAAGGCGGTCGGCAAGATGCGCGAGCTGAAGGCCATGGGCGTGTCATTGTCGGTGGACGACTTCGGCACCGGGTATTCGAGCCTGTCGGCGCTGAAGAGCTTCCCGATCAGCCGGCTGAAGATCGACAAGTCGTTCGTGAGCGAGCTGGCCGAGAATGCCGACGACCAGGCGATTGCGATGGCGGTGATCTCGCTGGGGCACAAGCTGAATTTGAAGGTGATCGCCGAGGGCGTGGAGACCGAGCAGCAATGCGCCTTCCTGCGCGCGAACGAGTGCGACGAGATGCAGGGCTACTTGTTCAGCAAGCCGGTGACGGCGGCCGAGATCGAGGACATGGTGGAGCAGCACGTGGCGAAGCCGGGGTCGTGTGCGCGGTTGCGGCTGGTGGAGGCGCAGGTGCAGGAGCCGCTGGCGCTGGCGGGCTGATTCACCAAAAGGAGCCGTAACGTTATCCGTACGGTGGGCACCCCGTGCCCACGCGGTACGCACGTATCCGTTCTACGTTAGCCGTGCCGCAGATTTCCGTGGCGCTTGCAGCATAGCGCAAGATATGTGAGCGGTGTTCGACCGAGGCGGACGTTTCGAGCGACACCTCGCCGCACGTGTCCGTGTGATAAACACGTAACCGCGTGGGCACGGGGGTGCCCACCGTACGGTTCAGGCCGCGTCCAGGAGCTTGCGTACCAGGGTCTCGGCATTCGCATCGACGTTCATCAGGGCCGCATGTGCTGGCCTGACAAAACCTTCTTCCTGCTGGTGCGCGGCAAACGCTACTAAGCCATCGTAGAAGCCTTCCGTATTCAGCAGCCCGATCGGCTTGGCGTGGATGCCCAGCTGCGCCCAGGTCACCATCTCGAACAGTTCTTCCAGCGTGCCGAACCCGCCCGGCATGGCGATAAAACCTTCCGACAGGTCGGCCATCATCGCCTTCCGTTCGTGCATGTCCTTCACCACGAACAAGCGCGTCAGCCCAGCATGCCCAACCTCACGCTCGACCAGCGCACGCGGGATCACGCCGGTGGCCTCGCCACCCAGGCGCAGCACTTCGTCGGCGATCACGCCCATCAGGCCGACCTTGCCGCCGCCGTAGACCAGGGCGATGTTGTGATCGACCAGCGCGCGCGCCAACTGGCGTGCCGCGTCGGCGTAGATGGGCTTGGCGCCGTTCGAGGCGCCGCAGTAGACGGCTATGGATTTCATGGGAATGTCCGAAAGGTGGATCAGGTGCCGGGGTCGCGGCCTTCGTCCGGCAGTTTTTTCAA
>Ga0265780_10010871_pt1 | contig 10822 bp, 6 predicted proteins | sample P1T30metagenome_FD_192432 | JGI IMG/M metagenome (GOLD analysis project Ga0265780, IMG submission 192432) | Plant litter microbial communities from East Loma Ridge, Irvine, California - P1 T30 | ecosystem: Environmental > Terrestrial > Plant litter > Unclassified | place: USA: California... | reverse complement strand
TATCTGTTGCATGTCCCTTGAATAGACGTTGGAAAATTGTTTAATACAGCGCAGCCTGCGTTTTAGCCTTGACCTTGTCTAATCATTGTTCGATTTCTCACTTTCATATGCCAGGTAGTGGACGACAACTGCATAGATGCACTTTGAGAGAGCTCTGAACACGGAATTCTCTATTAAAAATCCAGTCATTCGACCATCTATCAGGTCTTATCTTCTACAAGGAGGAGGCAAGGGCAAGTATTAAAGTACGTTGTTGGACGAGAATAGACCTATTCCAATTCATCCAAAAAGATTCTGCAGCTTCCACTGAAGACAACACTCGGCGCCTTCGCTATGTGGCATCAGCGTCTCCATCCCACGAGCACAGACTTTGTATAACACACACCTTCCTTTCTTCTCTCCAACGCAAGACTAAAACACTTCTCTAAACATGTTTGGAAGACATGCAAAAGGAGGCCATAAGACTCTCGAAAGAAGGTGACCGCGCTCCTAGTGAAGATGCTGAACACTTGGACTTTGATCAACCTTTCCATATCATTGTACCACAATGCGTTAGCAATACTCCAAAGATTTCTACGCATTTTTGGAGCCCTAGACCGGGTTCAAATGGAAAGCGTCAAATGTCCGCTCTACATAGTCTCGAGCTACGTACGAGCTAGCAGTAAAGAGCATTCGTGACCCCTCCGGCATGCGTAGACTCACAATCATCCTTCTGATATAATTTCCATGTACTGCGAGCCCTGGCAGGAAGAGTATATCCCAACACCCTATCGGATGGTAATGATAGCCGCTGTGGAGTTTTGGTTGCACGCAACTTGTGGGCTGCGAGGGTATGCCACTGTCATTCTATGACGTTTACCATTACATGTAAATTGCTTGTAGGTAGATTTCTTACCAAACTGTGTGTGGCTAAAATCAGCGGATGCTGCCATGAAGCCAGTTATCTGATCATACTGAAAGTTCTCATAAACAGTCTTCGGAAAAAAAAAAACGCTGCTGGAGACAGAGTTACAGTGTCTCAAAATACCTCGTTTCTATGGGAAAGCAACCAAGTGGAATCTTTGTGACGGTAGGTATCGCCCACGCCCAATTTTCCGCTCTTCTCGGAAGTTGATCTCTCCACTATGTTTTACTTTGGTGTAGAGAGAGATCGAGGTCATTACTATTGCATTAGTAAATGCCGGATTGCTATATACCAACGTTCCTCAGCTGCATCAGAAGAGCAAAACAGCTGGCCTTGTTCGGAAAACTGGGCATTGAACCGCTCGTAAGTTTTTCGACATCGCGTAGGTTGCGCTTGTGAATAGACATCGATTGTCAGCATGCATAGTTGGTCCTCCCATGAAGTACATCCACTTGATGATGTAAGTGTTCATATGCGACTCCCCATTTTCCTTTTCGGCCGTCGAACTTTGATAAACCGGAATACACTTCAGTTCTTGAACGATTTAGCAAGTTTCAAGAGATGATGTTTGTGCTTTTTCTTTGTGCCGACGAGACGAATGTGGGCGGCCGGTCCAAATTTCGTGCTGATAAGTTGAATGGGCAGTAGGAAAGGAGCGAAGGTGAGTGAGAGAGGGAGACAGTAATCGAACCCTTTGATCTATCAGGGCGAGGGATCCTGGAACAAAGCTAGAATTTGAATTTGACGGTTGACAATGGCTTCTGCCGGTGATTCAACCCGCGAGGTACTGTATCTGCCTGCTTTGATTAGCCCCACAGGCCTCACTCTATCTATGTCAAATCTGCCTCGGATAAAAGGTGGGTGAGGAGTATCACGGCGAGGCAGAACGAAGACTTCAAGATTGTGTTCTGGTTATCGGTTCCATATTGATGAAGCCAATTCTGGGCCATGACACCTCATACCAGGTACCCCACGATACTCGGGTAGTCATTCCCCGGCAGGTGGATCAAGGTTACGTTGATTTCATTTCGGAAAATCTACCACCGCTCCAAGTACGTTGGACCTTCATCTGTGGCTCATGGCTGTACCGGATAAAATCGTATTCGATACTAAAGAGACAGCCGTCTCGTTCTCGAGTGGTGCCGAGCCGACAAGTTGGTTCCGTGAATACTTTGTTTTGGCACCGCATGGCTGGTATTCTGGACGATTAGCGGCCTCTCTCCCCAAGAGATCTGCCGTTTTGCCCAGTGCTTGATTGCTAACCCGCGGGGCGGTATCCCGCATCCTGAAACAAGGCCGATAGGGCTGAAAGCCGCGGATGTCGACGCGACGCTTCTGTTGTCGTGCTGCGAGTGCAACCTCACAGCCTCGCAGATGGGCCGGGCGAGGCTCGCACAAGAGACGCGGCTGTAGGCAGTGTGCAGATTTGCCCATATCTCTACGGTAGCAAAGTTTGCAATGGAACGGCGCAAACTCGCAGATGGCTTTCGCAGGTCGTCTCAAGCCCCCGGCTGCAACAACGACTCAGGCTAACCCCCCCATTCTCCACCAATCCCCACACATGAACGTCAGCAATTTCTCTCCTCACAGGATCGTGATGGAGGAAATAATCTTGGCGTTTGAACATTTCGAGGGCCGGACGAGCGGATGATTGGTGCGAAATTGGAGGCCTAATGGGATGCCGACGGATAAATTCAGGCCCCAGATATCGAGGAGCGTACCACGGTGCCCACTTTGGTCCGTTCGCTATCCCACAGCTCCAGCTTAGTGTGTCTTGCAACGGCATATTCACTGTCCAGCCATAGGATAGCTCCAGAGCGAACAAACGCGCGGGTTTAACGGGAGCTTGTTGTGCTTCCATCTGTTCACAGGACATGGTCGTGCTACCTCACCTCTTCAACCCTCCCACGCACTGCGATTGAATCCAGACTTGGCCCTGCATCCCACGACCCCACGGATGAATGTACAGCGCTCTGTTTGAGACGCCTGTATTTGTCCATACACTGCCCCACCGCCTCATTCTCGACCACGTTTCGGAGATGGTAGCGACGGCCGTCCAAGTTTGCCAGTTGTATACCGCCCGTCGCATCCTCGCCGAGGTCCAGCATCGCATCAACGGCTTCAACACGTACGGCTAATCAACCAGACAAAGCAGAACAGCGCACAATCCCAAATAATAAAACTTTTTCCCATGGCCACCATGGTACAGGCCGCGAGCGTGACCGCCACCCATCTCAAAGAAGGGGCGGTCCTTGATGTGCAGGAGATACCGAATGGTGCCAGGCCAGCACTTTTGATCCTGCACAACGACGGTGAGGAGGACATTGTAGCCATCTTCGCGGACGTGCTGGGCCAGCGCTGGGAGCCGGCGTCAACGCTGGAGGACGCGCTGTCCGGGCCACGTGAAACCGTGTATGGGATAAGTAGCAAGCTGGCTAAGCCGCGACTGGACGGCTGGGATCGCAGCAGGCTGCTCATCAACACACATCGAGTAGATGGAGGCTGCGAGCTGGACGAGGCCATTACCGACCGCTGCGACTACGAATACCTCTACACACGATCGCCCTTTTTCCGTCGAGACGTGTCGCGATACCTGGGCTTCATCCTGGGCCAGATTGGCCCCCATCGCGACCTTACCAAGAAGGCGCGCACGACATTGATTTCGACTACGTTTCCCGATGTACACGCGGCGCTCCCCAACCTGGACATACTGTCAGTCGGCGCAGATGCGATAGAGATACGAGTGGATTTGCTCGAGGAGCCTCTGCCGGACGGCACGGTCAGCAAGGTCCCGAGCCTAAAGTATGTGGGAGAGCAAGTCATGGTACTGCGGCAGCGCACAGAATTGCCCATCATCTTCACGACGAGGTGTACCAAGGAAAACGGTCGGTTCCCCATGGACGACCCCTCCCTCTTCTACAAGTATCTAGGGCGTGCAATACAATGGGGTTGCGAATACATTGACGTGGAACTGTGGCTGCCAGAGGAGATTAGGAGAAAGCTGGCTGAGCACAAGGCTTGCACCAAGATCATTTCGGCGTTCCATGACTTTTCAGGTACCTTCAAGTGGACCGCGCCTGAAACACAACGACTGTTCGAAAGGGGGGCGGTGTACGGGGATATTGTCAAGATGTATGCCCTGGTCAACTCAATGCAAGAAAACTACGAGCTCGAGTACTTCCGGTCGACTATCCAGGCCAAGTATCCACACCCTCCCTTTTCAGGGCTCAACATGGGACCGATGGGCCAGCTATCGCGGACTCTAAACAAGATATTCACACCAATCACACACCCGCTGTTACCCATGATTGCAGCACCGGGGCAATTAAGCGCAGCTGAGATCAATGCGGCGCTCCACACCATGGGCCAGATGCCCAAGCAGGACATTTACGGCATCGGTAGCTTCCGGTCAACATCGCAAGCCATGTTCTTCGAGAAGTGTTTCAACGAGCTTAGCCTACCGCATTCGTTTGGGTTTGCAGAGCGAGCGCCCAAGGCTTCGATTGAGCATATCCTGCGCCGCAACAACTTTGGAGGCGCATACATCAACCCGCCGCTGGCTGCCTCAGCGCCCTACCTGCCGTCCCTGTCCAACGCGGCCCGGGCGATTGGACAAGTTGATACGGTGCTGGCCTGTCCCGGGACCAACAATTCATCCTTCATTGGCGACAATACCCGGTGGAAGGGCATACGGGCCACACTTACCCGCGACTTTGTGCCATCTGCATACAGCGGACAGGCGGCATTATTGCTGGCCAGCAACGAGGCGGATGCATCGGCGTCGCTGTTTGCGCTGAAGAACCTTGGTATTGGGCCGATATACACGATCGGATTCAAGTCGCAAGGACCATTGTCGACTGACGTGTCACCGGTGCGCTCAATCGAGGATGTAAAGCGACTGCAAGAGCCGTTTGTTATCATCTCGGCACTGCCTGCGGATAAGTCATTGCTCGTGGTGCCCCTGCTGAAGCACTACAGGGTCGGGGGTCGGAATGGCACCACCAATGGCGCCACAAACGGACGTGGGTCGTCAGGAACAAGAGCTGCAGCTGGCAAAGTGTTTGTCGACCTGGCCAGTGGGCCCCGAAAGGCCGACCCACTGAGCATGGCCATATCGGCAGGGTGGACTGCATACGGCATTGATGACGTATCGGCATGGACGACAGTTGAAACGATTAGGAAACTCGTGGGCCAGAACGTGTGCTATGACTTTGTGCGTTTGGCGTCTGGAAGGGGTCACTTTTAGCATTAGCGGGTGCAACAATGAAGTTTCGAGACATTTTTCTCATTCGCGCAAGGACCGGGAGGCATTTGTATGTGAATCGTGCAGAAGTATATGCAGCATGACACTATAAGGCGGCGGTATGGCGGCAGAGCGGCACAGCGCGGTGACAGTCAGCGCTGGCCGGTCGGTCGGTCGGTAGGTCATGGCGTATCTTTTTGGCTTTTGGTCGGATTCGGGCAATGCCATGACGAAGGGGGGTGTGCACTGAGGTGAGGTGAGAGGGAGCAACCGGCGGGCAAGTCAGGGTCAGTTCCTCGGGGGAGGCGTAACCGGGCACGAGGACTGGCGGGTTGCAGGACGGCTAGGCCTAGGGTGGTTTTGGGAGGTTGTGAATTGATTGGTGAGCGGGCGATACCCCAGATTTCCAGAACAAATGCGAGGCAGTCCGGCGCTACAGTGGCCGACTAGGCCGCAACGGGATAGAAGCGTGAGACGGACGCAATCTAAGTGTCCAAATTGCTGCAGCTGTTACATGGGAGCAGAACCGAGGCACGGTGCGCTGTCTGGGGGGGTTAGCCCATGAGCTGTCTGGCTTGGGTTTGATTTCCCATTGAGACCGGCGGCGGGCTGGCCTCTCGTACCCCAGCGGCCTCATCATGGTCATGTTTTGCTGCCCTCGCCGCGGGCGGGCGCCTAAGCAGCGACCTTGCAAGGGCTAGCAGAGCTGCGTTATCCAGCATCGTATCGCCGCCTCGGCCCAGCGGCCGCCAGACTCGTATGGGGTTCAGTGTGTGTGTGTGTGTGTGTGTGCCTGGGTTTGGCTGCTCCAGAAAAAGAGTCTTCTACCGGGGGCGAGGCTACTGCGTATAGTACATGGCCCGAGGATCGTCATCACGCGTCCTTGTCCTCCCCAGCGGTTCCATCCACCGCATCCTTCTAGTAGACGCACCGCAGCGAGTCGCATCCGAGTTGGCTCGCGCTCCCGCTTCATCAAGCCTCCCCCTGCCTGTCCCCGCTGCCAAAGGCCTTAATTTGAACTGGGACCTTGCACCGTGCTACTTTGGTGTGCTTTCTTCTTCCTAACGTCTTGTTCGCGGCCAAACGGTTATTTGCAGGCAGAATATGCTTCTGGTCCACCGTCTTATAGCTTCGCTATGTCCACCGAAGTCTCGCAGTCACTGGCCGCCGCAATGGCACGCCCCCAAATTGGTATCGACCGCCTGCCGGCTCGTCGCGTTTCAAACGAGCCTCGAGAGGCCATGAACTGCAAGAGTTGTCGGAAGCGAAAGGTTGGTTTCTCCCGCCCGTCTGTCGTCGCTCGAGGTGGGACGTTGCATGCTGACAAGTCGCCTACTGTAGATCAAGTGTAACCGCACTCGGCCAACCTGTGAAGCTTGCCAGGTCTTCAACTGCCCGTGTATATACGGTATGTGTGAGCGGGTGCCCGCTTAGTTGCTTTTGCCGGATCCAAAGCTGACCGCTTTTGCTTGCAGATGCCGTGCCCAAAAAGAGAGGCCCCAAGACAGACGTCCTCGAAGCTCTTCTAAAGCGCGTTGATGGCTTGGAGAAGCGCCTCGTGTCCGAGGGCAAGAGCGAAGACCCATCCGATGCCGGCACCACCACATCGGCAACGTCCACGTCCACGACGACGACGACGGCGACGCATCATGAGAAGACGAACGTCGACCGAAAGCCAGCAGAGCTTGCAAAGTCGCAGTCCCATTCTCCACCCCAGGTCTCGCCCCGCCAGGCAGATGCTATGCATCATGCGCAGCAGCAGCAGCAGCAGTTGATGTCACCAGTTGAGCCGAGGTACCTACTACAGCCTGTGTGCAACTCTGCATCTGGCGCACAGCTAACACGCCCGCCCAGCCTGCAATCACCCTCGCTAGCACCCGACCTGCTGGTAGACACGTACTTTGCCAGAATTCACGGCAAACCCTACTATATCCTGGACGAGTCGACCACTAGACAGCGACTGCAGGCCAATCAGCTCCCCAGCCACTTAGCCTATGCTATATACGCCGTGAGCGCCAGGTACGATATGCGCCTACCCGAGCAGTGCTGAAGACGATTAATGTAATTACCCCAGATATGCACCCCACTTCGGAGGATACAGCTCTGCAGTGCGCGTTGGACACGAATATGCCCGCCGCGCCCGCCTCGAGCTCGACATTGATGAGCCCTCGATTGAAACCCTGCAGACGCTCCTGCTTCTCTCGCAAGCGAGCTTCCAGCTAGGCAAGGGCAAGAAGACGCTGATGCTGCTGAGTATGCACCTGGCCCTGCCCGACTATGTTCCCACCTTTGTTCAGGCTAACATGAAGCCCTTGCAGACTCTGCCATCAGCATGGCTTTTGCCCTCGACCTACACCGCGAACTACCCCACGCCCTCAAGGTCACGCCGGCCGAACGCGAAGGCCGACGACGCCTCTTCTGGTCCTGCTACCTCATGGACCGCTTCGCTGCAACCGGCTCCAAGCGACCCTCGCTGGTTTCGGACGAATCGATTGTACTGCGATTACCGAGCTGGCAGCTGCACCCGGGCGCCATGCTAATCGAAGGAGATTATTTTCCAAATGGCTGCAATCTGCAGTACATGGGCGCCACAGGCAAATGTGGACAAGGGAGCATGGGTATGCTGATCGGCATAGCTCGAATCCTGGGTATAACAAATCGCTACTTAGCGGCCGGAGGCGTCAAGGGGGATTCACACTTTCCTTGGCATTCGCTCTCCAACCTTTCCAAGATCCGCCAAGAACTCGACATCTGGGCCTCTGAGACGCAGGATACCTTTACATCCATCGATGCCCTCTTTGGCCAGCCCGACAGCACCATCCTGGTGCTGAGCAAATTGGTCTATCACCTCATACACTGCCTCATCTACCGCCCCTTTTTGCCTGTAGATTTGGCAGAGCTGTCTGGAACGTCGCAACATCAACCCTGGCAAATCGAGGCGACCAACCTATGCTTCCTCCACGCAAACGCCATTGCTGAGCTCGCCGAGATAGGACGGGCTTCCTCCATCATCGACTGGCCAGCCTTTGTCGGCTATTGTGTGTGCACGGCAGGCACCATTCATGTACACGGCGCCCACTACCCTGGACGCGAAGGCGAGGTCTTCTCCGTCAGCGCCGAGTTCCTGTCGCGCGAGATTCAGCAGCTATCCGAGCTGAGATTCGTATGGGCGGGTGCTCAGCATCAACGAGACACCCTCCAGACCATTTACGGATGTCATACTGAGCTTGTTCAATCTTTGGCAAGCAACCCGATGCGCTACGCCCCAGTCTTTCAGCTTGAAGACTTTTTCGACAGGTATCCCGGCCAGATCTTCGACGGATCGCACATCACCTTCGTGGACATTGCGGTCGACTCCATCCATGAAGGGTAAGTAGTCCGAGCTGCACACGGTGCACACTTGCTTACGAAGAAAAAAACAGGCTTGCGACCTTCAACATCGAGCAGCGGAACAACATGTATCTGACCAGCGGCGTGATTGGAAACGTGCAAGAGTACCAAAAGCGACCAGTACCAACACAGCGTCCACAGTACACAAACGGCCACTCAAACAAGAGGCGGAGAGCAACAACTTCGATTGTAAAGGCATCACCACAAGCGCATCAGATCCCTCCAACACCCACATCAGCCACGCACCCACCTGTCGTACGCACCCACCGACCTTCGGATGCGGGCACTTCAGAAACGAATGGGAGCCCTGGAGATGGCAGATCTGTTCCTGCCGATTCAAACACATCGCCCTACTCACCGCCATTACCAAACAACTTGGGAAACGGTCCAAACACGAATGGCAGTGGGCTCAACCTTCCATTTTCGCCAAATTTCACATTTTCGCCATTACCACAGCTTGCAAGCTTGGCACCATCACCCGTTCCCCGCACAACAAACCTCAACCCCGAACAGGACAATAGTGGGTTAAGTCTTGACCCAAGATTGAGTATGGCGACGCCGTACGATCAGCAGGCAACTCCAGGCGCGGGAAGCACGTCAGGTGCATCGGCGCATACCGACCCTGACAGCAAGGATCCGTTCTTGACTTTGCTTGAACAACTTGCGGAGAACGAGGTTAGCAGAGGCGGCCCAAGCGAGCTAGATTTCTTCTTGGGCGGTCAGAGTGGCTGATATTGCAACTCTTCCACAACAGGCTCGAAATCTCGGAGTGGGCAGCCCCGCAATATCACGGCGGACCGTCGGGGCGGCAATGCTGCCATGATCATCACATGGGGTTCACATTTCGACATAGATTTTCACTTCAAAGTACATTTTAAAAAACAGTCTCGACAAGCTATCACCTAGGGCTCGTCATCAAGCGGCACGGTCGGTTTGAACTAGGGTTCCATGTAACCAAGATAGGGGCGTTTGGAGCACATTGAGGCTGGCTTCACAGCCCGGAAGCCACGTTAAACGAACGTCACGGCCGCAATGTCCAAACTTGTATAATAGCCATTGCTCGGCAACTCCACAAGCGCTTTTCGAAAGAAAGCGGGTAGTAATAATTGCCGCCAGATGCACACACAACCACCTCCATGGCCAAACTTCTTTCCCCCCTAGTCTCACAGCTGCAGAACAGGCACCGTGGCACGTCTTTGGTGCCCACACCATTGCAACCGACAGGCTCAGATATGGAGGGCGTCATGGAGGGGAGAGGGGCGGCCTCGGTGCTTTAATCGGCACTCCACCCGCTGAGGGGTGGCGGAGCCTTCCGATTCAAGGCAAGAGCAAATCAATCAGTAGGATGCCGTGTTCGCATATCCCATCGCCCGCGCCCGAACAAGGACCCTGGTTCGATTCTTGCTCTAGCGCCAAATCTCGCATACCCCCCCAAGGGTTACTGCCGCCACCGTAATCCAGGCCGCCCAAACCGGGGCGTGGGTTTGGCAGGAATCCCGGTAATTCCAGAACGACGACGACGACGACAACAAGACACGAAGGGTGGCTTTTTTTTTACACGTGATGATGGATCGATCGGTTATTTTAGCTCGACTTTCTTCTAGGCAGGTGCGACGATTGATGAAAAAGTCTGGGAGAGAGAGGGGTTGGTTTGCAGTTGGACGAATCAGCTTTTGATCACGGGCTTATTCTTCCGTGCTCTTTTGCCTTGTCCTTGTTCCTTGTCCACATGCCCCTTGCCCTTTTGTTCCCTCCCTTTGATCTTCGTCTTCTTGGTCGTACTCCTGGATCCCTAGGGTATTTACCTCTTCCAAGGGTCGGCAATTGGCGCAATCTATATATAAATACCGTAATAATTCTGTTTATTGTTTTACACTTTACCTCACGAGACTAGACCCTGAATTCGCCAAAGAAAGCCTCCCCCTCAACAAATCCACTGTTTTGTCCGTGTCCGTGTTCGTGTTTGTGTCCATGACTGTGACTATGACTGTGACTGTGTCCATGTCCATGTGCGCAAGGTAAAGAAACCCCCTACCCTTGGGCACAGAGGCCTGGATCGTTGCCATTACTATTACTACTGTTATTATTATTATTATTATCATCATCATCATCATCATTCTAGTCTTTTATTCTATTGTTTGGAGCGGAGAGAGATTCCGGGGGGGGAGGCCGACTTTTATGCAGGTCAATGACTTTTACTTGGCACCATTTACTCGCTGACATCCTAGTCTATTGTAGTGCGTTGTAAGTTTGCATTGTGAGATGGAGAACGAAAGAACGAAAAT
>Ga0265780_10010870_pt1 | contig 10822 bp, 7 predicted proteins | sample P1T30metagenome_FD_192432 | JGI IMG/M metagenome (GOLD analysis project Ga0265780, IMG submission 192432) | Plant litter microbial communities from East Loma Ridge, Irvine, California - P1 T30 | ecosystem: Environmental > Terrestrial > Plant litter > Unclassified | place: USA: California... | reverse complement strand
TACTATCTCATTTTCTATTATATCTTTGTCAAGTACTTGGTACATCATAGGCTTGCTTTATCTTTTTATGTCTCGCAACACAAAAATAAGCAAGCCTTTTTTTATAGAAAAGTTTAAATGACCTCATATATTTAGTAATTCGATTATTCCCTACTTCATCATTTGAAGCAAATGAAATAGGATTTTTATTTATCTTTTTTATAGTTTTATTTATTGGATTTATAAATACCATTTCACTTGATGATTCAACAATTTGCATAGTTTCTTTTGAAAAATAATAATAAGATTTAATATCATCTCTCAGCTTTTCACCTTTTAAATTATATACATCGGCTTTATTTTGTTTAAATGACAGTATGAATTCGTTCACAATTCGGATAGAGTCATAATCTAAAGGAATAACTTGCTCGTTATTGGGAGACACACCATACTTATTATTTTTACTTACAATAGTTTGTGAATATCCAAACTTGAAAAAGAAGAAAAGTATAAAAACAAATTTTTTTTTCATGAGAATTATTTGTTATACCAAGATAAATTTTTCTTTCTATTTTTCATAATCACTGGTGAAAACTGTGTAATAAAAACCGCAACCATAAAGTTGCGGCTATTTTTTACTCATTAAAATATTCTTTACCTTTTCTATCTGTTGTTTCAAATCTTGCAAAAGATCCATTGTAGAGTTCTAGCTTCTTATATTTTGTAATAAGCCCAATATTTGGATAAAATGCGACAAATTATTTTTTTCTAAATAAATATAGTTTTGATAAGAAACTATATTTTCGTATTCAAAAGGAATAATAATTATTTTATTTTTGAAATCCCAGACACCATATTTATTATCTGACTTAGATATTACATAACTAACTTTTAGAACCAATTATTTATTACTTATTTTTTTTGAAAAAGGTAAGTAATTCTTCTGTCAACGGAGTTTCAATTATATATCCGGTAGGGTGATTTTCATTTGAATTATCAAACCATTTTTTTATCTTGTTATACTTATATGTTAAATTTTTTTCTTTAGAAATTAAATTTATTTTGTTTACGTTCTTTTCAAAAAAAGGTAAATCTTCTACTAGAATATTATTCCATAAATGAGCAATGACAAAATATGTTTTATCCTTTCTTTTGAGAAAAAATATATTATAATACTTTTTACCTTTTTCTATAACATTATTAATTCCCGGACAATTTTCGCCATTAATATTTTCATAAAAATCATTATTATTAATTTCAATTTTAACTTTTAAATTATTAAAATCTTGACTATATCTATTTTTTAAAATAGTAAATTTATTCCCAAATTTTATATTGTTTTCTGTATAAAATTCACTTTTTTGATCATTGCTATACAAAAAGTCTTTTGTTTCAGTTATTAATATAGCATCACTATTCATTACCATTTTGTATAAGGGGATTTGAAACTGAGAATACACTGCCTCACATCCTAAAATGAAAAATATAACAAGGAAAAATTTATATCGCTTCATATTATTAATAATTTTTTCTATCTTCTCTTTCCTCATCTGCTAAAGCTTTTGCTGAATATATTCCTACAGGAGTGTAATTATACATAATTTAAATTTTTTAAAATTAAACAGTTAAAGAAGCAGGGCGGCAATGTCATACCGCCCAGTTCTGTATTAATTTTTATTTTTTGTTAATAATTGTAGTTAATTCTTTCGGTAAGGTTGTAGTATCCTTACCTTCCGTTAAATGATATCCAATCTGATTAAAACTAGTCCCAATTTCCAACTCCTTCGGATTTTCACAGTTTTTCGGATCATCTTCAGGGAAAAATAGGAAGCGGGTGAAGTGGATTAACGGGCAATCTTATAGGAGAATCCTGGATAATGGTAAGTGTGTTGTCGGGATTTTCTTTTTCAATAAAAGAAAGCTCCGAGGGCTGGATGAATAAAAACAGCATGTTAATCTTCTCATAAAGTTTATTTTTCCACATTCGGTCACACAAATTGAAATGACTTTAATTACATTTTTTTAGGAATATTGTCGTGCTGCGATTTTCGTTATCTTCTATGAAAATTGCTTCTTATACAAACTCTCTAGTTTTAGTTTTAATATTGTACAGCTCTTTTGATTATTGATAATCTTTTTTAAAAATCAAAGAATCTTTTTTATATAATAAATTTTGCATTAATTGCCCATTTTTTTTGTAAAGTTTCAAAGTGTCAGTAAAGTAACCATCTTTGGTTTTAATCTGATAATATAATTGGCCATCATCATAAAAATCTTTCTCAACACCATTTCCTTTTTCAAAATAGGCAGAATAAACAATTTTCCCATTTTTATTATAAATTTTATAGATACCGTCTCGCAATCCATTCTTGAAATACTCTTCTCTACCTAAGTATCTTTTTGAGCGAGAATATCCTAAAGAATCATATTCATGAAATTTGTATGTTTCCCATTTGCCTTCTTGTTTTCCGTTCTGAATCTTCCCAGTTCTATATCCAAATATGTTTCTAGAAGCAAAAGGCGCATCACCTCCCAATATTTCCTTTGAAGTTATTATTGTTGTTAAAACTGACCGTGATATAGAATCAGGTAAGTTTACATAGGGTCCATTTAAATAAATAAATGATTCTTCAACCAATGTTGTCACCTTAGAATCCTCTCCTGACATTGCATTTTGAGAATGGCAACCCATTATTGCTATTAAAAATATCAATAAATATCTAGTAATTTTCATAATCTTTTCGCATGGTTAAAATTTGATGATGTTGATAAAAAGTCCTGGTATTGTTATAATCCATCATATTCTTAGTACTTCCTTGTTTATAAATAATATAATTTTCAGCTAAAAATTTAGAGTAGAAATTTAGATAATCCTCTTGAATTTTGATAAAATCAGGCGCTAATAGAATATACATAGAAGAGTCTTTTTTACTGAACTCCAAATAAATATTTTCCTTTTTATCTTTGAATTCTTTAACGGCGTCTTGATTAGATTTCTTTTGCTTTTCTAATGCAGTTATAACTTTTTTTGATTCTTCTAAAAATTTCTCTTTTGTTACAGGTACACCCCCAAAAGTAAAATTTCCATTCATATTTTTAGCTACAGCATAATCATTATTTCGTTTAGTAATTTCTATCGTAAGATTATTAATAGCATTATTTAAAGCTAAAACAATTTTTTTCCTTGTGGTTATTAACTTGTTTATTTGTAATCTTCCAGTTAAATTTCTAACCTCGGCAATATATTTCTTTATATCTTCTAATCCCTTCCATACTTTTTCAAAGCCTTCATTCCCAAAATAAAAGGTATGGTTTAAGCCTAACATATGCCCAATTTCGTGAGCGTAAGTATCCTTTGAATCAATATTTGTAGAATACACCATCAACGCATAATGATTAAAGGGCGAAATACGGCTATAAGCTCCTATATTTTTATCAGAAGATTCAAAATCACTTAATATAATAATTCCGCCTTCATATGTTTTGCTTTTTGTTTTTAGCTTATTTTTATATTCAGTAATAACAATAGCATCCATTTCATTATCTTTATCAGCCAATCCTAAATCTTTTTGGTTGTCTACAATGACATCTGTTGGTACAATTATCTTTGCACACTTCTTATTCACCGGATCCCAACTTGTTATCTTACAATGTCCTGTAGCATCAACATCATCTTTTTCTTTATTGATATTAGCAAAATATTTTTTAACTGTCCAATCTGCTTTATCAAAACTATAGAAATAATCATCCAAATCACTGCTTTCTAATGTATCAAACATTGCCTGATTTTCTATTTCTATTTCATAACCTGCTTGATTCAAAGAGTTTTCGTTAAGGTGTTTTTTTATGTCACTATCCTTAAATTTTTGAAACAATATTTTGGCTTTAGCTGAAGGATTACCATCTGAAGAAACCAATGCAATGACTCGAAATTTTAATTTCAATATTTTGTTTCCCATCATTGTCAATCCTCCTATTTTTACAGGATTTCCTGATATCACTTCTCCAAAAATTTCATATTTTTTCTCAGGAGCTTCTTTCAAACATTTTATCTTCAAAAAGATAGGCTCATTTATCTCAGAAACTTCTATTTCTGCTTTTTTACCTACTTTATTAGCTGTATTTTTTTTACTTACTATTTCAAAATCATAATACTCATCTCCAAATATACTAATTTTATCAAATGAAGAAATAGATTTTTCGTCTTTGTTAATTTCTAAAGATAATTCTATTGTTTGATTAGGTTTTATGAAAACCCAAGGGATATCAACGATTTGGTTGTTATTTTTTATTACTAATAATTCATAATTCCTTTTTATAGCATCTTTAGCACCATTAATGTCAGAAGAAATCGATACAAAATTTCCAATGTCATTTTGATTTATGGGATTTTTATAAAAATATTCTGCCTCAGAAAAATCAACCCCTTGAATTTTTAATATTTCTCCAGTTATATCATTCACATCAATCCAATCAAAGCCAAATTCGCCATTATATGTACTATTAACTCTGACTTTTACACTATTAATGTCAAGTATTTTTTTATTTTTTCTAATCCCATACACATCAATATCTGAAACACCAATATCCGCAAGATTTCTTATTCCTATGTTTCCTGTTTTCATTTTGTTAATTTTAAATGTTAATAAAAAAAGAAAGCGGTGGTTTCCCACCACTTTCATGAATAATATTTGTGTAAATACTATATTGGTTTTATAATTGTGCTTGGCAATGTTGTTGTCCCATTACTATGCTGTAATCTAATATCTTTATCCATATTAAAACTCGTTTCAAGCTCAAGTTCTTTAGGATTCTCACAGTTTTTAGGATTGTCTTCCGGGAAGATCGGTAATGGCTGGTCTACTGGTAATCCTGTAGATTTGTCCTGAAGAATAGTCAATGTGGTCGGAATTCTTGTAATCCAGTATTTACCCTGCGGCTCTCCGGTTGGCTGACGCATTTCGTCTACGATAGACATATACATCGGATCGCCAATAACGGGAACTTCACCTCCGTTCCAGATTTTACCGGTACTTAAGAAAAACTGTACTGCATCTTCAAAGCCGGGTTTTACGGTTACAATGATTCTTGCCATACCCGCCTGCAGGAAACTTCTGAACAAAGGATCTGTACTTTCACTGATATACATTTCCTGCCACATTTTTCGGTTTGCCCAATAATACGGGTAGAATGTATAATCCATAATTTCCCATTCAAAAGCCTGCTCCATGAATTTAGCCAGGGCTGTATATCTATCTAAATCTTCACTTAAATAAACCTGGAAGTTTTCCATTTTATCCCCATCGGTAAAGCTTTGTCCCAGAATATTCAGATAATCCTGTAAAAGATAGGCGATACAATTATGCTTCAATGTATCATGTTCCATATATCTGTAAAAGCTTCCTACCTTTTCTTTAGCTTCCGCTTCTTTTTCTCCCTGTTCTGCATCCAGTCGAGCCTGTTCTTCCTGAAATTTTTTGTAGGCTTCTTCGTAAGCAGCAATTATCGCATTGAAGTTTTCAGTTTTCCATTGTTCTGTAAACGAATCAGAAAGTTTACAATAAAGGGTAACATTAAAAGTAAGTCTGTCAATATTTCTTCCTCTATAGATAAAATTAAAAGAATCGACAATATTAAGATTTCCTTCCCATACAGTTCCCTGGTTGATACTGCCGCCAAAATTCAAATTCCTTTCTCCTCCTCTGCCATCACTGCAATAACATTCACTGTTATGTGTACTTCTGTTTCTTTTCATATAATATCCCAGCTTCATGTTTTTTGCAGCATAATTTTGAGTGATATTAATAGATGTTCCTACTGCCCCGAAAGAACCCGTTGAATTAGGGCCTCCCTGAATTTCCTGATAGATCTCTACATCTTCTTTTGGAAGATCTGTTAATTTTACGCCGTAAATATCTGCCCAATATTGCAACAGTTCTTTTGTAGCCGCTTTAGAATTTGGCATATTGTAAGGTCTGTCGGCTTTTCTGGGATCAACAGGAGCGGTAAGAATTTTACCTTTTCCTACAGTTAAAGATAACCTGTGTAATCTTGCCGGCTCAGGAACCATAAATTCAAACATGGTACGTTTGCCATAGTTATAAATCTGGTTTTTCATTTTCTTGTCAATCCACCGGTAAACTCCGGTTATATGTTTTGGATCTGTTTCAGAATTATCTGTTTCGGTAACTTTTCCCCGATTATCAAACTCATGGACATTGGTTTCCGTATATTCCTTAATGATTTTCTGAACCCGTTCTTCGGAAATTTTAGTAAGCACTCTTTCCATTGCTCTCTCTGTAATTTCCTGAGATTTCATTACAGCCTGTCTGGTACTGTCGTGCTGAGCGGTATTATTGGCATAATCTGCCCCTATATCCAGCTTATAAGCCGTGTCATAACTGTAGTGTGTATAAGCTGTAATACTCTGTTGTTTCTCTAATTCTTTTGCAACTTCAGTCTGCATATCTGTTCTTGAAGTTTTGGAAGTATCAGAGATTTTTTCTGTTTCCTGTGATTTGGAAGTTGTATCTGTAATTTCAGAATAATCTCTGGCAACAGAAGATTTATGTCTTAATTCGCTTGCCATTACATTTTCTATATTCGAGACTTCTCCCGGAACATAAGCATGAACACTTTGTACTACTTTTAAATAGTCAGCAACCCCCAACCTTTTGATGCCGAAATTATTACGGGTAAAAGTTTCTGATCCTGAGCCGGGGTTTTCACCATTGCCATCTTCTTCAGTTTTAGTTCTAAATACGAATTTTCCAGTATATTCTTGACCAGAGGTAATATTATCATGCTGAATCACTGTGTATTCACCATTTTTAAAATATAAAATAATTTTTACTGATGAAACATGCTGTACGTTGCCTGCAATAACCGGTAAGATAACTTTTCCGTCAACAACATCAATTGCTGAAATGTCCTGCTGGAAATTTTGTCCGTTTGCAGCCATTTCTACTGAAGCAGAAAGTAAACCCAATGAATCGCTGTCTGTATTATAGAAAAATGACAGGTAAGCAGTAGTTGCAGATATGGATCTCTTAATATTTACATTAAGATAGTAGGTGCCGGAAATCTCTGTGTATGTAGTTTTGGCAACGGGAACCAAAACATTTCCGATATTTGCAAATTTCTGTTCCTGAATCGGTGCTTCTGCAAATAGTGTATGAATTCTAGATTCGATTTCTTCATCTAGCTTTTTATAAATTTCAGCGTAGGTGTCATATTCTTCTGTAATAGCAATTGAAATTCCCCGGATGTTAGCATTTTTATCAGATAAGATTTCTAATAGTGAATAATCTAATTCTGTTTCTAAAGGATTGCCATTATTTACAAGAGTAAAATATTCAACAAACAGTTTAAAAGAATTTTTTGAAAGTTTTGTCGAAAGATCTTCAAAATTTAACTCATTTCTGTAATCAAACTCAAAATCTGGAATAATGATTCTATCTAATTGAGCATATAATGCATCAATTTCTTCCTGATTCATTTTATCATTGATTAAAGCACTAATTCTAGCAAATTCGTCATCATATTTATTAAGTATATCTTTATTTTTATTTAAATATTCTTTATGAAAAGCTTCGTATGCTTTTGTCCTTAATGTATAAAAAGACGCTTGTATTTTTTCTAATTCGGATTTTAATTTTGCTAATTCGTCTTTCTGTAATGTAAGATATGATTGCTCAGAAATCCTCTTACCTTCTGTTTTTAATTGCTGTTGTACTGTAATAGGAAGATCTTGTCCGTTAATAGTTCCATCCCCGATTTGGGATACGTTAACCTGAAATGAATTATTATTTGTAATATTTCCAGATGAACTTCCACTCTCATTTCCATTACCGAAAAAAGCCATTGGTAAAACGACTCTAGCTTCTAATGCTTTTGCTTTTAAATTATCTCCATTAATTTTAGTGAGCTCAGGAGTTACTGCTGAATTACACACAAACCCAAAATGAAGAGCTTTTAAGATATGAATTAAAGCTTCTTTTGTATAAAAATTCTTTTGGGTAACAGTTTGATAAATTAAGTTATCCCAAACTTTCGAGACTACTCCCTGGATAGCGCTATCATTATATAAGTTTTTTGCAGAAATTTCATCAGCTGAAGAAAGTGTTTCCATTTTGGAAATTTTTCTTCCAATCTTTAAAACTTCAGAAAGAATACCTTGTTCAAGCTGATGTTCTGTTTTATAGTTACCGGGGTTAAAGTTTTTTGCAGCACGTTCAAGAGCCTGAAATTTTGCCAAAGCAGTGTCGTTCGGATTGAGTATATTGTCAAATTCACTAATCAGACCGATAGGTCTATGAATAAATCCTAAATTCACTTCTTTAGTCTCTGTTAGTTTGGGATTTCTTAAACTTACAAATCTGAAAAGTGTTTGTGAAGCGTTGTTTTTATTATTGGTTGCCATTTTTGTTATTTTAATTATGTTAATACTATAGTTTCTCTGTAATTCCCTTTTTTTATAAGTCTCTGTTCTTTATTTACGTAATATTCTATTGTTTCTCTTTCTCCGATTCGGTCAAAAGTTTTATCTTGTAAATAAAGATCGACAGTTCGTTTTCCAATATTGATTATAGTGACAGACTGTTCAGGATAAAATTCTCCCCAATTTATTTTCTCATCAGGAAAATCATCTGTAATAATGACGGTAATGAATTTATTTTTTGGATAAAGAGTATAGTCAGGATTTGTAATTTCTACAGTAAGTCCGTTGATGCTTTCTTCAACGAAAGATTGATTAACGTATCCTTCGTTAGCATGATTTCCCCACAGAACTGCCTGATTCCAATCAGCAGATGTTCCGTATCCGGATGAAGTAATTAATCCTGAAAAGTTAGCCTGTTTGGTAACGGTATTAATGGCTAATAAATTATGAACCCAGGTATTAGATGAATTTCTTGAATTTACCTGCCATTCATTTCCCCACATATAGAATCCTATAAACGGATAAGTTGAAGAAGGGGAGTTTTCAGGTGCCTCAAAAAACAAATTTTTGAAATATCCATTTTTAACTCCGAGATTATTAATATTTGTTAAATCCTTATTATTTAGATTAATATTTGTTGTTGCTCCTGTATAAGGCAAATAATTAGAAGGATTAAAATTATTATTATCCCAAACTCTTACAAAGCCATAATCAACTCCATTCTCATACCTCTTGTACCATAAAGAATTACCGCCAGTCATTTGAGTTGCTATTGCCGTATAATATCCTGATGAATTATTATGAAGCATTTTAATCATATGGTACCAATGATCAGTTGGCATACCATTACTCATACCATTATAGTTAATCATCCCCATAACAGAACCATAAGTAGCACTACTTAAATAGTCATCACCTCCTGATGAATTCTTAGTTTTACCATGGATTAAAGGATCATTTACAATACCCTGAGAAGCATTTAGCCAAGTATTTGTAGCGTTATTTCCATTTCTATCGGCTTTTGAATCTGGATTGAAATTTTCTGAGTGATACACTTCATTCCCACCGATAAGTAATGTTCCTGTAGGACTTAGATTGAATTGTGCAGAACCATCATTATTAGTACCAATGGTAAAATTATTTCCTATTGCTCCTAAACTCCAGTTTGTTTCAGAAGTAAAACCTATTCTTCCATAGTATTGTCCACTTCCATAATCTTTGTATCCAAATTTAATATATTTCCCACCCGGAGTTAATACATTTAGAGATGTTATTACATTATTACTGAATAATCCATCAGGCGTATAATTGATGTAATTTGAAAAGAAATTCTTTTTTCCTGTTATATCTTGTTGTGTAATAGTCGTTACCAAATGTTCAGATGAATCAATCTGAATATATTTCGAACCACTCCATCTGAACTGAGTATTATTACTCGTTACAATATATATTTTACTTCTTTCTCCTAGATTTGGCAAGCTTTCAAATGAGTCGGATTCCAATACATCATCAACATAACTTGGTAACTGTGAGGCAGGAACTTTCCCATCCACCAAATCAGCTTTCTTTTTTAGATCATAGTCTAATTTATCAGCCGGAATCTTCTCATTCTTATGCCAATAAGAATCCTGCCATTCCCAGAACTCTTCCTGCTTGGGAATATCTCCGTTTTCAAAGAATTGTTTTAGTTCTTCTTTTGATTTCATTATAATTTATTTTTATTTAAAATTAATTTTAGAAGCCTCTTTCATAGAGAACTTCGGCTGCCCGTTTTTTCAGGTGGTTTTCGGGCGTGAATTCCACATGATGCTTACATTTTCTTTTTCATTTTTCATTGTTTTTAAGGTTAATTTTTGAACATAATTCCGGCTGTCCAGCATTTTGTGAATGGTGAGTGCAAAGGGATTTTGATAAGATTTTAAAGGAGTGCTTTTGTGCTTTTATTTATATCTCAAAGATAATATTGAGCAGCGGATTTCATGGTCTATATCCTGCCGGAAGAAGTTTTCAATGTCATTGAGGTAAATGGTCATAGTCAATGTCGGTATTTTCAATGTCGCTCCACTCTATGGTATGAAGGTCTTCATCGAAGATCATTTCTGGATTGTGATTGGATGTTTCCATAGGATATGCTTGATATTTGGTATTGTAGCCTGGACCTTTCTCCGGCCGTTCAGCATTGTAAAAATGTTCGATTATAAAAGTGTGTTTAAGTTTTTAATGATTGTTTTCTGTGTCTTTATTTATATTTCAAAGCTACCAGTCGGAAGCGTCAAAACTTGACGTGTTTAAATTTATTTTTAATAAATATCCTCTTCAAGGATTTCATTTTCTATATCCTGACGGAAGAAATTTTCAATGTCATTAAGATAGTGGTCATAGTCTATCTCGGTATTTTCGATG
>Ga0265780_10010868_pt1 | contig 10824 bp, 13 predicted proteins | sample P1T30metagenome_FD_192432 | JGI IMG/M metagenome (GOLD analysis project Ga0265780, IMG submission 192432) | Plant litter microbial communities from East Loma Ridge, Irvine, California - P1 T30 | ecosystem: Environmental > Terrestrial > Plant litter > Unclassified | place: USA: California... | reverse complement strand
GAGCCTTTGGCAAGTTGGTCGAGACCGCGCCACAGTACATCCCTCTGCTACCGTGGGACAAGTCGTTCGAGAAGGACAAGTTCCTTAGCCCTGACTTCACCTCGCTCGAGGTGCTGACATTTGCGGGCAGTGGGTAAGTCAGAAAAACTTCCCACGTTGTTCTGTGACCTCATCTAACATCAACAGCATCCCTGCCGGAATCAACATCCCCAACTATGATGACATTCGGCAGAACTTCGGCTTCAAGAACGTATCGCTTGGCAACATCCTCTCTGCAAAGGCACCAAACGAGGCTGTTCCCTTCATAAAAGACAAAGACCTGGCCACGTACCAAAAGTACCGAGACCCTGCGTTCGAGGTCCAGGTCGGTCTCCACGAGCTGCTAGGCCATGGTTGTGGTAAGCTTCTCCAGGAGACGGAGCCAGGCGTCTTCAACTTCGACAAAGAGAACCCTCCAATCTCACCACTAAGCGGCCAGCCGATAAAGTCTTGGTACAAGCCAGGCCAGACTTGGGGATCAACATTCGGCACCATCGCTGCTTCCTACGAGGAGTGCCGTGCCGAATGCGTCGCCATGGCGCTCTCTTGCGAATTCCCCATCTTGCAACTGTTCGGTTTTGGTGACGGCAAGGCCGACATGAACAGTGAGGCCGGCGACGTTCTCTTCACAGCATACCTTCAGATGGCCCGCGCTGGTATCGCAGCTCTAGAGTTCTGGGATCCCAAGAGCAGGAAGTGGGGTCAAGCCCACATGCAAGCTCGCTTCTCCATCTTGCGCACATTCCTCAATGCCGGTGTCGAGTTCTGCCAGCTGGAATGGGAAAAGGACGATCTCTCCGACCTGACCATCCGCCTTGAGCGTGATCGTATTCTGGATCTAGGTCGCCCTGCCGTAAATGACTACCTCCAGAAGCTGCACATCTACAAGGCCACTGCAGACTACGCAGCTGGTAAGAGGATGTACGACGAGATCACCACTGTTGAGCCCTTCTACGAGAACATGGTCAGGCCGGCCGTGCTTAAGAAGAAGACACCCAGGAAGGTCTTCGTCCAGGCAAACACTGTCGAGAAGGACGGCAAGATCGACTTGGTTGAGTACGACGCGACCAACAAGGGCATGATCCAGAGCTGTGCGGACAGAGAGTATGTATAAATATGTCAGTCGAGCTGATTAAGGGCGTTTCCTCAAGTCTCATGACGATGACAGTCGTGGCTGGGCTTGATGCATAAGACCGGAGTATGAGTGGCTATGAGTACATGAAATACAAGTCATTTACGATGTTACAAAGACTAAATATATGAACAGTCGCAGTCAGACTTTCGATTACTCAACTCGTCGTACGAACAATCGGTAGCCATGTGGAAGTGGGTTACGGACATTTAAATCCACCTTGCAGTCTCCATCCCTCGCGTCCTGTCATCTAAAACTCCGACGAGCTACGCGCGTGAATGTTCTTCCGACACTTGACAGGTGCGGATACCAGCTTCCGTGCATAATAGTCGCAAAGCAAGCGAATACGCCTGACATTGCTGCTCCCGGGGCAACCTTGGATCATTTGCAGCATCACATTCTTAAAGACGGTATTACTGTTCCGTGAATCAGACATGCACAGAGGGCATGGCCAGGATACTGGCAACTCAAACACCGACATGTCTAAGACCGGGCAAAACATTGCCGAGATGTGCTTGGTATGCTTGTAGCGCCGGCATATGCTACGCTAGCGCAGGTCTACCAAAGTGCGGAGAGACGAAACGTGCTAGCCCAGGGTCTGCCATCCGCCCTACCCGTTCCGAAGAGAACGCCGAGGTCTGCATTATTCTTCCACCGCTCAAGCGCTATCTCTATATGAAGCCAGATCAACTGACCAGCGATTAGCTCGAGGCTGATCGCGAAAAGATGAGCGACTAGGGTACGATCTAACAGCAGTGTGGTGTAGTCATTCGGACCGACGTCGAATACACGTTCATCGACTACACGTGCGAACACCTGGGCAGACACCGACAACACCTGAGTCGCGCGATTAGGAACGTCCGGTACCAATGGTCCCACACCTATTTCCAAGAGCAGAATCCATCAGGGCTCGAGCGCGACAGCCGAAATGATGCAACTTCCAGAAGCAGGGCAAACATGTTCACGTTCCCTGGCACAACGATAGCATACCGGCAACAGTACCTGAAGAGAACGAGATTACAGGGATCTGGATAGCTGTCAAACTACTCACAGTCCCTGTGGCGTTCTCGACTGCGCGCCGCTGTCATTTGGAGCGTGCGTTAGCGCCATGAGCTGGTGCTTTACCATGCCCCTATCATCACCAAGCGCTGGTCCTTCCGCGCTGCTAATGGAGGAAATCAACACTAAGGCGCAGAAACTACTCCCCTCAACATCAGATGTATCTCGATGCCGGCATGGTTGCCGAGTATCCTTCCAGAGGGGTACCCTTCTAGCTAGCATGGGCATTGCTTTTAAAGAGCAGATGTGCCACCGGTAAAGGACTATCTACAGTATCAAACCACTCTTTCTACTTATTAAGCCTTCATCTTGCTTCAGGAAAGCACCATTCATTCGTCCTTTACTATGAAGTTCTCTATTCTTGCGCTCGCAGGCGCGTACACAGCAAGCGCCGCCGTTCTTGGAGAGAGGCAATCATACGGAGTCAAGGGCACGCCTGAAGGCTTCGGAAGAGGTACTACGGGAGGTGGCAATGCAGCCTGTGTTGTACCTTCCTCGGTAGCCCAGCTGAAGACCTGGCTCAGCGACAGCACTGCCCGCTGTATCGTACTCGACCGAGAGTTCAACTTCAAGGGTACTGAGGGAACCACAACAGCCACCGGCTGCCGTCCCGCATCCAACAAATGCCCTGGCAATGGGGGTCAAGACGCCATCAACTCTGCCAACTGGTGTGACAACGGAAACGCTGGAGCAGGCGCCACGTCTGTCCAGGTCAAGTACGACAATGCCGGTGTGACTGCCATCAACATGGGCTCCAACAAGTCCCTCATCGGTGTTGGCAACAAGGGTGTCATCCGTGGCAAAGGTCTCCGCATCGCCAACGGAGCACAGAACATCATCATCCAAAACATTCACATCACCGAGCTCAACCCACAGTACATCTGGGGCGGCGACGCCATCACCCTCGACAAGTCGGACCTCGTCTGGATCGGTACGTCCACTCCCTCCCATCCTAACCCCTCCCACTTCTAACAACCCCTGCAGACCACGTCAAAATCTCCCTCATCGGCCGCCAAATGTTCGTAGCCGGCTACGGCGCCTCGGGCCGTGTAACAATCAGCAACACAGAATTCGACGGCAGCACCTCCTGGTCCGCTTCCTGCGACGGCCGCCACTACTGGAGCATCCTCCTCCTCGGCGGCAGCGATCTCATCACCATGAAGGGCAACTACATCCACCACACCTCTGGCCGCAGCCCGAAGGTCGGTGGACAGGGCAACACGCTGCTCCATGCGGTAAACAACTATTTCTATAGCAACACGGGTCATGCCTTTGATATTGAAGCGGGCGGTATGGTTGTTGCCGAGGGAAACGTGTTTCAGAATGTCAACACGCCGCTGCTTAACAATAAGGGGCAGTTGTTTTCTGCGCCTTCAACGGGCGCAAACGGTGTGTGCCAGACCTATCTTGGACACACTTGCCAACTTAACTCGTTTGGAAGCAGTGGAAGTTTCAGTGGTACCCAGACGGATTTCTTGGTTAACTTCCAGGGAAAGACTGTCGCTGGTGCTTCGGCGGCGAGCTCGAATGTTGCTAACACTGCTGGTGTTGGTAAGATCTAGAGTGGGTTGGAAGTGCGTGTAAGGCTTGAGGCCTTGGCGAGTTGAAAGGCCACACATTTATCTTTGTATCTATTTTACCTTTACCAATATGTACATACAATCTACAATGCAACGACCAGTTGCATCCCCATCGAACCCTCCATACTCACTCCCCTCCAAAAACCTCTCTAAAAGCCTCCAAATTCCTCATCCCCGCCGGGCCTTTAGCATAAACCGCAAAATCCACACTCTCAAACCACCCCTCAAACTCTTCCTCTCCCAACACGCCCTTCATCTCCTTCGCCACAGCCCTAGGCGGACACCCATAAGCGCCGCAACCCATCGCCCCAAGTACCAACCTCCCTACACCCTCCCCGGCCGCCATCCTTAACACCAATCTAACCTTCTCCCGTACCTCCTCAACAACACTCTCCTCCTTAAACACCACCTCCCCCTCCCCCTCCGTCACAACAGCAGGAAACCGCGGCCCCGCAACCGTCATAACAGCAACCACAAACCTTTGATCCGCAGGTAACTCAACAAGCCCATTATCAAGCGTATCCCTAAACACGACGACACCGGGCGACACAACACCAGCCACACACCCTGGCCCCGTATTAGCCCACGGATACCATTCCGGTTTCAACGTCGCATACAATGTGGATGAATAACACAGGGCTTCTTCCTGCGTGGAAGATAGTGTGAAGCGCCAGCCGCCGCCGGGTTCGGCGTCGGAGGCTAGGTTCAAGATGCCGGGTTTGGAGGTGCTGGGGAGGGAGCGCGCGAGGGCGAAGGCGTCGCTGTTGTGGATTTTGACTGGAGGTAGTGCGGGGTGGGATGGGTATGTGGGGAGTGTTTTTGATAGAGGAGGGAGTTGGGTGGGGATGAAGTAGCTGTTTAGGGAGCCGTTAGGGGTGGAGGATGCGATGGAGGACGAGCGGGTTATTGTGTCTTCGCAGATGCGGCGGCGGGTTGCTAGGTCGAGCATTTTGGGGGGTTTGGTGGAGGTGTTTTCCATGCTCATTGTTTTTGGTGTTTTCTTGATGGAGTTTTGAGATGGATTAGATCAATCCTGCGAGTTGAGTAGGCAGCAGTTCTGGGACTTGTGGCGGTGCAATGTGGCGCAGTTACGGGTCAGGCAGTTGCGACTGTTGACAGAACCTTCCCTCCAACCTTCCATCGGGCCTTTCCCCAGGACACATCTACGAGGAAAATGAGCGAGGCAGGTGCGCTGTGCAGATGCCTGCTAATATCAGCCAAATGCTGCTCACCGGTAGATGGAAATTGCGCCGCCACTTTGAACCAACTTGACAACGTCCCACAGCCACCACGGCTATGACCATATAACTCTGCTACAACCTGCTCATACATTTCGAGCTCTTCACCATTAGCCCAAAACATATATCTAGGTATCGTTCAACACGAGCAGTGGCTTACGCCCTAATCCCTCCAACCCGACTTCCTCCAAAATGGAAACACAACACAAGTCCAGCACCCACCCCTTCCTCACCCTCTTCCCCCGCGAAATCCGCGACGAAATCTACACCCACCTCCTCACCTCCCTGCCCCCAAAACTCCAATACGCCCAACCTAGCGACCCATCCCCTCTACCGCCTCTCAGCTCCCGTCTCCCACCCTACCTACGCCTAAACCGTCAAATCAACCAAGAAGCTTCTGAGGTGTATCTGCGCCACACCACCATCGCCGTCAACGACGTGATCAACCTGGAACTGTGGATGGTCGGTATGCCGTCCAGCGCATGGAGCTGCATCCAGCATCTCGAGATAGGGACTGTGCGGGAGACTGCGCATGTACCCCGGTTGAGTCCTGCTTGGTACCGCGCTGGAAGTGTTGTTGATGTTGTGAAGAGATGTCCCGGGCTGAAAAGTCTTACTACTGGTGTCCCGGGGAGTATGTTTTTGAAGAAGCAGATGACGGATGAGGAGTCGCAGGGCGAGAAGACGTCGCGTTTGGTTAATGAAGCGACGTTTGGGGATATGGCGGACCTTGCGAATGTATTGGGTTCTACGGGTCTCGAGAAGTTGGATTTGGTGTGCGTTGATGGTAATGAGTATTACTACGCCGATCTCAAGGGACACGACAGCGATATCAAGCCGAATTTTAGTCCGACTTGGACTGGTTTGATTGACGCTGCTCAGAATTGGGCTGAGAATTTTGTGGAGAAGAGCAGGGAGAGGGGGAGAGTTGTTGATGTACGGGTTAAGATTGTTCCGAACTTGGGAAGGAACTGGAGGTATGAGATGGGGTTCTATCCAGAGGGGCGTGTCACGTCCTTTCAGTATCACTGCTGGTTTGGGTAGGAGTTTGGGGTTGGCTTAGCTAGATATCGCGTTTGAGTGTGAGGTCAAGGAATGATGATGTAGTAGAATGCGGCAAGTAGTTCATTCTGGTGCTGCTCCGTATATACCAGTAAAATGACCGTCCATATGTTCCGTTCCATCCACTTGTGCTCTCCAGAGTACGTTTGAGAGACTTCCCATCGCAATGATTCTCCGAGTGGTTGCAACCACTCTACCCACGCCAGCAAGTGGCGGACCTGGCTTTTTGATAGAGCCCTCCTCCAGGAGAAGGCAGCCCTTCAACCCCACCAACGAGGCCTTTGCAGTTATTGTCCCTATCACACGTTCTGTCAGTAACCAGCTCCAAGAACCTTGATCTCACATTGCCCACAATACAATAGAGAACCCAGCCGCGTAGTATAGTGCACAGCACGATAATAACTTACCGAAAAAATCGGCATCTATAGCCTGCAAATACTGTGCAGGTACTGGCCTGTCCAGGGAAGTTTGGCGAACAACCACCGTTGGCTATCAGGGGGGCTCTATGACTTAGATGATCGGGTATACCGCCTGGTTCATAGTAGATGTAGCCGGCGTCGGAAGCACGGGGGACCAGATGCGTGGCCTCTGTTTCGGCCGTTGGAAGGCCGCTCGCTAGAAATGGGAGAGCAGCGAGGGAGAGGAGGGCAGCGAGATGCATGGCTGGTCGTTTTGCGGATAGCTTGGTAGTGAGAAGTGGTGTAGAGTAAGATGGATTGATCGGAGTGTTCGATGATACTATGTGTGACGACAGAGAATAGGCAGTTTATATAGACAGCGAGATAGTTCGTGAGAAGATCTCAGCGATGGATGCACGGTGAGAGATGGTGATACTACCATGTGTGATTCCGGCGCAGTCTGGCTCGTCTGATGTGCACCAACATACAGGCACGCCCTTACTTTTGTTGGATCTGGCGAATTCGTAGAATCATTTTATCCTACTATTGTTCTTGTAATTAAGATGGGAATAAGAGCGAAAGATTTCTGAAAACACTGGGAGGTGCACAGTGGGTAAAACGGTCTTCGCATAGGCCTTTTGTGTATTTACCCACAGCAGCACGCCACAGACCAACAACAAATTCTACTCAAGAGTTGGTAGATCTAGAAACTTACCCATATATGTCTGGTATCTGTCGTTCCTAACAGCACTCCGTGTTTATCGTGGATGAAGCATGAACAGCTGAGCTGAATGATGGTACCATGGAGCTATGATGAGAACAAATGGGAATAAACGCAATCTTAACCTACAGTACAGGACAGCTCGTCCAAGGTTGTAACTGTAAGAACGTCCAACTCATTGCTTAATTGTAATAACCAATACTTATGCAAGACGTGTATTTTTTAATACTGTGCACAAACGTACTTAGGAAATACACAAGCATTGCAATAACTAGCGTGTTGCTTAGCTACGCCGTACCTGCGTTTAAACCCAAGCACATTCAACGAACAATAGTAAGAAAACCCAGCGAGCAACCGCCATTAGCGGACGACTTCCACATGGGGATCGCGCTTGCACTCCTTACTCCGGCTATACCCCGAGGTCTTCTAGACCTTGACGGGGTAGCGGGTTTGTGTGTGGACCGACAGACTGGCACCCAGTAGTACTCGTGTGGCGGCGAGAGAGTAGATACAAGCACATCCTCAATACTGCGAAGGTCTTGCGAGGCCTGAAAGACGAGCCTAGATTGTAGAACAGTGATGACGAGAATCGGGGTTTGGATAGGGTGGCGTCGGTCGTCTGGATAAAGGAAGCGAGGAGCGAGGAGATTTCCGTCATGTAGTTGTGTGGCGTGGTCTGTGAACATGTGATATGCCCAGGCATACTGGAACACGATCAAGAAGTTGCTATTCTTGACACATGGTTAGCCTTCGTACTTTAGACCTGCTGCTGAAGCTCCTCGGACGTCTGAAGATCGTGTCTCTCTGCTCATGGACCTTTGCAGCCCATGCGCCATTTTCGCGTCGGAGGCAGGTAGACGAATATCATTACCAACACTTCCTGAACCTCATGAACCTCCGACGTCTCAGCATCTCCGAGAGCAACATCTCAGCCCAGCCCCAAGATATCCAAACTCCCCCACTCTCTCACCACGGGCCTAGTACCTCCGCCCCTCCTCGCCCCCTCTTCCATGTCACCTCCCAACCCAACCCTCCCACAAGCCGCAACCGCCAAACTCCCCGAAGCATGAACAAGACTCCCTACAACAGGCGCCTTCCCATCCCCGACCTCAACCACCTCATCAGCCTGTACAGCCCCCTCCCTCCTATACGGATCCCTCCAAGCCCTCACTTTCCCATCCGTCCCACCTGCCCAAACCTCATGCGAAACACCCTCAACATCATACGGGCTCTGTCCCGCATTCCACACATCAAACCCCAGTTTCTGACGAGTGAGCGCTTGTCTACCAGCACAGTATCCCAGTGTGAGCGAGAAATTGCGGACGTCGTAGATGAGAAGGACGTCTGAACTGCGTTCCGCAACGTAGAGGTATTTGCCGCAGGGACTCCATTTGAGAGATGTGACGCCGTCGCCCATGACGCTTTGGAGGTTTTCGTTGCGGAATTTGATGCCGTTTATTGTGCCTGGGAGGGAGAAATGTGTCACTTCTGTGCCGCCGATGGGGTCGTAGATGCCGATATAGCGGGTGCGGGAGCCGGCTGCTAGAATGCCATCGTGTGATGTGGAAGTGGGTGGCGAGAGGGACAAAGCGGTTATTTGGCCTTTGAAGCCGCGACCTCCGCCTTTGAGTTTGTTGCGTTTGGCGGGTATGGTACGAATTGTATGGATTGGTTTGTCGGTTTCGAGGAGGTCAAAGATTGAGATTTCATCTTTCGAGCCGGCGAAGAAATGTGTGCCGGTGGTGGAGTAGGCGAGGCTGAGGGGTGCGATGACGGCTTCAGTCAGATTGTTGATGAGTTTGTAGGACGCCAGAGGGGTGGATATGTCCACCGGTCCTGAGGTCTGATTATCTTCGCTGTGCTTTTGCGAGGTAGGCCACAATGCGTTGTGCAGACTGATGTAGGCATCCCTCCGACTAATGAGTACAGTCGTACTGCTGGCATCTTGTAAGTTGAAGAGTGGGTTGACAGCAAAAGCCCAGATTGGGTCGGCAGAGCGAAGAGACGCGTAGGGCGTGAGAGGCTGAGGGCTGGTCTGGGTCAGAATGTCGTTCGAGATGGGATACACGGAGAATTGACGGCTGTAGTCCGACGTAAAGACGCAGCTACCATCCGGTGAAAGTTGAGCTTCTTGTATGCAACTCGTGTACGGTTTTGCATCAAACAAGCGATCAGAGCTACCAGAGTCGCTGCCATCTTCTGATTCCAGTTCCGACTCAGAAGATGAAAGCGATGTTCTCGGAGAGGATTGGCCGTCCGAAGCATCTTTGCTGCTCTTGTCTTCCGGTTCGTCTTCCATGAACTGCTGTGGTGCCTCATCGCGGCTAGCCATCACTTTCCCCCCTTCGCCCACCTCATTCAACTCAGCACGACTCCGATCCTCATCTCTCACCTCCTCTCGTTCCTTCTCTTGCGCGTCGCATCTCGAAATCCTTGTGCTAGCCAGACATCTCACATTCATAGCCGAAGCAGACATTCTTTCAACGCGCCATCTTCTTTCCGCGAATACCACTTTCGACACAAAAAACAACGTACGGTGTCGTTAGTAACTCGTGTATTAGGAAAACATCAGAATGAGCAAGGTACTCGCCTAGTCAGGACGAAAGAAGTAGACAGTCCACTAGCTTGCGCACAGACCCTCCGTTCTACCCTCTGCAACCATCTCGAACATCATCGTCATGGCCCGCCGAATTACTTTCCCACCATGCTCGACTCCTCACGCGCACAACCACCACAAGCATGGGTTGAGTCGCCATACTTGAGGTCGCTCATAGTAAGTAATCAAAGCTTTCACCTCTCAGAAAATTGTCTTCCAATGGCTCTCCCTCTCCCGACATCGGCTTAAACCGCATCATCTGTATCTTCCATTGCCATGGCGAAGCTACTGCTGCAAACGTCCTCGAGAACCCATGTACAACAATAGCAACTCATTTGCATCTCTACATCTCTTTTATCTCCTGCACTCAGCAATCCACCTACCCACCCACTCACACAAATCCACACATACTAACACCCACCCAGGCAGGCGGCCTAGCAGGCACAACAGTAGACCTATCTCTCTACCCCCTCGACACGCTAAAAACACGCCTCCAATCCGCCTCCGGCTTCGCCGCCAGCGGCGGCTTCAACGGCATCTACCGGGGCGTCGGCAGCGCAATCGTCGGATCCGCGCCCGGCGCCGCCCTCTTCTTCATAACCTACGACACGATAAAACGCACCTTCGCCCAGAGCCAAAGTCTAACTACGACCACCGTACGTTATAACGCAGAAGGGAAACCGTACAAAGAAGATGCGAGGGACAGTGGGACAGAGGCACTCGTGCATATGGCAGCCGCGAGTGCGGGGGAGGTTGCTGCGTGTGCGGTTAGGGTGCCTACGGAAGTAATAAAACAACGCGCCCAAGCATCCCAACACCCCTCCTCCCTCTCGGCACTCACCTTCATCCTCCGGCAACGCCACACCCACGGTCTCGCACACGTCTGGATGGAACTCTACCGGGGGTGGTCCATAACCATAATCCGCGAAGTTCCCTTTACCGTAATCCAATTCCCGCTCTGGGAGGCGCTGAAAAAGTGGCGGATGAGCCGGACAGGGC
>Ga0265780_10010867_pt1 | contig 10824 bp, 5 predicted proteins | sample P1T30metagenome_FD_192432 | JGI IMG/M metagenome (GOLD analysis project Ga0265780, IMG submission 192432) | Plant litter microbial communities from East Loma Ridge, Irvine, California - P1 T30 | ecosystem: Environmental > Terrestrial > Plant litter > Unclassified | place: USA: California... | reverse complement strand
GAGAATAACACTGCTCCGCATTCGTATTGGCTTGTACCAATTGAGCATACTTGGGCGGACACGTGCAGGTGCCAAGACGATACGTGAACTTTCTGCTCCAACCTTGGAAGCTTCAAGACGGGCCGGACGCTCTGAACTCAGCTTGTGGCGTTGTTCTTCTCTCTCTCTCTCTCGACGTCCACTTGCTGTTGCGTATATCGGACCAATAGGCCCATTACCTAGGTAGGTACCATTGCGATCTGCTGCGCCTCGACATTCATCATCTCAAAGTTCCGGCATTGTGATGATCCCGTATCCGCGATATTCGGATACCTAGCGGTGCACATGGAAAAGGCCCGCTGCTCTAGCGCTCATGTCAGCGGTAGGCCTCCCCGCTCCTCCATCTTCCTCTCAGCTTTGGGCGCCAAGGTCCGGAATACTCAATCCGGGCGTCATCAAGAATCTCTTCCTCAATGTTGATTGTGATGGGCGTCCACATCGTGTTGTGTTGGGTCAGATTGCGCGGGATCGACTGGAAAAGGGGAGGATCTTGGCGAGTTGCAACGTCGCAACCCGACGCGAGCTCCTACCACCAGGCTCTTGCACAGCGACTGACCGACTGAGATATGAGTCGATCCGAGTTTTACTTTTGTCTATTCATAGATATTGTACAATATATACTTGCACGATGCAAGACCACAATGATCTATATCCATTTCTTTCCAATAACAGAGGTAACAACGCCACGCTTGATGATAGTCCAAGGCATGCAATTGGTCACAAATTCGAGCCTCATCACAACAGATATACAGGGCCTACTTTCGTATAAGACTCGTCCGCTTGTTCGAGCTCTCCCCAATGTCTTCTTCTTCATCGTCCTCTTCTTCCTCGCTTTCATCGCTCCATTCATCGTCCTCGAGCCCTGCGCCACGGATGCCAAAGCTCATGAAGAATCCAATGAGCGAAATGCCCGCAAATATTCCGAAAGGCAGCGCCTCACCTTTTGGCTGAATCTTCGTTGCCGCAGTGAAGAGCGAGCCAGAGATGAATGGTCCTGCCGCACGACCAGCAGCAGAAAGTGTTTGTGCCAGGCCGTTCAAGGTGCCGAGAACGTTGTGATTTGGTGCAGAATTGGTGATCTGAAAGAGTGTTAGCACGTTGCATGATGAGATTGCATCAGCGAGCAGGGGTCCTACCAAGAGCAAGGCAGCGGTCAAACCACCGACACCTGCGATTGTCTTGATCACCAAAACTACGCCGAGTTCAAACCATAGCCAGGCTGCGCCGCTTCCGATGCCCTTGTACGGGTCGCTGTTCTTGTAGCCCACCCACGGCATCAAGATGAAGGCAGCAACAAACAGCGCTAGGCTGACCCTGTATGCCACCTTGTTGCCCATCTTGTTACGGAGCCTGCCAAATATGCCCACTTGGAACACAATCGTTATGGCACCTGCAAAGGACAACGACAGTCCAACAGCTTCGGGTTTCAGACCACGCCCAGTAGGCGGTGGTTCCTCGGCGAAAATGGGGTAGAGCGAGTTGTATGATATGTTCGCGAGCTGGAATATGAAATAGGTAATGAGGAGGAGCACGGTATCGCGGTTGAGGATCTCCTTTCGCGTCAGAACCTCACCGTTTGTCTGAGGGAACAGCATAGGTGCCGACTCGGCTGACATGTCTGATGCGTTGTCCTCGTCCTCATCCTCGTCCGCGCCGTTGGTGTCGGAGTTGCGATGGTCATTGCGCTTACCGAAGAGGCGTCGCACATAGGTTGGCCGCGACGAGCTCGTAAATTGCCAGATCCATGCGAACAGATTACCCAATCTCTTCCCAATGGGCGGCAGATCCTTTGCTTCGTTGTGGCTCTCGTCGAGAAAGAGCATACATACCACCAAATCGATCGCGAGCACCGCAGCCGAGAACAAATTCGGCAGAAGATACGGGTACGGGTTGTTTTGAGTCTTGTTGAGCGGGTTCTTGTAGAAAACTAGCAAGCCACCAACGATGGGCCCGGTAATACCGCCGATCCCATATACCACAGGGAGATAGGTAAAGGCGCGCGACTGATTTGTCCGATCCGTGATCTCGCCCAAGCATGTTGAGACGACGCCAGAGTTGCCGTTGACCAATCCCATCAACGCCTGCACCATGACGGCCTGCCAGAGTGTTCTACAAAATCCAAATGCCATAAAGCAGCACATTGTAAGGAAGGTGCCAAGTAGGATGACGGGCTTCCTCCCGATCCTGTCCGACAGCCAGCCCCAGAAGAAGTTTGTCGTGAACTGCGCCAGCGCAAAGGACGATGCGATGAGCCCGACGTAGAGCCCAGTCTGCCCTTCCTTCACTTCCGGGAAGTGCTTTGTCATCTCCGGGAGGTATGGACTAATTGAGTTGAGTGCTGTCTGCTCGGCGAGAGCAATGATGGCCAGCACAATCAGCTGACGCGTTGGTAAGGGCGATTCATGGTGGTGGTCTTCGGACTCGTCGCCGCGGCCAATGTCTTGCCGGCCGCCATCTCGAGGCGGCGCTGTGGGGAAGGTCGTGTAGTGATTCACAGACGCTGGGAAGCCAGTCAGCGTGGGTTCTCGGAGTCATCATCGAAGTGTGTTTTGAGGAAGAGGGAAGAGTCCACGTGATTACATACTGTACAACGTTAGTATATATCATGTCGGAATGCAAGCGCATATCTACAGCGCCCGCCCTCAAGCTTTACACGTGTACATGCAACGCCTGCGCAGAACTGCAGGTACTTTGCACTGGAGACTAATTACCATTTCCTTGTATCGATAGCAGGCCTCCTGCGGCTCATGGCGGGCGCGATAATCTACCTCGTGGAGGCAGGATGTACTACAGCAGGTGCTGCATGCATTGAAGCCTGAACGAATGATGTTTTGCAGGTCGTGTGGTTGCGCAGGTACGGTGGGAAAGATGCAGCTCGGCGATGACGGCATTTCCAAGGTTCCAAGGTTCTCGCCCGTGGACACACAAACATCCGTGCGCTCTCGATCCGCAGCTCACAATCACCTTCCCCATGTCAACCTTCTCTGTGGTTCACAGCCATGTTCTCAAGCCAGCACAATGGTAACGATCAGGCCTGGAAATCCATTCATCTATGGCATCGGGATGAACAAGAGCATTGGATCACGAGAACTCGGGCTGCACTGTCATGCGACATGTGAAGAGTACGCCCTGGAACGCGGTCGGTCCAATTCGTCGTCCGCCTGCGCGGCTGTTTGCCTGCGCGCGTCTCAAACAGTTCGACTGGATGACCTGAACCGGGAAACATCATACAGTGGACCAATGGATGAGCCGCCATCCCTGGAAGACGGTACCACCCACGCTTCCCCACACTATTTTAATTTGGCATCTCAATATCGAGCCCTCAGCTTCATCTAATATCACAGATGCACACCGATGGCTTCCTGGGAACACAAGAATTCCACATGCACGCGGATACATCTTCATCATATTAACCAGAAGTCGCTCAAACCTTCTCAGGTATGCCCTGCGCCTTGATGACTCTCAGTCTTGAAATGAAAGGACCTGCGTGTGTCGCACAGCGAGGCCCAATACATGTGCTTGCCGCGTTGCATTTTGTTTGTTTCACGTCATTTGACACGCCTACCCGAGCTCAACTGCTGCGCCGTAGGGCTGTCTTAGTCTACAACCGCCAATAGCTCCATGTAAGACATATTAAACTCATGCGGGAGCGGAGTAAGTACCGTTGAGTGGAGATTGTAATACATTCGCACCCTATCGTTCGCTTCGTGCATAGGTATAAAGACGTAAGTTTTTCAAAGTGTGGGCCGAGCTACATCTCACGGTGATGTTTCCGGTCTTCACTCTCACATTCACAATCCCTTACATAACCCTTTGACAAGAGCCCTTGCTCTTCTCTACACGACAACGCCCACAGGACTCAACCACACACAACCCCAATCGAAACCGACGACCACTCGACAGCCATGCTTTTCAGTGGCATAGCCTCGCTGCTTGCAGCGCTTCCAGTTGCTCTTGGAGCAGTGCCGCAACCTCCATTCACCAACACCACCACGTTACCCACCCATTTCGGCCTACTGGTGTTCGACCATTTCCAGGCTCTCGATGTATTCGGCCCCATGGACGTCTTCAACAACCTTGCCATGTTCTATAGGAACACCACAACCATGTACCTTTCTGTCCTCAGCACAACCATGGCGCCACCCACAACTGGCATGAAGATGGCTGGTAGCATGGAGCAGAAGATCGTCCCGACGGTCACGTTCCAAGAGTATCTGAGCGGAGGCAAGGAGCCCAAAGACCACGACGGTTACTCTGGTGGCCATGCTAGTACCAAACGCGTAATGCGTCTAGGCGGTCGTCACGAAAGCCATGATTCATTGCCCGCTGACAACATGAGCGCCACGGACCCGGGCGAGATTGAAGTCCTCATCATCCCTGGTGGCGGCGGTACACGCGACAACATGACGGAGGAGATCGCTTTCGTCAAGGCCCTGTACCCCAAGCTGAAATACATCCTCACAATCTGCACTGGCGCCACCATCGCGTCTCGAGCCGGTGTCCTCGACGGCAGGACCGCAACCACCAACAAGCGCTCATGGACCTGGGCAGTCGCTCAAGGTCCCAACGTCACGTGGATTCCCACCGCACGGTGGGTAGAGGATGGCAACATCTTCACATCATCGGGTGTCTCCGCCGGCATCGACGCCGCTTATGCTTTTATCAGCCGCCTCTATGGAGAGCCGGTCGCGAACTATCTTGCGCAATCCGCCGAGTACAACCGCGTCACTGATGCTCATAACGACCCATTCGGCAAGATTTGGGACGTACCGGGCGCGACCTAAGCGTCCTCACTGGAAGGTCTGCTATGCACATTGTGTACACGATAGCATAACGGAGTCCTTGTCAAGCAGGATTTTTCTTCTTTATCTGATTCACTGAGGCTGCTACGTGGTAGACATAGTGGATTACGAGCTCATGATATAGTACAATGATGACAGTATGCATTCTCAAAGAATGTCAACCTTCTCTTGCGCCCTGCAGTGATATGGAACACCACACCGTTGGTAACCGTGCTTGACGAATCCCGCCAACCAGGCAGATGCTTGGATATTGTGGGAACAAGCTAATTGGAATTTTTGCACCATGTCTACAGGGTCGTGGTAGGTCTACCATCAGGTGTCGCCAAAGACCCCATCGCTTCCTTCTCTTCCAGTGGAGTTCCCTGGTTGACTGTAGCTCAAGTGGGACGGGAAAGTATAACGATGCAGCACGGGCCCCAAGCGCAATCGGTAGTACTTCGCCGTAACTTACCCCGCCAAGCTTTAAAAAATTTGGATATGGGCACGCGTTTCTGCCCATAACCCTTCCTTCCAAAAACAATGTATCTCAGCGCCCCTCCTACCCGGGACCTATTGTCCGTAATCGCAGTCGACTACCGCCCATATACCGATGGATCAGTTCATTTAGTCGCTGGCCGCATAAATCCAGTCGCACCCCACCTGCACGGTTCCTGAAGATACGAATCTGCAAGAGATTTCACAAGTACGTCGCCGCAATCGGCTGCCATTTCCTTCACCTGTTATATGATGAAATCGTCATTTTTAGATGTTAGACTTGCGACTTCAGCATGAGCTCAAAACGACTTCCTGATCCAAACACCCCCCATTACTGCTAGCCGTAATTCCGCGACGAATTCCGAAGACTAACAGGGCTTCCCTAGACTTAGCCGCGTGTTCAAACTCCGAGCTTGCTATTCACTCATCATGTGTGGAATCATTGCAGTGATCCACGGCGATCCGTAAGCGCGCAAATCCGAGCCTACCCCGGGTCTACTAACAGGTGAAGGAAATCACAATCGGCATCTGTAGAGATTCACGATGCGCTGTATCTCCTCCAGCACCGTGGCCAGGATGCAGCCGGAATTGTCAGCTGTAGTACCGGCGGACGCTTCCACCAGTGCAAGGGCAACGGCATGGCGTCCAAGGTCTTCCACGACGGCGCCCGCGTCTCTGACCTTCCTGGCTTCATGGGCCTCGGCCACCTTCGCTACCCGACCGCCGGCAGCAGCGCCAATGCAGAGGCACAGCCGTTCTACGTCAACAGCCCGTACGGAATCTGCATGACGCACAATGGCAACCTGATCAACGCGCCCGCGCTCCGAGAACGGCTCGACCACGAGGCTCACAGGCACATCAACACGGAGAGCGACAGCGAGCTCATGCTCAACATCTTCGCCGACGAGCTGAACGAGACTGGCAAGGCGCGTATCAATGCCGACGACTGCTTCGCTGCTCTGGAGCGCATGTACAAGCTGTGCACGGGTGGATGGGCATGCACCGCCATGCTTGCTGGTACGCCTACACGGTCCACCATGTCAAGATACAGCGCTAACCTTCTGCAGGGTTCGGCCTCATCGGCTTCCGTGATCCCTATGGCATTCGCCCCATGGTCCTGGGCTCAAGAAAGTCGGCGACTGCCCAGGGCATGGACTACATGATGGCCTCGGAGAGCGTTGCCCTCAAGCAGTGCGGCTACAAGGACTTCCAGGACATCCTCCCGGGCCAGGCCGTCATCATCGAAAAGGGCAAACACCCCGTCTTCAAGCAGGTTGCGAAGCAAGAGGCTTACACTCCCGATATCTTCGAATACGTCTACTTTGCTCGCCCAGACTCTGTCATCGATGGCATCGACGTTGACGAAAGCCGTCGCAACATGGGCTTTACGCTCGCCGAAACGATCAAGAAGCAATTGGGGCCCGAAAAGCTGGCCGGCATCGACGTCGTCATGCCCATCCCAGAAACTGCCATCACGTCCGCTGTATGCGTTGCCGAAGCGCTTGATAAGCCATATGTGCTTGGTTTCGTCAAGAACCGATACATCTTCCGCACATTCATCATGCCCGAGCAAGCCCAACGCCAAAAGGGAGTTCGCGCGAAGCTGAATCCCATGGAGAAGAAGTTCGCCGGCAAGAATGTCTTGCTCGTGGATGACTCCATCGTCCGGGGAACCACATCGCGGGAGATTGTCCTCATGGCCCGGGAAGCCGGTGCTAAGAAGGTCTATTTCTCATCATGTGCGCCGCCCATTACCAATGCGCACATCTATGGTATCGACTTGGCATCCTCTTCAGAGCTTGTTGCGCATGACCGTGACTCAGCTGCGGTCGCAAAGCACATTGGTGCTGACGATGTCATCTTCCAGACCCTGGAGGACCTCGAGCGTGCTTGTTCCAGCCTCTCACCGCGCGACCCCGAGAAACAGAAATTCGAGGTTGGAGTCTTCTGCGGCAAATACGTTACACCTGTAGATGCTGGCTACTTCGAGCATCTTGAGCGCATCCGGGGCGAGACCAAGAAGATCAAGGTTATGGAGAAGGCCCGTGAGGCTGTCATGCATGGCGTTGCCGATTCGAAACAGATCCGCATAGCTGCGAAGGGTGCTGTAAGTTGGAAAAAGAATCTGCTGTCTCGTTACATTGACTGACAGAATGCACAGGCCGTCGACCAATATGTAAATGTAATCCCATCTGATGACAGCGCAACCAGTGTCGAAGAAGCGGTCAACGGTGCCAGCAAGATGATGACAGCAGCCGCTGACCCTCTGGGTAACACTAATGGCCACAGTGATGAGAAGAGGCCTTCGCAGAGCCAGGACATCAGCCTGCATAACCTAAATGACTTCAATTGAGAAGATAATCTGAGGTCTATGTTTCTTCTGCTGGTGTTCATAGGAAATGAGAGATGATATACCCTGGTTATGTGGTTTGTTTTATCACACGGGTGGGTCCTTGACTTGGAAGTCTCCACCATAGAAGGCACAATAGACCCAGACTTCATGTCCAACCCTGTCGAAATTACACAATCTTGAACGCCGCAATTCCTGTGCTATCGTGACTCAATACCGGTGGCTTCGCGCCTGGAATGACAATATAAGACTCACGTCAACAGGTACACGCATATATTACTACTATCTATCTCTAGTCGAAATTGCGCTCGCTTCACGTACCGAATTCTTGCTGCTTTCAAAAATCTCATCTCTCGTGTCTTCCACGCAGAGACATGACTTTCTTTTCTCATAACATTCAGGTGACGAAAATCAAGAACGACTGGCATGCCTTTATGAACAAGCGAGAAACTTACTTAATCAGCATAAATCCTTTCTCCCTACCGAAGGGGAGCACTGCTGCTTCAGAGTAAAAAGACCAGTTCTTTCAGCACAGTCGCGGGTTTCCACGACTTGCAGATTGTAGGTTCGGTGAGTAGAGACAGACGATTATGCTCTACATACGACAGAGGAAATTCTACCCCAATGCGAAGGGGGCTCATTCAGCACGACCAGCCTACATATGTAGCATGTTCTACTCTCTTTTACAAAGGGCAGTGATCCAATCTACATTCACCTAAACCTATTTTTTCCGGTCCTTGATTTCTTCCCAGAACGGGAAGTATGAAGCTTGAGGAAGATTTAATGTGACAATGAGTTCTAGAAAGAGCAGTAAAATGGTCCAATGCTACTGTATCATTACTCACGTGGTGGACCATGCGCACGATGGAAGCTGATGATGTAGCATGCCAACAACCGGGGTTCTTGTAAGATGATCAAATCAGAGACAGTATCACTGTGCTACGAAGGCAAAATATCTCCTGCTTTATTCCAACATAGAGTACACCTGTGGGCAAAAGATGCATAAAGGCAACTGCTCACAGAATCCAGGGAACAAAATCGTGATATACATGGTGCACAACATCTCATTTCGCCCTCCGTCTAGTCTAGACTACACAACAATCACGGTATGTCACTCACGATTGTGGCATGTCACTCGTCACAAGGAATACGGAGGTAACATACCCCAACCCAACAAGGTACCACTCTGCACCACCTAGATATCCGACGTCGATCTGAAGGCGTCACTAGAGCTACTACCTCATCCCCTCCCCGGTGCCACAACATGTGTTCTCCTCTCGCCATCACTACGCCTCATGGGTACATAGAACGCTAGCCGCGATAAGGGCCCTGTACTTGGCCAAGCCTCTTCGAGCCTATCAGCACGTATTCTCGGTAGGTTTCCCGAGCGAATCCCACGCCTAGGATTTATCGGATGGGTTCGTGTAGTATAATCCGGAAGAATTCTTCGCAGTTTCCAGAAGGCTGGGATAGCTGTGGATTTTCGGGATGCTGGCCTATATCTGTGTCTTTGTGATAGATATTGACTTGGATGTCGCGCTTGAGAGTATTTACAGGGATCTAACGGAGGTTAGTAGGAGAGGACATTTTACAAGGACAATCGGAAATTGGTCGTGTATATCAGTGCCGGCGCTTACGCGGCATTGTAGGCCTGCATCCCGACATATGGCGATCTTCAACGAAGAGGAGGTCGTCGGGGTCACTTCCGTTCAGTGAAAAGAAGGCATTCCCCGAAGATGATAGGTACACCACATTATCCTGGCCTCAGTCAAAACGTCTAACGCCTCCTACCTCACTTGTTTTTCACCTCGTCGTGGTGATCTCCGCGGATTGAGGATGCCGCGCGCACACTTCATTTTCGTCACACCATCTCGAATCAAATGCCAACACATCCTGAACGTAACACAAACCACGCCACAGTTTTGGTGCAGCTGATCAGTGACGCCAAGAACCTGGAGTGCAGACTGCATATGTAGGATGGTGTGCATGAGTCGTGCCTGATCGGTCTGCAACGAAGCTTAGGGTAAGCCATTCGTATTTGCTAATGGTCTTACCTATCCACATATGATTCTCTTCGCATGGCCAATACGACATGTAGGATCGAGGCACAGTAGGCGGACACCGGTAGATCCTAAATGGAAGAAAAGAACAGTCGTTGGTGGAAATATCACCCTTCCATGCATCCGCCGCGTAAAGGGGTTATTCCTAGAGAAAGAGAACATGCCTGTTAGGCGATTGGGCAGATTATCCGATGTACATTGCACTGCAGGTCTCGTCTGACGCAGGCGGCTAATATTTGTTGAGCTGGAAAGGAACATTGACTTGCTCAAAAGGAAAACACACATGTGTCATCCATATGCGATCGAAACAAGGTCTGGATATGAGCCTTTGCGGCACGGCTCAGGCGTGTCGTTGCGGCTTGAATCAAAAAGGAGCGGAACGGTGCGTGCGGTGACAGGCGCCCCCCAGGCCAGCGCCCTCCCGCGGGAGCAGAATGTTGTCGATCCTGTGTAATATCCACTGAGAATCATGCCGTCGAGTGACCAGAATTGGAGTCTTGACCGCTCGGGAGACGGTATTGTCGCCTCGAAGATGGCTTTTGGAGTTCACATGCTGTGTCTATACCGAGGCATCTGAGTCACGCCCAGCTTCGCATCACTTGTAACACGATTCGGGCAAGCTGTCATCAATGTCTCAATGTGTCAGTCTGTTCGGCGATGATTGTGGAGCGTTAGCTGACGGTGATGAAAGATGGAACAATGATGGAAGTGGATCAATTGCTCATCGGAGGAAGACGTCCGACTTGTCCGTTGTTGCTAGTAGTTAGTGCGAGAAAATGGGCCTACATTTCCATGTTTCGTGACGGAGTCCCCGGATAACGTTTGCTGCAGATACCACTTGTTCTTTACGAGCCTGTATCCTTGACATGTACCTAGGTAATCTCGAGTTGCGACGTACTTCGACGCCATGACGCGCTCCCATGTGGTTTACGCGCTCCCCTGCAGAAGTGTGTGTAGCGACCCAGAATGCGACCCACAGGCTTCGCTCTCACGTGCCCGTCGAAGGCCATTCCCAGTTGTTGTACACGATCCCCTGTCACGGTCAAGATGCTCGTTCGCAGAACCCAGTGCCCCGGAACCATACATGGGAATTTACTTA
>Ga0265780_10010866_pt1 | contig 10824 bp, 7 predicted proteins | sample P1T30metagenome_FD_192432 | JGI IMG/M metagenome (GOLD analysis project Ga0265780, IMG submission 192432) | Plant litter microbial communities from East Loma Ridge, Irvine, California - P1 T30 | ecosystem: Environmental > Terrestrial > Plant litter > Unclassified | place: USA: California... | reverse complement strand
CGGCAGGCGGCGCGGATGTCTCCGCCACCACCTCGGTCAGCACCGGAATGCTCTCGTCGAAGGCCGGCACCTGGCTCATGCTTGCCCCGCCACGAAGTGGGTCAGCGGATACGACTGGCGCTTGTAGGCGACGTAGCGCGCGCGCCCGGCGGCGGCGTCTTCCTCGTCGGTCGAGATGATCTCGAACACGCGCGCGAACTGGTCGAAGCCGGCCGGGGTGCGGCGCGTCAGGTTGACCAGCATGTCGCGGTGCGGCAGCTCGGCGCCTTCATCGGCAGTGACGATCACCGGCGTTTCGGGCGCCAGCGGGTCGCCCGCCATCACGTGCGGGATGAAATCGGTGCCGGACAGGGTCCACAGGGCGTCGTTCAGTGCCGCGGCCTGGGCCGGGCTGTCGGCCAGCAGCACGACCTTGCCGCGCGCGGCATAGGCCTTGCGCGCGAGCCGGCATGCATAGCCGAGCTTGTCGGGGATATTGGTATGGAAGTCGATCCGGGTCATGGCTCTGGAATGGGTGGTTGCTTCGTGCGCGGCGGCTGCTGCACTGCCTGTCCGGCAGCGTCGTCCGGCGGCATGCGCAGCTGGCCGCGGGTGGGCGGCACGGGCGTCTCGGCGGATGGGGTGGCGGCCGCGCCGCCGGCGGCGGGTGCGGGTGGCGCGAACTGGTAGGTCGGCGGCAGCATTTTCTGGCGCGGGTAGGCGGCCGAGCTCAAGGCTTCGTTCCAGGCGGCCGCCTGGAAACCGGTGATCCTGCGGCTGCCGACCAGCAGCAGCGGCAGCTCGCTCTTGCCCCCGCTGAGCTGTTCCAGCTGTTTCTGGTCTTCGCCTGTGTTCACGGTGCGTTCGGAAAACGGAATGCCGCGTGCGCGCAGCAGGGTGCGGCCTTCGTCGCAGGCGTCGCAGCGCGCCGTGGTGTACAGCACGACCGGCGCGGCCTGGACCGCGCGCGCCAGTTCATAGGGGAGGATGGGCGCCCGGGCGGGCGTTTGCTTGTCGGTCTTGAGGACTTCGGATTTGACGCGCGGCGGCGGCGTGTCGCCATAATGCGTCACGCCTTGCTCGTCTTTCCACTTGTACATCTGGGCAGCGGCAGCGGCGGCGGCCTCGGCGATGACGAGGAGGGCCACGCCAAGCACCGCGGCTGCCAGCCGCCAACTGCCCTTGTGCCTGCCGTGTGCCCGCTTCATGCCGCCTCCGTGGCCATTACACCATGCAAGCTATCAAGCCTGCATCCCGCTGTGGCGCAGCAGCGCGTCGATCTGTGGTTCGCGGCCGCGGAAGGCCTTGAACGACTCGAGCGCCGGACGCGAACCGCCCACCGACAGGATCTCCTTGTGGAAGCGCTTGCCGGTCTGGTCCAGCGTATCGCCGCCGGCCTCGACCGCTTCTTCGAAGGCCGCGTACGCATCGGCCGACAGCACCTCCGCCCACTTGTAGCTATAGTAACCCGCCGCATAGCCGCCCGCAAAAATGTGGCCGAACGAATGCTGGAAGCGGTTGAACGAAGGCGGCACCAGCACCGAGAACTTGCTGCGCACCTCGTCGACCAGTTCCTGCACGCTGCGCTGGCTGGTCGGGTCGAAGTCGTAGTGCAGGTGCATGTCGATCAGCGAGAACTCGACCTGGCGCAGCGTCTGCATGCCGGACTGGAAGTTTTTAGCCGCCAGCATCTTTTCATACAGCGCGCGCGGCAGCGGCTCGCCGGTCTTCACGTGGGCGGTCATGCCTTGCAGCACATCCCACTCCCAGCAGAAGTTTTCCATGAACTGCGAGGGCAGCTCGACCGCATCCCATTCCACGCCCGAAATGCCGGACACGGACAATTCGTCGACTTCGGTCAGCATGTGGTGCAGGCCGTGGCCGAATTCGTGGAACAGGGTAATGACATCGTCGTGCCGGAGTTGCGACGGTTGCAGCTCGCCATTCACTTTCTCCGGTGGCGTGAAGTTGCAGACGAGATAGGCCACCGGCGTTTGCACGATGCCGCCCGTGGTCAGCCTGCGGCCGCGCGCATCGTCCATCCAGGCGCCCTGGCCCTTGCCCGGGCGCGCATACAGGTCGAGATAGAACTGGCCGATCAATTGACCATTACGCTCGATGCGGAAGAAGCGTACATCCGGATGCCAGACCGGCGCCGCTTCCAGCGCGAGCGTGACGCCGTAGAGCCTGGAAATCACACCGAACAAACCTTGCAGCACCTTGGGCTCGGGGAAGTAGGGCTTGACTTCCTGTTCCGAGAACGCATAGCGTTTTTCGCGCAGCTTTTCCGAGGCATACGTCACGTCCCAGGCCTGCATGTCCGCGATGCCGAGCTCGTCCCTGGCAAAAGTCCGCAGCTCTTCCAGGTCCTTTTCGGCATACGGACGGGCGCGGCGCGCCAGGTCTTCCAGGAACTCGATCACGTGTTCCGGGCTCTCGGCCATCTTCGGCTCCAGCGAGACATGGGCGAAGCTCTGGAAATCCAGCAGCTTGGCTTCCTCGTCGCGCAGCTTGAGTAACTGGGCGATGTTGCCGGTGTTGTCCCATTTCTCCACTTCCGAGAACACCACACCCATTTCGGAGGCCTTGGTAGCGTTGGCGCGATAGATCTGTTCGCGCAGCTCGCGCTTGTCGGCGAATTGCAGGATCGGGAAGTAGGACGGGAAATGCAGGCTGAATTGCCAACCCTGCTTCCCATCGCGTTCGGCCGCGGCGCGGGCCGCCGCCTTGGCGTCGTCCGGCAGGCCGGCCAGGTCGGCCTCGTTCTCGACCAGCAGCTTGAAATCATTGGTGGCGTCCAGCACGTTTTCCGAGAAACGCGTCGACAGCGCCGCCTGCTGCTCCTGGATCTCGGCAAAGCGTTCCTTTTGCGCCTCGGGCAGCTCGGCGCCGCCCAGGCGGAAGTCGCGCAGGGCGTTCTCGACGATGCGCTTGCGTGCCGGCGTGAGGTTCACGAAGTCCGGGCTGGCGTACAATTGCTTGTATTTGCCGAACAGCGCCTCGTTCTGGCCCAGTTCGGTCCAGAACTCGGTGACCTTCGGCTGGTTCTCGTTGTAGGCGGCACGCAGTTCGGGCGAGTCCATCACGTGGTTCAGGTGGTTCACCACGCCCCAGGCACGACCCAGCTGTTCGGTGGACTCCTCGAGCGGGACCACGAAACTGTCCCAGCTTACATTCTCGGCCGGGGCTTCCAGCTGCTGCACGACCTCGCGCGCGTGGGCGATCAATTGCTCGATCGCCGGCGTGACGTGCTCGGGGCGGATCCTGTCGAAACGGGGCAGGTTCGAGAAATCGAGGAGGGGATTGCTGGTGTCAGTGCTCATGGTGTTCCTTCTCTAAAGAATCAGTGATGCGCTTTATGCGATGCCGGGCTTCGGCGCCATCCCCGAATCCGGCCCGGTTTGTCCTTCTTGCGTGGCAAGCCCGCGCTCCGCGGACTCGACGGTGTTCATCAACAGCATGGTAATCGTCATCGGGCCGACGCCGCCCGGCACCGGCGTCACGTGCGAAGCCACTTCGCTGACGCCGGCGAAATCGACGTCGCCGCACAGCTTGCCGGCGTCGTCGCGGTTCATGCCGACGTCGATCACGATGGCACCCGGTTTGACCATGTCGGCGGTGACGGTGTTGCGGCGGCCGACCGCGGCGACGATGACGTCGGCCTGGCGCGTGTGGTAGCCCAGGTCCGGCGTCGCGCTATGGCAGATGGTGACGGTGGCGTTGGCTTGCAAGAGCAGCAAGGCCATTGGTTTACCGACGGTGTTGGAGCGGCCGATGACCACGGCGTGCTTGCCGCGCAAATCGAAGCCGGTCGATTCGATCAGCTTCATGCAGCCGTAGGGCGTGCAGGGGCGGAAGCCCGGCAGGTTGGCGACCAGCTCGCCGGCCGACAGCACCGAGTAGCCGTCCACGTCCTTGCTGGTGGCGATCGCCTCGATCACCTTCGACGGATCGATGTGCTTGGGCAGCGGCATCTGCACCAGGATGCCGTGGATCGCCGGGTCCATGTTCAGCGCGGCGATGCGCTCCAGCAGGGCCTGCTCGCTGAAATCCGCCTCGTACTTTTCCAAAACCGAATGAAAACCCACCTCGCCGCAGGCCTTGACCTTGTTGCGCACGTAGACGTGGCTGGCCGGGTCGTCGCCGACGATGATCACGGCCAGGCCGGGCTGGCGGCCTTGTGCGGTGAGGGCGGCGGCGCGGGCGGCGATGTCGGCGCGCAGTTGTTGGGAAAGTTTGACTCCGTCGATCAGTTGGGCGGGCATGGCTGGAAACTCACTGTCTGGACAAAAACGAAATTATAAGCGCCACCCGGTATCGCGCGCCGTCCCCGGACGTTCATTGTCATATTTATAGATGCGCTCGCAAATCCCGAAAACCCGCCGCAAGCCAGTATTCATGCGGGTTCCATAGGAAAATTCCATATTATGAAATTGAATATCGTATTTTGAAAAACGGCCGATCCACTGGTAAAATCGTCAGGCTTTATTTAGGGATAGTCTTTTCGCCACCAAACGTCCGCGAAGCGATCAAGGCCGGGTGGGGCACCACACTCAAGGAGACGTAGCAATGTCAGCTCAACTCGACCAGTTGACGGCCCAGGCCGCCAACGATCCGGATTCGCTCGAAACCAAGGAATGGCTCGACGCGCTCGAAGCGGTCATCGAATTCGAAGGCACCGATCGCGCCCACTACCTGCTGGAGCGCCTGGTCGACCTGGCGCGCCGCCGCGGCGCCCATGTCCCGTTCTCGAGCAATACCGCCTACGTGAACACCATCCCGGCGCACCTGGAAGAACACTGCCCGGGCAACCTGGAATATGAAGAGCGCCTGCGCTCGTGGATGCGCTGGAACGCGATGGCGATGGTGGTCAAGGCCAACCGCGCCGACGGCGACCTGGGCGGCCACCTCTCGTCCTTCGCCTCGCTGGCCAACATGCTGGGCATCGGCTTCAACCACTTCTGGAAAGCCCCGAGCGCGGAGCACGGCGGCGACCTGCTGTACATCCAGGGCCACTCCTCGCCGGGCGTCTACGCGCGCGCGTACCTAGAGGGACGCATCTCCGAAGAACAGCTGCTGAACTTCCGCCGCGAAGTCGACGGCAAGGGCCTGTCTTCGTACCCGCACCCGAAACTGATGCCGAACTTCTGGCAGTTCCCGACCGTCTCGATGGGCCTGGGCCCGCTGATGGCGATCTACCAGGCGCGCTTCCTGAAGTACCTGAATGCCCGCGGCATCGCCGATACCGAAGCGCGCAAGGTCTGGGTCTTCTGCGGCGACGGCGAGATGGACGAGCCGGAATCGATGGGCGCGATCGGCATGGCCGCGCGCGAGAAGCTCGACAACCTGGTCATGGTCGTCAACTGCAACCTGCAGCGCCTGGACGGTCCGGTGCGCGGCAACGGCAAGATCATCCAGGAACTGGAAGCCGACTTCCGCGGCGCCGGCTGGAACGTCGTCAAGGTCATCTGGGGCCCGGGCTGGGACAACCTGCTGGCCAAGGATAAAGATGGCATCCTCCAGCGCGTGATGATGGAAACCGTCGACGGCGAATACCAGAACTACAAGGCCAAGGACGGCGCCTACGTGCGCAAGCACTTCTTCGGCAAGCACCCCGAGCTGTTGAAGATGGTTGCCAACATGACCGACGACGACATCTGGCGCCTGACCCGCGGCGGCCACGATCCGCACAAGATCTACGCCGCCTTCAAGAACGCCCAGGAAAACAAGGGCTCGCCGACCGTCCTGCTGGTCAAGACCGTCAAGGGCTTCGGCATGGGCAAGTCGGGCGAGGCGCGCAACACCGCGCACCAGACCAAGAAACTGGACGACGAAGCCATCCGCGAAATGCGCGACCGCTTCGCCATCCCGATCCCGGACGACCAGCTGGCCGACATCCCCTTCTTCAAGCCGGCCGACGACGCCCCTGAAATCAAGTACCTGCACGAGCGCCGCCAGGCCCTCGGCGGCTACCTGCCGGCGCGCCGCGAACAGGCCGACGAGAAGCTGGCCGTGCCGGCCCTGGAATCGTTCAAGGCCGTGCTGGAGCCGACCGCCGCCGGCCGCGAGATCTCGACTACCCAGGCTTATGTCCGCGTGATCACCTCGCTGCTGAAGGACAAGGAAATCGGCCAGCGCATCGTGCCGATCCTGGTCGACGAATCGCGTACCTTCGGCATGGAAGGCCTGTTCCGCCAGATCGGTATCTTCAACCAGCAGGGCCAGTTGTACGAGCCGGTCGACAAGGACCAGGTGATGTACTACCGCGAAGACAAGGCCGGCCAGATCCTCCAGGAAGGCATCAACGAAGCGGGCGGCATGTGCTCGTGGATCGCCGCGGCGACGTCCTACTCGTCGAACAACCGCGTGATGATCCCGTTCTACACCTTCTACTCGATGTTCGGCATGCAGCGCGTCGGCGACCTGGTCTGGCTGGCCGGCGACATCCGTGCGCGCGGCTTCCTGATGGGCGGCACCGCAGGCCGCACCACGCTGAACGGCGAAGGCCTGCAGCACGAGGACGGCCACAGCCACGTCATCGCGGCGACCATCCCGAACTGCCTCCCGTACGACCCGACCTACGGCCACGAAGTGGCGGTGATCATCCAGGACGGCCTGAAGCGCATGGTGGAGAACCAGGAAGATGTGTTCTACTACATCACCATCATGAACGAGAACTACCCGCAGCCGGGCCTGAAGGAAGGCCAGGAAGAGGGCATCCTGAAGGGCATGTACCTGCTGCGCGAAGGCCAGGCCGGCGCGGCCAACCGCGTCCAGCTGATGGGCTCGGGCACCATCCTGCGCGAGTCCGAGTACGCCGCGGAACTGCTGCAGAACGACTGGGGCGTCGCCGCCGACGTCTGGTCCTGCCCGTCGCTGACGCTGCTGGCCCGTGACGGCCAGGACGCCGACCGCTGGAACCTGGTGCACCCGCTTGATGAAGCGCGCCTGCCGTACGTGACCCAGCTGCTGAAGGACACCACCGGCCCGATCGTCGCGACCACCGACTACATGCGCCTGTTCGCCGAGCAGATCCGCGCCTACATCCCGAGCGGCCGCACCTACAAGGTGCTGGGCACCGACGGCTTCGGCCGTTCGGACTCCCGCGTCAAGCTGCGCGAGTTCTTCGAGGTGAACCGTTACTACATCACGGTCGCCGCGCTGAAGTCGCTGGCTGAAGAGGGCAAGATCGCGGCGTCGGTTGTTGCAGACGCGATTGCCAAGTATGGTATCGATCCTAACAAGCCGAATCCTGTGACCCAGTAATGCTTAGAGCGCGCTCGCATGAACGCAAGCGCGCATCGTCGCCCCTGCGAAGGCAGGGGCCCAAGTTTTGCGGTCCGCCACGAACTTGGGCACCTGCCTTCGCAGGTGCGACGGCTGACAAAAAATAACGGAGCTAACACACTATGAGCATTGTGGAAGTCAAAGTCCCCGACATCGGCGACTTCAAGGAAGTGGAAGTCATCGAGCTGATGGTCAAGCCGGGCGAGACCATCAAGGTCGACCAGTCGCTGATCACGGTGGAATCGGACAAGGCCAGCATGGAGATCCCGTCCAGCCATGCCGGCGTCGTCAAGGAAATCAAGGTAAAGGTCGGCGACAAGATCGCCGAAGGTTCGCTGGTGCTGGTGCTGGAGGAATCCGCAGGCGCCGCCGCTGCGCCGGCTGCCGAAGCGGCACCGGCCGCGGCTGCTCCGGCTCCGGCCCCCGCGGCCGCACCGGCGCCGGCACCTGCCGCTGCTCCGGCACCCGCTCCGGCGCCGGCCGCAGCACCGGCACCGGCACCGGCACCGGCACCGGCGGCATCGTCGGCCCCGGCCGCATCGTTCGCCAGCGCCCACGCCTCGCCGTCCGTGCGCAAGTTCGCGCGCGAACTGGGCGTCGACCTGAACAAGGTCAAGGGTTCCGGTCCGAAGGGCCGCATCACCCAGCAGGACGTGCAGGGCTTCGTCAAGGGCGCACTGGCCGCCGGCCCGACCACCGCCCCGGCAGCCGCCGGCGGTGGCGCAGGCATGAACCTGCTGCCGTGGCCGTCGCTCGACTTCAGCAAGTTCGGTCCGACCGAAGTCCAGCCGCTGTCGCGCATCAAGAAGATCAGCGGTCCGAACCTGCACCGCAACTGGGTCATGATCCCGCACGTCACCCACTTCGAAGAAGCCGACGTGACCGACCTGGAAGCCTTCCGCGTCGATTCGAACGCCGCCTTTGCCAAGGCCAAGTCGCCGGTCAAGCTGACCATGCTGGCCTTCGTGATCAAGGCATCGGTCGCCGCGCTGAAGAAGTTCCCGTCGTTTAACGCCTCGCTGGACGAGCCGAACGGCGCGCTGATCCTGAAGCAGTACTACAACATCGGCTTCGCGGCCGACACCCCGAACGGCCTGGTGGTCCCGGTGATCAAGGATGCGGACAAGAAGTCGGTCTCGCAGATCGCCACCGAGATGGGCGAATTGTCCGCGCAGGCGCGCGAAGGCAAGCTGTCCCCGGCCAACATGCAGGGCGCGACCTTCACGATCTCGTCGCTGGGCGGCATCGGCGGCACCAACTTCACCCCGATCATCAACGCACCGGAAGTGGCCATCCTGGGCCTGTCCAAGTCGGCGATGAAACCGGTGTGGGACGGCTCGACCTTCCAGCCGCGCCTGATGCAGCCGCTCGCGCTGTCGTACGACCACCGCATCATCGACGGTGCCGGCGCCGCCCGCTTCGCCGCCTACCTGGCCGACGTCCTGGCCGACCTGCGCAAGACGCTGCTGTAAGGAGCCGACTATATGAGCACCGTGGAAGTCAAAGTCCCGAATATCGGCGATTTCAAGGACGTCGAGATCATCGAACTGATGGTCAAGCCGGGCGACACCATCAAGGTCGACCAGTCGCTGATCACCGTGGAGTCCGACAAGGCCAGCATGGAGATCCCGTCGACCCACGCCGGCGTCGTGCAGGAACTGAAAGTGAAGGTCGGCGACAAGGTGAACGAAGGTTCGCTGCTGCTGACCATCTCCGAAGAAGCCGGCTCCGGAGCCGCCGCTCCCGCCGCCGCACCTGCCGCTGGTTCGTCCTCGGACAAGCCGGCCGCCCAGATCGGCGCGCAAGCCGTGGCACCGACCGCCGCCGCCGGCCCGACCGATTCGTACGCACCGGCCCACAAGGCTGATGCAGTCGCACCGAATTCGGTGCCGGCACCGAACGCGTCGAGCTACAGCGGCCCGGTCGACGTCGAATGCGAGATGATGGTGCTGGGCGCGGGCCCGGGCGGCTACTCGGCCGCCTTCCGCTCCGCCGACCTCGGCATGAACACCGTGCTGGTCGAGAAGTACGCGACCCTGGGCGGCGTCTGCCTGAACGTGGGCTGCATCCCGTCCAAGGCGCTGCTGCACGTCGCTCACCTGATCGACGAATCCGCTCACATGGAGGCGGCCGGCGTCACCTTCGGCAAGCCGCAAGTCGACATCGACAAGCTGCGCGCCTACAAGGACGGCGTGATCAAGACCATGACCGGCGGCCTGGCCGGCATGGCCAAGGGCCGCAAGGTCAACGTGGTGCAGGGCGTCGGCAAGTTCTTGAGCCCGAACCACATCGAAGTGACGGGCGGCGATGGCGCCAGGAAGGTCGTCCAGTTCCAGAAGGCGATCATCGCGGCCGGTTCCTCGGTCGTCAAATTGCCCTTCGTGCCGGAGGATCCGCGCATCGTCGATTCGACCGGCGCGCTGGAACTGCGCCAGGTGCCGAAGCGCATGCTGGTCATCGGCGGCGGCATCATCGGCCTGGAAATGGCGACCGTGTACTCGACCCTGGGTGCGCGCATCGACGTGGTCGAGATGATGGACGGCCTGATGCAGGGCGCCGACCGCGAGGCCGTCAAGGTCTGGCAGAAGTACAACGCGCACCGCTTCGACAACATCATGTTGAAGACCAAGACCGTCGGCGTGGAAGCGCTGCCGGAAGGGATCAAGGTCACGTTCGAGTCGGCCGAAGAAGGCAAGGCCGCACCGGAACCGCAGACCTACGACCTGGTGCTGGTGGCCGTCGGCCGCAGCCCGAACGGCAAGAAGATCGGTGCCGAGGCAGCGGGCGTGGCAGTCACCGACCGCGGCTTCATCGGCGTCGATGGCCAGATGCGCACCAACGTGCCGCACATCTTCGCGATCGGCGACCTGGTCGGCCAGCCGATGCTGGCCCACAAGGCCGTGCATGAAGCCCACGTGGCAGCGGAAGCCGCCCACGGCGAGAAGGCTTACTTCGATGCCAAGGTGATCCCGTCGGTGGCCTACACCGATCCGGAAGTGGCATGGGCCGGCCTGACCGAGGACGAAGCCAGGCAGAAGGGCATCAAGGTCGAGAAGGGCCACTTCCCGTGGGCCGCCTCGGGCCGCGCCGTGGCCAACGGCCGCGCCGAAGGCTTCACCAAGCTGCTGTTCGACGCCGAGACCCACCGCATCGTCGGCGGCACCATCGTCGGCACCAGCGCCGGCGACATGATCGGCGAGATCGCCCTGGCGATCGAGATGGGTTCGGACGGTACCGACATCGGCAAGACGATCCACCCGCACCCGACCCTGGGCGAGTCGATCGGCATGGCGGCGGAAGTGTACGAAGGCGTGTGCACGGACTTGCCGGCGCCGCGCAAGCGTTAAGCAGCCAACACCGTTGCAACACGTCGTCCCTGCGAAGGCAGGGACCCAAGTTCTGCAAGCGCTAACGATACGCCTGCAACTTGGGTCCCTGCCTACGCAGGGACGACGTTTTTATTTGGCCGGCTTGAACAGCTTTCGCGATTGGTTACCTGGCGATGTATTAAATCGATGCCGCCAGCGCCACCGCATCCTCCCCTGCCGGCAAGCGCAT
>Ga0265780_10010864_pt1 | contig 10826 bp, 10 predicted proteins | sample P1T30metagenome_FD_192432 | JGI IMG/M metagenome (GOLD analysis project Ga0265780, IMG submission 192432) | Plant litter microbial communities from East Loma Ridge, Irvine, California - P1 T30 | ecosystem: Environmental > Terrestrial > Plant litter > Unclassified | place: USA: California... | reverse complement strand
ATGGAATCGACCACACTCCGGGACAGCCGGACTTTCTGTGGCTTTTGAACCGCGGCTTTGCTGTTCCAGCTGACCACGGCCAGTGCCACGCCAACAAGCAGCGTTGCTTTCATAATGGGTTGGGAAACGTTCATGGCGTCGGGCTTGGAGTAAAAACGATTGGGATGAGGACTAAATACGGCATCGAAACAGCTTGAGTCACTCGCAGCAATGGCTGATGGCCACACTTGGCTTACCATCACCTCGCATATCGTTGCAAGTTATTTTTTCCTGGTTTCCAACACTTTCGCCAACACTGTTCGCGCAGCATCCGCTTCGTGCTTCCCAACGGCCGCCTCGTCCAGCGCAAGCACCTGCAGCACCTGCGCCTCCGTCAGGCCAACGTGCAGGCCCATGCCAATGTGCGCCTGCAGCATCGGCTCAACCCCACCCAGACTCACCAGCGCCGAGATGGTGGCCAGCTCCCGCTCCTGAAACGTCAGCACGTCGCGTTCGAAGATGTCGGCGAACAGGTGCTCTTTCAGAAACACGTCGATTTCCGGGCTGAAGGCATTGGCGCCCGTTTTAGGCCCCGTTTCGGGTTTGCCAGTGAGGGTTTCCAGGTTCTTTTTGCCGCGCTCGTACTTAGGCACGGTGCTGCTGATGGGCGAGGCTTCCTTGCCTACCACATCCTGTTTGCCCTGGGCATTGCGCTCGTCGAGGACTTTCATCAAGGTATTGATGCCCTGGAGACTGCGCGGAAAGCCGCAGTAGGCGTAGAGCTGCACCAGCACTTCTTTGGCCTCGTTCACGGTCAAGCCGGCATCGAGGCCCCGGGCTAGCGCGTCGTGCAGAAGGAGTAAATCACCCTTGGCCATGAGGGCCGCAATGGTGACAATAGACTGTTGTCGGCTCGTGAGCAGCCCGGGTTGCGGAGCTTGGCTTTGGGCATTCATAGCGCTTATTAAAAAGAATAGACCGATGAGGGCCACAGAACAAAGGCGGAGGTTGTACATGGCACGGGCTTTTGATTGAGCGGCCCACTAGGCGTGAGCCGCCCGATATTCTTCGTCGGTGACGGGCGCGCCCCAATCCGCAATTCCCTGGCTGGCATTCGGGCTGATAGCATAGTGGGAAAAGAGGCTGGTGGCCGTGGCCCCGTGCCAATGAACCACGCCGGGGGCTATGCTCACCACATCGCCGGGCCGCAGCTGCCGGGCGGGCTGGCCCTGCTCCTGGTAGAAGCCAGCCCCGTTCGTGACCACCAGTATCTGGCCGGCCGGGTGCGAGTGCCAGTTGTTGCGGGCGCCAGGCTCAAAGGTGACGTCGCCCACTACGCAATCCGTAGGGTTGCCGGCTGGCACCAGAACCGTGGCAAAAGCCACGCCGGTAAAATTCTCCGCGGGGGCCTGCTTAGCTTCTGGCCTGGCCGTATGGTTTGCTTGTTCGCTCATGATAGTGTGATACTTAATACCAGGCAATACTGCCTGTTGCAGTACGCCATACAAAGGTCCGCTGGTCACTATCCAATGAAAAGCAGGAATCAAACAGCTTTTTACACAAATCAAACAAGTCGCGCCGTAGTCTTTCGCTGGTTGAATAATGTGGTTCATTGATACTACCAATGCTTTTCCAAAAGCGTACTGATACCATCACCCTCGCCTCTCACCAAGCAGCGTAGCTGGCAACTTATTTTATCAGCGCCTCGAATGGCTTTTATAAGAGACAGCATTCCGGGAGGCAATCAATAAAAAACCCTCACTGCGCGCTGCAATGAGGGTTTACGTGAGGCGTATTGGGCTCGAACCAACGACCTCCACCGTGTCAGGGTGGCGCTCTGAACCAACTGAGCTAACACCCCGGAATGGCTATGCCAACTGGCAAAGCGGGCTCAAAGGTAACGTGCCGCGCCCCATCTAACGATGCGGAGCCGCGGTTTTTTTGGTGTACGAAGTGGTGCAGGCAACCTTATGAGCCCGGAAAAGTATAGGGGCAAACGGGAATAGTAATTCTCCCGGGCTTTTAGCCTCATTTTCTTCCTTCTCTTTCACCCATGAAAAAGACCCTCCTCATTATTCTGCTGGCCATTGCTTCGGCACCAGCTGTTTTTGCTCAAGCTGCTCCTGGCGGCGCTACTTCCTCTAAAGATTACACTGGTGGGGCAACCACCGATTCGCGCAACACCGGTTTCGGCGTGAAGGGCGGCTACAACCTCAACGGCCTGCGCGGCGATGACATTTCGGGCATCAACCGCAACTCGCATAGTGACTTCCACGCTGGTGTGTACGGCCAGTTCGGCTTCAACGACTTTTCATCGGTTCAGGTAGAACTGCTCTATTCGCGCCTGGGCTTTGCGGCTAACACCGGTGCCAACGCAGCGCAACAAACCTACCGGACTACCTACATCCAACTGCCAATTATGTACGTGGGCAATTTCACCGAAAACCTAAGCTTCCACGTAGGCCCGCAGGCATCGCTGCTTATCAACGCTACCAAAGAGGGCGAATCCATAGGCTTGGCCGATAACGGGTTCAACACCTTCGATTTTGGCGGCGTAGGCGGCTTGGAGGCTCGTGTTGGCCCAGCTCGCATTGGCGCCCGCTACAACCTGAGCCTGGGCAAGCTATTTGAAGACAATATTCCGACCGGCAAAGCCATTAATTCTTCGTTCGGAAACGCCAAAATCTACAACAACCTGCTGCAGGTGTACGTGGGTATCGGCTTCACACAATAAGCACCTTGCGTAGTGCGCTGTCAGCGTTTTAAACAAAAAAGGAAGCTCAACGGCTTCCTTTTTTGTTGTTCTTTGCCACCGTATTTCTCAGCTTATGCCTCTTCCGACTGCATCCGCAATGGCGTCCTTATTCATGGCGCGTGAGCTGCTCATTGGCCGGGGGTTGGCGGTGCTCTCGGTCTGGGCGCTGCTTAACCTGATTGGGAGCGGCTACCTGGTGCGTAAGGCCGACCGCCGCTATGCTCCCTATTATTTCCATGGCATGAACGTGGGCTGGGGCGTTATTAACACGGCGCTGGCTTGCTGGGGCATTTTGCAGTTGCACTTCCGGATACCAGTGGATTTGGGTGTGGCCGAGCTTTTTCGGACCCAGCTTTTTTATGAAAACCTGTTTTTGCTCAATGCCGGGCTGGATGTGGCGTACGTGATGACGGGTTATTATCTACGGGCTCAGGCGGCTACTACCCTGCAGCGTCCGGAACGGCTGCTGGGCTTTGGGCAGGCGTTGTGGGTGCAGGGCGGATTTCTGTTGCTTTTTGACACCACTATGTGGGTTGCCCTGCACTGGCAAGGTCAGGCATTGTTTACGTTGTTAGGCTAGCCGAATAAAATCCAGGCATTAAATCCCAAAATTGGAACAAAGGCCCATTTTGAGAAAAGCACCATTCTGTTCGCAGAGAAAACGGGTGGATAAGCCGAGCAAAGCGCATGGTTCGGCTTAAAGCTGACTAATAATCATGCATAAAGAGGAGTTTTGGGCATTCTTCCGAATTACTACTGAGTGGGTAGTCGGATTCTTTGCCTGCTATTTCGTTTTGTTGTCATGCGTCGCCTCCTCTTCATCGTTGCTTCACTTCTAGCCTCGTTTATTTTTGGGACACAAGCCAAGCCGCTTGACCGAGCCGAAGCTGTGGTGCTGACCTCACCGGCCGGCGGCGTGCGTCTCAATGGCTTGTTGCGCCTACCCAACGGCCCCGGTCCTTTTCCGGCCGCCGTGCTGCTGCCCGAGCGTGGTACCGACGACCGCAACCCCAACTCAGCCGATAACCAGTTGCTGAGCAACCTCGCCGACTACCTCGTGAGCCAGGGCGTGGTTGTGCTGCGTTTGCACGAGCGCGGCATTGGCGGCTCGGAAGGTTCGATGACGACCACCACCGTAGCTGAGCGCTCGGCCGATGCCATTGCGGCCCTCAACTACCTACGCACCCGGCCTCAGGTTGATGTGACGCGCCTTGGCCTTATCGGCCACGGCGAGGGTGGCAATGTGGCTCTGCTGGCCGGAGCCCAGCCGCTGGCTCCCACGTTTATAGTGGCGCTGGGCGCCGCTGGCCTGCCCGGCCGCGAGCTGCTGGCCAACCAGCCTGTGATGTATGGCAAGGTGCTGGGCCAGGATTCCACGGACGCGCAGCGCCAACGCAAGTACCACCTCGACATGCTGGCTGCCGAGCAGGAGGCCGCCAAAATGCGCACTCAGGGCTCCAACGCCGCTCAGGTGCAAACCTACCTCGACCAGCAGCGCCTGCGCCAGAAAGCTACCATGCGCCGCGACGAAGATGCCTTGGTGAAACACCAGCGGGCCATGCTCGAAATCGTGCGTCAGACGCCGGACAACTCCCAGGCACAGGCTATTCTGAGCAATATGCTCCGCCAGCGTTACCCCAACATTGCACCAGCCGATGTGCAGGCCAGCGTGCAAACCTTGACCACCCCAGCTTACCGCAGCTACCTGGCCTTCGACCCCCAGCCCACCCTGCCGGAAGTGAAGTGCCCCGTGCTGCTGCTGCAAGGCGATGACGATACCGAAGTAAATCCCGGCGTGAACCTGAGCTTGCTCAAGAAGGGCCTGCGTAGCAATTCCCGCGTGACGGAAATGCACATTCCCGGCCTCAACCACGCGTTGCAGCTAACGGCCGCCGAAGCGGCTGGCATGTCGCCCGCGCCGGTGTCGCCCGACGCGCAAGCCAGCATCAAGACGTGGATTCTGGGGCAGAAGTAGTCTGACAGGCGCAAAGAAAAGGCCCGGCAATTCCTATTGCCGGGCCTTTCTGAATCTAGCTAATCAGCCAAATTTTAATTATGCCCACCGTGCTGGGGCTCCAACATTTCTTCCACAATTTTCTTGTTGAAGGCGGGAATGTCTTCGGGCTTGCGGCTGGTGATGAGGCCGTGGTCGGTCACTACTTCGGAGTCTTCCCAGTGGGCGCCGGCGTTTTTGAGGTCGGTGTGGACGCTGGGCCAGCTGGTCACGCGCTTGCCACGCACCACATCGGCCTCCACTAGCAGCCAGGGGCCGTGGCAGATGGCGGCCAGCACTTTGCCCGAGCCCGCAAATTCCTTCACGAAGCTCACCACGTCCTTGTTGGTGCGCAGGATGTCGGGGTTCATTTGGCCGCCGGGCAGCACGAGGGCATCGTAGTCGGCGGGCTTCACGTCGGTAATGACTTTATCAACGTCGACTTTGCTGCCCCAGTCCTTATTGGGGCCGTCCCAGCCTTTGATGGAGCCGCTTTTGAGAGAGATGACGTGGGTTTCGGCGCCTTCGCCTTCGAGGTATTTCTTGGGCTCGTCAAGCTCGGCCTGCTCGAAGCCGTCGGTGGCAATGATGGCAATTTTCTTGCCTTTGAGTTTGTCGCTGCTGAAGATGCTCATTGGTATGGCTAGTGGGATAAACGGAATGGAATACGGAAGAATGCCTTCCGGCCTTAGCTGTACGCCGGGCCCAGCCCTGGGTTTTGATAAAATCCGGGCCTAAATCGCCCAGCGCCAGCCGCGCCATCGCCCAAGGTCCGGTCGGCTCTGGCAATACCAAACCGTAGCCGGCAATAGCAACAACACGCAGCCTAGGGCAGGACTCGGACGCCCCTGGCTATATCGCCTCAAGGGATGAAGTGGTGGGGGTATAGATTTTTGAGTAAGGTAAAAACCATATCCCTTGGGGGAAGTACAGTCTTTTAGGCAGGTTAAAATCTGTACTTCCCGCTGGTTGCTAAGCGCTGTCCCAAGCAGGACAGCGCAGGAGAATCCCGGTGCCGCCGGCTTCTACCTTGGGCTGATAACCTTATTCCCGCCCCATGCGCCTGCTCCCCTCCCTCCCGGCCCTGCTCCTGCTGCTGGCCGCCGCGCCCCTCCACGCCCAGGTAAAGGCCAACGACACCACCACCCCACTGCACCTGCTGAAGCCCGACTACCCCATCCCCTACGGCCAGACCAAAGCCGAAGACGTGAAACAGGTGCTCGACCGCGTCTACGCCTACCTCAACGCCGCCACGCCCGCCGAGCTGGTCGATAAAAAGACCAACGCGGCCATCACCGACCGCAGCAAATTCAACCCCGACGCCATCATCCGGCCCGGCGACTTCCGCCTCACCAGCTACGAGTGGGGCGTGACCTACGCCGGCATGCTGCGCGCCACCGAAACCACCGGCGACCCCAAATACGCCGCCTACACCACCAGCCGCCTGAAGTTTCTGGGCGAGCTGGTGCCCTACTTCCATGCCTACCAAACCCAGCACCCCGAAGCCGCCACGCCCGTGCGCTCCATGCTCCAGCCCCACGCCCTGGACGATGCCGGCGCCATCTGCGCGGCCATGATAAAAACCCAGCGCCTCGACCCCAAAGCCAACCTGCGCCCGATGATTGACAACTTCGTCAATTACATCATGACCAAGGAATTTCGCCTGCCCGATGGCACCCTGGCCCGCAACCGCCCCCAGCCCAACACCCTCTGGCTCGACGACCTGTTTATGAGCGTGCCCGCCTTAGCACAAATGGGCAAGCTCACCGGTGAGGCCCGCTACTATGACGAGGCCGTGAAGCAAATCACGCAGTTTGCCCCACGCATGTTTGATAAGCAAAAGGGCCTCTACATGCACGGCTGGGTGCAGGGCATGGCCGAGCACCCCGAGTTCCACTGGGCCCGCGCCAACGGCTGGGCCATCCTCACCAAAGTGGAATTGCTCGACGTGCTGCCCGCCGACCACCCCGGCCGCGCCGCCGTGCTGGAGCTGCTGCGCGCCCACGCCCGCGGCCTGGCCGCCCAGCAAAGCGGAACAGGATTCTGGCACCAGCTCCTCGACCGCCCCGACTCCTACCTCGAAACCTCGGCCACGGCCATCTACGCCTACGCCATCGCCCACGCCGTGAACCAGGGCTGGCTCGATGCCCAGGCCTACGGCCCCATGGCCCTGCTGGCCTGGAACGCCGTGAGCACCAAAGTCACCGCCCAGGGCCAGGTAGAAGGCACCTGCGTAGGCACCGGCATGGGCTTCGACCCCGCCTTCTACTACTACCGCCCCGTGAACGTGTACGCCGCCCACGGCTACGGCCCCGTGCTGCTGGCCGGCGCCGAAATCACCCAGCTCCTCAAGCAGCACCCGTATGGCATCAACGACAGCTCCGTGCAGATTTTGAAGTAGAGATGCATAGCTTGCTCGTAAGTTAACAAATCGTCACATATGGCGTCTTCCAGTAATTGATGCGAGCTTAAAATGCCCTGCCAATCCTCTTATGACAAACACTGCAAATCATGGCTTAGCAAATAGCGTACGTGGGCAAGTTGCTGGACTTTTCATGCTAACCCATTTGGCGTTTCTAATTTGGAGCTTCATGCTACAGCCAAACACCAGATTTGTGCACGCATCTGATGTTCGAAGCGGAGTTGACATCTTCTATTTTCTGTGGCTGTTTGCTGTGCCACTACTGTTGGAATATCTGGTCATAGGACTACCACTGGCATACATAGTGCGTCGGCTAACATGGCCACCCAAACAGCCATGGATGTATCTGGCTATAGCCGGACTTCTTGTCCTTTATTTTTTATTTAGCTATTCACTGTATGGCTCTGTGCCAGCGGCTTACAAGACAGGTCTATTCGGAGTGTTTTTTATTCTACTCGTTGGGTGGTGGTTCATCTCCGACGAAGCGCAAAACGAGTAAATATTGGTTGGTATCAAGGTAGCCCACGCTAAAGAACCAACTAGCACCTCCCGACATGAAAAAGCTTCTCTTGTTTCTGTTGCTCCTGCCGGCCCTGCTGCCCGCGCAAACCCCGGTGGCATCGGACAAGCCCCTCAACATCTTTACCCTGGGCGACAGCAACGGCACGTTTCCCCAGAGCTGGCCCAAGCAGCTGGAGCTGGCCCTGCCCCGGGCGCAAGTCTTCAATATCAGCAAATCGGGCCGCACCATCGGCTTCGTCAACAACGGCGACAGCACCTTGAATTCGCTGCTGGTCATCGGCGAAAACTTGCGCAAAGCCGCCGAGTTCACCAAGGACCGGCCGTTCGATTTCATAGTGCTGGAGCTGGGCACCAACGACGCCAAAGCCGTTTTTGCCGACCGCCAAAAAAAAGTCCCGGCCAACCTGGAAACCCTCATCCACAAAATCAAAACCTGCCCCTACCTCGCCATCCGCCAGGCCCGCATTATCATCATCGCCCCGCCGCCCTACGGCACCAAAGCTGAAGCTATGCCCAAGTACCAGGGCGGCAACGAGCGAGTCCGCACCATGAGTAAAACCTTCCAAAAGGTGGCGCACCGCACCCATTCCCTCTTCGTGAATGGCTACCAAACGCCAGGCCTAAACATCAACACCATGACCGCCGACGGTCTGCACCTCGATGCCGACGGCTCTAGGCTGCTGGTGGCGCCTGTGCTGGCCATCATGGCGCGGTAGGTTGCCCAGGGCCCGGTTACTTCCGCTGATAATTTTCGATGAAAGCGCGTAGGCCATCCACCGGGCAAGGGGAGAAATACTTCTGCTTCGAAACCGGGTCGATGGTTCCGCCTGAGACAATGCCGACCAATTGCCCCTGCTCATCCACCAAGGGCGCGCCGCTGAGGCCGCCAAACTGCTCCGGCACGACGACATCTTTCAGCAGCAGGCGGTGGTCAATGGTTTTGTAGTACTCGAACTCATACACCCGTTGCGGGCCCTCCTCCATGTGCCGGGTCCAGCCGATGACGTAGAGCTTTTCGCCCGGCCGCAACGGCGCAGTGCGGAAAGCCAGGGGCTTGACGGCGGTATGATTGGAGCGCAGTGAAAACGCCAGCCAATCCTCCTCGTAGGTGGCTTTGTCGTCCAGCGACGCGGCCGGGTTCTCGTTCAGCAGCCGCCCGGTTACCACGCGCTTGTCCTTATCCGGCAGCACAAAAAGCGACCAGGATTTGACGCTGCTGCCCAGCGAAAGCCGGGTCATTTCCTTGGTTTTGATGAATTTCAGCAGATGCCGGGCCGTAATGGCGAAGGTATCCCGGCCTTGCGCCAGCAGAAACCCGCAACTAAACCGGGGCTGGTCGAAGTGCAGGTCCGCAAATTCAATCCGGTTGGTAAGGGCGATTTCCGGAAACACCCTGGCCGAAGTGCGTTCCTGCCCCGAGCAGTCGGTGAAGAAGAACAAGAGGGCGAGGAAAGGCCAATAATACTTCATGGTTGCCATACCACACCGCTGTGCTCCGGTGCAGTACGCAAGCTACGCCATTCGTATTCACATACTCCCATATCACACTTAACGGGCATCTACCTCTGCATAGCCAATTCCTTGAAAATCAAACCTCGCCATGCAGCGGCGGCGCATCCAGCCCAAACACGTCGCGTAGGGCCAGGCGGGCGGCGCGGTAGCCGCACATGCCGTGCACGCCCCCGCCGGGCGGGGTGGCTGAGGAGCACAGGTAGAGCCCGCGCTGCGAGGTCCGGTAGTTGGAAGCCCGCAAAGCCGGCCGCGTGAAAAGCTGTCCAATATCCAGCACGCCGCCGTTGATGTCGCCGCCCACGTAGTTGGGGTTGTATTCCTGCATCTGGAGTGGGTTGAAGGTATGACGGGCCAGAATGCGCTCCCGGAAGCCCGGCGCGAACCGCTCCACCTGCCCCTCGATGGCGGCGGTCATGTCCTGGCGCGAGCCGTTCGGGACGTGGCAGTAGGCCCAGGCGGTGTGCTGCCCGGCCGGGGCGCGGGTGGCGTCGAACAGGCTTTGCTGGGCCAGCAGCACGAAGGGCCGGGGCGGGTGCTGGCCGCGCGCGGCGGCTTGTTCGCCAGCGGCAATTTCGGCCAAGGTGCCGCCCAGGTGCACGGTGCCGGCCTGGGTACATTCCGGCGCGGTGAAGGGAATGGGCGCGGCCAGCGCCCAATCAATCTTAAATACGCCCATACCGTAGCGGTAGCGCCGCAACTGCCACTGGTAGATGCTGGAGAGGCTATGGCCGGCAATCTGGAGCAGCTGCGCGGGCGTCACGTCCAGCAACACAGTGCGGGCGGGCGGCAACTGTGCGAGCGAGCGCACGAAGGTGCCCGTTTCGACGTGTCCGCCCAGCGCCCGGAAGTGCGCCACCAAAGCATCGGCAATGGACTGCGAGCCGCCCTGGGCCAGGGGCCAGCCGCCACGGTGCGCTGCCATCAGCAATACCAAGCCGATGGCCGAAGTGGTGAGGTTGCTGAGCGGCTGTATGGCGTGGGCGGCCATTCCGGCCAGCAGGCCCTTGGCCTTTTCGCCCTCGAAGCGCCGGGCCAACACCGTGGCCGGCAGCAGGGCCGACAGCCCAAACCGGGCGAGCGCCAATGGATTTGGGGGAAAGCGCAACGGGCCCAGCGCGTCGCGTACGAGGCTGGGCCACTGCGCCACCAGCGGGGCCAGCAGGCGGCGGTAGGCGGCGGCGTCAGGGCCGAGGGTTTCAGCGGTGGCGTCAAGCGAAGTGAAGACGGCCGCGGCAGTGCCGTCGTCGAAGGGATGCGCGGCGGCCACCGGCGGCGTGAGGTATTCGAGGCCGTATTGGGTTAGCGGCAGGGTTTGGAAGTAGGGCGAAGCGGCGGCTAGCGGGTGAATGGCCGAGCAGATGTCGTGGCGGAAGCCGGGTAGCGTCAGCTCGGCAGTGCGCAGGCCGCCGCCCAGCTCGTTTTTGCCCTCAATCAGCAGTACCGACAGGCCCGCCTGCTGCATGGCAATGGCGGCAGCCAGCCCATTCGGGCCGGAACCGACGACGACGGCATCATAGGTGGAATCGTTCATAATTAATCGTTTAACGGGCGCCTCACCCCCGGCCCCCTCTCCGAAGAGAGGGGTGCGTTCAGCGATTTATATCTAGGTATAACCGGTGCCCCCTCTACTTTTCGGAGAGGGG
>Ga0265780_10010863_pt1 | contig 10827 bp, 7 predicted proteins | sample P1T30metagenome_FD_192432 | JGI IMG/M metagenome (GOLD analysis project Ga0265780, IMG submission 192432) | Plant litter microbial communities from East Loma Ridge, Irvine, California - P1 T30 | ecosystem: Environmental > Terrestrial > Plant litter > Unclassified | place: USA: California... | reverse complement strand
AGATTTAAATGACGTTCCAAAGGATAAAAAAACATATCAAATGGATTACGCCAACCGGATCGAAGCCATTCGTGAAGCGCTTCACGATGTGGAAGAAGGTGCCGATATTGTGATGGTAAAACCCGGAATTGCTTATCTGGATATAGTTCGCGAGGTTAAAAATGCGGTCAATGTTCCGGTTTCTGTGTATCAGGTTTCGGGTGAATATGCAATGGTAAAAGCGGCCGCAGAACGAGGCTGGCTGGATCACGACAAGATTATGATCGAGCAGTTGCACTGTATCAAAAGAGCCGGAGCTGATATCATTTCCACTTATTTTGCCAAGGAAGCGGCAGTTATTTTAAATAGATAGGCTTTTTTTTGGCAGCCAAACATCAGGTGTTTTTTAAATGTATTTCCCGCTTTCTGCAGTAGTTTTTTGGAAGAAAAATCCAAAAAAGCTACTGCCGCCAATCGGGGCTAGGGGAAGACTTCTGGCCTTTTTTTAAGGTCAGTTTGCTCGTTTGAAGTTGCAAAATTGCGTAAAAAAGAAAAGCTTTTCTTCTGCCAATGCGTACCTTTGCATAACAATAAAAACAGATGAAAAAACTACTATTTGCTCTTTCCATCTTCGCTTTTGTTTCTTGCAAAAAAGAAGCCGAAAAGAAAGAAGCGCTCTATCCTGAAAAGGAGGTTTCAGCAGCAGAAAAAGAATTAAAACTGGGTCAGGAAATTTTTGACGGAAAAGGAATGTGCTACTCTTGCCACAAGCCCGATCAAAAGATCATCGTACCAAGCATCAAACAGATTGCTACTATCTACAAGGAAAAAAATGCCGACATCAAATTGTTCTTGCAAGAAAAAAGCGGACCGATCGTGGATGCATCGCAGTATGAAGTGATGAAAGCCAACTTTGCGATTACCAAGACGTTTAGTGAAGCAGAATTAAAAGCGGTGGAAGCTTATATTTTCAGCCATCTTCAACAGTAGGCTTGTCGCCGATAATGTCGAGTTTAAAAGAAGCCTAAAGTTTGAATGTAGCCCTGATGGGAGGGAAAAGCCTTTTTGTTTTTACAAAAAGCTTTGGAAGGCCAGCAGGAAATTCATTTAAATAATGCCTGACGTTTGGCTTCAAAAAAAACGCTTTGGATGAAAAGGGATTCCTTCTTTAAAAAAAATTGATTTTTAAGTATAAAAAAAGCGAGACAATTGTCTCGCTTTTTATGTATAGAGCTGTAAGCCTTAGTTTACCACAATTTCATCGATTCCAAAATTGGTTGTCAATCTTGGGTTTGAAAGACCTGAACCGGTATATTCGAAGACGAAGAAACCGTTTCCAGTAACTGTAGCAGGAATATTGAATGTTCCAGCATTTACAAAGTTTGTACTTGTTCCAATCACAAAGCTAGAAGTGATGTCAGTCAATGTAGCCGTGTTAATGTTGTTTCCTGGCGTATAATTTGTCGTGTAATACACTTTTAAAGGCGTATGACCTGCCACTGGGAACGATATTTTGTATTTGAAAGACATAGTGTTGGCATCAGTCATGTTTACCGGCATGAAGAATAAGGTTCTGTTATTTTCAGCAGTACCACCAAAAGAAGACATTTCAAGGTATTTTGTAGCCGTTGTTTTGATAGCCCAAACTTTAGTTCCAAGAATTGGATTGTTGAAATAATTTGGAAAATTGCTTTGATTTGCGATAAAGCTTTCAAAGTTTTCAGTGAACGTTGACGGATAAGTAAATTCTCTTGTACCACCTAATTGAATATCGCTTTCATATCTCACAATAAACTGATAGGTAGAATTGTATTTTGTCAATACACCTCTGATTTTCCCGCTTCCTGCTTTTACTCTGTTTCCTGAGAATGGTGCAAAGCTGCTGAATCTGATAATATTTGAAGCGCCACCATTTGTTGAAGTGATGAAGTGGTTTGTTGCGCCACCGCCTGAATCTACGTCAAAATAAGTTCTTCCGATAGAACCGTCAGCAAACCTTACGTTGTCGATTTCAATCAAAGTATTTAGGTTGGCATCAGCGTAAGCGTCATCCAATGTCACGGTTCTAACCAATTCGCTTTCGTCCACTCTGGTGCAAGAAGGAATCAGAAATTCTTTGTAGACATTTTCAGAAATTCTTCCGACTGCCGGAACATCTGCTGGAGTTGGCTGATAAAATGCACCGATTACAAGCGAGTTGAAAACTTTAGCATAATAAAGATCTTTCATTTTGATATACACTTTTGTTCCAGGAGTAAAACCGTCAATAAAAGTTGAGTTCACGTTCACTGCCACGCTGAAACCAACCGGAGCTGATCCGTCAGTCGGAAGCGTTTGCATAGAGATCGACTTAAAGAAAGTTCCCTGCTCGTCGCTTGAAGTAACATATCCTTCGATAACATCATCTCCAGTATAAAGTTTTGGGCTTCCATTAGTGTTTACAGTTGCAATAATATCTTGAACTGTTTTAGTAACTGTCAAATCGGGCTGCGAGCATTCCCCGTTTGGGTCGCTGTAATTATCGTCGTTTTCACAGCTCGAAAAGAATCCGGCTGTTAAGACTGCGAAGAATAAAGATTTATATAAAATAGATTTCATAAATTTTGTTTTAAAATGGATTAGTTGTAAACCCTTACGTTGTCAATCTGATACGTACCGTCTAAAGTCGTTCCGTTACCTTTTACTCTGAAAGCGATGTGCGCTGTTCCTGCAAATCTAGAAATATCAATAACTCCTGAATTGATAAAAGCATATCTTGTGGAAGCGATTGTTGGCAATGTAGCATTTAAAGTCTGCCAAGAAGCTGCAGTAACATTTTCTCCGTCGTAATCGGTTGAAATTAAAACTTCAAGCGTATTTGCGGTATTGTCAACAAAAGCCTGTGCAGCCTGGAAAACTAATTTTTCACCTTCTTGCGCATCTAAATTTAAGGCAGGCGTTATCAGCCATGCTACGTTCGAAGCTTCTGATGGAAACTCCGGAGGTGCTGGGAAAGACGTAAATTTAGCATATCCGTTGCCGCTGAATGTTTCTGTGATCCAGAATCTAGTTCCGGCTTCTGAGTAATTCGTCCAACCTTCATAGGCAAATTTGGCGCCGCTAGTTCCTTCAGAGAAATTTTCTCCTAAAATCAAAGCTTTGTATTCTGGTAGCGCAGTATCGTCATCGTTTACGCAGCTTGAAAAAAGAGCCATCGAAAGCGATGCGAATAATACTGTTGTTAGCTTATTTATTTTCATAAAAGATATAAATTAGAAGTTGATGTAAAGGTTAACAAAAAAGGTTCTTCCGTATCCGTAGAAGTATTTTGCACCAAATGCCGGAGTACCGCTTGACTGGTCTCTGTTTAATTCTTGATAGTTCGCATTTCTCGCTTGTTCGAAACCTCCTGTTTTGTAAGTCACGTCAAAAACGTTGTTGATGCTTGCAAAGAAACCAACAGTTTTTCCGTCAATTCTCCAAGATTTTCCTCCTGTTAAATTTACTAAATAAAAGTCATCAAATTTTTCTTGTTTCAGCAATTGTTTTGCTCTAGCATCATTTACATCTGAAAAAGGAAGTCCTAATCCGTAAGGGTCTTCAGAGTTTTCAAAGAAATTGCTAGTTCTCAATAACGCAGAAACATCTAAATAATTGCTTGCAAGGTAGTTGGCATTAGCACCAATCCACCAGAATTTTGGATCTCTGTATTCAAGACCGAAAGAGTAAGCCTGCTGTGGCATACCTGGAAGACGGTAATCTTTTAAAGAAGCCTGGCCAAAATTAACCTGCGTAACTGGTGATCCCGGAGCAATTTCTCCATCTCCGTTAGTAGTTTTTGCCAGCGCGTCGTTGTTGATGCTCACGTTTGGATTATTGTCATAGGTATATTGGCCATAAGATCCAGTTGCTGTCGCTTTTATTGTTGAGGTGATTTGGTATTCAATTCCCAATTCAACACCCATCTGCTTTTTATTGATTCCGGTAACTGTTTCTGCTACGAAAGCATTTGCATCAGCCCCGTCTCCGTCAAAAACTCCTTCAGCAAAGAAGAATGAAGTTTCAGTTGCATTTTTGATCGTAGAATAAAAACCTGTCAATCTTGTTTTCAATTTTGGCATTCTGATGATGTAGCTTGCATCAACGCTAGTGATTTTTTCACTGTCTAATTCAGGAATGATGAAGTTATTCAAACGCGCATTTGGGAACGTGTTTCTCAATGAAGGCGCTTTTGTCATATAAATAGCATTCACGTCAAACAGGTGTCTTCCTGTCAATTTGAAAGTGGCTCCACCTTTAAAACCAAAGTTTTCAAAAATGATCTTGTCGCTTTTTCCAAAAGAGTTGTTCGCGTAAAGTCCGTTTCTATACAAACCTTCTCTTTGGTATTGAGAACGTGTGAAAGATTGTGCTAAGTAAAAATCAACTTTTGTATAGCTGAATTTGAACTGCGTGAAAGCATCAACATTGTCAGCATATAATTTATAGTTATAGCCATATTTGTCGCCAACTCCCACGTTTCTATTTCGGTTGTTCAAGTCAGATTCCTGATAATAGCCTGTGTAGAAATTGTCAATATCCTTAAAATATTCACCACCAAGAAGGTCAAGCATATTCTGGAAATTCTGAGAGCTTAATTTTCTGTAAGTCGCACCAGCATTTAAAATTATATTGTCTGACAGTTGAGAATTTAAAATTGTGTTTGCAGTCCAAGTTTTGTCATCTGTTCTATCTTCGTACAAAACATAAACGCTGTTTCTCTCATTTCTTGCAGTGTCTCTATTTGTGCGATACATTTCCCCCCAGTTAAGCTGTCTGTCATTTAAAAAATGTGCTGTCCCTGCTAAATCAATATTTTGTTGTGTATTTCCAACGAAAGTATTTCCGTCATACATTGAAGTATAATAGCTTGGCAAGTTTCTGTAATAAGTAGGATCTGGATTTCTAGCGCCCTGAAAATCAATACGGCTGTTTCCAATATGTCCAAATTGGTAAGAAACGTTCGTGTTCAAGTTGGTCTTGTCTGTAATTTTCCAGTAGTGGCTCAACATGAAAATAGGCTCTTCAACATCTTTGTCTCTTGAGTTTCTTTTCTTTCCATCTTGCCATCCCCAGTAAGAGTTGTATTTTTCGCCAGCAATATTGTTTACTTCATTCGTATTTGGAGAATTTTTTCCTCTGCTGTTTTGAGCATAGATAGAAGTAAAGTTCAAGCTGTGCTTGTCATTGAATCTTTTTTCAACACTTGCAAAAAATGAATTCGCGCCATAATCAGTTCCTTCAAAATAACCTTCTTCAGCCCATCTTCTTGAAGCTGAAATTACATACGCGATTCCGTCTTTGTTCATTCCTGAAGCATGAGTTCCCATCATTCTCCAGCTATAGTTTGTATTTGTCCCAGAGAAAGAAAGTCTTGTCCCCGGTCTGTAATAAGAAGCTCTTGTATTGATTTCCTGAGTTCCTAAAATTCCTCCAAAAGTATAGTCAGAAGGAGCAGAACCCATTGTAAATTCTTGATTTCTAGTAGCGTCATTCAAACCTCCCCAGTTGCTCCATTGAGGTCTTCCGTCATAAATTTTATTCATGACGATACCATTGATCATCGTGGTAGCATATTCATTGTCTAAACCTCTGATTCTAAAACGCGCCTGTCCCCAGTTGAAAGCGGCAGACTGTTGAAAAGCATCTCTTGAAGCTTGAAGTAATCCGGCTGTATTTTCAGAACCGCTGTTGTCATCACCCAAATCATTTTCAGTAATGGTAATCAAGCTAAGCTGTTGTTCTTCCGTCTGATCTTCTTCTAAAACAACTACGCCAAGGTCTAAAGGCTGGCCTTCAATAACTTCAATCGACAAAATTTGGCGAGAGTATCCTGTGCTGTTGATTTCTAAAAGATGATTTCCTGCCGGAACATTTTCAAAAACAAAAATACCGTCTGAATTCGTCAGCGTCGTTAACGTAGTGTTCTGCAACGCTGCAACAACATTCTGCATTGATTTCTGGCTTTTTGCATCAACAACTTTACCTTTAACTAAAGTGCTTTGCTGTGCAAAAGCAAAAACGACCTGCATCACAAATAAAATACTAATTACAAGTTTTTTCATAAATAAAATTAAATTAATTCACTTCCATTAAGTTAATTATTTCTTAACGGCCGGCAAAGGTATATTATTTAATTAAATTATTTACTTTTGCATGCAAGTTTGTGATAAACTTGATGTTAAATTAATATATGATTTATGAGAATTAAAAATTTAATTGCCCTTTTCATTGTATTATCCTCAGTGAATTTCGCGAATGCGCAGGATAAAAAATTTAAAGTGCATACGGTAGCATTTTATAATTTAGAGAACCTTTTCGACACCATTAACAATGCTGACGTAAATGACGAAGAATACACGCCAACAGGTGACCAGAACTGGACTTCAGTCAAATACAAGAAAAAATTGCAGAATTTGAGCCGCGTCTTAGCAGAACTTGGTACCAGCGACCAGCAAAAAGAATCGCCGGCAGTCATTGGTGCTTCTGAAATTGAGAACCGCGGCGTTCTTGAAGATCTGGTAAAACAGCCGCTCCTTATTAATAAGGACTACGGGATCGTGCATTTTGATTCTCCAGATAAAAGAGGAATTGACGTAGCGCTTTTATACCAAAAGAAACTTTTCAAGCCGACAAGCTATATCAACGTACCGCTGATTATCTATGACCAGACTGACAAGACGAGACGAATTTATACCCGCGACCAATTGCTGGTAACCGGAATGTTTGACGGGGAAGAAATGCATTTTATCGTGAATCACTGGCCATCACGTTCAGGTGGCGAGAAAAAATCAAGCCCAAACCGCGAAGCTGCCGGACGTTTGAACAGAAGAATTATCGACTCCTTATATAAGGTAAACCCGAACGCCAAGATCATTACGATGGGCGATTTGAATGACGGGCCTTTGAACAATAGCGTGAAAGTAGAGCTTCAGGCCAAAGCCAAAAAAGAAGATACAAAGCAATTTGGCATGTACAACCCAATGGAAGAAATGTCGAACAAAGGCATCGGAACATTGGCTTACCGCGATGCCTGGGATCTTTTCGACCAGATGATTTTATCAGAACCTTTGATCAGAAAAGATTACACTTCGTTTCGTTTTTGGAAAGCAGGCGTGTATAACAAGCCGTTCCTGACCCAGACAACCGGACAATATAAAGGATATCCGCTCCGAAATTCAAACGGGCAGGTTGGTTTCAGCGACCACTTTCCGGTATATCTCTACTTAATAAAGGAATCAAAATAAATTTTTTAAAGGCTAGTTTTCGCTAGCCTTTTTTATTTTTAGTAATTTTATAGGAAATTAAAATTTATGGCCATCTCAAAACCCTTCAATCTGAACCAATGGATTGATGAAAACCGACACCTTTTAAAACCGCCTGTCGGAAACAAAAACATTTATGTTGATTCTGGAGACTATATCGTCATGATCGTCGCAGGTCCAAACGCCCGAAAAGACTACCATTACAACGAAACTGAAGAACTTTTTTACCAGCTCGAAGGTTCCATAAAAGTGTTCGTGCAGGAAGACGGCGAACGCAAAGAAATGGAATTGAATGCCGGCGACATGTACCTTCATCCAGCAAAAACGCCCCATTCTCCCCTGCGTGCTGCTGGTTCCATCGGACTTGTAATCGAAAGAAAACGCGCCGGAAAAGGCTACACAGACGGACTTTTATGGTTTTGCGATAACTGCAACCATAAACTATATGAAGTTTACTTCTAGTTAAATGACATCGAAAAAGATTTCCTCCCACATTTCCAGCACTAATACAACTCAAAAGCCTTAAGGCAATGCAACAAATGCGGTACCATCATGGAAGCCGATAAAAGATACACTTTAAAACGATAATTCATCCTGCAAGGTTTTCAAAACCTTGTAAATATTTGAAAAGGCTAATTTTTTTAAGAAGCTATTTCCCGCTTTTTGCTCCAACTCCTCAACAAAAAAGCCGTGTTTTTAAATTTTAAAACGAGCTTCCTCCGGTCGCTGTTTTAAAATAAAAAACACTGGTTTTTTTTGTTTCCGGGGTTTCTGCTGCAATCGGGGCTAGTGACGCAGTTTGTCGACAAAGCTTGAAACTGACCTTTCCAAAAATGCAAATAGTTTCTCAAATAGCCCTGATGCTGCCATTGTTTGAGCTCTTAAACTGGTGGCCAACCAGTTTAAAGCGAGTGGCTGCAGCAGGAAATGGGTTTGCTGAAAATCATAGGCCATTCGCTTCTTAAAAATAATCTGTGCTAATTTTAAATATCTGTGTCATCTGTGTCCCAAAAGGTTGTAAGTTTTTGAATTCTTCTACGATCCAATTTTGAAATTGCCAAAATCTTATTTTAATTCGCAAATTCAACCTATAAATCATAACTTCGCAAAAAATAATACAATTCACAATCAAAAAGTTATAAATGGCAACAACAGCAAATCAATTCGGAATGCAGGAAGCCTTGCAACAACTAGGCCTAAAAGAAATTAACGAAGGAACTTCAACAGGAAATTCTTGGTTTTCAAACGGAGAAATCCTGGAAAGTTATTCACCCGTTGACGGTCAATTAATCGGAAAAGTAACAACGACAACCAAGGAAGATTACGAAAAAGTAATGCAAAGCGCAACTGAAGCTTTCAAAACTTTCCGTATGATGCCAGCACCACAGCGTGGAGAAATCGTTCGCCAATTCGGACAAAAATTACGTGAGAAAAAAGATGCTCTTGGAAAATTGGTTTCTTATGAAATGGGAAAATCATTGCAAGAAGGTCTTGGCGAAGTACAGGAAATGATTGACATCTGCGATTTTGCCGTTGGTTTGTCACGCCAATTACACGGTTTCACGATGCACTCTGAACGTCCTGGACACAGAATGTATGACCAATACCACGCCCTTGGAATCGTCGGAATTATTTCTGCGTTCAACTTTCCGGTAGCGGTTTGGGCTTGGAATACTGCTTTGGCTTGGATTGCCGGAGACGTTTGCGTTTGGAAACCATCTGAAAAAACACCTTTGTGTGGTGTTGCCTGTCAAAATATTATCGCTGAAGTTTTAAAAGAAAACAATCTTCCAGAAGGAATTTCTTGCTTAATCAACGGAGATTACAAAGTGGGAGAATGGATGACTTCTGACGTTCGCGTACCGTTAGTTTCAGCTACAGGTTCAACAAGAATGGGTAAAATCGTGGCGCAAACTGTTGCGGGACGTTTAGGCCGTTCGTTATTAGAATTAGGCGGAAACAATGCAATCATAGTTACGCCAGATGCTGACGTGAAAATGACGGTTATCGGTGCTGTTTTTGGCGCTGTCGGGACTGCCGGACAACGTTGTACTTCAACGCGTCGTCTGATTATCCACGAAAGTATGTATGACAAAGTAAGAGACGCGATTGTTTCGGCTTATGGCCAATTGAAAATCGGAAATCCTTTAGATCAAAATAACCACGTTGGACCGCTAATCGATACGCATGCGGTGGAAATGTACAACAAAGCTTTGACGAAAGTGGTTGCCGAAGGCGGAAAAATTATCGTTGAAGGTGGCGTTCTTTCTGGAGAAGGTTATGAAAGCGGATGCTACGTAAAACCTGCAATCGCAGAGGCAGAAGGTCATTATGAAATCGTGCAACACGAAACTTTTGCTCCGGTTTTATACTTGTTGAAATATGACGGAGACGTTGACAACGCGATCGCTATCCAAAACGGAGTAGCGCAAGGATTGTCTTCTGCGATTATGACAAATAATTTGCGTGAAGCAGAAAGATTCCTTTCTGTTGCTGGTTCTGACTGCGGAATCGCCAATGTAAACATAGGAACTTCTGGTGCTGAAATCGGTGGCGCTTTTGGTGGAGAAAAAGAAACTGGCGGTGGCCGTGAATCTGGTTCTGACGCTTGGAAAGTGTACATGAGAAGACAGACAAATACAATCAATTACACAACGAATTTACCTTTGGCTCAAGGGATTAAATTTGATTTGTAAGATTTAGATGGAAATTTTTTGAGAAATCCTGCTGGTGAAAACTGGCGGGATTTTTTATTTCTCCCACAAACTATCCGTAAAATAATATTTAGAATCCAAGAAATTTTCGATCACTTTGAAATCTAGTCGCTTCGCCATGTCATCAATTTCGGTAAAGCTGTATTTCTTAGAAAGTTCGGTCCAGATCATTTCATCTTTTTCAAAAGTGAATGTCTCATTTAAGACGCCACTAAAAAATGACTGCTTTGCCAAGCTGAACAAATAACTGTTTACTTCGCCATTTTCCGGATTATAATGGCAATAAAAATCAAATTGGTTTAAATCAATATCCGCTTCCAATTCGCGATTAATTCTTTTTAATAGATTCATATTGAATGCTTTCGTGATTCCGTGTGGGTCGTCGTAGGCTTTTTGAATCGTTCTCGGACTTTTCTGCAAGTCAATTCCCATCAGCAATTTGTCGCCTTTTTTCATTCCGGACGCAAATTTTTGAAGCAAGCCAATTGCGTCTTCTTTTTTATAATTCCCAATGTTTCCTCCTAAAAATAAAAACAAATTCGGAGTTTCGTCTTTAGAAATATCCGCCAAAATATCAAAATAGTCGCCAATCTTCGAGTTCATCCTAATTTCCGGAAGCGATGCTCTGATATTTTCTTCCAAAATTAAAATCGCTTCTTCAGAAATATCAATCGGAACATAGGTAAAATCAGCATTTTTTCCCAAAAAAGTTTTAAGCAACTGTTTGGTTTTGATTCCGTCGCCAGAACCAAATTCCACGATATTAAAATTTCCTGTAAAGTTTAATTTTTCCAAAATCTGCTCTGATTGTTCCGATAAGATCTCCAACTCACAATTCGTCGGATAATATT
>Ga0265780_10010861_pt1 | contig 10828 bp, 7 predicted proteins | sample P1T30metagenome_FD_192432 | JGI IMG/M metagenome (GOLD analysis project Ga0265780, IMG submission 192432) | Plant litter microbial communities from East Loma Ridge, Irvine, California - P1 T30 | ecosystem: Environmental > Terrestrial > Plant litter > Unclassified | place: USA: California... | reverse complement strand
GCCATTAATGCTCAGGCCGTTGGACTGCACAATCTTGCGAGTTTCGCCCCGCGAAGGAAGAATCTGCTTGTTGGTAGCTTCGCTGAGAAGCACCGCTACGTTCATTTCGATGGTTTCGGTGCGAGGCACGAGTAGATGCGGCAGGCCAGTGAACGCCTTGCGTAGCGTGGATTCGCTGAGGGTCGTAAGGTCGCCACCACCGAACAGGATTTCGGATGCAGCTACTGCTACCTCATAGTCTGCTGCGGAATGCACCCGAATGGTCACGTCCTTGGCCAGTGCTTTTTGCAGCGTCCTGAGGTTGGGGTTTTTAGCGTGCTCGGCTTCGATGGCTTCGATTTCTTCCTTGCTCAGCAGGGTGAACACGCGGATGAGGCGCGGGGCATCAGCATCTTCGGCGCGTAGGAAGAATTGGTAGAACTGGTAGGGCGAGGTCAGGGTGGGGTCGAGCCAGACGGTGCCGGTTTCGGACTTGCCGTACTTGGTGCCGTCGGCTTTGGTGATGAGCTGGCCGGTGAGGGCGTAGGCTTTGGCTTCGGTGCCTTCGGCGTTGGCCACGCGGCGGATGAGCTCGGTGCCAGTGGTGATGTTGCCCCACTGGTCGGAGGCGCCCATTTGCAGGGTGCAGCCGAGGGTTTTGTTGAGGTGCACAAAGTCGTAGCCCTGCAGCAACTGGTAGCTGAATTCGGTGTAGCTGATGCCGCTGCTGTCGGCGTCTTCGCCGCCGCCGATGCGGCGCTTCACCGAATCCTTGGCCATCATGTAGTTTACGGTGAGGTGCTTGCCCACTTCGCGCAGGAATTGCAGGAAGCCGAAGCCTTTGAACCAGTCGTAGTTGTTCACAACCAGCGCACCGGTAGGGCCTTCGCTGAAATCCAGGAACTTCTCCAACTGGGCCTGGATGCCAGCTTGGTTGTGGCGCAGGGTGGTTTCGTCGAGCAGGTTGCGCTCGGCCGATTTGCCGCTGGGGTCGCCAATCATGCCGGTGGCGCCGCCCACTAGCGCCACGGGGCGGTGGCCGGCGCGCTGCAAATGCACCAGCAACATGATGGTGGCCAGGTTGCCGATGTGCAGCGAGGCGGCCGTAGGGTCGAAGCCGATGTAGCCGGTGATGGGCGCGTTGGCGGCGAGGTGTTCGGCGGTGCCGGGCATGGCGTCGTGGTACATGCCGCGCCAGGTCAGTTCTTCAATTAGATTCAATGGGTGAATGGCTGAATAAGTGAATGGGTGAATGCAAACGTGGTTCACCCGCAAAACGTGGCCCCAAAGGTACTAGACGGCTTTACCTTTGCCAGCCCGAAGGAATGGAGCCCCGAATCCATTCACCCATTCGCCCATTCACCCATTCACCCATTGATACTCGAAGCCGACGCCATTCTTAAGCAGCTGCAGCAGCGGCAGTTTCAGCCCGTGTATTTTTTGCAGGGCGAGGAACCGTACTACATTGACGTAGTAGCGGATTTGATTGAAAAAACTGCCCTGGCCGAGCACGAACGCAGTTTCAACCAGGTGGTGGTGTATGGCAAAGACGTGGACGTGACGGCCATTCTGGGGCAGGCCAAGCGGTTTCCGATGATGGCCGAGCGTTCGGTCGTCATTGTGAAAGAAGCCCAGACGGTGGCCGATTTGGAGCAGGAGCGGAGTTGGCCTTTTTTGGAGGCTTACCTGAAAAACCCGCTGCCGAGCACCGTGTTGGTGTTTTGCTACAAGCACAAGACCTTGGACAGCCGCAAGAAGCTGGGCAAGCTGCTCAGCGGCAAGGATTCGCCGGCCGTGCTGATGACCAGCAAGAAGCTCTACGACAACCAGGTGCCGCAGTGGCTCACGGCCAACGTGCGCGGGCGCGGCCAGCAGATTACCGGGCAGGCCACGGCCATGCTGGCCGAGTACATCGGGGCCGACTTGGGGCGCCTGGCCAACGAGGTGGACAAGCTGGTGCTCAACCTCAAGCCCGGCCAGGCGATTGACGAGGAGCTGGTGCAGCGGCTGGTTGGCATCAGCAAGGACTACAACATTTTCGAGCTGCAAAAGGCGCTGGTGCAGCGCGACGTGCTCAAGGCCAACCGCATTCTGGCCTACTTCGCAGCCAATCCCAAGGCCAACCCGCTCATCCCGAACCTTACGCTGCTGTTCAACTTTTTCACCAAGCTGCTGGTGCTGCACCAGTCCGGCCCCAACCCGCCCGATGGCGTGTATAAGAGCCTGGGCATTATGAACAGCTTCGCCCAAAAGGACTACCAGCAGGCGATGCGAGCCTATCCGGTGGAGCGGGTGGTGGGCATCATCCACGACATTAGGCGGGCCGACGCGCAGAGCAAGGGCATCGAAAGCGGGAGCATGGACGACGCCGAGATTCTGCGGGAACTGGTGTGGCTGATTCTGCACGCGGTGCCGGCCGGCGTGCTGGGGTAACACTGGGCGGGTGCCGGCCGTAGAAGTCGGACATTCACCTCAAACCTGATTTCACTCATGAGCAATACCCTTGGTGGCTTGATTTCCGGCCTATTTGGCGGCCGTACCAACGAAGACGGCACCCGCGCCGCGGGCTCTACTTCGGGCAGTTTGGTTAAAGGCGCTTTGGTAGCAGCTGGTGCGGCTTACCTCTACAAGCGCTACAAGAACGGCAACTTGAACCTGCCCAATATTCCCAAATTCAAATAGTCAGGTGGCTTCGGCCAGTTTGAAGGCTATAAGGTCCCGTTGGCAACTGCTGATGGGACCTTTTTTTGCGGTATTCACGGATATTTAGGCCATGAGGTGGGGCCGTTCAAGGCATCCGGAAGCCCATCCGATGGGTCCGGACGCCCATTCGATGCATCCAAAAGCTCATCCGATGGCCCCAAAAGGTCATTCGATGGCTTCGGCAATGCATCCGATGGCGCTGGTACCTTCGCCCACTCATTAGCTCTTGTCCCCATGCGCGCCCATATTCACTTCCACCACGGCCTGCCCCAAAGCGTCAATAATTACCTGGCGCTGGACGGCTTCCAGCAAATGGGCTGGGAAATCGTGCCCTATACCGATGAGGAGCCGGTGCATGATAATGCCCCTGACGAGGTGGTGGTGGGCCATATTGCGGCCGTGCGGGCTAGTCTGCGGGCCCTGGGCCTGGCCGTGCCGGCCGAGTTGGGCTACCCCGATTCGCTGCTGCCGTTTCTGGGGCGGCGGCTGTGGCAGAGCACCATCAATGCCGTAGCGGCCGATGCCGGTCAGTGGCCGGTGTTCGTGAAGCCCATCAACGATGCCAAGAAATTTACCGGTGTGCTGGTGCGCGGCGTGCGCGACCTGGTGGGCTGCGGCGACCAGCACCAGGACACGCCCGTGTGGTGCGCCGAGCCGGTGCAGTTTGTGGCCGAATGGCGTTGTTTCGTGCGCTACGGGCACATTCTGGATGCCCGGCCCTACAAAGGCGACTGGCGTGCCCACTTCGACCCGGCGGTGGTAGAGCAGGCCCTAATGGCCTACTTGCCCGAAGCGCCAGCGGCTTTTGCGCTCGATATCGGCGTTACGGCGGCCGGGAAAACCGTGGTGGTGGAGGTCAACGACGGTCATTCGCTGGGTTCCTACGGGCTGATGCCATTGGCATACGCCAAGTTCCTGTCGGCGCGCTGGGCCGAGATGACGGGGAGTGAGGACTACTGCAATTTTTGAAGAGCTAGGCGCCCAGCTCAAAGGTGGCCCGGGCCTGCCAGTGCTGCCCATCGTGCCGAAACAGGGTAATGTTGTGCACGGCAAATTCGGCGGCGTAGGAACGGGCCGCAAACTGCTCGCGCAATGCCGGCACCTGGGCCGGTGGCAGGTCGCGCGTGGCCAAGGTGAGGTGGGGAGTGAAGGGCCGGTTTTCGGGTTTTACTTCGGGCAAATGGAGCTTGCACCAGTCCATTAGTGCCGCGTGGCAGGCTTGAAGTGCGGTGGCCTCGCTCACCCGGACAAATAAGGTGCGGTCGCCGAACCAAGCAAAATTGTGCAGGCCAACCTGGAAGCCGACCTGAGTAGCCGCAAAGGCTGCCAGCGCGGCCGTACAGGCCGCCTCAAAGGCGTCGGGCTGGCGCAGTGGCGGAATGAGTGTAATGTGTGGCGGCAGGCGCACCGCGTTGCGGCTGCCGGTGAGGCGGTGCACCTCCTGTTTCAGGGCCCAGGTTTGAGAAAATACGGGTTCCGGCGGTAGCAGCGCCACGAGGTAGAGCGGATTCATTGGCTGGAAACGCTACTGCGCGGGCGGCACGGGGTATTTCTCAAATAAGGCCGCTACCGCGTCGTCGATACGTTTGGTGAGCTTATCCGCATCGGGGGTGAGGACACTTTTGACAGCCCCTTGCCAGATAAGCTCCTTGCGGGCTGCATCAACTACTTCCACGGTGGCCGTGCCTTCTTTGTAGTGGCCCACTACCACATTCTGGCTTTGCCAATGGTAGTTGCGTTGCCCGATGTAGAGGGGCGCATCCCGGAGGGTGGTTTCGCGGGTCTGCACCTTGTCCTGGGTCACCACGCCGATGTTCACCCATAAATCGGGCGTGGCCGACTGCTGGTAGCCGCGCCGGCTCATTTCCCGGCCAATGGCCTGCTTGAGTGTTTCGATGCCTGTGCCGGGCCCCTGAAAAGCAGCATCGTTCCGGGCCGTCACGTCCATGAAATTATACGTCTTATAGGCGCGGAAATCAATATTCGGCTGTTGCTCGCTGTATTGCACCTGCTCGGAAGCGCAGGCTGCGAGGCCAAGTAAGAGGATAAATAGGAAGGCTTTCATGAGCTGCAAAAGTTGGTTGAGCCGCTTTGCTATACGCTTGGATACTGCAATGGGCTGTTGTGGAGCTTAGACAATGCCTCCATCATTGGTAAGGTGGCAGAACCCGAAAGTGCCTAGCCCTGACAATGTAAACCGGCCTTCCCGCGTTGCTTGGGCAACCTACGGGCATTTATCGCTACTTTTGGCGAGTTCCTGGGCCCTGTGCGGCCCCTCCACGACAGGTATTTACATGAAGCTATTTCCCCGGCTGGCACTGGCCGCCACTCTGAGTGCTGCGGCGCCCATGGCAGCCCAGGCCCAGCAAACCCAGGTTTTCGCCTCCGATGAGCGGCACTTTCAGGAAGGGTTGGAGTTGTTTGACCGCGCCCAGTACGGCGCGGCGCAGGAGGCGTTTCGGCAATATGTGGCCATCGAGCCGGTGCACAGCAGCCAGGGCGGCCCCGCCGCCGGCGACCGCACCGCCGATGCCGAGTACTACTACGCCGTAAGCGGCCTCTACCTCTCGCATCCCGATGCCGAAGGGCTGATTCTGGATTTCGCGGCCAAGCACCCGGCCCACCCCCAGGCCGCCTCGGCTTACTTCGAGCTGGGCAAGTTCTATTTCGACCAGAAAGACTACGAGGGCGCCATCCGCTACTTCACCAAGGTAGCGCCCGACAACCTGAGCAACGACCAGCGCGCAGAAGCGGATTTCAAGCTCGGCTACAGCTATTTCGAGCAAAAGGACTACGAGAAGTCTCGCCTGCTTTTCGACCGCAACAAGCAGGTGCAAAGCCAGTACAAGTATGCCAGCTCTTATTATGCGGGCTACCTGGGCTACCGGGCCGGCGACTACGCCGCCGCCCGCGCCGACCTCGGTGTGGCCGAGCAGAACGATGCCTACAAGCCGGTGGTGCCCGCCATCATCACCCAGATTTACTACAAGGAGGGCAACTACGATGGCTTGATTGGCTATGCCACCAAGGCGCTGCAAAACACGCCGCCGCCCCAGAACTCGGATGAAATCCAGCTGCTGGTGGGCGACGCGTACTACCAGAAGCAGCAGTACAAAGAGGCAGCCGAGTACTTTGATAAGTACGCGGCCGTGCACAAGAATAAGATTGAGCCGGCGCTGCAATACAAGATTGGCTTTGCCAACTATAAGATGGGCGACTTTCCGGGCGCCATTGCTAACCTGAAGAATGTGGCTGTGCGCCGCGATTCACTGGGTCAGAATGCCGCCTATCACCTCGGCCTGAGCTACGTGCAGGCCAACCAAAAGCCCCAGGCCGTGACGGCTTTCGAAGCGGCACGTCAGAGCACTTTTGATAGGAATATCGCCGAAAACGCCACGCTCAAGCTGGGTCAGGTGCAGTACGAGCAGGGCAACCTGCCCGAGGTGATTAACGTGCTGAAGGACTTCCGCAAGAAATTCCCGCGCTCCAAAAACCAGCCCACGGTAGATGAATTGTTAGGCAATAGCTTCCTGGCTTCGACCGACTATAACCAAGCGCTGACCTACCTCGAAGGCATTGATGACCGCAGTGCCAAGCTGGATGCCACTTACCAGCGAGTTGCGTATTCGCAAGCGGCCACGCTCTACAACGATGGCAATTATTCGGAGGCGCTGCCGCTGCTGGATAAGTCCCTGAAATATCCTTCCGATGATGCTTTGCGGGCTGCCGCCCAGGTGCTGCGTGGGGAGATTTACAGCGTTGGGCAGCAGTACCCGGATGCCATTAATGCCTACGTTGCCGCTGCCCGGTCGGCCCGGCAGGGCGGCGTGACGCCCGAGGAAAAGGATTTCGAGCAGAAAGCCCGCTACGGCCTGGGCTACGCCTACTACAACACCAAGCAATACGACCGCGCCCGGCCGCAGTTCCAGGCTTTCCTGAACGACGAAGCCGCTAAACCTGCCGACCCGAATTACTACGACGCCACCCTGCGCCTGGCCGACACTTACTACGTGGCCAAAAGCTACACGCAGGCGCTGCCTCTCTACGACAAAGTCATCACGGCCAACGCTGCCGACAAGGACTACGCCTACTACCAAAAAGGCCGTACCCTGGGTTTGATGGGCCGCCGCGAAGAAGCCAATAGCACCCTCGCCGCCCTGCTCAAAACCAGTCCCAACTCGCGCTACGCCGAGGATGCCGTATTCCAGCAGGCGCAGTTGTCGTTTGAAGCGGGCGAGTACCAGCCGGCTGTTACAGGCTTCACCAAGCTGATTGACAACCGTCCCAACAGTCCGCTGATTCCGCAAGCCCTGCAGAAGCGAGGCGTGGCCTACGCTAACCTTGAACAGCAGGATAAAGCCGTCGCCGACTTTCAGAAAGTGCTGAGCGATTATCCGCGCAGTGACGCTGCCTCGCAGGCCATTTACAGCTTGCAGGAAAGCCTCTCGGCGTTGGGCCGAACGGAAGAATTTGACGCGGCACTGTCCGCCTTCAAAGTTCAAAACCCCGATAGCAAGGCGACGGAAAGCGTCGAGTTTGAAGCCGCTAAGTCGTTGTATCTGGCTGAAAAATACCAGCCTGCCATTCTGCGCCTGGAGTCATACTTGAAGCAATACCCCGAGTCAGCCCTTGGTCCGGACGCTCGTTTCTTCTTGGCCGACTCTTACCTGAAAACCGGTGACAAGCAGCAAGGCCTGACCCGCTTGCGTGCCGTGCTAGCCGAAGGCAAAACCGAATTCCTGAACCGCGCCGTGGGCCGTCTTGCCGACCTCGAATTCGAGAACAAGAACTACGCCGAGGCCGCCAAGTTATACGAGCGTCTGCGCGGGGCCAGCACCAACAAGCGCGAGGTCGCCAACGCTACGTTGGGCCAGATGCGCAGCCTGTATGAAACCGGTGATTACGCCGGTGCCCGCCGCGTAGCCGAAGAACTCCGGGCCTTGGCCGGTGCCACCGCCAATGCCACCAACGCCGCGCTGCTCTACCTGGGCAAAACCAGCTTGCGCACCGAAAACTACGAGCAAGCGGCGACCGAATTGGCCGCTGCCGTAGCGGAGGCTCCAAACGACGTGAATGGAGCCGAAGCTCAATATTACCTGGCTGAAACGCTGTTTAAGCAGAAGAAGAATGAAGAAGCCATTGCGGCCGCGCTCAAAGTGAATTCGGACTTCAGCAGCTACCAACTGTGGCAGGGCCGCGCCTTTTTGCTGGTGGCCGAAATTTACGCCGCCGAGGGCGATAACTTCCAGGCCCGGGGCACGCTGAACTCGCTCATCGATAACAATTTCCCCGTGCCCGAAGTGCTGGAAGCTGCCAAGCAGCGCATTAAAACATTGGGTGCCGACCAACCCGAGGAAACCGAGCCGGCCCCGACGAAACCTGCTCCCACTAAGGCCCCCGCTAAAGCACCGACTAAATCACCCGCTCCGCCGCCCGCTAAAACGCCCGCGTCCACTCCGGCTACCGCCCCGCCCAAAACTCCGGCGAAAACCACGCCTGCGCCCACTACCAAACCTGCTCCAAAGCGCTAAGGCTGGCGTATTTCCTCATTGAATAAAAATCTGCTGATGAAGCGTTTGTCAATACATAATTCAGATGTTGCCCCGCGCCAGGGCGCTGGCCTTGCGGCCGGCTTGGCGCTGGCCGCCGTGTTGGTCGGAGCGGTAGCGCCCACCGCCGCCGCTCAAGCTCAACCCACCAAGAAGAAAACGGGCAAAATCGAGGAGGCAGAGATTGAAATTGTGAAAGAGCGGGTGAACCAACTGCCTGAATCCACGCGCAACTTCGATAAAATCAAGCTGCCGGCCGCGCCCAAGCTTGACCGCAAGGTGGCCTACACGTTTCCCGATTTTCGCCTTCCTGCCGACCGCCTCAATCCTTCGGTGAAAGTGCTGACCATTCGGGCAGAAGAACCTACGCCACTGTCCGGCAATTTTGTGAAAGCAGCCATCGGCAACTATGGCACCTTCTACGGCCGCGGCTATTTCCACAGCACCCGCAACACCGACCATGCTTACGGGTTGGATGTGAAGCACGTAAGCTCGATAAACGGGCCGGTGGACGGCAAAAACTCCCGAATGTCCGAAACCAGCGCCCACCTCATGGGAGAGCTGTACCGGGGCACCGCCGCTTTCGGGGCCAATCTGGACTTAGGCCGCGAGCGCTACAACTTCTATGGCTATGACAAGGCCGCCAACGGCAGCCCGGTCGTGACGCCCGAATCTGGCGACATTAAGCAGGTATTCAATCGCTTTGCCGTAAAAGCCTACGCCCACAACCGCGCGCCCGACCAGCAACTGACCTATGATGCTGGCATCGGCTTCCGGCATTGGGGCGATAACTATGATGCCTCAGAGAATGACGTGCGCCTGAACGCCAAAGTCGGCTACGCAATGGGCGAAACCAGCCGCATTACCGTGGCCGCCGATGCGTCTTTCATCTCTGATAAATCGGTTGAGACACTCGGCATTCAACCTCCGCCCAACGCACGCGAAGTGAGCAGAAGCCGCACTTTCGTGCAAGCCACGCCGGCTTATGAATTTGTCAACAAGAATATTGCCTTCTCGTTGGGCGCCACGGTAGGCTATTCTTCCGACACGGCTACCAGCGTGAGCAAGGGCGTTATTTATCCCGCCGTGCGCCTGGGCTATACCATTGAGCCCGAAAAATTCATGGTTTATGCCGGCCTGGGTGGGGCTTTGCAGCGCGTGACGCGTTACGACCTGACCACCGAAAATCCTTGGTTAAACAGCAACCTGAACGTAGCTGATACGCACCGCGGCCCTACCATCTACGCCGGTTTCACTTCTACGCCCGCTCGCGGCCTGGAACTCAATGTCAAAGCTACCTACGCCCGCGACCGTAACCTGTATTTCTACCTCAACAACCCAATTGACCCCACCAAGTTCGACCTGGTGTACGACCAGAATGCCACTGGTGTACTGAATATTCATGGTGAAGTCCTCTATAACGCGGCGGAGAAATTCCGCCTCGGCACGCGCCTGGACTACAATAAGTACGCGCTCAAGAACCTGCCGCAGCCGTTTCACCGTCCCGAATTTCAAGGTTCGGTGTTTGGTACCTACAATGTTTTCGACAAGCTGATGATAGGAGTGGAAGGCTATTTCTTTTCGGCCAGCTACGGCATCAGCTACCGCCCAGCCGCCACGGCCGGGGCCATCCGGACCCCCGACTTTTACCGTGCCACCGACCCGATTATCGACCTGAATCTGCGGGCCGACTACCGTATTACGCCAAAAATATCCATCTTTGCAATGGGTAATAACCTCGCAAACCGCCAGTATCAGCGCTTCTACGGCTATCCGGTGAAGGGAATCAATGTGCTGGGAGGGGCTACCTATATGTTCTAGGCTTCTGGTTTCTAGAGGCTTGTTGCTGATTGTTGCACTGAAATCACGGCTTAAAATGCCGCGATTTGGTGGGCCTTTATCAATTTCCTGAAAACCAGAAACCAAAAAACCGCTACGAGAAACCCATTACAATGCATCTAGCCGACCACATCCGTCCCTTACTCCGCGACCACGACTGCGTGATTATTCCGGATTTTGGGGGACTTGTGGCCGATGTGTCGCCTGCCCGCGCCCAGCCCGGGCGGCAGTCGCTGAGCCCACCTACTAAACTGGTGGCCTTCAACCAAGCGCTTACTCGCAACGACGGCCTGTTGGTGGATGCCATGAGCCAGCACCTGGGTATGCCCATTGCTCAGGCTCGTGAGGCCGTGCGTGCCGCCGTGGCTAACCTGCAACACGAACTCGAGGAAACCAACCGCACCGAATTGCCGGGCATTGGCATTTTCCGCCGGGCTGCTGGGCGTGGGCTCGCCTTTGAGTACACTGGTACCGATAACTTATTAGCTTCGGCTTTCGGCTTACCCGAGCTAGCGGCCCGCCCTGTGCGTGCCAACGATAACCGAGCCAGTCGGCCGCAGCCGGTACTGCGCAGTGCAACTGCCAAGCGTACCCACTTGGCGCGCCTGATACCCGGTAGCGTTATTGCCTTCGCGATTGGCTTGTTGTTGCTTGCTAACTACCAAGTAGCCCGCAACATCGGTTATCTGCCTGCCAACTGGCAGGCGCCGAAGTGGGAGTGGCCTGCGCGCAGTTTAGCACCCACTGGCCCAGCCAAT
>Ga0265780_10010860_pt1 | contig 10829 bp, 9 predicted proteins | sample P1T30metagenome_FD_192432 | JGI IMG/M metagenome (GOLD analysis project Ga0265780, IMG submission 192432) | Plant litter microbial communities from East Loma Ridge, Irvine, California - P1 T30 | ecosystem: Environmental > Terrestrial > Plant litter > Unclassified | place: USA: California... | reverse complement strand
ACGATCGTACTCATCGGGCATTACCACAACCTTAGAATGCTTGATCCAACAGCCACAAGGCTAACTCCGTGTACCTACATGACCCCAAAGAAAGTATCAAGCGCTGACTTTGACGGCCACAAGGCTTTGGCTCGATGCCTCTTTATAAACGATGCCCTGCTGGGCGTGATCTGATCAGTGTACCGCTGACCCCTTGCTCACATACAGACACAGCAGCTTCTTGTAAATTCCACCACCGCTTCTGCATCCCCGAAAGCTTATCGCAATGCATCTCATTCTGACAGGCGCGACGGGCCTCGTTGGCGCCTCTGTGCTCCATAACATGCTCGCGCAGGAGGGCACCAGTCGTATCTCGATCCTCAGTCGGCGACCGGTCAAGATGGCGGAAGGACATTCAAAGGCGAAGGTTATTATCCACAAGGACTTCGAGACCTACGGAAAGGCGTTGTTGGAAGAGCTGAAGGATGCGCAGGGATGTGTGTGGGCCCAGGGCGTCTCACAGAACGATGTGGATGAGGAGTAATTCCTACCCAACAATAGGTTCCGTGCCCGAGCTGACTTTGAGGCAGAGAATACTTCAAAATCACCCACGACTACCCTCTAGCCGCTGCCAGAGCCTTTGCAACACTCGATCCAAGCTCTCCATTCGCATTCGTATATGTCTCTGGCGAAAAGAGCATGATGTTACCGACGCAGCCCATGGGTAGGGTTTTGACGGAGCTGGCAGCATCGAAGGGCAAACCGCTGCATGGTAGTGGTATTGAGCTGAACGGCGGGGTGATTACAAATGCGGCTCTTCGACGTATAGCGGGTCTTTGAGTCTCCAAATTGCTTGCCCGAAGAGGATTTCCAGCATCGGCTGCGTGTAGCTTGGTTTATTGTCCAAATAAGCATGCTCGAGCGCTTGTCGTTGACTTTTTCTCGTTCCTTGTCGCCGCTTCCTTGCTTGTCGTTCATGGCGGGTTGGTGAGACTTTCGTGCCTCAAGGTCTGGGGACGACGACCGCATTCGGGAAACCCGTTCTTGCGCTATGCGTCGTCGTAGGACCCCAAGCCATCGGCAACTCCAGTCTCACCACGTTCGGGCACAGGGCGGGCAGTATGCGCTGCAGCAGCCTCGCGTGCTGCCAATTGGGCGGAAACATGTGCGTTCCCTGCAACCTGCCGTTAACCAGGTTTAGTCCTCTGTTATTACAAAAATTAACGAGGTTCCACCCGATATGCTGCACGGGTAGGCCTGGGTGCCCTGCAGGCAGTGTCCATCCAGCAAACTCATACAGCCATTCGTAGAAGCCACTCTGACCAGGGTCGTCGAAAGGGGACGAGAGGATTATGGTCTGGACGTGCGGAGAGAAATCTCGGACCGCGGTCAGAGCGACTAGGAAAACGAAGAGTTGGCGAGGGCTTGTAGCTCGGTATGAGCGGAAGAGGACACTGCCAACCTCGTGAGCATATTGTGGCTGGTCAACGGCGAGGTCGACGGCGGTGTACAGGTCGTCCGCCAGGAGTCCGAAGACGATGCGGCGGGTCGCGGGGTCGAGGCCGGAGAAGTTGGCGAAGAAGATGGCCGCCGCAGCGGGGTTTGAGAAGATGTTGGCCATTGTTGTGGGTTTTGTGAGGTGAGGAATTGGGAGTGATGTGATAGTGTTGAAGAAAGGGCTTGATTAGAAGTTTTACTGGCAAGAAGCGGGGCAAGAGTAGAAGTGAATGCAGTTCTGTCACAGAGCAACTCGCAGTGAAGGAGAATATGGTCACTGTACTCTTGCAGGGGCATTGCTGCACTGTACCTATCGCCATCGTGGCTCAGCGGCGACAAAGTCTAAAGCTATGATACCTATGGTTCATCCATGATTATATGTATTCCTGGAGTCTACAACTAGCGAACCTGCTACACATGAATACTGTCCGCAAATGTGAAGGATGTGGTGCTAGTCGCGCACGTGCGAACGCTCCTTGTGCGCGGGCCACGCCGGGATTTTAAACCCTGGTTCCATATCAAACTAGTGGGGGGTCGCGTCGAACATTAACGCGTCGCGCCTGAGCATTTCCTTCCATACATTCACCTACTCAGTGAAGCCAAATCCAGACGGTTTCTCTCAAGCAAAAGACCCCCTCTGTAGCTCTTCCGCTTTTGTGCACGGGGCGAAAATCCCTTAACGCCGACATGGACAGTGACGCTGTACCACCATCGTCACCCCCTCACGCGACCGCCCCGGACTCGCCCTTCTTTCAACCACGAACCACCGTATTCTCTCCAAAATCAAGCTCCCCGCCCCCTCTCTTCTCCAGTGACGACTCATGCGAATCCGCTGACCTCGTCAACTATCAATCACCGCGCATATTCAAGAACAAAAGAAAAGGCGCGTGGTGGGACGCGGCGGAGTCGTCCGCACACAGCACACCAGAAGGAAAGAAGGCAAAGATGACGCGTAACTTTGACTCCGGAGTATACATGATGAGCGATGCCACCGACAGCTCAGAGTCCCTCCTCCCGCCGCACAGAGCGCCTTTCGGTCTCGATGGGACCGTGGAAGTCGACCCACCCGAGACGCTTTCGACTGCAGACGATCGAGAGTCTGTGTTCTGCGAGGACATGTACAAAGGCTTGGACAGCAATGCTCAATCCTACGATTTTAGCCATTGTGGTTTCGAAGACCATCACATCCAGCGCATTGGCGAACTCTCCTCAGTGATCAAGAATGTACCAGACCCAGGGAACGATCTCCCTGCAGAAGGCCAATATCGCTCCATGGTGCCCGAGCTGTATGTGGACCTAAACCACAACAGGCTCCAACGCCTCACGCCGTCCTTGTTCCGAGTTCCGAATCTGACTACACTCGCCCTGGTTGACAACGACATTGAAGAACTACCGGTGCAGATGTCCCAGCTTCGCCGGCTCCGCGAGCTGAACATTTCGCGAAATCCCATCAAGTCACTCCCTTTCGAGATGTTGTCCATGTGGAAGGGAGGAGATGAGGGCGAGCTCGAGACACTAGGCGACAGCGGCGTGCAATGGTTGCGCCCAAAGAACTTACGACTCGAAATGCCACTTCCACACGACCTGCGGGAATTCCGGTTGACGTTGAACACCACTCGCTCCGATCTTAAGCACACTGACTGCGTGGAGCAACTTCACAAGATTGTTGCTTCGATGCCAGATCGGGAGCGGCACGTATGGGCCATGCTGTATCTGGAGATGATAATTTACACTGGCAAAGTGACTCAGAGTGGTCACACTCTATACTCTTTCTTCGATGGCGAATCATACCACATGCGGCCCAGGTGCTTTGCACATTCCCCAGTTAGCTACTTCGATGAAGCTGGTAGCCTCATTGATGGTTCTCCCAAGCCACCATCGCCAGAAGTCGACTTCGCTACTATAACAGTCACGGCACGAGGCGCGCATGGTGTACCTAACTCATGGTTCACCCCGCCACACACCAAGAGCACTAAGTCGCTACTCACATTGGCCATCCACAGCGCACTTCGCCACAAGGATCAAGAGGATCTCACAATTTCGGACATTCGACATCATATCGGCGATCCGGTGCCTCCCTTAGCGGATGCTATCCTGAAGCAAGCGGAACGCAACAGCGCGGGGGGTTACAGCGACTTCAAGACATGTCTCGTGTGTAAGAGCGACTATGTTGTGGCACGCGCAGAGTGGATCCAGTGGCATTGCCTGAGGCTCAGCACAGGGCGCGTCTTGCCCTTCAAGGCGCAAGTATGCTCTTGGGGCTGCGTACCAGATGCAATTTCGCGGCGGCCGGAGCGTCTACTGTCTTGGGATTAAATCCGGGAGCCTCAGAGCCTACTCAGCCATGGATGGACTTCTTACCACCCATCGCCACCAGACGCTGGTTCGGTCGATCGGTTTGCACTTTGCCTGGTTCGCTTGGACCGCACTGAATTTCTTGATGTGTGTCGTGGCAAGTTTCAAGAGCACATTCCATACTGCGTTTGCCTGGCAACACTCTTCGTAATTCTTGCTTTCGAGAAGGGAGAGGATAGCGCGCGCCGGCCTTACTCGGAGCCATGGCAGCAATGTGGGGTTCCAGATGTCCGTACGAGTCTCCTTCGCTCAACCTACCACCAAGCTGTTGGAGGTGCATTTCTGAGCGTCACGTGAGACTTGAGTTCGCTTTGATTGCTGAGGCGACGTTGGAACTTGCGCGAGCAAGCGATTGCAAAGGGTGGTGTCCCTGAGTGCCCCGCAGAAGCACTGTTCCACAACACGTGTGAAGTCCGCGCTACGTGGTACATAGAAAAGAAAAGGGCTTCTCGGGTGAAGCTGCCGAAAACAGGGTTGGTAGCACGCGCGTCGAACTCACAGATTCAGAGCACTTTGGAGGAGCTGGTCTATGATACGTGCTCTTGCATCCTTTTCGAGAGTCCATGTGCGTCACTTCCAGGTATCACCGCTGTCTTGCTGCCCTTTCCAGAGCCTACCTACATACAATTCATCGTTGCCATGACAGAACAAAGTTTTGAACCTGTCTACTAGACCCTGCGACTCTCGATGAAGTCTAACCAGGCGGTGCATGCCAGGACCTTCGACCTCAGCTCGGATCTTCTCGGTCGTCGGCCTCGTGTCACGCAGGACCCAACGGATCGGGATGCGCTACCGAGGCCAACTCCCTTCTAGGCCATATTTTCTGTGCTGAGACTATATAGCAACGATGCACGACTGTTCTACACCTGTTTCATTATCGCTGCCTCGCTCTTGTTCTTTGCATGCTACGACTCCGGCATGTTGCCTTACTTCGATACTGACTTAGGACACAAACTTAGAACTGCTAACTTGATAACACAGACATGCTAACTCAAATGCGGCCTGCTAACTCAGGGTCACAGACGGTTCTGAACATCACTCACTTATAGCTGACGAGCTAATTCGAACATAGACTTGCTGCTAACCTAGGATCGAATTTGTGTTGCTAATTTGTACATCAGCATTTCTAACTCAATTCTCTCAGCTGCTAATTTTGATTCCCGACAGGCTGATTCAGAAATCTACCTGATTCATTGAATGAACCTACTAACTTCGACTACACTTGCTGACTTTTGTCTCAAGCTTATTAACAAACCTCGCGCAGGCGCTATCATACTGACTATCACAGCTTTTCTTATTTATCTTTCTTATTTTCTATGCAGAGCACAGTTTTGAGCATATGAGATGTCGCTAACCATCGCCTTCGGGCTTGGCTAACGCATCAAAGGGTTCCTTGATCACAGACTTCGACCCCGTCAACTCCCCCTACCAAGGCTGTTTCTCCAACGAACCTCCGGTCCTCCAGGATGCCAGCTTCACCACTACAAGCGGCAACATGACCGACGACACCTGTCGAACCTTCTGTAAAACCACCGCGGCCGGCGCGCCGTACACCTACTTTGGTATTCAGAACGGTGAGACGTGTCGCTGCGGTAACACGAGTCCCAGGATATCCATTCTCCCTGGCTCGACTCCGGCTACACCAAACGAGAGCCTGTGCACAACCCCCAACTCAGGCGACTCAACCCAAGCCGGTGGTGGTCCCGACGCTGTCAACGTTTGGCTTGTGGCTCCGGTGCAAAACGCCGTACCAAGCAGCAGCCAGCCAGCCGTCGGCTCACCTACCATCAGTCTCCCAGTCGGCCAGTCTTCTCCTACAGGCTTGGCCACTGCCAGCGGTCCACAATCCGTTGGAATCCCCTCTGGCGCTATCCCATCCGTCAGCGTCCCTATTGGCGGCCCTTCGTCTGGTGTCCCAGTTGTCAGCGTCCCTATTGGCGGCGCTTCATCTGGCGTTCCGGCTATCAGCGTCCCTATTGGCGGTGCTTCATCTGGTGTCCCAGTTGTCAGCGTCCCTATTGGCGGCGCTTCATCTGGCGTTCCGGCTATCAGCGTCCCTATTGGCGGTGCTTCATCTGGCATTCCGGCCGTTAGCGCTCCCATTAGTGGTGTACCTTCTGGTGCTGTTCCATCCATCAGCGCTCCTATCGGTGGTGTGTCTTCTGGTGCAGTTCCGTCCATTAGTACACCTATCGGCGGTACACCTTCTGATGCCATCCCATCCATTGGTGCTCCTATCAGCAATCCATCTTCTGGACCAATCATTGCACCCAGCAGTCTTCCACCTGTCGGAGGTGTCAGCTCCCAAATCCCTCAAGTCAGTGGAGGTGTCTCCTCTGCACCTTCCAACGCCGGCCAGCCTACCGGCTTGCCTTTGCCGAGCGTCCCATCCGCTGCTCCAAGCTTGCCCATCAGCTCACCAATCTTCGGCTCTGGAATTCCTAGCCCCGTCGGCACCGCTCTGCCTGCAGGCACACCTGCCACCGACCCGCAAAACCTCATCGCAGACAACGATCCAAACGGCACCCTTCTTGGCTGTGTCTCAACCACTGGCAAAGACGGTCAGTCCCTTTTCAAGGGACCGTCTGCCTACAACTCCACGCTCACGCAGATCACCTGTCGCAGGTTCTGTATTGATGCGGTTGGAGGTCCCTACCGCATCTACGCCCTTGAGCAGGGTAACCTTTGCCGCTGCTCCGCCGATATCGACTCGACTAACGTCGTTACCGATCCCAATGGTTGCGATGTTCCTTCTTCTGGTAATCCCAGGGAAGTTGGAGGTGGTCGCGGTCGGGCCATCGTTTTCACGAACGATGACTTCGCTCCGCCGGATGTACGTCCCATTTCTTTGATCATATGCTCAAAACTGGCTCTGCATAATTTTGTTATCTTCAAAGTAGGTATTGGGTAGGTATGTTGCCATGTCCGCGCTTCGGCCCAGACCATGATGGCAAGCAAGAGGTGGCGGGGTCCTGGGTACTTGGACATGATACGACATCGAGCTTTTGCTCGTGGCTCCACTCCAACCTTTATCTTCACCCCGACAGCGAGAAAAGATTACTCCAGTAAGTACTTGACGACAGTTTAAATGAACTTCTCACCTTGTGACAGGTCGGTCTCATTCAACACATCATTTGAGCTTTTCGGACGCGGTTGTGGACATTGGGCACTTGGGAGGGAGACACAGCAAGGACTGGTCCATGAGGACTATAGAGGTGGACCAGGATCGGTGATGATGCGTAGCAGCTATTGGAATTATATCGAGATTTACATCATGAGTAGAAGTTTGAGAGCCCAGAGATACACGGAGCCCTGAGAGATTCTGCAGAATTCAATCAAAAATAGTTCAACATATACAGACCCTCACATGATTGCAGAATTGGAGATCGGAAGCGTGAGCCAGCCTGAAAAGGCCGAGCTCGTGCTTCAATCTACCAACATCGTCACAAGACTCGAAACTTGAGCTTGGACTCTTACTTTATTGAGCACGATTATAGCGCTTGACTTCCTCTTGCGAGGGGCGAGCGTGTATGGGATTATGTTTGAGCCGCACCGCTCCACGTCGACGAATTGACGAGGACTCAGAGCCAGACTCGTTACCCTGAAATACACCCTGGTCAGGTTCGACGTGATGCTCTCGAATGATACCCGTTTGCTGCTCCCACATCGCAGGAGGCTGTGTGCCATCGCTAGTGTCAGACACAGTACGCTCGGCAGGCTGTTGAGGATTTGCTACCGTTGACAGTGGCGTGTTAGTTTGTACTGCCTGATGGTTAGGATCTGTACGAATAAATTTCCGACGATTGAGGCGCGACGTCTGAGCACTCATCCCAGAAGCGTGCAAGAGCTGAAGGGTAGCAAGGTCTTCCCTACGTTCTTCTTGCTCCTTTTCCCAAAGGTCGTCTTGCTGGGCGCGAAGATTGAGAGCTACAGTCTCGCAGTGTTTCGTATCAGTGACCTTGCTGGAGAAGCCAGACGACTGACTGTACACTGAAGAGGCAGCGACTACGGGGGCATGCTCTTCCTCTCGAGGCTTTGCCCTGAATGGAAACTTCATGATTTTATTAGCACGGTAAGCAGCCTTTATACTCACCTTGCTCACAACAGATTGGATTTTCTTTGACATATTGGGATGTCCTAGATTGCTGTCTGTAGTTTGACGAAGCGAAAGGTCGGCAGTTCTAGCAGAAACAGCTGTGCGGTTTTGAGTAAAGGTTGTGAGGCCTTTTGGTTGTAATGAAGGCAAGCCGATTGGGGAAAGATATGTAAAGCATATTACATTAGCCAAAGATCGTGTACGGAAACATGGATTGTTTAGCCTTGAATTAGAGAAGTAGAACTAGTACATGTACAGTGAAAGTAAAGATGGGTGAATCCACTGCAGTGACTGTGTACATTCACGGTTATGAATGAGTTTTGAATAAATTCATACGCGATAACTGCACCATTACATCGTGGCTACACAGCCTACCTTTCATGATTACAGCACTAATCAGATATTCAACGGGACAGGAATATCCACAGTCAGACACAGCATCATGTTAGTTCGCAAGATCAGTCATTCGGGAGGGTCTCACGGTACTTTACGCAGCCGAGGGGAACGGGATACTCTACTAGCATTATCTACGACTATCTATGTGCAACCCCAGGTGCCCAACCGACCGCAGTGTAGTCATACACTACAGCGTCCACAGCAGCCTCCATCCCCGGAACTCAGAGTCGGCCCCCCAAAGCCTCGTCCCATCGATGCCCTCGGCGGCATTACACCTCATCTTTGCCCGCAGGACCTCGCTCAACTTGCGCACCTCATCCAAGATGAGGACCTCAATCTCACCCCGTACCTTCTCCAAGGCCAGGAGCTCCTCCTCATCCTTCTCCTCCTCCACCCCCACAACGTACTCCTTCTCGATCTCCAGAAAGACGTCGAGACGGACCAGGTGGCCGGCGACACCACCAACAAGAGCTGCAAGCGGCTTGAAGTCAACAGCGTAGACGCTGCCGGCCTCGCACGCGCTTGCGGTGAAGCGGAACTCAAGTTCCTTCATCACCTCGCTCTTGCCGATGTCCGCGAAGAGGTCTCGGCAGTACGCAACGTCCTTCACGTCCCAGTCGACCAAGGGACGGCGCTGCGCGGGGTCGATCTGGTACTGCGGCCAATCGAAGAAGAGGAACAAGCGGCGCCACTTCTCTGGCTTGAGGATGGAGGAGAAGGCACCTGGATTGTACCAGGATTTTCGCTCCGCCGTCTCATCGTACTTCTTGTCGTCCTCGTCGCAGCCGAAGAATGGCTGGGGCGTGCTCATGTAGACGCGCCCGATGCGGTTGAACGCCGCAACGCCCTTTCGCATCACCGTCTTGCTGGTGAGAAGCCAGAGCGGAAGCCCGTGGGCAGGGGGAGGGATCTCCATCGTCGGTCCCCATGGGGGCGGGCGGTGTTTGGCCTCCGCGAACAAATCCAAAGAATGGTTCGCGCTTGGGAGCAGGTTGGTACCTGCATCTGGTGTGGCGAGCCAGAGCTCCTCGAAGATCATACACCAGAGCTCTTCTGGCAGGGTAATGATGGTGTCGTCCATCTTGAGAGAGAGGAGAGGGAGCGGGGATGGTCGTGAGTGTGGTGTGGAGAGAGATTGGGGAGTGCTGCTTGATTGTGTAGACTGTTCGCGTTGAGTGCAAGCCAGGAGAGAATTTGCGTGCAAGAACGAGAGTCAGAGAAGTTGGAGCTGCAGGACGGGAAAGCTGGAGAGACGGGAGAGGAAGTGTCGGAAACTGAGATTTCATGCCGCAGTTGCGGGCTGCCCTTTCACCTGGGCGTCACTGATCGCGCCCGGTCGACGGCACAACAACACATGAGAAGTAGGCATTGTACTGAAAGCAATGGCGTATGAAAGTTTGAGAAGATATCAATTGGTCACACGCATATATGCTTTCCAGTGGCATGGAACGATATCAACATGTCCAATATCAAACGAGATGCATAGCAGCAATACTTGCAGTAAGTAAAAGCTCGTACAACAGCCAAACCGACAGCAAGATATCATACGCATAGCAGCAACGATTGCAACAGAGCGCCCAGCATAGCTTCCAAATCAAACTGTTCTCTTCCTCAACCACTCAGCAAGCCAAGTGAATCAATGAAAAGAAGACCATCCGTGGATAGTAACGAGCAAAAATTAATCCGGGAGTCCACACCGCCGTAGTGTCTCCGACCGCAACCAATTGCCAAGGTGCAATGGCATGATCGCGGCCCAATCAAGGCATCTTGAGCGCCGAGAAAGCGGGCCACCAGAACGGCAGCAGCAACACTGAAGAAAGGAAGAGGAAAAGGGAGGGGGCGAGCAGTATTTATGCCCGCAGGCGGCAAAGCTCAGACCAGCCCGCGCGCGTCAGATCAATCTCTCTGCGCTTCCATACGTATCCAGAAGCTCCAACCTGCAGCTTGATCCGCCTAATCGGGCGTAGTTTGTGTGATCTTGCTGTCGAGCTACTCAGCGGCGCCAGCTGCTGGGGGTATATAAGGGCTCCCATCCCCGTCCCCCTGCCTCCACTGCAACCTGATTCATCCCTAGGGGGGTTCAAGTTGGGACTCAAGGGTGTAAAAGCCTGAGGGTTAGCTAGGATCGACTGCATTGCACTTTGTGGTTCGGTTCTGGTTTCTGACGATAACCCTGACGGGCCGTCGACCGGCACAATTTTTGCTTTCGCCTACGGGCCTTTCTTTTCATTGATCTGTTCTGGCAACTGCTGGACTCTCAAGGAAGAGTTTGATCTACGCTACTTGAATGAGATTGTTGTTGTTAGTGCTGCGGTTGAGTCGTTGTTGTCATGTGCGTCACGCGCCGCGACGTGCGGCTGCAGGTGGTGCTGCTGCACACTGCGGAGTTATCGAAGTTGGAGATGTAGTGCGTTGTGTAGCATCACATCACGATCCCTCAATACCTACAAGGCACGATATGTCAGTTTGGTCCACTCCAACGTGTTGAAGCTGCTTCCAAATCGTG
>Ga0265780_10010859_pt1 | contig 10829 bp, 8 predicted proteins | sample P1T30metagenome_FD_192432 | JGI IMG/M metagenome (GOLD analysis project Ga0265780, IMG submission 192432) | Plant litter microbial communities from East Loma Ridge, Irvine, California - P1 T30 | ecosystem: Environmental > Terrestrial > Plant litter > Unclassified | place: USA: California... | reverse complement strand
CTCGGTAACGCCTGATATAACCCCAAGGAACTCCTCGTCCTTATGATCCAGCATGTACTTAACCTGCATGTACTTAATACTGTCACGCTCGGCATTGGCAGCAAGGCCTTCCATGTTAGAGGAATGATTACACTGCTCTTCATAAACATCTTCATCTACCGATGTGCCTCCGTCAAGGTAATGCTGTAGCAATCTATGTGCCATAACATCCGGGTAACGGCGTATAGGCGATGTAAAATGCGAGTAGTAATCAAACGCAAGGCCGTAGTGGCCAATGTTATCGGTTGAGTATTTTGCCTTACTCATGGTCCTTATAGCGAGGGTATCAACAAGGTTTTGCTCCTTTTTACCCTGAACTTCAGTAAGTAAGTTATTCAGCGATTTAGAGATATCGCCCTTCGATTTAAAGTCGATCTTATACCCAAACTTAGAGATAACCGTTTGCAGGTTAATAAGCTTATCTTGGTCGGGTTCATCGTGAATACGGTACACAAAGGTCTTTTTAGGCTTCTGTTTACCTATAAATTCAGCCACTTTGCGGTTGGCTAAAAGCATAAACTCCTCAATAAGGTGGTTAGCATCCTTAGCTACTTTAAAGAACACCCCTATTGGTTCTGCAGCTTCGTTAAGGTTAAATTTAACCTCTACCTTATCAAAAGATATAGCACCATTAGCCATCCTCTTTTTACGAAGTACCTTAGATAACTCATTAAGCTTTAAGGTAGCAAACTGAATTTCAGGCGAAACCGTATACTCAGCACCTGTTAAGGATATCTCAGCCGGTATGGTAGTGCCTTCGGTTTCTATAATGTGTTGTGCTTCTTCATACGCAAATCGCTGATCGGAGTAAATAACCGTACGGCCAAACCACTGGTTTCTTACCTCTGCATTTTCACTGATCTCAAATATGGCAGAAAATGTATATTTTTCTTCGTGAGGACGCAATGAACAGGCAAAGTTACTCAGCACTTCCGGCAGCATGGGTACTACCCTGTCTACCAGGTAAACCGATGTTGCCCTTTGATACGCCTCAGCATCCAGTATGGTACCTTCCTGCAGGTAGTACGATACATCTGCAATATGGATACCTACCTCATAATTACCGTTCTCCAGTTTTTGAAAGGATAGTGCATCATCAAAATCCTTGGCATCCTTAGGGTCTATGGTAAAGGTTAATACATTACGCATATCCCTTCGCCTTGCAATCTCTTCAGGATGTATCTCGGTATCAATTTTCTGTGCAAACACTTCTACATCAATAGGAAAATCATACGGTAAGCCGTATTCAGCCAGTATCGCATGAATCTCTGTATTATGTTCTCCCGGTCGGCCCAATACTTTTATAACTTCCCCAAACGGACTGTCTGCTTTAGCAGGCCAGTCATCCATCTTCACGAGCACAACATCGCCATTCTCGGCATTGCCCAGTTTGTTCTTCGGGATAAAAATATCGGTATACATCTTTGCATTCGCAGTACTTACAAAAGCAAAATTCTTTTGTATGTCTATAACGCCTACAAATTCTGTTTTATAACGTTCAATAATTTCAACAACCTCACCTTCGGGCCTCCTGCCCTTTCTCCTGTTGTATATATATACCTTAACCTTGTCTTTATCAAGGGCTTTGTTAAGGTTATTGGTGGGTATAAATACATCTTCTTCCAGCTCAGGCGAAACAAAATAAGCTGTTTTCCTGCTGGTCATGTCAATCTTTCCTTCTACATAGTCGGCTTTAGCTATAACCCTATAAGTACCCCTTGCAGTCTCCTCAATTTGTTCTTTCCCTGCCAGCAGCTTGAGTTCTTTAATGATCTCGTTCCTGCTTTGGGTGTCTGTAAGCTCCAGCACTGCGGCTATTTGCTTGTAATTAAATGATTTATTGGGATCTTTAGCGAGTATCTTATAAATTTTTGCAGAAAAGTCTTTTTCCTTTTTTGCCGACGGTTTTCCGTTTCTCTTACTCATACATTTTTTAAAATAATGCTGAAATTTACAAATAACAAATAGAATTGTAAGCCCCTTTAATGAAATAATAACTTTTAAATGGCTACATTTATACACATATTACTTTATAATATGCTGACATGAAACAATTTATAACAGCAGCAGTTTTTACCTACCCGCACGAAATTGCTATACTTAAGCATGTGTTACAGGATGCCGGACTACAATTTTACTTTGAAAACGAAACCATGCTAACCGTTGTACCCATGTATGCACACGCCCTGGGTGGCATTAAACTTAAGGTACACCTAAACGATCTTGATACCGTAAACAACATCCTTAAAGAATTTGAAGAAGGCAACAATTTAAAAATCGTCTGAAAAATTTCAATCTTCAAAATTGTTATCAACACTTATTAATAACAACAAATTCTTTTTTAAAATTTATAAAATTTATGGTGGTTATTATAGCGTGTTAATAACCGGTATAACTTTTTAAAATAATAGCTGTATTGGCAGTTATACAATCTTATACAAATGTTTCAACAATGTTAAGGTAATGTAAACAAATAAAAATGAGTTGTTTTCGTAATTTTCGCCAACACTTATTAACAATGGTTAAAAGGTAATTTACATTAAAAATGTTCACTAAAACCTTTGTTAATTTGTGTTAATAAATCCTACTTGGGGTCTGATAACTTCTAAGCAAAATTCTAAAAATAAATTTGCACAATTCAATCCCATTCGCAATTATAAAAATTAGCTTACCGTGGCAAAAAATCTTTCTTTTTCCATTGTATAGTTATCAACAAAGTTTGGGGTTTTCTATCTCCTTTGTTTTCAATACGTTCGTAAACTTACTAACAATGTAGTTTTTTAACAGTTTTTAGCGTAGCTTAAACGCACGTGCACATACATTAAAAGTATTAAAATTGCTGGCTTTATTGCTGTATTCCAGTTTGTTTGATACCTTTGCAGCCGCAACATAACACACATTTTTATGAAAATTTCTATTGGTAACGATCATGCCGGGCCCGACTATAAAAAAGCTATTGTAAAACATCTTGAAGCTAAAGGTATTGAAGTAATAAACCACGGTACCGATACTACCGATAGTGTAGACTACCCTGATTTTGTACACCCGGTTGCTACCGATGTAGAGAATGGTACGGTAGACCTTGGCATCATCATCTGCGGAAGCGGAAACGGCGCTGCCATTACGGCCAACAAACACCAAAAAATTAGGGCAGCCCTGTGCTGGACCAAAGAAATCAGCGCACTGGCACGCCAACATAACAATGCTAACATAATAAGCATACCGGCACGTTATACATCCATACAACAGGCTATAGAAATGGTAGATACCTTTTTAGATACCCCGTTTGAAGGTGGCCGCCACCAAACCCGTGTAGACAAAATTTCTTGCTAATATAGTAGTAGTATTATATAAAAAATTCCGCCTCACAAGGCGGAATTTTTGTTTTTTTGACGGTACTGATTTTTTACCACAAAGGCACAAAGCTTTATTTTATGTACAAACACAACGTCCACCAAGAAAACCACCTAAAGGTGGAAGGCCACAAAGTTGTACACATTATATCGTCACAGCCTTGTGTTCTTTGTAAGACAACAAAGTTGTCAGTAGTGTGCAAAAAACCTTGTGAACCTTCGTGAAACACTTTGTGCCTTTGTGGTAAATAATAAGTGAATATTGATACGCATTAAAAAGGCACCCTTAAAACTTTTACTGGGCGCGGTTATGTTTGTGAGGTAGTAGAAAGAATTGGCATTTGCATTTTGCCCGTGCCTTTGATTTTAGTTTGGGGTACCAGTGTGATGCTACCACCAGATAGGGGAAATTTATTAATTGTGAATTTCAGTTTCTTTAAAGTAAGAAAGAGTATTAATTTCAACATCTATCTTTTCTGAAAAAACTTCATCATGAATGAACTTTTTAATCACCTCAATTTCAAATTCCTCCATAACTATAATGGATTTAATGTCTGATATTGAAATTTTTAGTACATGATCTTTCACGAAGTGAGGTTTTGGCTTATTAATCCATTCATGATATTTTTCATTCCTACTACCATTGGGTTTAAATTCAAATATGAAATTTAAATTAAAAAAGCTTTTTCTCCATTCCCTTTCGTTATAAGCTATTTTGATTTCTCCGCTCTTGTTAAAAACTTTATATGGTTTGGCAAGCAGTAACTGATTTAACGAATTTGTAAACAATTCACCAAATATGATTTTAAGATCATTAACAACCTCATCGTTTACATTTTCATCAAAATGATTTATCAAGTTTCTAACTTTATTTGAAATAGGATTAAAATTGATGTGGTCTGTAATATTTTTAAAATTACCGTTGGAATAAAAATCTTTTACATAATCTAAAACTTGAGGTAAAACGGAAGTTTCAAAATTATCCGCAATGGATTTTTCAACGATACTTTCATTTTTAAAGTAAATTACCGGGTTTAAATCAAATTTATTAATAGTAATATCTCTATTGAAAACTAGACCATAATTACCATAGTCTATTACTTCATTACTACCAATATCTCTATAAAGTAAATTAGTAAAACTTATCATGGGAATTAAAATAGATTTTCCTGCAAAAGATTCTTTAGCGTAAGAAGTAAAGAATCCATTTTTTAAAATAGATTTTAATCTTTCTATATCAGATGTTAAATGGATTAATTGATTGATTTCTTTCACTGGGAATTTTAATTATTTCAATTTAACCCTAAACCTACAAAAAAATCCCCGCTAAAAAACATTCCAATAACTCCAATTAAATTGGCATATTTGTATCCCTTATTTTACAAGCCATGACAAACATACAATACATACTGGGCCAGGTTGCTGCGCCGCAAAAAAGCATAGAGAACACGCTTCAGCTACTGTCCGAAGACTGCACCATACCCTTTATTGCCCGTTACCGTAAAGACATGACCGGCAATCTGGATGAGGTAATTATAGAGCAAATTGCCAAACTTAGCCAAGCCTATGATGCCATTACAAAACGCAAAGACGCCATACTTAAAAGCATTGCAGAACAAAACGCGCTTACACCCGAATTAAATCAGAAAATAACAGCCAGTTTCGACCTTACCGAGATAGAAGACCTGTACCTGCCCTACAAAAAGAAAAAGAAAACCCGCGCCGATGCCGCCCGCGAAAAAGGGCTGGAGCTACTGGCAAAGATCATAATGGGTCAGAATGCCGATGATATCGATTTTATTGCCGCCAAATACCTAAACGACAAGGTAGGTAACGAAGACGAGGCCCTGCAGGGAGCCCGCGATATTATTGCCGAATGGATTAACGAGAACGTGTACATCCGCAAGAGCCTGCGCCGCATTTTTGGCCGCAAAGCGGCCATTACCACCAAAGCCGTTAAAACCGCCGACCCGGAGAAAGCCAAAAAATTTGAGCAGTATTTAGACTGGAGCGAGAACCTAACCAAAGCACCGTCGCACAGGCTGCTGGCCATGCTTCGCGCCGAAAACGAGGGCATTATAAAATTCAAGGTCGATATTGATAGCGAAGAGGCCCTCGACCTGATGGACGAAGCCATCATCAAAAACAAAAAAGAAACGTCTGTCCACCTTAAAAAAGCCATCGACGATAGTTACAAGCGCCTGCTGGCACCGGCAATTTCTAACGAAGTGCTGCTGGAAGCCAAGGCTAAAGCCGATGCTGTAGCCATACAGGTATTTGCCGGTAATCTGGGTCAACTCTTATTAGCGCCGCCTTTGGGCGCAAAGCGTATTTTAGCAATCGACCCCGGTTTTAGGAGCGGCTGCAAAATTGTGTGCCTGGACGAAAAAGGCGACCTGCTCTATAACGAAACCATTTTTCCGCATGCGCCGCAAAACGAGAGCGCCATTGCCATGAAAAAGATCCGCTCTATGGTAAACGCCTATAAAATAGATGCCATATCTATTGGTAATGGTACCGCCAGCCGCGAGACAGAGCATTTTATTAAGAAAATAGCGTTCGATACCCCGCCACAGGTTTTTGTGGTTAGCGAGGCAGGGGCATCGGTATATTCGGCTTCTAAAATTGCCAGGGACGAATTCCCTAAATACGATGTTACCGTTAGGGGAGCCGTGTCTATTGGCCGCAGGCTGAGCGACCCCCTTGCCGAACTGGTTAAAATAGACCCCAAAGCCATTGGCGTAGGGCAGTACCAGCACGATGTAGACCAGGGCAACCTTAAAAACGAGCTCGATACCGTGGTAATGCGTTGCGTAAACTCGGTGGGGGTAAATGTAAATACGGCAAGTAAATCGTTGTTAGGTTATGTATCCGGCATTGGAGAAAAGCTGGCTGAGAATATAGTAGCCTACCGAAGCGAAAACGGTCCGTTTGAAGACCGTAAGCAGCTTAAAAAAGTACCAAGGCTGGGGGAGAAGGCCTACCAGCAGGCAGCGGCGTTTATTCGCATCCCGAATGGCAAAAACCCATTAGATAACAGTGCCGTTCACCCGGAAGCGTACCCCATTGTAGAAAAAATGGCTAAAGACCTTAAGCTTAAGGCATCCGACCTGATATCAAACAAAGAGGCCATTGCTAAAGTAAACGTGGCGGGTTACGTAACGGCAGAGATTGGCCAGTTGGGCTTAAAAGATATTTTAAAAGAACTCGAAAAACCCGGATTAGACCCGCGTAAAGCCGCCAAAGTTTTTGAATTCGACCCTAATGTTAAAACCATTGCCAACCTGCGCACCGGCATGGTGCTGCCGGGTATTGTAAATAATATCACCAATTTTGGCTGCTTTGTAGATATAGGCATTAAAGAAAGCGGCCTGGTACACATCTCTCAGCTTAAAGAAGGCTTTGTAAGCGACGTTAACGAAGTTGTGAAGTTACACCAGCACGTACAGGTAAAAGTGGTTGAGGTAGACGAACAACGCAAACGCATACAGTTAACGATGATCTTGTAATTGTTGGAGATTTGTTGATGTGAGGATGCGGTTATTTGATACTTTACTCTTCACGTGCCGTCATCGCGAGGAGGCACGACGAAGCGATCCCATAATAAAAAAATAGTATGAAGCCTGGCTATGTCTACATTATTACTAACGAATACAACACAACGTTGTATATTGGTGTAACATCTGATTTACATAACCGTATTAAAGACCACAAAGATAAGCGCCATATCAATTCATTTTCTGCCAGGTTTAACCTGAATAAATTGGTGTATTTTGAAACTTTTCAAATGATCGAAGATGCCATTACGCGGGAGAAGCAACTCAAAGGAGGGTCTAAAGCAAAAAAGGTCGCCCTGATTGTTAGTATAAATCCGGAATGGAAAGATTTATACTTTGAAATTGAAAACCATTTGTAAAACCGCTTTTGCTGTATCCCGAGTGGGATCACCGCGCTCCGTTACACTTCGCTCGTGATAACGGTAACGGGTAATGTATAATTAGTTTTTCACGCGTCGTCATCGCGAGGAGGCACTACGAAGCGATCCCACATGTAGCACCATACTGCAATTACCCGAGTGGGATCACCGCGCTCCGTTGCACTTCGCTCGTGATGACGATAACAGGTAGGTTGCATTGTCAATCAAATAACCAAATCCCCACATCCCCAAATCAACCCCTCATCACATACAAACACAACTCTTCCGTATCATTAGGGATGGTAACGTGCTTTTCAAATTGAAGTCCAATCTTTACAAGTAAATTTTGAGAGGGGATATTATCTTTAGTGGTAATACCGCTAATTTGGGTAAGGTGCAAGTCCTTAACGGCGAAATCTTTAATACGGTTCACGGCTTCAAAACCATAACCTTGCTTTTCAAAGTCGGGTAGTAGTGCAAAACCAATATCAATACCCTCCAGGCCCTCGCGGTCGTAAAGGCCGCAGGTACCTATTTTAGTGCCGTCCTGCTTGCGTATAATAGTATAATTGCCATAACCAAGGCGGTGTAGCTGCGGCATCATTCGATTTTCAATGTAGGCCTTAGCTTCCTCGGGGGTAGTAACATTCCGGTCGCCAATAAACTTAATCCATTTTGGCGAATTAAGCAGCTCTAAAATAAAAGCGGCATCATCAACAGTTGTTGGCTTAAGCAGCAGGCGTTCAGTTTCAAAAGATTTAAATTCCACGGGTAACTTTATTAAAACCTAAATAGTTTACACCAAACCAAAAACCCCTTTAGGCACAGCCATAAAGGGGTTCGATATCTTTATAATAAAAAGTATTATAATTTATTTTCTTCTGTGGCTGCCTGTTTTTTAGCTGCAGACTGCTCATCACTACCTTCTTTAGCAGCGTTTTTAAATTCCTTGATTCCAGATCCAAGCCCTTTCATAAGTTCAGGAATTTTTTTACCTCCAAAAAGAAGTAACACAACTGCAATAACCAGTATCCATTCAGTTACACCAAATCTACCCATAACAAAAAGTTTTAATTATCGAACAAAGTTAAATATAAAATAAGTTCCTGTTACTATTTACGACAATTATTTGATTATGGTTTGCGTTAAATAAATTAAAATTTTCAATCTGCCACTTACTGTATTTGCGTTAGGGGCAAGAAATTAAAGATAAATAGGGCAGGATTACTATATTTGTCAATTAAACCGTTATTATGTCGGCAAAGAGGCTTAAAAAGCAAATTATCAGGAAAAAGTTGTTGACAAAGAACCGCCTGGTAATACTTAATGAAGATACATTTGAGGAGATTTTTTCACTTCGCCTCAACCTAATGAATGTTTTTGTGGGCATTACAAGCATAAGTATTGTAATGATAGCGCTTGTCACCTACATTATTGCATTTACCCCGCTTAGGGAATACATACCGGGCTATGCCTCTACAAAACTTAAGCGCGAAGCCACAGCTAATGCCACAAAATCAGACTCGCTTATAAAAGTTATAGAGGAAAACGAGATGTACCTCGCATCGGTTAAAAAGGTATTAACGGGAGAGTTGGACCGCAGCCACCTGAGCCGCGACTCCATCAAAGCTGCCGACCAAAAAGAGCTTACAGAAGAAGACATGAAACCCAGCGAGGCGGACCTGAAACTACGCGAAGAGGTAGCCCTGGAAGATAAATACAACCTGTTTGAAAAAGCAAAACCAAAGGTAAACGTGGTGCTTTTTGCTCCGGTACAGGGGCACATAACACAGCCTTATAATCCTGCCCAAAAGCATTTTGCGTTAGAGATCGCATTGGCAAACAACACTCCCGTTAAGGCAATTGCGGCCGGAACGGTGCTTTTAGCCGACTGGACGCCGACGTATGGCAACGTGATTATCATCCGCCATAACGATGGTATTATATCGGTTTATAAAAAAGCAGCATCGCTTACTAAACAGCAGGGCGATATTGTGCGTAGTGGCGAGGTTATAGGCCTTGCGGGTACCACAGGCAGCCAGGCAGCGGGTGCTCAATTGCATTTTGAGCTTTGGAAAGACGGCTACCCTATAAACCCAACCCAGTTTATTGATTTTGATTAGTCGTTTACGCTAAGAATACCGATAGCCCGAAAAAGCTGTCAAAAAGATTAACACACCTTAATACTACCAGCCATGTCGTTAAAAACATTTGGTGCAAAAATATTCGCTGCCATTATTCACGGTAAAACCCAAAAATGGGCACAAAACCCGGTAGCCACCCAGCAAAAAGTCTTTAATAATTTACTGGCTGCCGCCAAGGGCACACAGTTTGGTAAAGATCACGGTTTTGATTGCATAACATCCTATGCTGATTATGCCGCCAAAGTCCCGGTAAGGGATTACGAAGCACTAAAAAACTATGTAGACCGTGTAGTGCATGGCGAAGAAAACGTACTGTGGCCGGGCAAGCCGCTGTATTTTGCCAAAACATCGGGTACTACAAGCGGGGCCAAGTACATACCTCTTACTAAAGAGAGTATGCCCTACCATATAGAGGCAGCGCGTAACGCAATATTGGCCTACATACACGAAACCGGAAAGTCGGCTTTTGTAGATGGCAAAATGATCTTTTTACAAGGCAGTCCCGAATTAGAAGAAAAACACGGCATTAAATTTGGCCGCCTCAGCGGGATAGTAGCCCATTTTGTGCCGGCTTACCTGCAAAAAAACCGTATGCCCAGTTGGGAAACCAATGTTATAGACGATTGGGAAACCAAGGTAGATGCCATTGTAGAAGAGACCTACAACGAGGATATGCAGGTAATATCGGGCATACCAAGCTGGGTGCAAATGTATTTCGAAAAGCTTCAGCAAAAAGGCAATAAGCCTGTAGGCGATATCTTTAAGAATTTTAACCTGTTTATATACGGCGGTGTTAATTACGAGCCGTACCGTGCAAAATTCGAGAGCCTTATAGGCCGCAGGGTAGACAGTATCGAACTTTTCCCGGCATCCGAAGGTTTTTTTGCCTATCAGGATTCGCAATCTCAAAAAGGCATGCTACTACTGCTTAACGCAGGCATTTTTTATGAATTTATAAAAGCCGACGACTTTTTTACCAACAACCCGCGCCGCTATACTATTGGCGAGGTTGAGGTGGGTGTAAACTATGCACTCATAATCTCTACCAATGCCGGGCTATGGGCCTACAATATTGGCGATACCATTGCCTTTACATCAACAGAGCCCTACAGGGTAGTAGTTACCGGCAGGATTAAGCATTACATATCAGCCTTTGGCGAGCACGTTATAGGCAAAGAGGTAGAGAGCGCCCTTAACGAGGCAGTTACCGGAACCGGCGTTACCGTAAACGAGTTTACCGTTGCCCCGCAGATAACCCCGGCAGCCGGTTTGCCCTACCACGAATGGTTTATAGAATTTGACACCGAGCCCGAAGATATCGAAACCTTTGCCCTTGCTATAGATGCCGCCATGCGCAAACAGAATGCATATTATGAC
>Ga0265780_10010858_pt1 | contig 10829 bp, 12 predicted proteins | sample P1T30metagenome_FD_192432 | JGI IMG/M metagenome (GOLD analysis project Ga0265780, IMG submission 192432) | Plant litter microbial communities from East Loma Ridge, Irvine, California - P1 T30 | ecosystem: Environmental > Terrestrial > Plant litter > Unclassified | place: USA: California... | reverse complement strand
CCCCCCCCCCCCCCCCCCCCCCCCCCCCCCCCCCCCCCCCCCCCACCCCCCCCCCGAGAGGTATAGGGTGCGTATGCGGTGCAGAACGTTTTGGTAGGCTAGTTGAAGGTCGTAGCCGCAGGGGGGGAGCGTAGTTGAGAAAAGGGAGGGCATGGTGGATGGTGTGTTGAGGGGTGTGTTGGCGGGGAGGTCGGGGATGGGGATGTTGTGGAGCCTGTTTTGTTGGCGGTGTTAGCGGTTTGGAAAGATAGAGAAGGGGGGAAGTGTACCAGTCGTAGGTGTCGCGTGAGTCGTTGAAGAGTTCGGTGTTGGTGTTGGGGGGCTGGAGGGGTATTGTGGGGTTTGCGTTGGTGTTGGGGGAGAGGTTGAGGAGCGAGAGCGGGATGAATTTGAGGAGAGATGACATTTTGGAATGAGAGGGTGTGCGGAGTGGAGTGTAGAGGGCGAGGGAAGAGGCAAAGACAAAGGCGGGCGTTTGCTGTCTCGCAAACACGTGGCAGCTGGGTCATCAGAGGTGAGAAGTGGGTGAATCGTTTGCTTGACGCGGACAAGCAGATTCTGGATTCCGGCTACGTGACTTTGGGATGAATGAACCGGAGCAAAAAAAAAGATGAATCTGGAGTGAAGAAAGAAAACTGCTCTTAAAATTCACCATCTACCAGTCAAAGTCTCAAATGCATCATACAATTACCTCTTTATCTTCTAAACAATCCCTCGCACATTCTCCAGTACACATCCCCACCCCCCATCACCGCGCAACCCCAATCCCCCACTCCTCTCTATCCCCACCACTACTCTCCCCACTCCTCCTTCCCATACTCCCCCTCCCATTCCTATCCTCACTCACCCCCCTCATCTGCCTCACCCTCTCCCTCCCCTCCATCCTCCTCAACTCCATCGCCCACTCATCCTCCTCACCCACACTCGCCCTCGCCAAACTACTCTTCGACCGCGCATGCTGCTTCCGGCGGACAGATACATGTAAACTCGCAGTATTCTCGTTCCGCGAGGGTGAAGCGTATTTGAATCCGTTGGGAGAAGCTGGGGTCGCGGGGAGGGGTTTCATGGAGGATGTACGTGGTGGGTAGAGAGTGGCAGTGGGATTTGTGTCGTTTGGATTGTGGGAACTGCGCTGGGAGTCTGTGACACTTTCGTATTCTGTTGCGGTCTGGCATTTGAAGCTGTGATTCGAGAAGTCTCGCTCCTTGAGCTTCTCGGCTGATCTGAGCGCTGGATGGCGGTGATGGAGCGAGTGGCTAGACCCAGAACCTGAGCCGGACCCAGTAGTAGAAGCACCGCCACGCATAGCGTCCCGTCGCTCTTCCATCAGTTTTAATTGTTCGGCCCAGCCGCTGAGTTCGACGTGGCTTGCGCCCATGCGTCTGCAGGCGCGGGCTTCTGGACTTAGTTCGGGTGTGGAGATGCGGTCGCGGTCGTCGGCTTCTTTGAAGGTGGTGATGATAGCGGCGGGTTTCCATTGGCTGGGCTCGTCTGGACTTGGAGTTTCGGTGTGTCGTGGGTGTGATGGCTTTTCTGGGCTGGGGCTGCTGTCGTGCTTGCTGCTAGCCATCGACAAGCCAGACCGTACAGATTTCTTTGGACTCCTACTCGAGCGCTGCGACGCGAGCGTTTGTTCGCGACTCAGTTGCTTCAAGCTCTCCGCCATACTCGCATTCGACCTCAATCTCGTCAAGTCCGTCAATCCCCCCGGTCCCTGCTCGCTGTCCTCGCGCTTAAGACTGCGTAGAAAGTTATTATACTCGTAACCCTTATCCGCCTCTTCATCGCTATGCGTACTACTCCCATCGCTATCATCCATCCTCCGCTCCGCATCCTCTAGTATGCGCACAGCCCACGCTTCCTGCACCGCGCGATCAGGCAAATTCAAGATACTATTCTTGCGTCTGTGGCAGTGCATGCGCATAAGACCGCTCTGCGCGTCCAACAGCGTGGTGAAGACTAAGCTCGGTTCCTCGATGCTCAGCCATCCATCGATGTCCAAGAGCTCGAGCGTGTCGCGGATCGAGTGGTCGTGTATTATGCATGTTTCTTCAGCCGCGAAGGTCTTGAGCTGCTGCGGTAAGTCGGGCTGTATGATCGAGGATAAATCGTTCTTTCGATATTGGAGCGTGAGTTCCGCGGCTTTGTGATGGTCACTCGAGCGGATCAGGGTTTTGGGTACGTCTTCGCTGTTCCGTACTCTCTCCAACCCACTCAAGCGATTCGCGCAGATGGTGCGCGACATAGTGTCTACTTCCTTCTTGATGTTGTCGTATGCGGCACGCGCTTCTACATCTTTAGGCACGATTGGTGAGAACGGTGAGCGCGGGATGGCGGTTATGGGCGTGTGTGGAGCAACTGGCGTCTTGGGAGTGAGTTGTTCCCAGAAGCCGCCGCCTGCGAACGCATTGCCTGCCGGTGTGGGAGTGAGTGGTGTCGCGGGCCCACGGTTCAGGACGTCCCAGCGCTCTCGCGGTGTTGATGGTGCGCAGGCGCGGCCGGAAGATAGTAAGCTCGTCGCGGTGCTGAGTCGCGGCGGTGGAGCTGAGATTGGAGATTGCCCGTCGTAGGATACGACAGGCGGCGCCGACGAACTGTTCGTGAGCGTGGGACGTCGGAGTTGCTTGAGCGGTGTTGGGCGTCGCTTGCTTACGACGCGCAAAGGATCCTCTTCTGCGAAGGTTTGCAATCTTGCTCGGACTGCTGCCCATTGCGGTTCCTCGGCGAACTTTTTCTTGTACTCCGCTGCGACCTCTAACGCCCTGTTTCTTTGCTCGTCATCCGCTAGATGCTTCATCATGCCGCTAACATGTCGCTTGGAGAAGCCACCGGCGGGCGCCTGCGGGGCATTGGCCATACTTGTTGGAATTGGTGAGCTCTGGCTGGGAAAAAATATTGTGGAAGTCAAGGATCCAACGATGAGGGCCGCAGAGGTGGTGTAGGTCATGAGCGGTGTCTCATCAGGTCTGAGAATCGCACGAAAAGCGCATGTGTCTAACGCAATCAGCAATTCACTTGAGCAGCTGTCTCAGTCAAGTGCCGTGAACTCTTTGCTCGGATTTGACAGCCGCGCGTCGCAGATGTTGGAGATGATGCCTTTATATTGTTAACCGCTCTTGACAGGCGTGAGAAGCCCAGGTATCTAAACACAGTTGACATTTCACTTTAGCAATCCCTCTCCACGAAAATATGAGAAGTCTCATCATATGTGGGTAATCACGTCGGGACTCTTGTTGTGACAACGTCACGTGGAAAACTCGGATGACGACGACCTCAACAACATCGACGACAAACGCGAACTTCACCTTTGCCCCGCCTTCACTTTCACCAGACCAGAGAGAGAGACAATCGACAGTGCGAGCAGAACAGTTTCACCGCACCAGCACTGAGAGAGAGAGTAGACACAATCGACAGTATGATGAGACAATGGGAGACTTTATCTAAATGTGGTATACAACGCCACAACAATGCAAAATACCTTTCAATCCAAAAAGGTAAACAGATTCGTATGCACAACATTCAACGCGCGATCCGCCTCGCGCTCCTCAATCACACACGAGATATTGATCTCGCTGGCACCTGCAGTATCAAATTAGCAACAACTCTCACTCAATCTCTCATCCCTCGCGTCTTCCATCCAGACCAGACGTACCTTGAGAAATCATCTCAATATTAATCCCATTCCCCCCCAACACACTGAAAAACCTCCCACTAATCCCCACCATATTCTTCAACTGCTTGCCCACGAGGCTCACAATCGCCATATCAGGCACAATATCAATCGTGCCCAACTGCCCCAAATCATTAACAGCGCCCTGCAAATCTTTATCCTGGATCTTGTACTCGTCCTCCACGCCGCCGCTCAGCAGCGCGACTTCAGAGTGCAGCGCCATGGAGACGTGCACTTCGGAGGAGGAGATGAGATCCACGGATAGGGACCAGCGGTCTAGGATACTGAATATATTCATCAGGAAGCCGTGGGCGCGCGTGCGCTTGTTACTGTGTACGTTGAGTACGACGATGTTGTGCTTGATGGTCACGGCCGTAGGACGCCTCGGGCCCTGACCCGCCTGCTGCTTCTGACTCAGAATACTCGAGGAGCGCGTACGGAAAAGCCCAGCGTGCAGCGGCGCGCGATCATCCAGCTCGTTGAGATTATCCGGGAAAATAACAGTGCCTGCGTTCCGCGGATTCATAACGTTCTTGATGCGAATCGGTATGCGCGCGCGGATAACTTGCTCCATGGTAAACGGATGTATGACCTCAGACCCGTAGAACGTCAGCTCGGCGGCCTCGCCGGGCGTGACGTTGGGGAGTAGAGCGGCAGTAGGCACTTTCCGCGGATCCGCAGTGAAAATTCCATCGACTTCCTTCCACACCTGCAGCTCCCGCGCGCGAATCCCAACCGCTACAAGCGCAGCGCACAAATCCGTGTACCCGCGTCCAATCGAGCTCAAAATGCCGCCGGGCACACTGCCAAAGTACCCCGTGATAACAGGCACCTTGTCGCCGCACTGCTCCACCTCGCGGCCCAGCGCGCCCGCTAAATCGCGGTAGAAATGGTCGCCTAGCCCTTTCTTCACCGACGCGTTTGCGATGCGCACTACGTCGGATAGGTCGACGAATTGCGCGGGGGTCCCGCGGTCGCTGAGTAGGGCGGCCATGTATCGACAACTCAGCTTCTCGCCTTTGCTCACGACCTTGTCTTCTGCGCGGCTGGTTACTTCTTCTAGGTGCTGTGCGGATTCGAGGATCTTGGTTAGAGACTCGCATTCGGCATTCACGTCCGCTATGAACGTGGCCAGTATGGCGGCGGAGCGCAGCGTGGCCTGCCCGGCGGCGATGTGGTCGGCGCGAATGGCTTCGACTATCTCGTCGTACTTGCGGTGGCCCGGTTGTTCGGCGGCGCGGGCGGCGCGCAGGAGGCGGTTCGTTGTGCCTTCGAGTTTGGTGGCGGTGCTGCGGGCGGAGCACACGATGGCGCAGCGGTTGGTGGTGAGGCCGGCTCTGGTGTGGTTAGTAGGGTGTAGAAGAGCTGCTCGTGGGCTCGTACTGGACTATGCCTGCTATGTTCTCTGCGAACTTTCCTACGCTCGTGCCGCCAAACTTGAGGACGACCCAGCCGCCGGGGAGGTGCTTTTCTTCCGTGTGAGCTATCCGCTCCGACGAGTGCTTGTAGCCGTTAAGTGTGGTGGACATGGTGGGTTCTTTTCTTGCTTGTCGAGCCAGTAATGGGCGTTATATCGTCGTGTGAATAAAGAAATAATAAAAAATATCTAACACCAGTATGTAGAGATAGTGCTATCGTCAATGTTCCAAGATTCAATCCGTGATGTCTCCGTGAAGCGTGATGTTTCTCTGCCAAACTATTTCGCGGGGTGGAGCCTGAGTCAAACCAGACCAAACAATGTCGTGCTTTGGTGCCGAACATCGGATCGGGAACCGCAAGGAAGGAAACGCCTCCGCTTTTTAAACTCGGCAAAAGAAAACTTTCGCGGCGGAACGGCCAGCCACATCCGCATCATGCACATGCACATGCAGTCGTTCTCGTTTGACTGTCACGAGTAGGAAGACTGCTGTTCCACTACTTTGTGACAGTGCACAACTATATATCTTAGCACTTGACTTGGACGTAGGAAAAGCATGCCGCTATCTCCATCAATCACGGCATCAAACGATTAAGTCGTGTCGGTCGATTAATTCATATACTACAAATAGACTGGTATCAATAGGCTACACCATGATGCTGCCCTACAAGAAAAAACGCCATTGAAATGCTGCAGTGTCTCCAAACGCCCTATCTAGTGCTCCTCAACGTGTCTCCATTTTCCCGCGTACACAGTGATTAGCGCCGCCGATAGATGTCGTTGTCGCGCGTGTCACGATTCCTATCCCTCCGCTCTGGGCTACGCGATCGCGTGCGTCCGTTTCTTCGCTCTCTGCCAAAGTTGCGAGAATCTCTATCCCGGTAGCCATGGCCCCTGTCTGACCTGTCGCCGTGGTGCCCGTCTCTGGAATTACCAGAGTCTCGGGAGCCCCGACGTTGTCTGTCGTCGGGCTCGCGTGATCGTCGTGGGCCGTCGTTGTAACTTGGAATGTAGACATCGCCAGCGGCAGCGCCGTTGTTACCGCCGCCACCGTTTCCACCCCCAGGTCCACCTCGTCTGCGATCTGGTCCATCGGCGTAGCGAGGTACATTTGGAAGGGGATGACGACCTTCACCGGGGGGTAGTGGAAGATTGGCGTGTCGCGCACCCGCCCCGTTGCCCCATGTAGGTCCTCGGCCGCCTGGAGGTGGTGGTGGAGGTGGTCGATGATCGTATTGAGGTGGTCGTCGGTCGTAGCTGTCCCGAGGAGGTCGGTCCACGCCTGGCGGCCCATTGTCTCGAGGCGCATACCTGCGGTCGCCGTTCTGCCATGCGTTTGGTGGAGGCCCTGAGCCAGTCCATTCGCCATTGGGCCCTCCTCCAACAGTGCCGCCTTGAGGAGCTGGCGGCAATGCTTGCTTCTGACCGCGCGCATTGCGGCGATCGAGTTCGTGGGAATCTGCGAATTGTGGAATGTCTTCCTCGCGCATGGGCTTGGGGTTCTCGCGGAAGTAGGGGTGGTCGATCGCATCGATAGCGTTGATTCTCCGCCGCCAGTCCAGGCGCATGAGGTCTCTCATAAGTGATAAGCCCGTAGGCGAGAGCTCGCGGAACCGTTGCGTTATGTTTCCCAGATGTTGTGGAAAAGCGCGTATTCCCTCGGCGCCAGGCAGATCGTTCCATCCTGGCATGCTCTGTTCGCTCGGCGAACCGATGAACTCGAATATGATCTGCGCTTGATGAATGTCGCTTTGGCCAGCCAGGATAGGCTTGCGCTTGAACATCTCGCCAAAGACGCAGCCTGCACCCCACATGTCGATGGCTGGCGTGTACTTTCTAAGCTGGAGGAGCAGCTCCGGAGGCCGGTACCACCGAGTGACAACCAGTGAGGTGTAATCTCTCCGTGCTTCACCGTTGCCCTTGCCTCGTTGTGGTACGGTTTCATCGTAGTGTCGCGCAAGACCAAAATCGGCTATCTGGAGACGTCCTTTGTTGTTGATGAGCAGGTTCGCCGCCTTCATGTCTCGGTGAAGAATGTGGTTGTCGTGGAGGTATCGGAGGCCTTTGAAGAGCTGTAGCATGTAGCACTTGATCTGTGGTTCTTGAAACTTGACCTCGGGGTTATCGAGGAGGCCTGATAGGTCGTGGTCCATGTACGGAGTGACCATGTAGAGGATTGCGCGTTTCCGACCCTCGGCTTTCGGTCGCTCGACTGCCATCTCTTCCAGTCTCAGGACATTGTCGTGGCAGAGCATCTTCAGGAGCTTGATCTCCCGCAGCGAGGTGATGGGGAAGCCGTCTTTTTCGTTGTGCATCAGGATCTTCTTGAGCGCATACACGCTGCCTGTGACGCGGTGTCGCGCCTTGTGCACCTCACCAAAGGTTCCCTCGCCGAGCTTCTGCATCAGCTCGTACTCGCCAATCTTGGAGCAGCCCTTGAACTTGTGCGCCGGGCTCTGGCCGGACGCCGTCGCCGATGAGTTCGCCATTCTGGCGGTGGTGGGTCGCTTTTACGCGAAAGTTGAGAAAGTGGTAATGCGCCTTTGATGCTAGGGAGCCCGCGGCGGACAGGCTGGCTGGGTATTGATGTTGCTGGGCATATGAGGGTGGTGCAGTGGAAGAGTGGGCGTCGCGGTGGCAAGCGCTGCCATGAGTCGGAGTGTGCGGGGCGCTGCTATTGTGCGGGCGTCATAATAGCAGCAGACGATCGTTCAGTGAAGGAGACAAGGACGCGATCTCCCGTGCTTGCGACATGCTTGGGCCTTGGCGGCCGCCGTTAGCGTAGCTCCGATCGACGGCAACCTCACCTCGTCACTCTGAATTACCACGAGCCATTGCCCACGACACACAGCAGGTATATTATACCGAAGAAGTGACTGAACAGAGGGAGATCTCTAATACTGCTATAGGCTCGACATCCACCATGCAGCCCTCGAGAGCCCGCATGGGCCCGCCCAAGTACGCTCCACACCCAGACCACCCAGTCAACCTCCCCAAAGTCCGGCCGTTCTACAGATTCATGGCCACTGGTCTCGGCGCGTCAATGTGGTTCTTTGTATGTCCAGACACCGTGGTATGGAAGCACAGGCTGACAGAGGCAGTTGATGTACCGCGCGAAGAAAGACGGTCCGGTATTGATGGGCTGGAGACACCCGTGGGACCATTGAACGCACGAAATGGAGGAGTAAATAAACGGAAGTTATGGACGCATTCGACACACAAGCCATTGTACATACGTTTCGAAGAGCTTGGAGCATTGCGCGATTACGGAAGGAAGCTGCGATATTCCACTATGGCCGTGCCAAGACATCAAATGGAACAGCAACATAAAGTCAAACATTGCGTTCCACTGCAAATGTGATTACTGATATCTGTATATCTTCGCCTTGTTTCTGACAACAACCATACCACCGATTCATACTGAATCTCCCTACCACTACTCAGGCTTCTCAAACAGATAATGACACACACCCCACGTATCCCCTCCCTGCCACTTGAACAGCTCCGCACACGCCAGATAGAAGACCTGCCACCTATTCCACCACGTCAGCGCCCCCTCCTTCCCATACGTCTCCACCAGTCCCGGCCAAATCTTATCCTTATTCGAGCACATCGTGAGCAGCCAGTCCTCGCACGTCTTCCCATAATGCATGCCATTGACCCACCATTGCCTCTTAACCTTCAGCTCGTCCTGGAAGAACAACAACAAATCCGCACTCGGCATCGTCCCGCCCGTAAAGAAGTGCTCCGTCATCCAACCCCCTTCGAAATCGTACGGCGTCGTGGCGTGCGCGAAGATGTGCACGAATAGCTTTCCGCCGGGCTTGAGTGCTTTGTTGACTTTTGAGAGGAGGAGTTGGTAGTTCTTCATGTGCTCGAAGAGTTCGATTGACACGACGCGGTCGTAGACGGAGGGCTCGAAATCGTAGTCTACTACGTCGCCGGTGATGACTTGCAAGTTTGAGAAGCCCTTGGCTTTGGCGACGGAGTCGATGTATTGTTTTTGCGTGCGCGAGTTGGAGAAGGCGGTGATCTTGGAGTTGGGGAAGACTTCGGCGAAGTAGAGGGAGGCAGAGCCCCAGCCGCATCTTGTGGATGTTTAGCACGTGATGTGGATGTCGTTGAGGCAGGGGGAGTTCGAGTGTGCTTACCCCAGATCCAATATACTCATCCCATCCTTCAATTCTGCACGTTCAACATACAGCCTCAGCATCGCTATCTCAGCTTGCGCAAGCGTCTCTCCGCCCTTCTCGTACAGACACGCTGAGTACTTCATCCGCGGGCCCAGCATGCCTTGCAGCACGCTCGTGCCAACCTCGTAGTGCTGTTCATTTGCAGTGCCGGTCTCGATTGCAATAGGCCTGGTTCGTAGGAGTTCTACATACTTCATCTTCGAATTGTAGCCAGATTCGAGTGATGTCGAAGCGATGGAGGCAAGGCGGTCGGCGAGTTGCCGCCTGATGCCGACGCGAATGACAGGGTGTGGGAGATAGCCATTGTCGAGCAGCGGATTTATTATTGCGTCGGAGTCGACGAGATCTGTGAGAGTGTTAGCATGACATTTGTGTGTCTGATTTGATTAGTGTACTTGATATGTAATTCATTTTGCGTCGAACTGGTTAACTAGAGTCGTCTGGGGAGACCTCGGTGTGCTGAAAGAACAGAATGTCTTTGTGAATTCAGTTGATTCCGGCAAACTATCGTGACCTTAAAGCCATGTTGTTGACTTTGAAGACCGTTGTGTCGAGAGCTCGATGCGTCTAGTCTATATGCATGATGACGTCGTCGAAGCGCAATTGTGGAAAGCGCGAAGATGGAGAGACCTGACGAACACACACACAAAAGCTTTCCACGAGTACGAAACATGTCGAACAACAAGATGCAGCGCCATCGTTTGATTTCTCGCCACCAATCATATTCGATGTAAGGGGACGGCAGATCTGCGTATGGCTTGCATTGGCGCTTGCCGTTGAAGATCTGCAGTTGCTTTTATGATGCTCGACAACTCGATGTTCCCAAATGAACTCGTTAAGGCAAGAATAAGAGAGAGCAAATTGGGGCTCTGGGTTGCAGAGCAGATTGACCTGCGTACCGCGTGGGATTACATGCCATGACGCCACAGTCCTTTTGGTTAGTGGCTAGTACGATCGCATGTTTCTCTCACTTGACTTGCTCGATTGATTCACCTGTTCTATCTCACCAGTTCTCACCTAGCCTCTCACTTTCCGCATCGGGGTCTTCACAGCGCCCCCAAACTCTGCCTTTTCATCCGCAAAAGCGCACTGAGTCTCTTACACACTCAATTATCCACGTCAATCTCACATCAACACAATGAGCGAATCCACTGAGTACTTCTGCTTCCTCGACTTGCCAGCTGAGTTGCGACTCATGGTCTACGAGAACCTCCCGAACGGAACACGGCGCATCAAGTTCGTCAACACTGAGGATCAGACCAGCTCTTTCACACTGAGGATCAGACCAGCTCTTTCACACTGGTCATAACTTCTGCACCAACAGCCATTCTTCGAACGAGCCGCTTTGTCAAAGAAGAAGCTGGGCCCATTATCAACGCGACCACAGGACGTTTTCTGCAACCTGTTGGAATGGAGGGACCTGCACCACGCATCGAAGCGGACATCACATCTCTCAAGCATCTGAGCGCACGAGAGGGCGTGCTGTGGCTGATCGTTGCGTGCCACCATGTGTTGATGTCGTCAGAGAAGGGCGCTCCAGTCTTCTTAT
>Ga0265780_10010857_pt1 | contig 10831 bp, 5 predicted proteins | sample P1T30metagenome_FD_192432 | JGI IMG/M metagenome (GOLD analysis project Ga0265780, IMG submission 192432) | Plant litter microbial communities from East Loma Ridge, Irvine, California - P1 T30 | ecosystem: Environmental > Terrestrial > Plant litter > Unclassified | place: USA: California... | reverse complement strand
TAGGAACAGGGCTTGCCCTCGGGTATGTCTTTATGAAATTGCATAAGTATCTGCCTACAGACGCCAACGCCGACATTGTACTAACCCTGGTTACACCGCACGCCATGTATATAACTGCCGAGGAGTTTCACAGCTCCGGCGTATTGGCAGTGGTTAGCGGCGGCCTGTTCCTGTCTTATCACAGATTCGCTTTTCTAAGCAGTACCTCACGACTGCGAGGGATAAATGTATGGGAAAGCCTGTGTTTTATTCTTAATGGGCTTGTTTTTATGTTTATCGGGCTTGATCTGCCGCAGATCACCGCCGGGCTCGAAGGGGTATCTCTTTTTACAGCTATCTGTTATGGTCTCCTGGTTGCCGTCGTTTTGATATTGGTACGGCTGCTATCTTCATTTGCTGCGGTCTTTGTTACGCTGGTAGCGAGGAACTATATTACAGTTGCCGATTCCCGGCACCCGGGTTTTAAAGTGCCTGTTCTTCTGGGCTGGGCTGGTATGAGGGGCGTGGTATCTTTGGCCGCTGCTTTGTCGATCCCCGTGTACATGGCAAACGGGGCTCTTTTTCCGCAGCGGAATCTTATTCTTTTTATCTCCTTTATCGTGATCCTGGCAACGCTCCTGTTGCAGGGCTTAACTTTGCCATACATGATAAGGAAACTGGATCTGCCAGATCCCGATCGTCTAAGATCTGACGAGGAAGCCTATAATGCTATGAAAAAGGAACTGGCGCGGTATGCACTGGAAAAACTCGAGACAAACTACGGCCCTGAGCTGGAAACCCAGCCGTTGTTACAGCAAATGGCCGGTAAGTGGCGCGACAAGGGACTGTCCGCCGAAGACGTAATGATGGCAGAAGAAACCAAAGCCGTCTACCGCGACCTGCTGGATTTGCAGAGAGAGTGGCTGATCAAGAGAAATAAGGATGATAATATTATCGATGAGGCGCTTGTTAAAAAACACTTATTATACCTGGACCTTGAAGAAGAGAAGCTGCGTTTTGTTTAAATTTATCAGTCAATTGATCACTTTTGAGTAATAATATCCTGCAGAATTTTTAATAGATGGTTAAATGAATACTTTTAGCCATGCATTTAAAGTCTGCTTTTCCTGTACTGAATAACTGTACTTATCTTAATACGCCCGGTTCGGGCCTCTTGTCAAAAGCCGCTGCAGAATGGCGGCAGGCCCATGATGCGGATTTCTTAAATCGCGGCAGCGGCTTTCGTGAAAACCAGGCAGGTTTCCTCAAACTTGTGCGTGAAGAACTCGCCGGTTTTTTTAATGCGAAAGCCGGGAATGTGTTCCTTGTCCCCAATTTCTCTTTTGGTTTCAATACCTTCCTTGACGGACTGCCTGGTAAACACCGTTTTCTTCTGCTGGAAGAGGATTATCCTTCCGTTAATTACCCGATATCAAGCCGGGGTTTTGACTGCAGTTATGTAAAGATCGACGAAAATCTGGAAGAGGCGCTCACCGATAAGATCAGGACATTTAAACCCGACGTTTTTGCTTTCAGCGTAGTGCAGTACCTCAGCGGGCTAAAAATTGACCTCCGCTTTATTAAAGATTTAAAAAGACAATTTCCCGATTTGCTGATCGTGGCAGACGGAACCCAGTTTTGCGGCACAGAGACTTTTGATTTTAATTCCTCAGGAATTGATATGCTGGCTTCCAGCGGGTATAAATGGATGCTTTCCGGCTACGGTAATGGCTTCGTAATGCTCAGCGATGAAACAGCAGGCCGGTTGTTTGCTCAGGCAGGGAAAGTGCCTGCCCCTTCAGAACCTTTCCTTAAAGACAGGAGTCCGCTTTCTATGGCCTTTGAGCCCGGGCATCTTGATACGCTTAACTTTGGCACCTTATATCAATCCCTGTTGTTTTTTAAAGCTTCAGGTACGGATGTGATCGCTGAGAAAGTTGCTGCTCTTGGCAGGGCAGCAAAAGCCGCTTTTGCAGAAGTGGATCTGCTTGATCCTTTTTTGCTTGATCGCAGAGAGCATTCTTCTATTTTCAACCTTGCCGTGCCTGATAAAGTTCAGCTGGAACTGAATAAGCAGTCGGTGATCTGCATGCAGCGGGGAAAAGGAACACGGGTAGGTTTTCATTTTTATAATGATGAAGAAGATCTGGGAATATTGCTGGAGATAATAAAAAGATATCGTTGAGATAAAAAGGGGCGCTCCCTCTGCGGATATACTATATTACAATACTATATCTTTATAACTGACAGAATAAATAACTACTCATATCCCTCCGGAGGCTTCAGCTTTTATTAATTGTTCGTAGTTTTACGCCGACCTGTTTGTCTGATATGAGAAATTTATTATTGCTGTTTGCTGTGCTGCTTGTGCTGTCCTGTAAAGATCCGGCCGCGAAAGAAGAAAATACAAAACTTAACAAACTTGCAGAAGACTATGTACGGCTTGGGCTCACTATAGGGCAGTATGACGAAGATTTCGTAGATGCCTATTATGGCCCTGATTCGCTGAAGCCCAAACTGCCTGCAGCGGATGATTTTCCGAAAGACAGCCTGCTGGCATCTGTAAACGAGTTATTTAACGAGCTCAGGTCTTTAGGCAGTACTTCACAGATAGACTCAAATAAGATCCGTGCTAACTGGATATGCGATCAGCTGACTGCCTTCAGGTCCCGCATCAGGATTTATAGCGAAGAATACGGATCTTTTGATGAAGAGTCTCAAGCTCTTTTTGGGGTGGTTGCCCCGGTGCATGACGAAGATTTTTTCAAAAGTTCTATTGATGAACTTGATAGCATACTGCCGGGTAAGGGAAATGTGAACGACCGGTTTCAGAAGCTCGCTAATAAATTTGTTATTCCTAAAGATAAACTTGAACCTGTAATCAGCGCTGCTATTGCGGAAGCGCGTAAACGCACCAAAACCCATTACCAGCTGCCGGCGACAGAGAGTTTTACGCTTGAGTTTGTAACTGACAAACCCTGGTCGGGATACAACTGGTATAAGGGTAATTATAAAAGCTTAATACAGATCAATACCGGTAACAAAATCTTTATTGACCGGGCCATAGATGTTGGCAGTCATGAGAGTTATCCCGGTCACCATGTATTTAATATGCTGCTGGAAAAGAACCTCTATCGCGATAGAAGATGGGTAGAAATTTCGCTCTATCCTTTATTTAGTCCGCAGTCGCTAATTGCCGAAGGCAGTGCCAATTATGGTGTAGAAATGGCTTTTCCTGCTGATGATAAACTCAGGTTTACAAAAACCGGACTGCTGCCACTGGCCGGACTTGATACGGCAGGCATAGACATTTACTTTAAAGCCCTGGCGATAAAAGGAAAATTAAGTTATGCGCAGAATGAAGTAGCCAGAGGGCTGATAAATGATACAATGAGCCGCGGAGAAGCGCTAAGATGGCTCAAAAAATACTGCCTGATGAACGATGAAACGGCAGAAAAATCATTACGCTTTATTAAGAAATATCGCAGTTATGTAATTAACTATAATTACGGGCAGGAGTTGATAAAAAATTATGTGGAGCAGAACAGCGGCACAGCGAAAACATCTGACAAGCGCTGGGAAGTATTCGGCACATTGCTTAAAAATGAAGTTTCGCCGGCAAGCCTGGTCAAACCTAAGAAGTAATTTTTTTTATGATTAGCTGTTATGTAATAGTAACGATTGGTAGATATAATTTTAATACATCTGAAATGCTGAAAAGAGTACTGTTTGTTTTAGTTCTAATTGTAGCTGGCGGGCAGCTTAAGGCGCAGGAGAAGCGGGTTAACGTATCGCTGCTGGGATCGGTAAACGAAATCATTTCGCGCCCCGATAGCACGCAGTCTGCTGAAGCCGTGATAAGAGAGGAAAAAGACGCTGTCTTTTATATTAAAGAGTTTTTTGAACCTGGATCAGTCGTCAAGTTAAAACGGGCATTTGACTGTTTTTCATTCGTTTATAATAACGATGTCTATTTCAACCTGAAATATTCCAAAGATATGCAGGAGCAGAAGGCCTTTATAAAACTGGACAGGATAGGACGTTATTGTATGGCCTTTTTATATGATAACCAGGTTAGTCCGAGCGGCGGACCCGGTATCAGCATTGGCGGAGGTCTGGGCGGGGGGATCGGTGTGGGACTCGGTGGCGTTTCACTCTCCCGTGCTATGCAAGGCAGTAAACATTGGACTGATCAGTATGGAAAAAAACGAAGAATCCTCCTGGTCGATACAAAGAGTTCAGGCAGCCAGGGTTTTTATCTTACTCATAAACTACTGAATGACCTCCTGGAGCAAAATGAACGGGCCCGGAACAGCAAGGAACTTTCTTTTGAAAGAGTGGTCGATTTTATGGAAGGTTTAAAATAATCTTCAATAAAGAACACTTAATCTTGTATAGAAGACAGTTATTTGTTTGAAAAACAAAATGTTGTGTCTTTTATGCTATTTGTATCGTGGACTGATTGTTGAACGGATATTACGTATCACAACGATACATAATATTAAAAAGCATGATAAAAAACAACAAGATCAGTATTGCGCTCTGCGCATCTGTTATTACAGTATTTGCCTTTTCCGGAAGGGCCTCTGCCCAGGAATATAAAACACCGGCAGATACAGTTAAACTTAATAAAGAATACGCCGAGGTTACTCACGAACTTGCAGTATTGAATTCCAGGCTTACTGAACAGCAGAATAAAACTGAAAGTTACCAGGCAAAAGCAGAAGAGTCAGAGCAGGATGCAGCATCGTCTGCCCAAGGCAGCAAAAAGAAAGCTGCCAGAGCAACGAACGGCAAGCTCGGAGATGCAAAGAAGGCTGCAAAACAAGCAAAAAGGGCCAATAATGAAGCCATTGATGCCAGAGATGCCATGAACGATCAGAAAGAAAATGAAAAGGAAATCAATGATCTCAGTAAAAAAATAGAAAAGAAGAAACGTAAGCTGGCAGAGCTTGACGAACAAAGGGCAGCAATTATGTTACAGGCTGATCCTGCGACTGTTAATTAATTACATTTTGTTTAATGAAGGAGTATTGTTAATTCAATGCTCCTTCTTTTTTTGGAGGTTTCAGAGCCAGGTCATTTTGCTCTTTCTCTTCATCTCCCAGTATTATGCCCCAGGGTTTGAGGCTTTCTACACGGTCAAAGATTATCTTCAACACGGCAATCACAGGGATTGACAGGAACATTCCCGGAATCCCCCAGATCATTTCTCCGATAATTACGCCCAGGACCGTGATTAATGCGTTGATCCGCACTTTGGAGCCCACTATCATCGGCAACAGGATATTGCTGTCAATTAAATGGATAACGACCAGGGTAACAATAACCAGAATGACCTTACTGACAACGGTTGCCGTAGCAAATGTGATCAGCGTGCTGATGAGCAGGGCGGTAAAAATACCTATATAAGGTATAATATTAAAAAGCCCGGTGATCAGACCCAGTAAAAAAGCATATTTGATTCCGAATATCCAAAAGATTATACTTACAGCAGCGGCAACAATAACCATTTCAATAAACAAGCCGATGATGTATTTTCTGATGATATATTGCACCTGTTCAATAATATCGTGAACCACACTTTTATTCTGATCAAGAAATACCGATACCAAGAACTTCATAATTAAGCGGCGGTACAGGAGGAAGAAGAATGTATATATAAATACAAAAACGAAGAACAAAAGTAAAGAGGATAAAGAAAGAAGGGTAGCTGTAACTACTGCAGTACCGGAAGCCATGATTTTGTTCGTTGCAGAATGCAGGTAATTTAATTGCTTATCCGCATTTACGTGGAAAGTCCCGGCTATCCAGTCCTGAAGACTATTAATAGACCTGGCCAGCTGAATCTGAAACTGCGGCCAGTCGTTCGCGAGATCTGAAATTTGAGACCCAACGGTGTATATTATCAAAGCAATAGAACTTAACAGCAGCAATACAGACAGCATAGATGCAGCGCTTCTCGGCAGTTTTACCCTTGCTTCAAGGTAGCTTGCCAAAGGCAGTAATAAAATTGAAAGCAGGCATGAGAAAATAAGGGGCGATAAAATATCCTTTGCTATTATAACGATGTAACAGATCGCTATCAGGCTGAATAAAATAGCCGCCAGCCTGATATAAAAAGGTACGGTTTTAAGTTCTTGTAAAGACATTCTGAAAATGGCTACGTTTAACTGTTCAGCGATAACCTATGTCATAACTCTGCTTATGTTTTAATGTTTGGATCCATAACGGATTAACAGCAAGGGTGTTCCATGATGAGTCTTATGTATGCCAGTTACAGGTAAATAATTTCAGAAATTTTCAGGTAAACAGAGTATCAGAGCAGCCAGCAGGCATCTTAATAGAAAGCTGCCTGTCGGGCAGCGCTAACCAACAATAAGATCCTGCGATAATCAGATAAAACAGCAGGTGATGGATTTGACTCTTAAAAACCAAACAAATGAAAAAGCTTCTACGGAACAAACTGAAACTCCTGCCCGGGCAGAAACTTCTCAGCTTCTTTATGACCCTTCTAACGTTTGCCGTCCCTGCAGTATCGCAAACGCAGACTTTTGTCCATCCGGGCATTCCCTTTACGCAGGCTGACCTGAATCAGCTGAAAAGCAATATTACGCAGGAACCCTGGCTAAGTGGCTATAACGAACTGAAAAACGATTCGAGGTCCAGGCTGGACTACGTTATGAAGGGGCCTTTCGCAACAGTTACACGCGCCCCGAACCTTTACAACGCCGAATGGAAAAGTGATATGATGGCAATCCATAATCTCGCTTTTATGTGGGTTTTTACAGGTGATGCCGCTTATGCCAGGAAGGCGACAGATATGCTGGATGCCTGGGCGCTGACCAATACGGTATGGGGCGGCAATGAAAGTATGCTGGATATCGGTGACTATGCACCCTACTTTATCACGGGTGCAGATATTTTGCGTGGTACCTATCCCGGCTGGACTACACAGAATACCGCCCACGTCAAAGACTATTTTGCTAATGTGCTTTGGCCGCATTCCTGGGTTCCGAACCCGCTGAGAGATCATAACAAGGGCGCTATACAGCTGGAAATAGCCATTGGTATAGCCGCCTTTCTTGACGACCCGGTTAAATGGCAGCAGGCAATTGAAGTATATCGTATGGATGCCGGCGGAGGCCTGCGTAACAGCCTGCCTAACGGTGAAGTAGGAGATACCGGCCGCGATGACCACTGGTGGGTTCAGATCCAGGCGCTTGGCTGGAGTGCAGAAGTTGCCTGGAAACAGGGCATCGACCTGTTTGCTGAGCTCGACAACCGGCTGCTTGCCCTTGCCGAATTGTACAACCAGTACAGTATAGCTCCCGTTACGGTGAGTTTTATCCCCTTTGGAGGTTATTCTGCCTATTATACTAATTGGGGTATTGCCCCCGGAGTTCGTCACCAGCATCCTTTTAATAATATTATAGAAAATGCTTATGTCAGGCGGAAAGGTATTCCAAGTCCTTATACCTCACAGATGCGCGGATTGGCTGGAGAGGGAGCATGGTCATTCCTCTATCTGAAATCTGCCGACAATTCAACAGCGCAGCCCCTGACACCGATTATATACCCGGCAGATCTCGCCCTGCCTGCCAACCATCTGAGTAATATCGATATCGGAAATCCGGGAATAAAAGGAAGTGCGGGTTTCGCTGAGGGGGTCTGGACGGTAAAGGGGGCCGGTAATTCGAGTCAGAATTCGGCTAATTTTACGTTTAAGCCCGTTACCGGCGATGCTGGTATTGTTGTTAAGGTTACCGGGAGCTCCCTGGTTACTGCGGGCACCGGCTTAATGATCCGGGAATCGCTGGCACCGGGCTCCAGGTATATGGCTATTAACCTCGCTGCTGCAGGCGGTATCAGTTCCAGTCATTATCAGCCTAAAATACCCTGGTGGCTTAAACTGGAACGCGTGGGCAACCGGATATTTACCTATCATTCCCATGACGGACAACACTGGACCAACCTCGCCTGTACGGTTCAGACCTTACCCACCGATACCTATATCGGCTTTTATACTATATCCAATAATACATCAGCACTTAATACAGCGACCTTCAGCGATGTAGCTGTAAGCAATACATCAGCTCCCGGCTCGCCGGAGATCAGCAGTGTTCTGCAGGCAACAGGAGCGGCAGGATCGCCTTTCAGTTACGCTGTATCAGCAAGCAACGCTCCGGCGGCATTCAGGGCTGCAGGTTTACCGGCAGGACTGGTCATAGACAGCCTCAGCGGCATAATTTCAGGTATACCCGTTGCAGCCGGGAGCACGGCAGTCCGTCTTGCTGCCGGCAATAACACGGGCACCGGAACTGCAGTGCTGGTCATCGACATAAGCGGGAGCAGCGTGCCCGCGGCACCTGCCGGATTAACTGCCCTTGTCAACAATAATACCAGCATAGCTGTTTCATGGCCCGCTGTTCAGGGGGCCTCAGCTTATGCCGTTAAGCGATCCCTTTCTGCCGATGGTCCATTTGAGATTATACAAAGCGGAATAACCGGAACATCTTATATTGATGCAGCACCCCTGCCTGAACTTGATAACTATTATGTAGTAAGCGCTTTTTCCGGAATATTGGAAAGCAGTAACTCCAATGCAGTCTTTGCTTCTGTGCCTCCGGCCGTCCCTTCAACACCAGTTGCCGCAAGTCTTGCAGACAGGATAAATTTGAGCTGGGATGCTGCCGCGGGCGCTGTTAGTTACAAGGTAAAACGTGCCGCTGTCAGCGGCGGGCCGTACGCCACTGTTGCTGTCGTGTCTGCAAACAGCTATTCAGATACGGCCATATCCCAAGGCATTGCTTACTACTATGTAGTATCGTCGGCAGGCAATACGCGGGAGAGCGCCGATTCGAAGGAGGTATTCGGCGTTCCCGGCGCCGGTTCTCTGACCTGGAGCCCTGTACCTCTTACAGATTCGCTCGGTTTCGCCCAGAACTGGATCGAAAACAGAAGCCCGGTAAATCCTGCTATTTTAACATTTAACAATTCGGCAGATTCTGTACTTACCAATGATATCCCGGGGCTTGAAGTATCAAGAATACTTTTTAGCAGGGAAGCCGGAGCTTATACCATCACCGGCGATTCGATGACCCTGAAAACCGATATCGTAAATAACTCGCCGGCAGTACAAACTTTAACTTTGCCACTTGTTCTGGCTGACAAGCTGAATGTCATTACCAATACCAACACCGGTCACGTAAGCCTTTCCGGCGAAATCAGGGGGGAGGGCAGTCTGATGAAAACGGGTCCCGGTATACTATACATATCGGGAAATAATACCTATTCAGGCAATACGATCATCAATGGTACCACCGGGGGCTGGCCTGCAGTCAATGCCATTGCCATTGCAGGGCAAGGAACAGGCACTCCATCTTCGCCGGTTTCGGGACCACTGGGCAGGGGTAAGATTATTATGAACGGAGGCTCGCTCTTTTCGGCAGGAGGCGATGCGACCTTGTATAACGATATCGAGATCAGGCCGGAGAGGCGCAGTTATATTTACCAGACAACAAACGCCCTGAACCTGAGAGGCAGGCTGCTGGGGAGCGGAATTGTAGAACAGGACGGAAATACATACGCCGGACTGCATCTTTTCGGAGATAACAGCGAATTTACGGGAACATTTATTTCAAAACTTCGCAGCGGTAATTCGCGTACGCGATTCGAAGTGCCGCAGGCGGGCAGCGCGAAAGCAAACTGGCTGCTTGACAATACCGGTAACGACACTCACAGCATTCAGTTCTCTGCCGGTACATTGCATTTCGGTTCTCTCAGCGGCAGAGGTTATCTGCGTAATAACGGCGGCGGCTCTCCTGTGATAAGTATCGGGGCATTAAATATCAATTCAAGGTTCGAAGGCGGGTTCCATAATTTTCTGAACGTCGAGAAAGTAGGTACAGGGGATCTCGCTTTTACAGGTAATCATACCTACGGCGGCACAACAACTGTAAAAAAAGGCAGGTTGCTCTTAAATAATAATCCGGCATCGGGAACCTTTAACAGCCCGGTTATCGTTGAAGAAGGCAGCTTCGGCGGCACCGGAAAAAGTGCGGGATCTGTTACTATAGGCACAGGGGCCGGGCCGGGTGCCTCTCTTGAACCGGGCAGCCCGGGAATAGGCTCACTGATTGCCGCCGGACTGACCATGAAACAGGATGCAACCTATAAGGCAGAGATCAATCTTGAAACGGCACAGGGCGACAAGATTGCAGTCAGCAGTGCTAACCTGACTGGACGCCCAAGGTTAATAGTAAATTCGATTGCCGGTACGATGTCTATGGGCACTTCTTATACAATTATAGATAATACAGGCGAAGGCGCGGTAATTGGTATGTTTAAAGATCTTCCTGAAATGGGGTTGGTGCAGGCGGGCAATTACCAGTTGCGAATAACTTATAAAGGAGGAACGGGGAATGATGTCCAGCTGCTTGACGATCGCAGTTTGCCGGTGATCATAACCAGTAGTATCGCAGATACTGCAATTACAGGCAGGCCTTTCAGTTACGCAATTACTGCAATCAAATCTCCGGGCAGTTTCAGTGCCGGGGGCTTGCCTGCGGGCTTGATTTTTAATCAAACTACCGGTCTGATCTCAGGTATCCCTTCAGAAGAGGGTATGTTCCAGGTTGTTTTAACGGCATCGAACGAATCCTCGTCTGACACGCTTAAACTGGCGCTGACTATTCAAAATACGCAGGTCAAAGGCCTTATAGTTGCTGAAGGCGACGGTAAAAATATAGCAGAATGGGAGGCCGTGAAAGGGATGAGTTATAATATTAAACGATCAGGTACAGCCGGGGGGCCATATAACACGATAGCCAGTACCACAGCCACAAAGTAT
>Ga0265780_10010854_pt1 | contig 10832 bp, 15 predicted proteins | sample P1T30metagenome_FD_192432 | JGI IMG/M metagenome (GOLD analysis project Ga0265780, IMG submission 192432) | Plant litter microbial communities from East Loma Ridge, Irvine, California - P1 T30 | ecosystem: Environmental > Terrestrial > Plant litter > Unclassified | place: USA: California... | reverse complement strand
GCGCCGGCGCCGCTGGTGGGCGGATTGGCGATACCGACGACTACCCATTCATGTACCAGCGACAGTTCGACGACCTGGATGGCTACCACTACTCACCGTTCTGGATGAAACCAGACGCCTTGCCGACCGTGTAAGGCGTGCCACGGCATCAGCTCGCATAGCCACCAACCCCGGGCCAATGACACCGATCGGACTCAACGCCTCGCTGCGCACCGGACCGTGCGCGAGTTCTCGTGCCGATATCGCACGATTTTCACGGGGTCGCTCAGTAAGGTCCCGACATGCCTGAGAATTTGTCTCGCGACCTCCGCCGACTAGACATGCTCAGCGACATCGCTCAAGCCGCTCACCTACTCCCCTCCGACACAGGTCTCGACGCGCAAGGCCTCGTCCTAGAAAAAACCAGCGCGGCCCCTTCCCTTCACCATCTGATTCGGACCCTCGAAGTCGCCGGTCTCGTAACAGTCCGCCCAGCAGGCACAGGAGGGTGGAGCTCGCGTCAGACCACCCAAGGACGCCAGCTGTGGGCCCAAATCACTGCTGCCCGGACGGACCCGCGAGCTCGACGCCGAAAGCTGCGCGACGTATACCTTCGGTGGATCGTCGGCCACGACAACAGCGACGCCACCCATTCCCCCGAGCAATTCCTCGTCACTGGTCGGACCTACATGGGCACCCCGTACACGGCGACTGATCTTCAGCTTGCTGGTGAGTACTTGTTCGACCACGGGTTCATCAAGGCCCAGGATTCTGACCGAGGTGATGAGTCGCTCCGTCCAGCACCGACCAAGAAGGGTCGCCGCATGATCGACCGGAATGTCTCTATCAGCCCAGCCGGCTGACACGCACCAGTAAACATTTCACCTGCACCCCTGGGCAGCACCTACTCTTGGCGTCGGCCCATAGTGGTGCGGCCCTGCCCGTGAAGCTCAACCGCACCGATGGCCATGAGGGATGCGACCTGAACTGATTTGCAGGTCGCTTCCCTCATCTCCGGACGTCAGGCTGCGCCTGGTCCGCCCCGAAGATCGACATACAGCGAACACGCTCCCCGTGAAGCGAAGAGTTATCGATGGGATCAGTCCGCGTTGTTGGTGGTGGCAGCTTCCGGGAATAGGTTTCCAGCACGTCGGCCCACGGCGCGGAGAACGGCCCCCTGGCAAAGAGGCGACAGGGTCACGCTTGGACCCGATCAGGCGCCGGACCGCCATCTCATCCCCGTGTGAGTGGGCACCGATCAGCAGATGTCCCGGACGGTGACCACGCGGAACATCTGCTCCCCACTCGATCGACCACAAGAAGTCCGCCAGCCCGCGACTCGGGCGGGTACGTGCCGCGTTCTGGGGTGGGGACTTTTTCGTGGTGGCGAGAGACCGTTGCAGCCAGTCTCAGATTCTGTTTTCCGTGACGAATGGTGTGGCCACCTCGTCGTATCAGTGCGGGCACGTCTTACCAGCGTGGCGCAGATCTGACCGGACCAGGAGGCACCATGGAAAGCACCTACACGGGGTTAGAACCCCACATACGTTCCGATGGTGACAAGGAACCGCACCTTCCCGCCGATGCGTTCAATCGACAGGCGTGGTCCGGCACGGATATGGACGATGCCCGCCTGCAGCTCGAGGCAGCCCTTGGGGGGCAGCAGTTCCGCGCACAGGCAGGGCTTAACCCCTTCTCGTTTCGTTTCGCGATGGCCGGAGACCACAAGGCGATCACCCCCAAAGACATAGCCGCCGCTGCGCAGCTGCATCCCCGCAGCCTGCAACAGCAGATGCATGACCACCTCGGTTCGAGCCCCAGTGCTTATGTGAGGGGCGTGAGACTTGACCGCGCCAGGCTTGACCTTCTCGCGGCCAAGCCGGGCGAGGCACTGGTCTCTGAGATCGCGAAACGGTGGAATTTCGGCAACCTCGGACGATTCTCCAACGCCTACTTCGCTCGCTTCGGGGAATACCCCCGAGATACCCTCGCGCGCTGACAAATCATCGATGTGGATAGTAAGACCCGTGCGAGAAGAGACGCGTCGTCGCCACGCAGCCACCCGAGCAGTGCCGGGCTGTAGTGCCTCGGAGGCGTAATCCACCCGGGTACTGCCGGCAGAAGATCGAAAGTGCACCTCGGCGCACGAGCACGAGCACGATGGTTGACATGGGACTAGCGGGAAGCCGGGTGAGCGCCTCCATCGGTGTAGCCGACATTCGACGCTCCGCCACTTTTTACGAAGGGGTGCTGGGGCTTGTTCTCGCACGGGTCGACCCAAGCGCCGGCGTTGCAGAGGGTGCGCGGCACTACGCGTGCGGGCATGGGACCGTACTTCACGTCTTCGAGACACCAACCGCAGGATCAACGCACTCGACAGTCGCTACTTGGTCCGTCGACGACATCGACACGGTGACGCGGGAGCTGACGGCGGCGGGCGCCGAGCTCGTCCGCTACGAGGGCATCGGTCAGGATCCGCGTGGCATCGGGCCACGAGCTGGCGGCGGGCGTATCGCCTGGGTCAAGGATCCGGATGGTAATACGCTCGCCATTGAGGCCGACAACTAAGAGCCCCGGGAGAACCTCGACCTGGCCACACGCGAACGCTCCCCCACAGACGGACGGGGCGGTGATCATGTCGTTGACAGACGCTGGACGAGCCCTGAACAGCTGGTGTAATCGGTGTGGGATCGGCGCGAGGACTCGACCACGGCCACACTCACCGTGGAAAACGTCCTGACGTTGCGGCATCTGCTGACCAAGGGCGACGCATCCCTCGCCACCGCCACGGGATTAGCCCCCGGTCCATCGGGTTCGGCCGACAGCTGATTCTGGACCTCATTGTCCGGCCCGATCCCGTACGGCCCAGCTAGGAGCGGGCAAGGGCGACCTCAAGGCCACGGAGTGTGCCGGGGAACCGTTCGATCATGGCCTCGAGCTCCCCTGCTGAGACGTTGGCGCCGAAAGCCTCGGCGTGAGGCTCGAGTTCGATGCTCTCGTGCAGGGACCCTGCGAGAACCGGGTCGAATCCCCAGGTATCAACTAAGGCGGAGACCTGGGCTACAGCGTGAGGGTCGTCACCGGCGACCGCGATCGCCTTCCGGTCATCGGCACCGGCCGGCCGGGGCCCCTCGTCGAGGTCGTGGTAGCCCATGTGGTTGAACGCCTTGACGACGACCGACTCGGGGAGGTGCCGCTGCACGATCTCGCTGGTGGAGGTGCGGGGGTCGCCGAGATCTTCCCGAAGCCCGTCGACCTCCCACCAGTAGTTCATCGCGTCGATGACGAGCTTTCCGCGGAGAGCCTCGGCTGGGACCGTCGTCAGCTTGCCGAGTGGGAGGGCCAGGATGACACCGTCGGCCGCCTCGATGGCATCGGTGGCGTGTGCGGGCTCTGCACCCGGGGCCACCACTGTAAGGATCAGACGAATTCCCTCCGGTTCGCCCGAACCGGCGACGAGGACGCGGTGCCCGGCCCCGACGGCCAGGCGGGCCAGCACGGTGCCAAGTTTCCCTGCGCCGAGGATCGCCACTGTGCTCGCGGTCATGCGTTTACCGGCGCCTGAACAGCGGGCATGTCGGCGAGCAGCTCACGAACACGCGGGATGACGGTGCTGCCGTACAGCTCCACCGAACGAAGACGGGAGCTCATCGACTGTGCGCCGGAGGTGTAGATCATGTCGAAACGCCCGACACCCATGGCGTGGATCGTGCGGGCGATCTTCTGCGCGACGGTCTCGGCGGAACCGACGTACATCGATCCGGAACGGACTTCCCGGTCGAACTCCGCCCGGGTGACCGGAGGCCAGCCGCGGAGCGCTCCGATGCGGTCGCGGACGACTTTGTACTGCGGGTACCAGGCCTCGAGGGCCTTTTCGTCGGTATCGGCGACGAATCCTGGCGAGTGCATCCCGACCGGGTGCGACGTTGTGCCGAACTCCTCCGTCGCCCGGCGGTAGAGGTCGAGGTAGGGAGCGAAGCGCTCCGGCTGACCGCCGATGATCGCGAGCATAAGTGGGAACCCGTACTTCGCTGTCCGCACCACGGACTGCGGCGAGCCACCGACACCCACCCACGTCGTGAGGCCGTGCTCCGTCTTCGGGAACACGTCGGCGTTCGTCAACGATGCCCGGGTCGTCCCAGACCAGGTGACCGGCGTCTCTTTCAGCAGTCGCGAGAACAGCTCGATCTTCTCCTCGAAGAGGATCTCGTAGTCGGCCATGTCGTAGCCGAACAGCGGGAACGACTCGGTGAACGAACCGCGACCGAGGATCACCTCGGCACGCCCGCCAGAAAGCGCATCGACGGTCGCGAAGCGCTGGAACACCCGGACCGGATCGTCGGAGCTGAGCACAGTGACGCCCGAGCCGAGGCGGATGCGCTTCGTGACCGTGGCGAGGCCCGCGAGCACCGTCTCGGGCGACGAGACCGAGTACTCAGGGCGGTGGTGCTCCCCCACCGTGAACACGTCGACCCCGAGTTCATCCGCGAGGACGGCCTCGTCGACGAGCTGCCGGATCGAGCGGGCGTGGCTCACGTGCACTCCGGTGTCGTCGGAGGGGACGTCCCCGAAGGTGTCGAGGCCGAAAGCGATGTCGGACATGGTTCCTCATCTCGTTGATACGTCAACAATCTAGTTGACGTGTCAATGATCTGTCGCTACGGTCGAGAAGTCAACAAGGAGGCGCCATGACGGATATGACGAACGGCCCGGCACGCAAGCGCTCACCGAACGCCGCCGAACTGGCGATCTGGCGGGACTACGTCGAGACGTCCGAACGGGTCAGGCGCACCCTGTCGACGGCGTTCCAGGAGACCTCCGGGATCTCGCCTGGTGACTACTCGGTGATGCTCGCCCTCAGCGAGGCACCGGAGAAAACGCTGCGGTCATCGGATCTCGCGGAAGTCGTGGGGTGGGAGCGCAGCCGTCTCTCGCACCATCTCCGACGCATGGAAGAGCGCCTGCTCGTCTTGCGAAGCCCGGTCGATGGTGACGCGCGAGGTGCCGCCGTTGTGCTTACAGATACCGGTGCGCAGGTCTTTCGCCGGTCATCTGCCCCACACCTCCGACTTGTCCGAGATGTCTTCATCGACGCTTTCACCCCTGAACAGCTGGATTTCATGCGCACGATCACTGGCGCCTTGCGTGAGCATCTCGACTCCGTCGACGTCACCTCCGGCGACTGACACGCACCCCAACTAGAACCTGAACGGAAGACACACATGCTCATCGCACTCTGGGCCCTTACCGCCTTGCTCGCCCTCGCATTCCTTGGCGCCGGCGTCATGAAGCTCCTCCGGCCCCGTTCGGCGTTGATCGACGGAGGCATGCCGTGGGCAGCCGACTTCTCCCCCGCAGCGATCAAGGCGATTGCTGCGCTCGAGGTCGTGGGCGCGGTCGGTCTTGTCGTACCGCTTCTGACCTCGGTCGCCCCGGTCCTCAGCCCTATCGCCGCCATCGGGTTGGCTGTCCTCATGGTCGGTGCGGTCGTCGTGCACGCACGGCGTCGCGAGCCCATCGTGCCTCCTCTGGTCCTGGCGGCCGCGTCGATCGCCACCGCGGTCCTCGGCTTCGCCGTCATCGCCTAACCCGCAGCAGCCATCACTTAGGTCGCCGCCAGCCTGACGACAGCTCAGCCGGCCGTAGCGGTCTCCCACCAGCCTTTGCAGCACGGGCAGACGGGACCGGAGACACTGGCGTGAATCAGGCGATAACTCGGGCGCGCCCTCGGATCGAGCTGCTCGAAACGCCGACGGGCACGGGGTTCGGCCTTGCCGAAACCAGTGGCCTGCATGCATCGCGGGGCCTGGAGGACCGCCCCGCGCATCTGGTGAGGGTGCGCGGGGCGGTGCGGCCATCTGGGATGAGACGAGCCCGGGGAAGTCAGATTCCCCGCTGCCACCATTTGCCCACGAGCGCAGCCACCACCACTTTTGTGAGGATTACTTGTTTTAATTCTTGGGCTCAAGTCCGGACTTCTGCCGGACGAGGCCGCAGTCAGTCGGCAGGGTCAGACTCAGGTGCCACTACAAGGCCCCCGACACTGTTGGCACGTTGCGTAAGGGTCTCTAACCGGGCCTTGTGGATGGTGTGGTGGGAGTCGTTCAAGTGGAAGCGCAAGGGAACATAGGGACTTATCCACACATTGTCTTAGCTTTTCCCTGTGCCTGATGGGCCGGACCAGTAATGACGAAAGATTCACCTCGCCGCAGCTTCGCCGTCGTCACAAGCCTCGAGTGCGCCACCGTTTGATCGTCAAAGGACCTCGAAAGGTTCATAGTCAGAGAGCCCATCGGCTCGCTCCTTCTCGCGATCCAGTGTTGAAACACTAAAGTCGCGTAGGTGACGCCCGTACCTCGAACTCGGTAACCGGACAGGCCCTCATGAGCGGCGCCCGTCCCCAAGCGCCGGTTCGAATGTCGTTCGGCGGCTATGACGTCGCCGAAGCGGCCGAAACGTTCTCCACCCACTACGGGATCCACGGATTCCGCAGCAGCTCCTCCGGCGTTCCCTTCTCATGGGGACACAGAGCGGTCGGTGACGAGCTCTCGACGTACCGGACATCCCTGTTCAGTGCCGAAGTGGGCGGCTTCACCAGCACCGGAGACGAGTTCATCGTGATGTGGAACAGTGCCGGCACGACGGAACTCCTCGACGGCCGCGACGTCATCCGCTTCGGAACGGGTATCCCCGTCGTCCTCCCCACCGACCGGATCTTCTCGTTCAAGCACGACACCGTCAGGCAGAACCTCGTGCACCTGTCCCGCCGATACGTCAAAGACATCGCCGCAGAGACCGGCCACCAGGAGAACGTCGTGCGATTCGACACGAACGCGTCCCTCCAGCCCGCCGATCTGCAGCCGTGGTGGGAGGCGATGAGGCACACTGCGGCGATCCTTGCCGGGCCCTCGAGTGAGATCGCACGTGAGAGCGTGCGTCGGAGCGCAGCGTTGGCACTCCTCACAAGCTTTCTCCGGCCTGAGGTCCCCGCCGTGCGTTCAGCACGAGACCCCGGGCGGGTGAGGGCCGCCCGGGAGTTCATCGAGGCCGAGATCCACCGGCCCATCACCCCGAGCGATGTGGCGCGCGCCGTGGGGATCAGCACCCGCGGCCTTCAGCAGGCTTTCAAGTCCCACATCGGGACGACGCCAGCGGCTGAGATCCGAAACGCCCGACTCGATGCGGTACGGCGAGATCTTCTCCTCAGCGACCCCGAGACGACAACGGTGTCAACGGTGGCGCTGTCCTGGGGAATGACTCACCTGGGACGCTTCGCCGCTTCGTACCGGGACCGGTTCGGCGAATTGCCCCGGCAGACCCTTCACCGCTGATTCCTCGGCGCTGGCTACAGGGCGTCGATGAACCCGTACTGATCGACACCGGACATGGGCTCGTCGTCGCCCTCCGCACTGGAATCTGGCCGGTGCCACACCTCGAACCGGAGCGCCGTGTGCGGTGACACGAGAGCTGTGACCTCGATGTCGCCAACGGGATGGAACGTGATGAAGGCGGGAGTGCCACTGGCTGCCGCGATCATCTCTTGTTGGAGAGCGCGAACGTCGTGATCGGGGTTCAGAAAGTACGACTTCCCGTCGATGTGCAGCTGAACGACCTTCATCTGCTCACCCTCCCCCGGTGACGCTGAAGAACACCCTGCAACTGCCGAATCCGGCTCTGCGGTGCCGTTCTCGGCTGTCTTCTCAGTGGTCGAGGGTCTCGTGCGGGTTCACTCCGTACTGAGCCCGGTAAGAAGTCGCGAAGCGCCCCATATTGCCGAAGCCCCACCGGTGGGCGACAGCGCTAACCGTTATACGGGAGGTCGGGTCGCTGACAACGAGATCGCGGTGCGCTGCCGCAAGGCGACCCGCCCGCAGGTAAGCCGCAGGCGTCGTATCCAGCTCACGACGGAACGCCGCCGTGAGACCGCGAAGCGACAGACCAGCAGCCGCAGCGACGTCCGCCGTCGTGACCGCGGAGGCGAGGTTATCTTCCATGAAGGCCTTCGCGCGACGGACCGTAACCGGGCCGGTTTCGCCAGTGACGGACGGGTCGTGCTCCGTCATGTGGGTGTTGGGGAACACCGACATGACCGCCAGGGCCACTTGGCCAAAAGCCGTCCGGCGGACCAGGGGCGACGCCATCGCGGCATCGTCTCGAAGAAGGTCTCGGTTCAGGGTCCTCACGGTCGCAGCCCACAGTCTCGACAACGCAGGCGTCATCGGTGCAGTCCCTGTGAACCCGAGTCGCTGACCCTCAAGTCCTGTGAGGAGTCCGGCGAAGCGCTCCACCTCGGCAAGGTCCAGGGTCAGCCCCCCGACGTGAACATCGTCCCACCGGCCCTGAAACGGTCGCGGCGGCAACAGGAAAGGCTTCGTCATGTCGATCTCGCTCTTACCGGCTGCCATGCGGACATTCCCCCCAAGGACGTGCCCGATCGTCACGACGCCAGTCCCATCGCTCGTGGCCACGGAATCCGGACTCGCGAACCGATACCTCATGGTGCTGATCAGCCCGGCATCGACGACGTCGAGATCAAAGCGGAACCCCTCGGCCCCGCTGGCTGACATCCGAGCGTCCGGGAAGAACGGATGCAGCACGGGAAACGCTTCCTCAGGAGTCGTCGCGGCGAACGACATGCGGCTGACCGGTTTCACACCCACACGCTAGGCCCCCGCCCAACAACACCCCCGCCGAAAGCAACACTTGGCCGAGGCGCTAGCGGGACCAAGGGACTCCGCACAACTTGCGAGGTCTAGAGCGAAAAGCGGAGCGCGCCCGAGCGATCGACGTGTGGTCATACCATGCGGAAGCGACCAGCGTGGGACCGCAGGGCGGGATTGCCAGGGTGGTGCCGCTCAAGTAGCATGCCCAGCTACTTATCCCGGCCGTGAGAACGGTTCTTCGCGTCGCTAACCAGCATGGTTCGCGCTCTAGTCATCAGAAGTGAGCCATTTGTGGGCAGCCTGACGTACGGCCAATCTCTCTCCGTGGAGTTCGAGGACCGCCTCCTGGGCCACCTCCAGCTCGTCATCGGAGCCAAACTTCGCCGCAACGAATCGTTCTTTCTCTCCTGGAGAGACGACCAACGAGTCGGCGACGGCCGGACCACGATCTGGATCAACCCCGCGCTGCCACTGGTGTTCAAGTACTACGGCAGCCGCATGCCTGCCGTGAACCGGGAGTGGTTGCAGCTTCTCGAGCAGTCCTCCAACAGCCCCGGCGGGCTGCAGATCATCGATGAACCCAACTCCCCCGCCACGACAGGACAGAATCGATGACCGTCAAGCGGACCACTCTCACATACGGCGGCACCGTGTACAGCCTCGCCGACGCAGACATCAACGACCTCAAACGGCAGCTGCTCGAGGTGCACACCGGAGGTGCCCCGTTCTGGCTGCGGGTCAACCACGGTGAGGGCTCGTACCGTGAAACAGAGCTGCTGATCGCCCCCGGAGTCAGCGTCGCCATCACCGACATCGACCCCGAATAGGCTGGACGCCTCTAGGCCGCGCGGAGCCCAGTCACCTCGCTGACAGCGAGGGCGGCAAGAGGCCCACTCGTAGACCTCTTTCTTGCCCTTGTGCCGATCAGGCGCAGCCAGAGGGCGATTCATATCAGCTGGCTCGTTGGGGGTGCAAGCCCCTGCCCTGACGGTCCTTGCGGGCCTAACGTCAGCTGAAGGTCGACGCACCGCGTCGACGCTGCAGGCTGTGACGACGAAGAGGTGGACCATGAATCTCTCGACCAGAAGCCGCCCCGCTCGGAGCTCATCGAGCACTCCGCCCGTCCAACCGACACGCTCTTCGTGAGGGACGGGTCATATGTCGATTCCCACAAGAGGGTGCCCGGATTGTGGGCACGACGCCACGATGCACGCAAGCCTCGCGCCCGGTGCCGGCGGGCCCAGACTTCGCTGGACGTGCCTGGACTGCGGCTACGCGTTCGACACGACGAAGAACTACTGGGCCGTCTATTCAGCGCTCGGCCATCACGTCTGACGTTGCCCCAATAGCCGCTTTCGGCGGGGCGGTGATCCGTGATCTGATGTCTAAGCGGTCCTGGCCGAAGGTGCGCAGATCTGGCAAAAACTCCAGGGAAAGGCCCGCCGTCGGCACGATCACCAGGTCCCTCGCCCTGTCATGACGAGCCCTGCAGACCCGTGACCGCCCTCAGCCCATTGCCTAGCGGAACACCTCACCACTCTGACCCGCGCCATCTCTCTCGAAGCGCGTACAGCTCGACCAGCAGCCGGGCGTACGACCCCAGCCTGTGTCGGCATATCCTCTACGTCGTGGAAAATGAAACGCCATGGGAGTCGCTGCTGGCACAGATCTGCCATGAACTTCTAGAAGCCGGCAGCGCGCGCCTACCCTTCGATCCTGATGACCTCAATGTCACCGCAGGGACAGAACTCGCACAGGAAGCATCGACGCGTCTGCAGCGCCCGGTGCAGATCAGAGAAGTCGACGGAATCCTGACGGCGAAGCTCCCGGACTGGCCAGCAACTTCACGTGAGCTCGAAGTGTCCATGCGAGAAATCCGTCGGGAGATCCAAGACATCGGGGGAACAGTCCAGCTGACGCCGTGACCGCTTCCAGGCAATAAGCGTCCTGACCGGTCTGCGATCGTCCATCGAGCCAGTTGCCATGGCCGAATTCGACCAGACTCCACCACGAGGCTGATCCGTGACCAACCAACCGCACGTATCGTCGAACCATGGACACGAGCTCAATGATCATGGGAGCAGCCATCGCTTCGGTGGCTTGGATCGGCTTCTACCCATGGGCGAAGCTGAAGAAGCTCAAAGCCTATGAGGAAGAGCGGGAGCAGCTAAATCCTGTTCCGCCCGAGGG
>Ga0265780_10010852_pt1 | contig 10834 bp, 10 predicted proteins | sample P1T30metagenome_FD_192432 | JGI IMG/M metagenome (GOLD analysis project Ga0265780, IMG submission 192432) | Plant litter microbial communities from East Loma Ridge, Irvine, California - P1 T30 | ecosystem: Environmental > Terrestrial > Plant litter > Unclassified | place: USA: California... | reverse complement strand
GATCCTCGCACCGCGCGGGGCCCACGCTGCCTCCAATCTGCCCACGCGAGCGATTCGTCTCGTCCGCAATCAGCGATGCGACGATTCGGCGCAGCGCCGTACGCGAGATGGCTTCCCCGATCATGCCACCGCCGCGTGGCTGGCGCGACCATAGACGCGGTTTCGCCCGGCATGTTTGGCGGCATAGAGCTGCACGTCGGCCAGCCCGATCAGACCATCCACCGTCCCGCACGCCTCGGTCGCCGTGGCGCAGCCGAAACTCGCGGTGATCCGCAACGGACCCGCCGCCGTAGCGACGACCATCGCTTCCACCGCCTCGCGCAACCGATCCGCAATGGCGATCGCCTGGCTGAGCGGTGTATTGGGCAGCAGCGCGGCGAACTCTTCCCCCCCCAGCCGCGCGAAGAGATCCGACGGGCGCAGCGTCGCGCAGCAAATTTGCGTCAACTGTTTCAGCACGACATCGCCGGTCGGATGGCCATAAGCGTCGTTGACCGACTTGAAATGGTCGACGTCCAGCAGGATCAACGACAATGGTTGACGGTCCTCCCGCCAGCGCCGCTGTTCGCGTTCGAACGATTGCAGGAAATGCGTGCGGTTCGCCGCCCCCGTCAGGTGATCGAACAGCAACATCCGGCGGAGATCGGACGTGTCGGACCGATCGCGCGCGACATCGCGCAACACGACGAAATAGCCGTGCGGTTGTTGCTCGTCTTGCGCCGGTCGGACCGCGAACAGCCGTTGGCACCAATATCGATCCCCGGTGCTGCGTTCCTGCCAGCTTTCGTCGAGATACCATCCATCCCGCTGCGCAAGCCGCAACTGATCCTCCAGCGTCATCGCGCCGAACCCGGTCGCGACGTCGAGAATGCGATCGAGCGGCATCCCGGTGACGTCTTCGACCGCGCGCCCGCTCTGCCGGGTGAACGCCGCATTCGCGCCGTCGATCGTGCCGCCCGCGGTAATCGACAACACCGCATAATCGTTGACCGCGTTGATCAGCGATCCGAACCAGGTCTCGCTCTGCTTGAGCCGGCGTTCCTGCGCGACCTGCACCGTGATGTCGGCAAAGGTCGCCATCGCGCGGTTCGGCCCGAGCTTGACCAGCGTACACGCCAGCACCTTCGGATCCTTGCCGTTCCGCCCGGTCGCGATATCCACCGCGATTCGGTGCCCTTCGCAGATCGCCCCGCGATTCTTGGGATAATCGACGAACAGGTTGCGCAATTCGGGCGCGCAACCCTCCAGCATCGCGAACAGATTGCCCGGGTCGCGCAATCCGGCGACCGGCAGCAGATGCTTCATCGCGTGCGGGTTGATCATCGTGATTGCGCCCGTCGCGTCGAATTCGACCAGTCCAATCGGGCAGGCGTAGAGAAATTCGAGCAATTGCTCGTTATCTCGTTGCAGGTCCTCCGCCATATCGCCTCACCGCTCGATAAGGATATAGTTCAGCGGCTCGCCAGAGGCCGCCAGCAGTCGTAGCCGCGCCCGCGTCGGGCGCATCCGCAGCGTCAGGACATAAGGGATGATCTCGTCGAGATCGACCTCGTCCTCGAAGCGTTGGGCGACCATGAAATTGTTCATGCATTGCGCGACCGCATCGAAGAACGGCACACCGATCACCGAATCACGGTCGAGACCCGCCATCTGCGCCTCGGTTTCGTTATACACGACGACCAGGCTTGCCGCGTCCAGCCCGACCACCCCGAACGGCAGGCGATCGACCTGCTCCAGTGGCATGCGCGCGAGAGCGTGCAGATCGATTTCTTCAAACGCGGTGGACACGGATACTACCCTCACTCGGCTAAGCGTTTCTTCATTACGAACCGAGGGTTAACTTTGCGTGTTGGTCGGATTGGCGGCGGGCGGCCGGATCACGCGGGGCTTGCGGATCGTCGCCTCGAGGCACATCTAGTAAAAGTGATTGCGCAGGCGTTCGACGCCATGTTCCGGTGGTTTCGCCGCATTCGGTTCTGGTGATCTTGCGCTAGAATATGGGTGAATCGACCGATACTGTCGCCCTTCCCAGCCTCATGACAAAGAAACGGCCATCCATGACACGGCGTACCGCGATCGTAATCGGCTCGGGAATCGGGGGCATCGCCTGTGCGATCCGGTTGCAGAGCCTCGGCTTCGATACGCAGATCGTAGAGCAGCTCAATGATGTCGGGGGGCGTGCCTATGTCCGCCGCGCCGATGGGTTCACCTTCGATATGGGGCCGACGGTGCTGACCGTGCCGCATTTCATCGAGGAACTTTTCTCGCTCGAACGCGACGTGGCGATGCTGACCGCTCCCGATTTCCCGCAGGACGTCCTCGACGAAAAGCGGATCACCTTCGGGATCAGCGGTGGCCCCAATACCAGCCGCTATCTTGAGATCGTGCCGGTCCTGCCGTTCTACCGCATCTATTTCGATGACGGCACCTTCTTCGACTACGATGCCGACCCGGTGAACGTCCGCGCGCAGATCGCGCGGCTCGCACCCGAGGATCTGGAGGGCTACGAACGCTTCCACGAGGCTGCACGCAAGATCTTCCAGCGCGGGTTCCTCGAGCTCGGCTATACGTATTTCGGCAGCTTGGGCTCGATGCTCGGGGTCGTTCCCGATCTGCTCAAGCTCGGCGCGATCCAGCCGCTGTTCTCGCTCATCAGCAAATATTTCAAGAGCGACAAGATGCGGCAGGTGTTCAGCTTCGAACCGCTGCTAATCGGCGGCAATCCGCTCAAGGTCCCCGCCATCTACGCGATGATCCACTTCGTCGAGAAGACCTGGGGGGTGCATTTCGCGATGGGCGGCACCGGCGCGCTGATCAAGGCGCTGGTCACTAAGTTCGAGGAACTTGGCGGTACGATCCGACTCAATGCGCAGGTCGCGCGGATCGACGTGGAGAAGCGCGGTGGCAAGCGTGTCGCGACCGGGGTTACGCTGGCCTCGGGCGAAGCCATGTCCGCCGAACTGGTCGTGTCCAACGGCGATTATGCGACAACCTATCTCAAGCTGATCGACAAGACGCATCGCAAGATCAATCGCGACGCGGTGGTCAAGTTCCGCAAGCAGAGCATGTCGCTGATGGTGATCTACTTCGGCTACAAGATGCGCGACGGCGACCCCGATCTGCGGCACCACAACATCATCCTCGGCCCGCGCTACGAGGAATTGCTGACCGACATTTTCGAACGCAAGATCCTCGCCGAGGATTTCTCGCAATATCTCCATATTCCGACGATGACCGACGCGAGCCTCGCGCCGCCGGGGCATCACGCCGCCTATACGCTGATCCCGGTCCCCAACACGCTCGGCGATATCGACTGGGATGCGGTCGGCGATGGCTTTGCCGAAAAGGTGCTGACCTTCCTCGACGAGCGCGGCTACATTCCCGACCTGCGCGAGCGGATCGTCTACAGCAGTTTCGTCACGCCCGACTATTTCGAGCAGACGCTGGGGGCGTATGCGGGCAACGGCTTCGGCGTCGAGCCACGCTTGACGCAAACTGCGTTTTTCCGGCCGCATAACCGCAGCGAAGACGTCGCAAACCTGTACCTGGTCGGTCAGGGAACGCAGCCGGGCGGCGGGACTCCGTCGGTAATGATGTCCGCCAAGATGACCGCGCGCGAAATCGCGCGCGATTATGCGGTGGACCAGCGGATCGTCGCCGGGATGCCGGCAGGCAGCGCCAACTCAGCGCGCGGGACCGAGGATCTGGTCAGCGAGCTTTCGACCGGATAACCAGGCACTCTCGACGCGCGGCCCGAGCAGCCAGTCGCCGACCGCGCCGATCCTGCGGTCTGCATCCCACAAGGCACCGTCGTCCCGCGCGCGGACGCGGGCGTAGCGCCAGCGGTGGCCGATCCGCACGATCGGCTCGGGCAACGGTGCCTCCGCCTCGACAGCCAGCGCGGACAGCAGCGTATCGACCACGCCCTCCACCGCGTCCTCGAGATGTACGCGCGACCAATCGGGGTTCGCCTGAATCACCCATGCCTCGGGTCCGTCCCGCCCCGGCTTCGCACTGTTGCGCGCAGCCCATCCGATGATCCTGCGATCCCGCACCACGTCCAGGGGAACCGCGATCCGCTCGGCAAAGGCGACCATCGCGGTCCAGCACGGTTCGGACGGACAGCCCCGCGCCGCCGCAGTCATCGCAGGGTCATGCGGCTCCAGCAGTCCGACCGCCTGTTCCGCCGGAGTCGCCACCACGACCGCGTCGAACACGCCATCCGAGACCGGATCGAGCCGCCACCCGCCGTCGCTGGTCACGATCGCCTCGACCCGGCTGTTCCACGCGACATCCAGATCCTGGCCGATCGCCTTGATCAGCGCGTTCATACCGGGCGTGCCGACCCACGCATCGTCCCCCGCAGCAGGCCACCGCGCCGCGACGCCGTCCGCCGACCAGCGCGCGACGGTTTGCACAAACCCCGGATCGCGCGCCGTAAAATACTGCGCGCCGTGATCGAACGCGATGGTGCCGAAGGCGGTATCGACCCGCCGGGTTGCCATCCGTCCCCCCGGCCCGCGCCCCTTGTCGAACACGCAGACCGTGTGCCCGTACGTCTGCAGGACTTGGGCGCAGGACAGACCGGCAAGGCCAGCCCCGACAATCGCAATTCTCATCAAAAGTCCCATTCTTTTCGGCATTTCGCGCCAGCCCGGCATGCCGCATCGTAACGCGCGGAACCACCGGACGCCGCCGCTTCGTTCATTGGTATTACTGCGGGATTGATCATGGCAAAATCCCCCCTGTTACTCCATCGTTACGGTAATGGTTCAATCCGACGGGAGCGGAGGGTGGTCCAGGGTACAAGCAGGGATAGGGACCACACGCTATCGGCAAGGCCAGTAGCGCACCCGCCGTGCCCGAACGCGTTCCAGAGGCCATCGTGATCAATCCGGAACAGGCGTTGCTGCGACGGCACCTCGAGACGTTCGAAGCGCTGATCGTCAACAACCCGTTCGGCGTCTATCTGGTCGACGCCGACTTCACGCTCCGCGTCGTCAGCCGCGGCGCGCGGCAGGTGTTCGGAAACGTCTGCCCGTTGATCGGACACCCGTTCGCCGAGCTCCTGCGCGCGATCTGGCCCGAACCGTTTGCGAACGAGGCGATCGATCAATTCCGCCGGACGCTTGACACCGGCATCGCCTATGAAGCCCCCGCCACCGTCGAGCATCGCGCCGACGTCCCCGCGCGCGTCGCGTATGACTGGCGGATCGATCGCGTGATGCTTCCAGACGGTCGGTTCGGCGTCGTCTGCTACTTTTACGACCTGACCGAACGCGAACAGTGGATGCGGACACTGGCGGAACGCGAGGCGCAGCTCCGCGACCTGACCGCCGATCTCGAACGTCGCGTCCGCGACCGCACCGCGGCGCTCAACCGCGCGAACACGCGGCTGTCGTCCGAGATCGCGCGGCGCGAAGCGATCCAGGCGGCGCAACTGCAAAGCCAGAAGCTCGAAACCGTGGGTCAGTTGACGTCCGGGATCGCACACGACTTCAACAACATCTTGGGGGCGGTCCTGGGTGGTTTCGCGATCATCGAGCATCGCACGGCGGACCCCCGCATCCGCCAGGTGGTCAGCATGGGCCAACGCGCCGCCGAGCGTGGGGCCACGTTGATCCGCCAGTTGCTCGCCTTCGCGCGGTTGCAGGAAGTGGTTCCGCAGCCTGTCGCTTTGACATCGGCAATCGACGAAATATCGAATTTGCTTGCGCATGGCGTCCGCCGCGATGTCGCATTGCTGATCGATTGCGCGCCGGACGCTTGGCCGGCACTCGCTGATTCAACGCAGTTGCAGTCCGCGCTGCTCAACCTCGCCCACAATGCCAGCGACGCGATGCGGGGCGGTGGCGAGTTGCGCATCATGGTACGCAACTGCTCCGCCGATATGCCCTTTCATCCGCCCGAGTTGGACGGGCGTGACGCGGTCCTGATCATCGTCGCGGACAACGGTCCTGGCATGAACAGCGAAACGCTACGGCGCGTGACCGAACCGTTCTTCACCACCAAGGCGCGCGGCAAGGGCACCGGGCTTGGCCTAGCGATGGTGCACCGCTTCATCGAAGAGGCCGGTGGTGCACTTCGGATCGAAAGCCATGTCGGGCAGGGCACGACATTCTCGCTCTACCTGCCCCGCGCGATCGCGGGGGACGGCGTCGCACGCCCTGCTCCGGACGACTTCATCGGGAACGTCGCCGCCGGAACCACATTCGAAACGCTGCTGCTCGTCGATGATGATCGCGACCTGTCCAATATTCTTTCGGAAGGATTGTCGGATCTCGGGTTCGACGTGCTGGTCGCGAACGACGCCAGAACCGCGCTTGACCTGCTGCGGACCCGGTCGATCGACATCGTCGTCACGGATATCGACATGCCCGACATGTCGGGCAACGAACTGGCCGCCGTGATCCAGGCGTCGGGCGCCGACACCCCCTGCCTGTTCATGACGGGGGGGAACGAACGGCAGGCCCCGGGCGGCAGCACCGTCCTGCAGAAGCCGTTCAGTCCCGCGGTATTGCACCATGCGGTGCGACGCGTGCTCAACGCCAATACGCAGCGCGCCTCGGACGCCGAACGCATCGACCGGCTGGCACAGCGCATGAAGTCGCAATGCACCCGAGCGCTGCTCGACCATTGGCGCGCTCTCCGCGACGGGGCGGAGATTCCGCTGTTCGGGCGTTTGACGATCGACGCTTGCCATGAGCCACACCGGATCGTCGTCGCGAAGATCGACCTGTGCAAAAGCCCGATCGATTTTACCTTTACGTACATCGGATCGACGTTGCACGACGCCATGCCCGAGACGGCGCGCGACGCCCCCAGTTTCGGCACCCTGCCACTGAGCGGCAACGACACGCTGACCGCACGCGAATCGGCCTATCGCCGCTGCGCGCTGACCGGCAAACCGTCCTACGAATTTGCGCGAATTGATCTTGGGAAGGGCTATTTGGAGACTTTTGAGCGCTTGCTGCTGCCCTTCTCGAGTAACGGGACATTGGTCGACCATATCGTCGGTGCGGTCGTCATAGAACGCCACCCCGTGCGCGCGCAGTCATGATGCGCGGGTCCGACACCGCCGGTCCGATCGTGCCTGGATTCGACACGCCCGATCTGGCGCGCGCGATCGAGGCGCTGCCTACGGACGTCGTCGATACGCTTGCGTTCGGGGCGATCCAGGTCGGCGCGGACGGCATCGTCGTTTATTACAGTGCGTCTGAGCGGCGCCTGTCGGGCTCGGGCATGCGCGACCGCATCGGGCTGGACTTCTTCTCCAGAATCGCGCCGTGCATGGACAACGCCGACTTCCGCGGTCGGATCGAACGCGCCATCGCCGCCGGCGCGTTCGACCTTGAGTTCACGCACGTCGGTGATTTCGAGGATCGCGACCGTGAACTGACCGTCCGGGTCCAGCCAGCAAGCGCAGGCGGGTACTGGATCTTCCTGCGCCGTGAATAGCGGGGGCTAAACGTTCGATCCAAGCGCGAGCGCCAACGTCACGGTGCTCCGCTACGCCCTGCGCTTCTTTGCTGTGGTCTTTGGCCCGGACTTGGCCTTGGCCTTGGGTTTGACCTTCCGCTTGGGCTTGGCTTTCGGCTTGAGTGCGACCTTGCACGGGAAGGCTCCCTTCAACGCATCCCGGACGAGGAACGCGGGCGCGCTGTCCCACGCCTTTCGATGCGTGCGCAGATACTTGCGTGTGGCGGCGATCGCCTCGAGCGTCGAGGCACTGGTCGCCGAGGGGCAGATCTGTCGTGCCATCGACAGGGTGTCGAACGCCCCCAGGATATAGCCCGTGCAGAAACCCGGGGTCGAATCCGAATCCTCGCCACGGCACGCGTCGGCAAGCTGCTCGGTCCGCAACGAACTGACCACCACTGGCGCGTCGGTCGGTGCCGCCATCAGCGCGATCAAGGCCAGTATCATGCGGTTTCCTTCGACCGGGCAAGCGTTGGCATCGGAGCGTTATTGCGCGGCAGATGCCGCAAGATACGGCAGCAGCCGCACGCGCGGGAAGACCGTTTCGAGCGGCTTGGTATCGGGCAGGATATAGACCACGCCGCCCTTCTTCAGGAACAGCGGGCGCACCTTCTTGGTGTAGAAACTGGTCCCGACATTGATGCAGCCGAAGCTGATGCGATTGTCCTCGGGCGTCGGCGTCAGGAGCCGCTCGACCCGCTTTTCCTTCTTGTGCGTCGTGATCACCGCATGCAGCGCGACCGAATTGGCGTAATCGACCCACAAAACGCGCTGTCGCCCGAACGCCATGCCGAACTTGGCGACGAACCGTCCGGCTGGCGTGGTCCGCTCGGCCGGTCCGATGTCCGAAAGGTCCTTTGCGCCAACCCCCGGGGTGGAGTCATCGCCAATGCCGACCCCGAGCAGGACCGGGGCCTCCCCCAGGAACTCGCCCTTGGCAGAGAAGAGCGACAGCGATGCGGCCTGCTTGTCGATGATCGCGTAAGGAAGAGAACCGTTGTCGTGCACCGAGGCGATCCAGGCGACCATGCGCTGGGCAGCTTCCGTCCGCACCGGCTCGACCAGCGGTACGACAACAACGGGCGGCGCGACGGTCTTCGGTTTGGCCTTCGCCTTGGCTTTAGGCTTGGCGGCACTCTTGCTCGGTTGCGCAACGCCGCTGTTCCCAGGCGCGGTGGTTTTGGCGGCAGCGGCGGGAACAACTGCTGCTGCGGGCGGCGCTGGCGTCAAAGCCAGCGCCAGCGTTGCAGCAGCCATCATTGCCGAGCGATCGGTAAAAGACAGGCTGGTAAACACGAAATGCTTGTTCACCAGTCCAGTCGATCAATGCAAGCGCGGTGCGACAGCGTGATCAGCCGCGCGGACGACGCTGCTGGCGCTGTGCCTGCTGCTGCATCTGCTGATCAAGGCCATCGACGCGGCCGTTGATCTGGTCGATGCGCTGGGCGTTCTGCTGTGCCTGACCGGCAGCAGCCTGTGCCTGCGTCAGCGCCTGGCCCGACGTACCCTCGACCGTGCGAACGCGGCCGTCGATCCCGTCGATACGCTGATTGACGGTAGCGATTTCTCGCTGGACGTATCCCTTGGTCGCGCAACCGCTGATCCCAATCGAGCCGACCATGATGATCGCGACAGTAGCAGCCTTGGCAAAATTCGGACGCATACACTCACCTTTTAGTAATGTTTTTGGTTTCGAAAACCAAGGCGGGCCAGATCGGGTTGGCAATCGCATTTGGTCGAAACGTGTGCGTAATACGACCGAAAGCATACAAGGATCCGCAGAAAACGGCGGATTTGTCACGGTTGAACCGGGGGTGAACGACTCAAGTCGTCAGGCTTGTTGGTCAACTCCAGCCGAAGCGTACCCCCTTTGAGAACATCCTAGTGCGTGACGAACGCGCGTTTGCGCCGCTTCCCGTCGAGCGAAGCGCGCCGGATGTAAATCGCCCCCGCCCGATACCCGCGTGCGACGATGGCGAAAGTACGACCGTTGGGCAGCTTGATGGCGCTACGCGGCGGGTGCGGGGCGTGCAGATCATAAAGCGCACTGCCGAGCTTGGGGAACAGGCCGATCCGGTTGAAGACATAATGCGAACTCATTGCACCGCCGTCCTCGTCGCCGGGATAGGCCGTCGCGGTGAAGCGGTCGAACACCGGGTTGGCGTAGAAGCTCGCGAGATCGGGGCGCCCGCTCTCGCTGAACAGCCACGGCGTCGAGAAGGTAGGTTCGTTGGTATAATCGATCAGCCCGGCATCAAAGGCATGCTGCAGCCGCCGCACGAACGCATCGCGCCCGCCCATGATCGCGACCATCCCCGGAATGTCGTAGACCGTCGCATAGGAGTAGATCCAGCCGGCGCCTTCGTACAAGCCGAAGTTGTTGTGCTTCTTGCCGTTCCAGCCCCTCTTGGGATTGTTCGGCTGGAACGTGCCGTCGGCGAAGCGCGGTCGGACAAAGCCGCTGTTGCGGTCGCTGGTCGCGCTAGCGTCCCACACGTTGCGCCAGTTGCCGGAGGGTTTGCGCAACGCCGCTGCTTCCTCGGTCCGCCCCGCGCCTTCCGCAACGACGCTGGCGTAATAGTCGTTGAGCGCCATGCCGACGGTCGCCGACCCGGACCGCGCGCGTTGCGGTTCGCCCTCGGGGCTGCGATCGCCGACCGCAAAGAACCCGTCGACCAGATAGCGCGGACGCCGCCGTTCGTGTGCAGCAAACAGCACGACGTCTGCTGCCTTGCGCCAGTCGACCCCCGGCACGCCGCGCGGGAATCCCTCCCCGATCACATTGTCGACTTCGTGGTCATAGCCCGCGTTGCTGGTGTTGGCGCTGATCGTCTCGGGGCTCGGATGGATCGACCCGGCGGGCAGCGTCGGTCCGGGGATCGTGTCGCCCTGATTGTCGTTACCCGTCCCGGCCATCGGATCGACCAGGCCGTTCAACGCGCGATCCTGCGCGACGGCGGGGCAAACCGCCGCCACTACCATTGCCAGGGCGATCGTCGGGCGTGCGAACCTACACCGCAGCCGGGTGATCAGGGCGCGCCGGGGTCGCGCGTGCCGTCGCCGTCAGCACCAGCTCCGCCGCTAGCAACGCCCCCTCCTGATCCTGCGCGACCGAACTGCGTTCGACCAGGTCGGTCACGAATTGCGGACCAAACGGCAACGGCACCTTCGAGCAATCGAGATAGCGCGCGCCCTTGCGGTCCGCGATGAACAAATGGTTGCCCCCCGGTCGCCCGGCGATGTCGACGTATTTGCGCAGCTCGATATAGCCCTCGGTCCCGAGGATGAAGAGCCGCCCGTCGCCCCAGGTCGGCAGACCGTCGGGGGTGAACCAGTCGACCCGCACATATCCCGC
>Ga0265780_10010851_pt1 | contig 10834 bp, 8 predicted proteins | sample P1T30metagenome_FD_192432 | JGI IMG/M metagenome (GOLD analysis project Ga0265780, IMG submission 192432) | Plant litter microbial communities from East Loma Ridge, Irvine, California - P1 T30 | ecosystem: Environmental > Terrestrial > Plant litter > Unclassified | place: USA: California... | reverse complement strand
ACCGAGCTGCGGCGCGCAGTCGGCGAGGCGCAGGCGGTGTTCCATTTCGCGGCGCAGGTCGCGGTGACCACCAGCCTCGACGATCCGCGCGACGACTTCGAGATCAACCTGCTCGGCACGTTCAACCTGCTGGAGGCGGTGCGTGCCAAGCGCGATGCGACGCCGGTCGTGTTCGCCTCGACCAACAAGGTCTACGGCGACCTGCTCGACCTGGACTTTGAACTCGGCGCCAACGGGTACGCGCCGACCGAGCCGCGCATCCGCGATCATGGCATCGGCGAAGATCGCCCACTCGATTTCCATACGCCCTACGGCGTGTCGAAGGGCGCGGCGGACCAGTACATGCTCGACTACGCGCGCAGCTACGGCATCCCAGCCGCAGTGTTGCGGATGAGCTGCATCTACGGCCAGCGCCAGATGGGCACCGAGGATCAGGGCTGGGTCGCGCACTTCCTGATCCGCGCGCTGAAGGGCGAGCCGATCACCCTGTACGGTGACGGCCATCAAGTTCGCGACATCTGCGACGTGTCCGATGCGGTCGCCGCGTATCTCGCCACGTGGCGTGCAATCGATCGCGTGCAGGGCCGTGCGTTCAACCTCGGCGGGGGCGCGGCAAACGCGGTCAGCCTGCGCGTGTTGCTCGACCATATCGGCACCTTGATCGGTCGTGATCCGCAGGTCGGCTTCTCCGACTGGCGCGCAGGCGACCAACGCTATTTCGTGGCGGACACGCGCTTGCTCGACGAGACGCTCGGCCTGCCCAAGCGAGTCGCGTGGCGCGACGGCGTCGAGCGGCTTGCCGCGTGGCTGACCGAACAGCGCGCATCCGCCCCTGCCCTCGAGCGGGTTTCATGAGGCCATTGCGGCTGCTGATGACTGCCGACGCGGTCGGTGGAGTATGGCAATATGCGACCGACCTCGCCAGCGCGCTCGCGCCGCTCGGGGTGGAGACGACGCTCGCTGTACTCGGCCCCGCGCCGAGCGCCGATCAGCGCGCAGCGGCGAGCGCGATCGCCGGCGTGACCCTGGTCGAAACCAGCCTCCCGCTAGACTGGCTGTGTGAGAGCGCGGTGCCGGTGCGCGCGGCGGGGGCGGCGATCGCCGATCTCGCGCGTACGCAAGCGGCCGACCTGATCCAGTACAACATGCCTACCCTTGCCGCCGTTTCGGGCGGGCTGCCAAGCATTGCGGTGACGCACGGCTGTGTCTCGACGTGGTGGGAAGCGGCGAAGCGCACTCCACTTGCGCAACCCTACCACTGGCACCGCGCGCTGATGCTCGAAGGCTTGCGAAGCGTCGACCAGGTCGTCGCACCGACGCGCGCTTATGCCGATGGGGTGGCGGCGCACTACCGCCTCGCCCGCGCGCCTGTCGCCGTCCACAACGGACGGGTCGCGCCGGCGGACATCAAACCGACCTCGCTGAGCGATCAGGTTCTCACCGCCGGCCGGATGTGGGACAGCGTGAAGAACGCCGCCCTGCTCGATCGTGTCGCCGCACGGCTGGCGGTGCCATTTCATGCGGCCGGCGCACTGGTTGGGCCGCATAACGAACGGATCGCGCTCGAACATCTTCATACGCTTGGCGAACTCGATGCCGGCGTACTGCGCCGTCGCCTCGCCGACCGCCCAGTGTTCGTTTCGGCCGCAAGCTTCGAGCCGTTCGGCCTTGCCGTGCTGGAGGCCGCGCAGGCGGGCTGCGCGCTGGTGCTGTCTGATATCGCCACCTTCCGCGAATTGTGGGACGGCGCGGCCGTGTTCGTCACCGGTGAGGACGAGCGCGACTGGGCGGCGGCGGTCGATGCGCTGATCGCCGATCCGGGTTGTCGTCATGCGGCTGGTGAGGCGGCGCGCACCCGCGCAGCCCGCTACACGCCAGCCGCAACCGCGCAGGCCATGGCAACGCTTTACCGCGGGCTGGTTTCCGAACATACCACAAGGGCTGCGGCATGAAGATCGCCTACTTCACCCATAGTCTCACGTCCTGCTGGAACCATGGCAACGCGCACTTCCTGCGCGGTGTGTTGAGCGAGCTGATCGCGCGCGGCCATGACGTGACGGTGTGGGAACCCGAGGGCGCGTGGAGCCTCGCCAACCTGCTCGGCGATCATGGCGAGGAGGGCCTTACCGCCTATCGCACCGCTTACCCCGAACTCGCCTCGCGCACCTATGGCGCCGAAGCCGATGCGGAGGCGATGACGGATGGCGCCGATCTGGTGCTGATGCACGAATGGAATGAGCCGGCATTGGTCAAGGCAGTCGGTGATCTGCGCAAGCGTGGGAGCCGCTTCACCCTGCTGTTCCACGACACGCACCACCGCGCGGTGAGCGCTCCCGAAGAGATGCGCGCCTACGATCTGTCCGGGTATGACGGTGTGCTGGCGTTCGGCGAGACGCTGTCGGAAGTCTATCGCGGCTGGGGCTGGCACGGCCGCGTCTGGACCTGGCACGAAGCCGCCGACACCCGCCGCTTCCACCCGGCCGTTCAGGAGGGCGAACGAAGCGGGCTGGTCTGGATCGGCAATTGGGGCGATGGCGAACGGACCGAGGAACTTGAACGCTTCCTGTTCGCGCCTGCCGCCGCCGCCGACCTTCCGCTCGACATCTACGGTGTGCGCTATCCGGCCGAAGCGCGTGAGATGCTGGCCCGGCACGGTGCCGCCTATCACGGCTGGGCGCCCAATGCCGGCGCGCCCGCGATCTTTGCGAAAGCGCTGGCCACCGTCCACGTGCCGCGTCGTTATTATGCGACGATCCTGCCTGGCATCCCGACGATCCGCGTGTTCGAGGCACTGGCGTGCGGTATTCCGCTCGTTTCGGCGCCGTGGGACGATGCCGAGCATCTGTTCCGCCCCGGCACCGATTACCTCGTCGCAAAGGACGGCACGGAGATGACCCGTAACCTCACCGCGCTACGCGATGATCCCGCGCTTCGCCAAAGCGTCGTTACCCACGGGCTCGAAACAATCCTTGCCCGCCACACGTGCGCGCACCGCGTCGACGAACTGCTCGCGATCGCCGCCTCGCTTGGTGTTACCCAGAAAGAACTCGCATGAAGATCGCCTTCTACGGATCGAGCCTGCTGTCCTCTTACTGGAACGGCGCGGCGACCTATTATCGCGGCGTTCTCAAGGCACTGGCGAGCCACGGCTACGACATCACCTTCTACGAGCCGGACGCGTTCGAGCGGCAGCAACACCGCGACATTGATCCGCCGGAGTGGGTGCGCTCGGTCGTGTACCCCGCCACCGACGAAGGTTTGCGCAGCGTGCTGGCCGAGGCTGGCGACGCCGATATTGTCGTGAAGGCGAACGGCGTCGGTGTGTACGATGCCGAATTGCTCGAAGGCATCATCGCGGGTGCCCGCGCCGGTGCGCTTAAAATCTTCTGGGATGTCGATGCCGCCGCCACGCTCGACGAAATGCGCGCCGATCCGTCGCATCCGGTACGCCGCGCGCTACCTGACCTCGACATGGTGCTGACCTATGGCGGCGGCCCGCCCGTCATCAACGCGTATCGCGGCTTCGGCGCGGCGGCGTGCGAACCGATCTACAACGCGCTGGACCCCGACACGCATTTCCCGGTCGATCCCGATCCGCGCTTCGCAAGCGACCTCGCTTTTCTCGGCAACCGCCTGCCCGATCGCGAGGCGCGTGTGGAGGAGTTCTTCCTCAAGGCCGCCGCCGCCCTGCCGACCCGCGACTTCCTGATCGGCGGTAATGGGTGGGACAGCAAGGCGATGCCGGGCAACGTCCGGCACCTCGGCCATGTCTACACACACCAGCACAACGCCTTCAACTGCACGCCGCGCGCCGTCCTCAACGTGGCGCGCGACAGCATGGCGGAGGTCGGCTTTTCCCCCGCTACGCGCGTGTTCGAGGCGGCGGGTGCCGCTGCCTGCCTCATCACCGATGCCTGGGAGGGGATCGAACAGTTCCTCATCCCCAACAAGGAAGTGCTGGTCGCGCGCGACGGGCGGGACGTGGCGGACCATCTTGCGGCGCTCACGCCCGAGCGGGCGCGCGAGATTGGCCAGGCCGCGCTCGCCCGCGTGCTGGCCGAGCATACCTATGCGCTGCGTGGCGCGCAGGTCGACGCGCTGTTCCGCACCCACCGGGCGAATGCGATGGAGGCGGCATGAAGCTCGTCGTCCTCGGCCTCAGCCTCGGCTCGTCCTGGGGCAACGGCCACGCCACTACGTTTCGCGCGCTGCTCAAGGCGTTCGCCGTGCGCGGCCATGACGTGCTGTTCCTCGAACGCGAAGTGCCGTGGTATGCGGGCGCACATCGCGACCTGCCTCACCCCGATTTTTGCCGGCTCGAATATTACGCCGACCTGCCCGGACTTGACGCCTGGCAGGAGGAGATCGCTGCGGCGGACGCGGTGATCGTCGGCTCCTACGTGCCCGAAGGCGTAGCGGTCGCGCGGTTCGTACAGCAACACGCCCGCGTTTCCGCCTTCTACGATATCGATACGCCAGTCACGCTGGCCAAACTGGCGCGCGGCGACTTCGAATATCTCTCGCCCGAAGTCATCCCTGCTTACGGCGTGTATCTGTCCTTCACCGGCGGACCGACTCTCGGCCGGCTTGAGAGCGAGTTCGGCGCAAAATCTGCCCGCGCGCTGTATTGCTCGGTCGATCCCGATAAATATCATCGTGTCGATGTGCCGAAGAAATGGGATCTCTCCTATCTCGGCACCTACAGCCCCGATCGTCAGCCGACGCTCGAGAAGTTGCTGATCGCCGTCGCCCGCGCGCGCCCGGATCTCCGTTTCGCCGTCGCCGGGCCGCAGTATCCCGCCGACATCGACTGGCCGGCGAACGTCGAGCGGATCGACCATCTTCCGCCTGCCGACCATGCCGCCTTCTACTCCGCATCGCGCTTCACGCTCAACGTGACGCGCGCGGACATGATCGCGGCGGGCTGGTCGCCATCGGTGCGGCTGTTCGAGGCGGGCGCGTGCGGCACGCCGATCATTTCGGATACCTGGGAAGGCATCGACGCGCTGTTCACGCCCGGTGAGGAAATCCTCCTCGCCGACACCACCGACGACGTGATCGCCGCGGTCGCCAGCGATGCCGATGCGCTCGGCTCGGCAGCGCAAGCGCGCGTGTTGGCGCGTCACACTGCGGCGCATCGTGCCGCCGAACTTGAAACATATCTCGCCGCGGTCGCGCCACGACGGCCGGGCATTCAAAGGAATGAGGCCATGCCAACCCCGATCACCCTCGTCGCCGGCGGCGCCGGCTTTATCGGCTCGCATCTGTGCGCGGCGTTGCTCGCGCGCGGCGAGACCGTGGTATGTTTGGACAATCTTCAGACCGCACGCCCCTCGAACCTCAAAGCGCTGCTCGAACACCCGCGTTTCGAGTTCGTCGAAGGCGACGTGGTGAACCCCCTGCCGGACAGCATCACCATACGCGCCGGTCAGATTACGCGGATCTACAATCTCGCCTGTGCCGCCTCGCCGCCGCAGTACCAGCTCGATCCCGAACATACGATGCTCACCAACGTGGTCGGCACCAGCCATCTGCTGCGCCTTGCCGAGGCAAGCGGCGCGCGTTTCCTGCTCACCTCGACCAGTGAAGTGTATGGTGATCCTGAGATGCATCCGCAGCGTGAGGAGTATCGCGGCTCCGTCAGCTGCACCGGCCCGCGCGCCTGCTATGACGAGGGCAAGCGTGCCGCCGAGGCGATGACGTTCGATTTCCAGCGGCTGAACCGCGCCGAGGTCCGCGTCGCGCGCATTTTCAACACTTACGGCCCGCACATGCACCCGGACGATGGGCGCGTGGTGTCCAACCTGATCTGTCAGGCGCTTTCGGACAACGACATCACCATCTACGGCGACGGCTCGCAGACGCGCAGCTTCTGCTACGTCTCCGATCTGGTCGACGGCCTGATGCGGTTGATGGAAAGCGATGTCGACGGGCTCGAACCGATCAACCTCGGCAACCCCAACGAGCTGACCATCAACGATCTGCTCGACCAGGTGGTGGCGCTGACCGGAACCGGTGCGGCCGTCACCCGCCTGCCGCTCCCTGTCGACGATCCCCGCCGCCGCAAGCCCGACATCAGCCGCGCCAAGGCGCTGCTCGGGTGGGAGCCGCGTGTCGATCTCGCCTCCGGGCTGGAGCGCACCTGCGCGTGGTTTGCAGACGAGATCGGTGCACCCAATGTTGCGCACTCGCCGGCGCTCGCAGCCGCGGAATGAAGCCTAGCCGGACGCGAGCCAATCGCCGAGCGCAAGCTCGGTGGTCGGCCGCGTTTCGGCGGCCATGCTGTTGCGCATGATATCGAGCGCCCAGTGCGAACGTTTGTCGTTCTCGCCCGCGACCAGATCGGTCGGCACCCACAGATCATACTGGCGCATGTGCGCGTCGGCGGCGGTGAACAGCACGCAAATGTCCGCGGCAAAGCCGGCGAGGATGAGCCGCTGCACATTCAGACGTGGCAGCAGCACCGGCAGATTGGTCGCGTAGAAGCCGGAGAACTGCGGCTTGATGACGAAATAGTCGTTCTCGCGCGGGCGTAGCGATTCGGCGAGTGGTCGTCCCGGCCGATCTTCGTCGATCAGCGTGTCGATCAGTTGGGACGCCTGCGAGCCCCACTGATCCTGATTGTCGTTCACATAGATCACCGGCACGCCCGCCTCGTCTGCCGCCGCGCGCATTCGCGCCATCGGTTCGGCCAAGGCAAGCGCGGCGCCGAGCAGATCCTCGGCGCCGTCGAAATCGAGCGGGTTGATTACGTCGATCAGCAGCAGCGCTGCATGGCCGGCCGCCGGTGGCAAACCGCTCGCCATGTTTGATCAGTCCTCTTCGTCAACGCCGAGTTCTTCTTCCTCGTCAGCGTTGAGCTGGGTATCGATCTCTTCGGCGATTAAGTCGAGCTGATCATAGGTGAGCAGGAACTCGCTCTCATCACCGTCATCGCTGTTCAACGTCAGCAAATAATGTCCTTCGCTCTGCGTGAGAGTGAAGCTCTTGAGGGTATCGGCCATGGCGTCCTCCTGGGTTGGGCTCGGCATGATCGTTTCAGCGGCCACTCTGTTCCGCGTTTTCGGCTGTCCTCGGAGGCAATCGTGCTGATCAAGGTTAAGGGGTACGGTTCGCCCGCGCACGTACCCCTCGCTCGATGTTCGACCGCTCCGCGACGATCCGCACCGGCACGCTCTTGGCCGCCGGTGTCTTCGATTCCTCGTCGTGATACCAGAGCGGAACCAGCGGGTTCATCTCGGGATAATAGCCGCCGATGCAGCCACGCGGCAGCAGGAACGGCGTCACCTTGAGGCCGCCGACCTGCCGGTCCACGTCGTCCTCCGCGTCGGAGGCGAGGCCGACCACCTGCCCCACCGTCAGCCCGGCCGCGGCGATATCCTCGGGGTTCATCAGCAGCACGTCGCGCGTGCCCTCGATCCTGCGCAACCGGTCCGAATAGCCGTAGATCGTGGTGTTGAACTGGTCGTTTGACCGCATCGTCATCAGGCGGTAGCGGCCCGGCGCATCGCCTACGCCCATCGCCGACAGCGTCTTGGGCGCTGTGAAGTTTGCCTTACCACTTTCGGTCTTCCACACGCGTTCGCGCGCAGAGTTGCCACGGTAGAAACCACCGGGCGTGAACACGCGATCGTTGAAATCGTAGAACTGCTCCGGGTAGGTCTCCTCGATCAGGTCTCGGATCAGGTCGTAATCGCCGACCCATTCGTCCCAGCGCACCTTAGGGTTCGCGGGCAAGGTCGCCTTCGCCATGCCGGCGACGATCGCCGGCTCGGACAGCAAAGTCTTGCTCGCCGGCGTGTTCTTGCCGAACGAACCGTGGATGCAGGACAGCGAATCCTCCATCGTCACCTTCTGCGCGCCGCTCGCCTGCTCGTCATGCTCCGACCGGCCGAGGCACGGCAGCAGATACGCGACCTCGCCATGAACCAGGTGGCTGCGGTTGAGTTTAGTGGCGACCTGCACGGTCAGCCGCATGCCGCTCCACGCCGCCTCCATCTTCTCCCGCTCGGGAATGGCACGGACGAAATTGCCACCCAGGCCGATGAACGCGCGCACCTCGCCCGAGATGATCTTCTCGCACGCCGTTACCGTGTTCATCCCCTCCTCACGTGGCGGCTCGAAGCCGAACTGCTCGGCGATCTTGTCGAGCGGCACCAGTTCGGGCTTCTCCGAGATGCCGACGGTGCGCTGGCCCTGCACATTGGAATGGCCACGCACCGGCGAGATGCCAGCGCCCTCGCGCCCGATGTTGCCTTTCAGCAGCCACAGGTTGGTCAGCGCCGCGAGATTGTAGAAGCCGTGAAAATGCTGCGTCAGCCCCATGCCGTACATGCAGATCGCGCGCTTCGCCTCGACATAGATCTGCGCGGCTTCCTCGATATCGGCACGGGCGAGACCGCTCTCACGCTCGATCTCGTCCCAGCTGGTCGCATCGGCATGCGCCTTCATCTCCTCGAAGCCGGCGGTGTGCTGCTTGATGAAGTCAACATCGAGGACGTGGAGCTTCTCCTCCGCCCACTTCTTCTCCTCGGCGGCGAGGACGTGCTTGATGAGACCGGTGATCGCCGCGATGTCCCCGCCGGTCTTCACCTGGAGGTAGAGGGTCGAGATCGGCGTCGATTTCGGGGTGAGCATCTCCAGCGGGCTTTGCGGGTTCTTGAACGACTCCAGCCCCTTCTCCCGCACCGGGTTGAAGGTGACGATCTTGCAGCCGCGCTTCACCGCCTCCTGCAACGGATGCAACAGCCGCGGCGAGTTCGTTCCCGGATTCTGCCCGAAGAAGAAGATCGCGTCGCACGTTTCGAAATCGTCGAGCACGCAAGTGCCGACCGGCGAGCCGATCAGCTTCTTGAGCGCGACCGAAGTGGTCTCGTGGCACATATTCGAGCTGTCGGGCAGGTTGTTGTGCCCGTACAGCCGCGCGAACAGCGCGTAGAGGTAGCTGGTTTCGAGGCTCGCCCGGCCCGACGAGTAGAACACGGTCGCCCCCGGATCGAGCGCCTTCAACTCCGCGCCGATCGCCGAGAAAGCCTCGTTCCAGTCGCACGGAACATACTTGTCAGTGGCCGCATCATAGCGCAGCGGGTGCGTCAACCGCCCCTCCTGCTCAAGATCGAAATCCTTCCAGGTGCGCAGTTCGGTCAGCGTGTGCTTGGCGAAGAAATCGGGCGTGCAGCGCAGCGTGGTGAGTTCCCACAACGTCGCCTTGGCGCCATTCTCGCAGAACTCGAAACTGTGCGGTTTGGCGGGTTTGCCCCACGCACACGACACGCACATGAAACCGCCCACCTTGTTCTGCCGCCGCAGCGTGTCTAGCGCGCCGGGCGATGTTCGCTCGCGCAGGCCGGTCTCGACGATGCCGCGAACCGAACCCCAGCCACCTTCGGAGCCCTCGTAATGGACCGTGTCCTTCTCAGCAGTCATCGTCTTCTCCTCCCGACCGACAGTACCGGCTGCGCCGCCTCACCGCCAAGACCCAAAGCAAGATTTTCCCACAAGGGCGACGTTTCATACGCCGGAACGGTTCCTGTGTGGGACCGAAGGGGCGTACGATAGCGTACGCAAGGCCGCCGGACGACTCGCCGGCGAGGAACCCGCGCGCGGCGGGGGCGGTTGACGGAAAGCCTCAGCTACGGAGATCGCCTGTGTCCAAGCCCCCTGTCACCTTCACCCCCTCGGTCGAACAGCCCTCCGATGGCGAGGCGGAGGCGATCACATCGCTGAAGGCCAGCTTCAAGCATATCCTGGAGACGACTTCGAAGGACTACGGCCACGCGGTGCGCGGCGTGCATGCCAAGGCGCATGGCATCGTCAAAGGCACCTTCGCGGTTCGCTCCGGTTTGCCGCCCGAACTCGCGCAGGGGCTGTTCGCCACGCCAGGCGAGTATGAGGCGGTGCTTCGCATCTCAACCTCACCCGGCGACATCCTTGAAGATTCGGTCAGCGCACCGCGCGGCATCGCGCTGAAAGTGCTCGGCGTGCCGGGCGAGCGGCTGCCGGGCGAAAGCGCCGGCGAGCAGGACTTCCTGATGGTCAACGGGCCGGTGTTCGGCGCGCCGACGCCGGCCGTGTTCGCCAAGAACCTCAAGCTTCTCGCCGCCACCACCGACAAGGCGGAGGGCGCCAAGGCGGCGTTGTCGGCGACGCTGCGCGTGATCGAGGGTGCGCTGGAGGCGGTCGGCGGCAAGTCGTCGCTGATCAGCCAGCTTGGCGGCGCGCCCGAAGTCCACCCGCTCGGCGAGACCTATTACTCGCAGACCGCGTTCCGCTACGGCGATCATATCGCCAAGTTCTCGCTCGCGCCGGTTTCGCCGGGGTTGATCGAACGCACCGGCGACAAGGTCAACGTCCACAACCGCCCCGATGCGCTGCGCGAGGATATCGCCGATGTGATGATCGAACAGAGTGGCACCTGGGAGTTCCGCGTCCAGTTGAACGTCGATCTCGACACAATGCCGGTCGAAGACCCCACCGTACCATGGGACGAGACGGATAGCCCGTTCGTCACCGTCGCGACCTTCACCGTCGCGCCGCAAACGTCGTGGCGCAACGGCTTCAGCCAGACTCAGGAGGATCTGCTGTCGTACAGCCCGTGGCATGGGCTTGCCGCGCACCAGCCGCTCGGCGCCGTCAACCGTGCCCGACGCGACACGTACGACTATTCGGCCGGCTTTCGCGCGGAGGTGAACCGCTGCCCGATGCACTCGGTGAAGATGCTGGAGGACCTGCCCGAGTAATCAGGTAACAGATCCAAACGTCCACTGGCCAACCCAAATTAACCCATGTTCCTAGCCTGCTCCGCGACACGATAAAATTGCGGGGCAGGCCGAGC
>Ga0265780_10010850_pt1 | contig 10834 bp, 13 predicted proteins | sample P1T30metagenome_FD_192432 | JGI IMG/M metagenome (GOLD analysis project Ga0265780, IMG submission 192432) | Plant litter microbial communities from East Loma Ridge, Irvine, California - P1 T30 | ecosystem: Environmental > Terrestrial > Plant litter > Unclassified | place: USA: California... | reverse complement strand
GGGGTATCATCAGAATTGGGGTGGGGTATCATGAGAAATGGGGTGGGGTATCATGAGAAATGGGGTGCCTGAAATGAGAAGCATTTTTCTCTCATCTCATGATACTTGACGGCGCTGTTGCACCAAACGATTGTACCCCCATGAGCAGGGCATCAGACAATAAGCCTGGGCGCACCATGGAAGTTGCGCGGATCGAAAAGGAGCGGGGTTCCGACACGATCGTGCAACCGCGCGAACTGGTCGAAGTCCGCTATGCGCGTGGTGTTTCGCTTAGCTTGTCAGCTCGTAAGGTTCTTGCCCTGATGATGCACCAAGCTGCCGGCGACGCCTGGCGCGATCAGGAACATCGGATCGCCAAGCGTATGTTGCGGGGGTCTCACAATTCCAATGACCGCCTTACCGATACGATCGACGAGCTTATGGGTATCTTCTTTGCCATGCCCGATCAGGTCGATGGCGACCAAGGCCGTCGCACGTTCCAGATGATAGAGGAAACATTCGAGGGGGGGGAACAAGGATGGTTGATCTACCGATTTACCCGCCGTGCCCGCGATCTACTGAAAGACAGTGAAGCCTATGCCCTGCTCCACCGAGCAACAGTCCTAGCCTTCGACAGCAAATATGCCCTCGAACTCTACCAGCTTGGTGCTTTGCTTTACCGCCGCGACGTTCCGATCTGGCGTGGCGACGTCGCCACGCTGCGAGCTAAGCTAGGTGTTCCTGAAGGCACCTATGGCTCTTTTGCCGACCTGCGCCGCTTCGTTCTCGATGCAGCAACGGCCGAGATAAATCAGCTTGTCCCTCAATTTTCGGTTGGATGGGATGTTGCAAAACGAAGCGGCCGTAAGGTTACGGAAATAGCCGTCACCTTCCGCCGAAAAGCTCCAATTGATGCTGTCGCCGCCGAGGAAGAGAACGAACGTCATCGCGCCGGCAGGCGTGCACGGCGCGATGGCACCGAAGAGGTCATCGTTGACCCTGCGGCAGTTATTGCCGCCGCAGCCGCCAGCCTTTCGGTTTCGGACATACTGCGGTGGCCGGCCGACGATCAGGTGTCAGAATTTCGAACGCCGGACCTTTACGCGATTGGCCTATCCCATGGTGGAGGTCACGCAATTCAGCGGTTAGCGGATCAATATGCCCGGGTTCGATCTGACAGGCGAAGGCACCTCCGGGGGGATGCCCTTCGCGACGATTGGACCACATGGGTAAAGGGTTGTGCGGAGAAGTGGGCAAAACCCTGATCCTTGCCGCTGATGGGGTTGCACGATACCCTTCGGCAACCGGGTATGGCTCCCGGTTGGAAACATAGGGAAATATTATGGCTACGGTTTCTATGACGAAGGGTGCTGAGCTTGCCGGCGTCAGCAAGGGGACCGTATCAAAAGCCCTCAAATCCGGGCGTCTCAGCTACGCCGAGAAAACTGATAACGGCTACCTAATCGACACATCTGAGTTGTTCAGGGTGTTTCCTCCGAAACAGCCTGAAACGGTTGAAACCGCTCGATCAGATACCCCTGAACTAAGCAGGGAAACCCTAATGGAAACAGGGGGTTTACTCCGAGAAGTTGAACTTCTGCGTGAACAGCTTCGTGATCGTGAGGGTGTGGTCGATGACCTACGACAGAGGCTTGATAAATCAGAGGACGAACGTCGCGAAGCTCAGGCCCGAGTGATTGGATTGCTGGCAGGCCCTGGCCCTACGGAATCCAAGCGAGGGTTCTTTGGTCGCCTGTTTGGCCGACCTGACGAGTGAGTTGCAAAAGGGGTCCCTTTTGCGACGGCAGTATTGGGGAAAGAAGCCGCCCTTCTGCAGTCGCCCAATTCCGGTCGTTCCGGTTGGTTCGTGTTGATCCTCAGGACACTACAATAACGGTCGGCTTTTCTTGGTGCCAACCCGCAGGAGTGCGGACGTAGCGAAACTCGGTATATCCCCCACACAGTCCTGAACATTCGTACCGCATCGTGACCAAAGCCGTTTTCCCGTCTGGAGAGAGGCGTGGCGGGTCGATCGAGAATATCTCAGCGGCTGGCGGATTGCTCTGCCCCGGAACAGGAACATGGGTGCTGGCTCGGGCGCGAGCCTCGTGATCAGCGAATGGATATCCGTCTGGAACGAGTGGCCTAAGCGCAGGGCAAACGTCGAGCAGGTCTTTTCGGTTGGTATCGGGACTAGCGTAATAGCTGGCGTAGCTGCGGTTAGCGTTAAAGGCAGGCAGATCTTGAAGGGCGACGCGGCCAACCTGACACACTTGGTTTGAAGTCTTTTGATTTGGGGCATTGGCAACGGCAGCCAAGGCAAGCAGCAGCGTCAACATCCTACTTCTCCTCACACGCTCGTTCGTTGGCAACATCATCTACAACCGGTGCCCTCGTCCGCAAAGCGGACGGACGGCAAACCACCAGACCGCGACATTCCTGTTCACCAGTGCCCCTCTAATACAGCGTGGCTATTGATCACTTGGCGCGCAACACCCGCGATCTGTTGAACATCCTTCATATGGGGAAGGAAGTGAGTTGGATCGCCAAACATCGCGTCAAATATAAGCTCGAAATCAAGCTTGCGTTTGGTGCTGGTAGGAACGAGCATTCATGTCCGGTTGCGTTTAGGAGATTGCATGCCCGAGCTGGTTGACATGGTTGTTCACGTTCCATTGGACGAAGAATGGAATGTTTTCACAACGATCTTCAAACCTACGCAAAACGTCACCCAAGGTGTGCACTTGGCCTATTTCGTAGAGGCAGGCGATTTGCGTGTGGTTGCTGTCAAACAAGAGCGAATGGGGCGGTCGGCGGCTGCGGCAGCATGTCGCCACATTCTTGAACGCTACCAGCCAAAAGTCTACGTCACGTTAGGCATCGCCGGAGGATTATCGAGCGACCTGTCCTTAGGTGACGTGGCCTACTCCGGGACAGTAATCGACGTTTACGACAATTCAAAAGTCACCGATGCGTCCGACGGTGACGGGATCAATATCGATTTTGAGCCGGAGTTTTACTACGGCGACAGACAAATAACTGCTGCGGTTGGTTTCATACGAACGATGCCAGAGCTGCGGAATCTTAAAGAGTATTGGGAAGAGGAACAGCAGATATACGCGACAGGACTTTTGCCGGATGGGGTCAGAGATACAGATGGAAATATCGAAATTATCGGCGCCCCGAAATCGTTGGACGGCTTTATATTTTGCGGCGCTGTCTCACAAAGTGAGAATTATAAGTCTAGACTTAAAGGCGTTACCCGATCGCCGCTAGCGATTGAAACCGAGTCAGGCCCTGTATTTGACCAATGCAGAGAGCAAGGCATCAAGGTGATGACCGTGCGGGGAATATCGGACTACGCCGATCCCAATAAGAAAAAGCTTGAGTCAGCATCTAAAGACGCGGTCCGAAGGATAGCGGCAAATAACGCCGCTAGTTTCCTGTTAGCACAGACTCAGAATGCTACATTTACCTCCCGCCTGTTGTTGAACAGCAATGATGAAGAACATCAACCTGTTCTTAAGGTTCAGGAGATAACACTGCCAATAATGCTAGAAAAGGTTGCATTGGAAAATGACAAGAAATTGCGGGAGCTATCGCCACTATATAAAGCGAAGCCTGTTGGTTACAGGCTTCCTAGTCCTCGCATAAGGTACTCGGCTAGTGCTGCGGAGAGCAGCGGTGATCGAGGCCCTAAAGTGTACGAGATTGCGTCGGCGCTTAAAATATATCGCAAGCTTATCATCGATGTGCCGCGTACATATCCTGACCCATCCTTGGCATGGGCGATCGCTAATGGTCTCACATTTGCGGAAGTCGATGGGAAGAAGATAGTTCCTATCGTGATAGACGGAAAAGCAATCTCACCGCCAAGGTCGGGAATTGCATCCGCATCTCCTGTAGAACTAATTAATGATATAGAGAATTTGGGCGGAGAGTACGTATTCATAATAGATAACTTTGCTTTATCCTCAAAGACTAGAGTTGAGTACTTAGCGAAGGACATGGATCGGTGGCCTGGTGCGCGGTTTATATTTGTTCTCGGTGAAGATCAGAAGCTATCTGCTAAGGTCGAGCAGCGAAAGCTAATCTCCAGTGACGAGTTTAAGGTTTGCGATGTCTCATTCGCCGAAATGGCTACCTTTATTGAAAGCTCGTTCGAGCTTCCTGGAAAGGAGGCTGAGGTCATCGCACTGGCGCTTCGTCGGGCATTCAGCCGGTTTTCTCTGCCTTCGCATCCGTCATTTTTTGCAGGTATTCCAGCGGACGCTCTAGCTGGCCTCCTACTCGCTAACCGACGTTCAGAATTGGTGCAGTTGGCGGTAGACGGCGCATTAAGCTACATCGTTGCCTCCGATGATTCAGAGATCAGGCTTAGTCGAACCACCCGCGCAGCTTTTCTCAGAAGTCTTGTCGTGCAGCAAAAGGTTGAGAAAAAAGTATTTTCCGAAGAAAGCTTAGTAGCGTTTGCAAATGACCTATCAGATGAGTTTGACTATGGAATAAACGCTACACTTTTCGTCGCTGGATTTATCGAGAAAGGCATTATCTATGTCGATGATGGGGTAGCTAGAATTTCTCTACCATTTGTCGAGTCGTATTTACTGGCTTCCGAACTTGTAAGTCAGCCTGATTTGGCACGACGTTACTTTGTTAATCACCTACTAGACGATTTTGATTACTTGACATTTGACCTTTATGCAGAATTGGGACCTTCGCGTCAGGTAGTTGATTGGGCGACAGGCGCACTTCAATCGGACGTAGAAGGCGGAGCTCTACCGGGAGACAAACACGTTTTACTTTCGGGCGAGTTGAACCCTGCAATGTTACGGAACCCTGCGCGGGTCACCGCACTAGGAAAACGCGTAAGCGCCGCTCGGGAAGCGCTGGAAAGCGGCGCTAGTTACCGGGATGAAAAGGTCAGAATTCTGGATATTGCAGAGCGTGTTAGTGAAGATGTTGCAAGTCAACAGGAAGCTGATGAAACTAAGCCTGAGGCTGACAGCCGCTTCGCGCCCTTGCAGAACCTAATCTACAGGTGGTGGATCGGGGCGATACTACTTGGATCTGGTGCAGAAAGCCTCAATAGCGAGAGTAGGCAGACATTATCCATAGCTTTGCTAAGTGGTGCAGAGATAGTTATGGAGCAGTGGACGAGGCTCGTTACCGACGTAAAGTTCGAGGAAATCAAGTCTCAGATCAAGCGGGATGAAAAATTCCGATCGAGGCTGTCGATCAAAGATGATGACGAATTCGGGCAGGCGATCGACGCATTAGTAGACTTTGCAGAATTTATCGGGATGGGACGGGCTATTGAGCAGGTCCTTAGTATGTTAATGGATAATGCTAAGAATGGAGTGATCGGCAACTCACTGGTCAAAATCAAGTCCAAAAGCAAAATACAAGCTCTAATTAGGGGGCTTTGGCTTAGTACTATTAAAGCGGATGCAGGAAAGGCTGATTTGATTCAGGCTATAAGCGATCTTCCTGATGCGCGCCTACTCCGCGCGACATTGACATCCCTCCTTATCTACCGCGTCAAATGGCAAATATCCGACACGCGGGCACAGGCAATGATGCTCGATGCTGCGGAGGCAATTATCAAGCCACTTAATAAGTCCTTAGACAAGGGCGAAATCATGAGGTTTGTAGCGAGGAATAAAGAGACGAATACTGATCCTAGAGCGCTCGAATAATTCGGTACTTCAATGGTTTCTATGAGGTTATCGTGCCGAAGATTTCTTCTCAAGGCCACTTAAAACAGGCGCTTTACGATCATGGCATACTCTAAATCGTGATCGGCTCGGCTCCCCGCATCAAGCGCAGCTTAGCTCCGTGCTTCTGTACTTGATGAAGGCGCTCCCGTGGTCTGCTGCACAGCAGGAGTTGCGATCCGCGATATTGTAGCTTGGCTCACCCCCAACAATGCAGCGACAGTGCGTTGCGTGTCGCCGGCTGCAAGGCGCTGTAGGGCTTCAGACTGTTGATAAGGGGTGAGAGCCGCACGTCGGCCGAACTTAACGCCCCGGGTCTTAGCTTGGACCCTGCCGGCTGCGGTACGCTCGGTGATACGATGACGCTCGTAGCTCGCTGCGACCCCAAGCACGGCAATGATGACATCGGCGAACTGGGAGGTGGTATCCACCATCGGCTCAGCGATCGATCGGAAGCCGGCGCCAGCCTCTTTCACCGCATGAAGGATGTTCAACAGGTCACGGGTATTGCGGGCGAGGCGATCGGTCGATGTCACCATCAGCACGTCGCCGGCATCTAACGCGCCGATCGCGCGCTTGAGCTGGGGCCGCTCGGCGGTCGCGCCGCTGATCTTCTCGCGGTAGACCTTCGTGCAGCCAGCCGCGTCAAGCTGGGCGAGCTGCTGTGCCAGGTCCTGTCCGTTGGATGAGACGCGTGCGTAGCCGTAAATCATGCGCCGGTTGTGCATCGGAATTATGCATCATGAAAGCGCTTGGTTTTATGCACTTTTCCATTTGATGCAAAACTTGTGAGTTTCGCATCAGATGGGCGCGGAAAGTCATAGGAAACGGGTCTGAGCCATTATAGCCTGCCCCCATGAAACATGCCGAACTACGGTCCATCGTTCACAACGTCGCCGATTCCCTCGGGAGCGGCATCGGTCTCATGATCGGCCATTACGAGATGGACGTTTATGGAGATGCCGAGCGCTCTGACGAGCGCGCGATCACGGTCGATTTCCTACACGGCGTTGTCATCGAAGGTGAACCGTCCACCTCGCTGGTGGAGTCTGTAGCGCTCTATAAGACCGCATTCGCTGACCTTTGCGCGAAAGCCGGTGGATCAATCGCTAACGTGGTAGAAGCAAAGGCCCGCTTTTGGTCCGACGCGTTGAACTGCCACTTCACAGTGACGATCACTGACCGCGACGGTCGCCGCTCCGCAACAGACTATGCGGGAACACCTGGCCAACGGGTGAAGATCCTAGATCCCCTTGGGCGCTTGCGGCCTCGGCCAAGCGCCCCGGCCTGATGCAAAACTTTTGATTTTTGCATCAGGAATGGCCGGGTCTGGTGGTTAGCTGCCGCTCGGGCCGACGATAACCACCACGGCATCTTTCGCGGCATCCTTTATTGGAGGCTGGCGAAGGCGCTTGTCGCATCGACCTCCGGTCCTGATCCTTGTATCTACAATTCCTGCTTGGATCAGTTCCAATCGGACCGACTGCTCGCGTGATCTAATCAATGCCCGTAACGGCGTAGTCGCACAAAGTGCGACCGGAAAGTCGAGGCGTCCGTAAGACTGCCCTATTAGTTCCGCTATGCTCCTCCGGTCCTCCGCGCTCGATCCTTCATCGAAACGCACGTAAAAGGGTCCGGAATTGTAGGAATCGGCGGACACAGAGATTGGCATTGCTGCTACCAGCGCAAGCGCGACCCTGCCGACTAACCTGTATGCCATCAGCCGACGATAATCCGCGCTTTGTGGACGGGCAATGTCCGTTGTTGGGCGATCCTTGCCTGTCCGCTTTTCCGCCCCAACAGCGGACGGTCGGCTTTCAGGTGTTCCGATCACGCCGGACGCATCGGAACGGCTTGAGGTGGTGGGGAGGAGAACGTCGGCTTTAAGGTGAGCAGCGCCCGATCGTCGCCATTCGTTGCTGCTCAAAATCGCTCTAATTCGCTGGCAAGCATCGCCAGCAAATCGTCGGGCGTGACGGCCACACCACGACCAGATGGCGTTTGAAACACGGCCGCTAGCGAACGCTGCTCCCGAAGCATCGGAAGAAGCGCGCCCGTCAAATGATCGAGTGCTATCGAGCGAGGCACGTATGCGCTCCAGTCACCCGTCGCGCATAGTGCGGCGTACTCGCTCGCTGGCCATAACGGAAAGGCCATCTCGCCAGTGTCGGTAGCGCTTGCCGCCCATCCGTCAGCATAGAGGCCCCAAGCCTCTTCCCGATCTGCCACAGCCCTTGCGAAATGCTCCACCCGCTGAGGTGCGGCGAGTGCCACAACGGCCTCAATCTGTTTCGCGTTCATACCTAATCCACGGCTGCTTCCAGGTAGCTTGGCGATTGCGCTGAACGCCCGCAAGTGGGCGTTAGCGGACCTACCGCCCAAGCGACGGCCCATGATCGTGGTCGATCTGCCGCTGCCGATCGCGCTCCACCTGCTGCTGGCGCAACTGCTCGCGGTGCACCGCCTCCTGCCGCGCCCGCTCCTGCTGTAGATGAACTTGTAGCTCGGCCTGCCGGCGCACCTCGGCCTGTCGCTCAATCTCCTGCGTTCCCACCGCCGCAAGCGCCTCCCGGCTGAACGGCGATTGCCCGCGTCGCACCATCCGCTGGGTGTACTCGGCAACCCATTCCAACGCCTGCTGCGCCCGCTGCAAGGCCACGTCGCGCAGTTCCAAGAGCCGCGACCGCTCCCGCGCCCGGTCCGTCACCGGCTCGTATTCTCGTCCTTCCACGCGCGCCTCGCGTTGCGCCTTGCGCTCGATCGCCGTCACTGCCGGCCCCATCTTCTCCTGCGCCGGCCCGTCCAGACCCTGCTCCGCCCGCGAGCGATGATCGATCCGGGCATGACACTGCGCCTGTGCCAACGCCGTGTTGGTCAGTTCCTCCCAGCGCACCCGCTCGTATTCTGCCGGCGTCGGCAACTGGTGGCGCTTGCAGTGGATCGGGTCCAGCTCGGCCACCTTCTTGCCGAGGGTGCCGTCCGGCTCCACCCGGCAGGCTGACAGGACGATATGCGCATGGTGGTTGCGCTCGTCCCCCTCGCCGTGTGGGCGGTGTACGGCTACGTCCACCGCCACCCCGTACCGGGCGGATAGATCCTGCCCATAGCCCACCGCCAGCGCCCGCCGCTGGTCGGGATCGAGTTCGGCTGGAAGCGCCACCTGGATCTCCCGACCCGGCACCGCGTCCCCGCGCTTGTGGTGCGCCTCCACCCGGTTCCAGAACGCACCACGCTCCTCCGCGCGCTCGCCCGGCAGCACCAGCGTGGCGCTCTCCACACCATCGCGGCGGCTGTAGTCATGCGTCACGCCGTCGCGAATGTTGGTCAGGTTTTCACCTGACCGATACGCGATCGACCCGATCACCGAGCGATTGCTACTGCGCGCTATCGGCTTCATCGTCAGGTGATAGATGGCCAGAGCGCGCTCCCTTCTTCTCGGGGTGCAGGGGTCAACCCTTGCCGCGATGTATTCGAAGAATACTCTAATCGCGCCCTTCAAACTTCCTTGCTTCTAACCTTCTCCCTGCTACGTTTCAAGAACGGAGGGCGTCATGGCTGGCAGAGTCACACAGGAACAGGCCGAAAAGGTACGCCTCAAAGCGACCCAGGCTCTCGAACGTGCGCGGAAAATCGAACGCGCCCTCTCCCAGCAAGGCCGCAAGGACGACGCCCGCCGCAAGATCATCGCCGGCGCCATCCTGTTCGAATGGGCCAAGGCTGACCCAGTCATTGCGGAGCGGTTGAACCAAGCCATCGCTGACATTGCCCGCCCGCTCGACGCCCGTGTCTTCGAAGGCTGGTCGCTCAATGACCAATGACCCCGACGACGAGCTTCCCCCGCTTCCCGAGGACGTCGGCGTCGATGTGCTCACTGCTCGCATGGAGATGCTTGGGGACATAATCCTCCGGGGTGTCAGCCGCATCGAGCAGCTTGAAACCTCTGTCACCCAGCACACCACCACCATCGCCAAAGGTTCGGCTAACCTCGAGCGCCAGGTCCACCGTTTCACCGTTCATTCGCTCTGGTCGTTCTGCGGCGGCATCTTCCTCGCCGCGCTAGCCCTACTCGCTGTCGGTGTCGCGATCGGGCAGCAGTGGGGCCGGCAGGAGGGGTACGACGAAGCCAGCACCGAGAACGCCGCGGCCAGCTGGGGTGCGACCGACGAGGGCCGCTGGGCTTACGCCTTCGCCCAAACAGGCGACCTCGCCATGATCCGCAATTGCTCCAACAAGGGCTGGGAAGTCTCCAAGGGCACCTGCTCACCCCAAGTTGCACCCGATCACATGATCTACGGCTGGCACCTCATCGATCGTCCGACCGTGCCTGTCCGCCATAAGGCCCGAAAAACGCCCTAGGAGCCCCGTGGAGCGCAATAGCGTACGTCAGACCTCCCGAACTGCCTGCCAACGCTCTCATGCCTCTCTACGGGCCGTCGATGCGGGAATGAGTCAGCGCATCCTAAGCACACTGATTTGATAATTTATGGGTGCACGATAAATCTTGTCCGTACTATTTAATGGGTGTACAGAAATTCATGCAGATTGAGTTCGACCCGGCCAAGGACCGCGCCAATGCCGACAAGCACGGCATGTCGCTGCGGGCGGCAGTTGGGTTCGATTGGGACACGGCGTTGGAGCGCGAAGATGACCGCTTCGATTACGGCGAGGCTCGGTTCGTGGCTCTCGGTCTGATCGGAGATCGCGTGCACGTGCTGGTGTTCACCGAAGGCTCTGACGAGGATGCGGTGCGCGCTATCAGTTTGCGGCTGGCCGAAAAGCACGAGGTGAGGTTCTACTATGACCAAGTTTGATCCTGAGCTTCACGATGACAACCCGCCGATGGACGCCACGTTCATGGTCGGCATGACGCCCTCGCGGCGTGGGCGACCGAAATCGGAAGCTCCGAAGGTGGAAGTCAAAATCCGTCTGGATGCCAAGACGGTTGAGCATCTGCGTGGAAGTGGCCCTGGATGGCAGACCCGTGTGAACGCCCTGCTTGGCCAGCTCGTGGAGGCTGGCCAGATCTAGTCGCTCGATTTCCCTGCGCTTCTAGGTCAGCCCCACACCACTGACTTTCTTCTCCGCTAAGCCCCTAGCGGCCGGCAGGCCGCTCTTGTGACGGCGTAGCCGGCACGCAT
>Ga0265780_10010848_pt1 | contig 10834 bp, 9 predicted proteins | sample P1T30metagenome_FD_192432 | JGI IMG/M metagenome (GOLD analysis project Ga0265780, IMG submission 192432) | Plant litter microbial communities from East Loma Ridge, Irvine, California - P1 T30 | ecosystem: Environmental > Terrestrial > Plant litter > Unclassified | place: USA: California... | reverse complement strand
ACGCCAGCCGCTTCGCACTGGAAGGCAAATTCCGCGCCGACCGCGCCCTGATCGAATTCGCGCCGCAAGGCACGCCGACGATCTCGGACGACGTCATCGTGCTGGGCCGCGCCACCACCAAGCCAACGCCGAAGACCAGCGAGAAGGAAGTGCCGCTGACGGTGGACCTGGCGGCCGACCTGGGCGACGACTTCCACATCCGCGCGATGGGCATCGATGCCTACCTGGCCGGCACCGCCCGCGTGCGCATGACGGGCAGCGGCCAGCCACGCATCAACGGCACCATCCGCGCGCTGAACGGCACTTACGCCGCGTATGGCCAGAACCTGTCGATCGAACGCGCCGTGATGACCTTCAGCGGCCCGTACGACAACCCGTCGCTCGACATCCTCGCGGTGCGCAAGCGCCCCGAGGGGGAGCAGCTGTCCGAAACCAACGTCGAAGCCGGCGTGCAGGTGCGCGGCACGGCGCAATCGCCGACAGCGCGGCTGGTGTCGACGCCGAACGTGTCCGACAGCGACAAGCTGTCGTGGCTCGTGCTGGGCCAGGGCATGGAAGCGGCCAGCGGCGACCAGAAAGGCGTGCTGACAGCCGCTGCCAGCGCCCTGCTGGGCGGCAGCGGCGGCACCGGTGGCATCCAGTCGAAGATCGCCAACTCGCTGGGCGTGGATGAACTAGGCCTGAAACAGGGCGCTAACGGCGGCAGCGGTTCGGGACTGGAAAGCACCGTGGTCACGGTCGGCAAGCGCATCTCGCAGCGCGCCTACCTGAGCTTCGAGCAAGGCACCAGCACCGCATCGAGCCTGGTGCGCCTGCGCTACAAGCTCACGCCGCGTATCTCGCTGCAGTTCCAGACCGGGACCAACAGTGCGCTTGATATTCTCTATTCGTGGGCGTTTGACTGATTTGGTCTAGACAGCAGCGGGCAACCCTGTCCGCTGCTGTCCCACGGCGCCCGCCATGCGCGCCAGGCGACCAAGCAGCACCCCATTGAACACACCGAATACGAGGCAGATCGTCGCGGCCACCGCAAGCTGGTGCGCCAGTTGCGGCTGGATCACCAGCACGACCGACGTGATGTACTTGGTCAGAAAAATCGCGAGCATCAGGATCAATGGCATCACGCTGCCATGCACCAGCACCCGGTCCGGCGCCGTGCCGGCCGCGATGCGCGTGCGGCCGAATCGCCAGGCCAGCAGCATCGCCACCGCACAGCCGGCACTCCAGGCGGCGATCAAGAGCGCACCCAGATCGAATTTCAGCGCCATATCGTTCAGCGACAATCCCAGCATCACCAGCGGCAGGATCAGCATCCGGCGCAGCGTCAGTTCGCGATCGCGCATCTCGTCGACGCCGCGCCAGAGCAGGAACGCGAGGATAGCCCAGACGTACAGGGGCGTGTGGGTCAGGATCTGGATCAGCATGGCGGGCTCCGTGGCAGGTAGAAGGTGCATGCATTGTGCGGACGCGCCGGGCATCGCGGCATCCCGTGCGACGAAGTGGCTTCAGGCTGGCGCCAGCTGCCTGCCGCGCGGCGCGAACTTTGCGCTGGCCGGGTAGAATCTGGCCATGGCAAGCAAACATCCCATCTTTCCCGGCCCACGCACTGCACGCGGTGCAGTGCTCGCCGTGCTGTTGTCGAACGCCGACCAGGCAGGCAGCGAACCGCTGCGCGGACGCGTGACGCTGGCCGCGATCGTGCGCGCGCTGAAGCGCAAGTACCACTGGCCGATCGAGACCACCAGCTTCCCGTCCAACGATATCGACGGGCGCGCCACCTGGGCCACCGTCTACAGCCTGCCGCAGGGCGTTATCGATACGGCGCTGGCTGGCAAGGGCAGCGACTGGTTGCGCAGCACGCGCAGCGGCGGCGAGGCCAGTTAGGTCCCAGTCTGTATGGCCCGCGACAACATCAACGATATCCTCGTCTTCATCGCCGTTGCGCGCGAGCGCAGCTTTACGCGCGCTGCTGCCAAGCTGGGCATGAGCCAATCGGCGCTCAGCCACATCGTGCGCGGGCTCGAGGAACGCCTGGGCGTGCGCCTGCTTACGCGCACGACGCGCAGTGTCTCGCCCACCGAAGCGGGCGAGCGCCTGCTGCAGAACGTGGGGCCACGACTGGAAGAAATCGATGCCGAAATCACGGCCATCACCGACCTGGGCGACAAGCCCGCCGGCACCGTGCGCATCACGGCGATTGACCATGTGATCGACACGGTGCTGTGGCCACGCATCGCCCCACTGCTGCCGCAGTATCCCGAGCTGCACATCGAAATCAGCTCGGACTACCGTTTGGTGGACATCGCGGCCGAGCGCTTCGACATCGGCGTGCGCCATGGCGACCAGGTAGAAAAGGACATGATCGCCGTGCGCTTGACGGCCGACGTGCCGATGCGGATCGTCGGCGCACCTGCCTACTTCGCGCGCCAGCCGGCGCCGGCCTCGCTGCAGGATCTCATGACGCACAACTGCATCAATCTGCGGCTGGCCAGCAGCGGCGGGCTGTATGCGTGGGAGTTGCTGCATGACGGCCAGCCGATCGAGGCGCGCGTGCGCGGCCAGGCGGTGTTTACCAACGTCCATCACATGCTCGCTGCGGCGCTCGATGGCGTGGGCGTGACCTTCCTGCCCGAGAGCCTGATCGCGCCGCATGTAGAGGCCGGGCGCCTGGTCAGCGTGATGGAAGACTGGTGTCCCAGCTTTCCCGGCCTGCACGCCTACTACCCGAGCCGGCGCCATTCGTCGCGCGCGCTGGGCCTCGTGATCGACGCGCTACGTTATGCGGGTTGAACCACGCGGCCAGCGCGTGACGCCAGCAGCGCCAGCAAGCTGGCCGCTACCAGCACGGCGGCGCTGAACCCGAACGTGGCGCCGTGGCCGCTGGCGTCGAACAGCAGACCGCCGCCAGTGGCGCCCAGCATGATCGCCAGTTGTACCACCGCCACCATCAGGCCGCCGCCGGCTTCGGCATCGCGCGGCAGCGTACGCGCAAGCCACGTCCACCAGCCCACCGGTGCCGTCGTCGCCACCAGTCCCCAGATGGCCAGCAGCACCGTCGTTGCCGCGACTGACTGGCCGACGATGAGCAGCCCCGCCGCGATCGCCGCCATGATGAGCGGGATCGCGATCAGGACGGGATACATGCGCGCCTTGAACACGGACCCGATCAGCGTCGTGCCGATGAATCCGGCCACACCCAGCACCAGCAGCATCAGCGACAGCGTTGCCACATCGACGCGGGTGACGGTTTCGAGGAACGGCCGCAGATAGGTGAACAATGCAAACTGCCCCATGAAGAACAGGCTCGCCGCCGCCATGCCCAGGCAGACCGCGGGGCGCTTTAGCAACGCGACCATGCTGGCCGGCGCCTGCCGGTTCTCGGGGCGCAGCGCCGGAAGGCTGAACCAGAGCCAGGCCAGGGCCAGCGTCGCCACCGGCACCAGGCAAAAGAAGGCGCCGCGCCAGCCGATCACGCCGCCCAAGTAACTGCCCGCTGGCGCAGCAATCACCGTGGCCAGCGCATTGCCGCCATTGAGGATCGCCAGCGCGCGCGGCACGTCGGCCGTGGGCACCAGGCGCATCGCGGTGGCCGCCGACATCGACCAGAAGCCGCCGATGGCCACCCCGATCAGCGCGCGGCCGACCATGAACAGCGGATAGTTCGGCGCAAACGCGGCCACGGTGCCCGAGGCGATCATCAGGCCGGTCAGCGCCAGTAGCAGCGTCTTGCGGTCGAGCCGTCCCACGACCGACGTCAGGCACAGACTGGTCAGGAGTGCGAATGCACCGGAAATGGCGATTGACTGCCCGGCCTGGCCTTCGGTAATGCGCAGGTCGGCCGCCAAGGGCGTGAGCAGGCTGACCGGCATGAATTCGGACGCGACGAGGGCAAAGGCGGCAAGCGACATCGCCAGCACGGCGCCCCATGCCGCGGGCGCGGCCGGCTTGCTGTCGCAAGCGACGGAAATGGTTGGATTCATTAATGATGCAGGAGGAGGAAAACAGCCTGCTGCGAGGCAGCAGCCGTAGGGTGGACGGGTACCCCGTCCACGCGTCGATGGTTGGCCGCAAGATCATCCGGCATGCAAACGACGCCGATCACCGCGTGGACGGCGCCGCCGCCTCGCCGGTCGCGTCCACCCTACGCGGCCAGCGTGGCGCTGTCGATCACGAAGCGGTACTTGACGTCACCCTTGAGCATGCGCTCGTAGGCGCCGTTGATCTCGTCAGCGCGGATCATCTCGATGTCCGACACGATGCCGTGTTCGGCGCAGAAATCGAGCATCTCCTGGGTTTCCGGAATCCCGCCGATCATCGAACCGGCGATCGCGCGGCGCTTCATGATCAGGCTGAACACCTGTGGCGACGGGTGCGGCGAATCCGGCGCACCGACCAGCACCATGGTGCCGTCACGCTTGAGGATCTGCAGGAACGCGTCCAGGTCGTGCGGCGCGGCCACCGTGTTGATGATCAGGTCGAGGGTCTTGGCCCGCGCCGCCATGGCATCGGCATCCTTCGAGATCACGACTTCATCGGCGCCCAGCGCCAGCGCGTCGTCGCGCTTGGATGCCGACGTCGTGAAAGCCACGACATGCGCGCCCATGGCGTGGGCCAGCTTGATACCCATGTGGCCCAGGCCACCGATGCCGACGATGCCGACCTTCTTGCCAGGACCAGCGTTCCAGTGGCGCAGCGGCGACCAGACGGTAATGCCGGCGCACAGCAGCGGCGCCACGGCGGCCAGCTGTTCTTGCGGGTGCGTCACGCGCAGCACGAAGCGCTCGTGCACGACGATCTGCTCGGAGTAGCCGCCCAGCGTGTGGCCCGGTGCATCCGGGGTTGGGCCGTTGTAGGTGCCAACCATATTGTCGCAATAGTTTTCCAGGCCTTCGCCGCAATCGGCGCACGCCTTGCACGAGTCGACCATGCAGCCGACACCGACCAGGTCACCGACCTTGTGCTTCGTGACGTGGGCGCCGATGGCCGACACACGGCCAACGATCTCGTGGCCTGGCACGCAGGGAAACTGCGAGCCGGCCCATTCGCCGCGCACGGTGTGCAGGTCGGAGTGGCAGACGCCGCAGAAGTCGATCGCGATCTGCACGTCGTGCGCGCCAGGTGCGCGGCGCGTGATGTCCATCGATTCGAGGGCTTGGTCGGGCGCGTGGGCGCCATAGGCTTTGACAGTCATGGGAATCCTTGTGGTGGTCTTGCTTGTTTACTTGATGTAGCGGGATGGCCGCAGGGTCGCAGGATCGTGCAGTGGCGCGGCGGCACTGGGTGAATCTACCAGCAACCACTATAGCCCTGCTGGCGCGCGAGAGTAAGGCCGATTCGCTCATGGGGCATATGACGCTCCCTCATGAATACACCAGCCTGCCAGCTACGGCGGCTTGCGCCATAGCATCGACTCCGGTGGCACAATACGTTCGGGAGGGCATGCATCGTGCAGGGGCGACGTGCAACCCCGGTTGCATTTCATGGAGCGCAGGCGCATTGACACCATCCAACGACAATCCGGCCCTCGATTTTCTGCGCTTGTCCAGCAAGCGCAGGCCCGTGGTGCGCTTCGTGGTCGCCGCGACGGTACTGGCCTGCATCCTGCTGGTGGCCTTTGCCGCGTGGTTCATCGAGACGACGCGCCAGGCGCAGATCGCGCAGACCACGGTCGCCACCAGCAATGTCGCGCGCATGGTCGGGGCCCAGGTCGAATCGGCCATGAAGACCACGAGCATGGCGCTGGCCAACGTCGCCGAGCGCGTCGAACACGATGGCACGCGCCCCGCGGCGCTGGCGCGGCTGCAGGCGCACCTGGTCGAACTGACCCACACGACACCCGAGCTGCACGGCATCTTCGTGTATGGCGAAGATGGCGCCTGGCTGGCCACGTCGCTGGACCAGCCGTTCGTGGCCAACAATGCCGACCGCGCGTATTTTCAGTACCACCGCGAGCATCCGGGGCGCGGCATCCACGTGGCCCATCCGGTGCGCAGCCGCTCGAGCGGCATCTGGGTATTGCCGGTCTCGCGCCGCATCGACCATGCCGACGGCAGCTTTGCCGGCGTCGTGCTGGGCACGCTGAAGGTCAACTTTTTCGAACAGATCTACGACGATCTGGATGTCGGACGCACCGGCACAGTGCTGCTGGCGCTGGACGACGGCACGGTGGTCTACCGGCGCCCGTTCGACGAAAAGATCATCGGCACCAACCTGTCGCATGGCGCGGTGTTCCAGGCGATCCGCAACAAGTCGGCCGGCGCCGAATTCCTGACCGCCTCGATCGACAGGATCGAGCGCCTGTACAGCTATCGCCGGCTCGACCGTTTTCCATTCGTGATCGCCGTCGGCCAGACCAAGGACGAGCTGCTGGGCGACTGGAAGCGTTCGAGCTTTTTGATCGGCGCGGTCACGCTGCTGATCGCGGCGCTGTTCACGCTGTTCGGGCGCAAGCTGGTGCGGCAGATCGCGATCCGCGACCGGCTCGACCAGACGCTGCGCGCCTATTCCGAAGACCTGCAGCGCGATAACCTGGGGCTGCACGAACTGGCGCACACCGACAAGCTCACGCAACTGGCCAACCGGCGCCGCTTCGATGACATGCTGGACCATGAATGGCGCCGCGCGCAGCGCAGCAATGCGCCGCTGGCGCTGATCCTGCTCGACATCGACTACTTCAAGAAATACAACGACCATTACGGCCATCCGGCCGGTGACGCCTGCCTGCAGGGCGTGGGCGGCGTGCTGGCCGCCAGCCTGAATCGCACCGGTGACCTGCCCGCCCGCTACGGCGGCGAAGAATTCGCCATCATCCTGCCGGCGACCGACCTGCAGGGCGCACTGGCCGTTGCCGAACGCATGCGCCAGGACATTTTTGGCCTCTCCATCGCGCATGTGGAATCGCCTTTCGAGACCATCACGGCCAGTCTCGGCGTGGCCTCCTTCGAGCCTGGCGGCAAGGAGTCCTTGACCACCGCCGACCTGGTCGTGCGCGCGGACATGCAGCTCTACCAGGCCAAGGCCACGGGCCGCAACCGGGTATCCGGCGCAGCCTTCAGCGCCACCGGCGCCGACGCCGGCTCAGGCGAGGGCCAGGCGGCGCAATGAGGCGGCGATGTCGTGCAGGCTGTCGACTTCGCAGGTGGGAATGGCGAGCGATTCGTTGGTCAGGCGGCCCGGATTGAACCAGACGCTGTCGATGCCGAAGCGGTTCGCGCCGAGGATGTCGGCGTCCAGGCGGTCGCCCACGATCACCGTATCGGGCTTGGTGAAGGTGCGCGCCATCTTGCTGGTGTATTCGAAGAAGCGGGTGTCCGGCTTGGCGAAGCCGCAGGCTTCGGACGTCGCGACGAACGACAGCGACGGGGCCAGCCCCGAACTGGCGATACGCCGGTGCTGGATCGCGTGCGCGCCGTTGGTGATGATGCCTACTTCGCCGATGCCGGCCAGCGTTTCGCACAGCGCTACGGCGCCATCGACCAGCACGACGGTATCGGCAAGGGATTCGCTGTACACATCGCTGGCAACGTGCGGATCGAGATCGATCCCGTTGTCGGCAAAGGTCTTGCGAAAGCGTTCGATGCGCAGGAAGTCCTTCGACACGGCGCCCTGCTCAAAGAGGCGCCACAGCGCGACGTTGGTCATCTGGTACTGCGCGAACAGGGCATCGAGGCCCTCACGCAGATCGAGGTGCGCCATCGTGCGCTGGAAGGAAGCTTGTTCGGAAGCCCGGAAATCGAGCAGGGTGTCGTCGAGGTCAAACAGGAAAAGTCGGTGTTTCATTGCGTCCAACAGTAAAGCGGCAATGCTGCATGGTAGCACCCGCCGCCAACCTGCGTCAGCTGGGGTTCGGATCGGGCACCGGCTCGTCATCGTGCGGCAGATGGCCCGGCTGGTGGTGCGGATGCGGATGCGGCGCCTCGAACGGATCGGGCATCGGATCGTCGACGGGCGCCGGATCCGGCGCGCGATGGGCGTGGATGGAAAACGGCGGCGCTGATTGCGCGGTATGGGCTGCTTGCATGATGCGGTCCTCCCGGGTTGGCTGATTGGCCCACCTTAGCATGCGCTCCTGCGGCGCGGCGCGCGCCGGCAGTGGGCTACAATGCGGTCTTTCCGAACACCGCCTGCTGACCGTCCCCATGGAACTTTCGATCACCACCCTGGCCCTGCTCGTCCTGACCCCGCTGCTGGTCTGGCGCATCTACGCGCGCATCAAGAAGCAGATGCTGCGCCAGCGCTCGATCTACCAGCGCCATTACACGGGCATCCTGGTGTTTGGCGCGATGATCCTGGTGCCGGCAGCGCAGCTATTCGCCAGCCCGTACAACCTGGCAGCCTTGCTGGTGGGCGCGGCCGGCGGCATCGGCTACGGCGTGTGGGGCCTGAAGCTGTCGCGCTTCGAGGCCACGCCCGAGGGTTATTTCTTCACGCCGAACGCCCGCCTGGGCCTGGTGATGGCGATGATCCTGGTGGCGCGCATCCTGTACATCGGCGTCGAGATCTACGCCAACCAGGGCAAGGGCCTGCCCACGCCCCAGTTGAGCGACAGCCCGCTGACCATGCTGTGCGTGGGTCTGACCAGTGGCTACTTCGCCTGCTATTCGGCCGGACTGCTGCGCTGGCGGCGGCGGGCCAGGCGCGAGAGCTTGCAGGCATAAAAAAAGGGATCCACATCGGATCCCTTTTTTTCATCAAGCCGCCTTCGCGTCTTCCTTCCGGCGCTGCAGCACGAAGATCGGCTGCGCCCACTGCTGGTCCTTCTTCTTCTTGCTCGTGATGAGCGTCAGTTCCGACGGGTCGTAGACGTCCGTGTTGTGCGTCAGCGGGGTCGTCATCAGGTACTGGGCGTCGGTGTTCTTCAAAAACTCGCCGACCAGCTGGATGTTGCGGATATCCAGGTGGGCAAACGGTTCATCGATGAACACGAAGCCGCCCGAGCCTTCTTCGGACTTGAGCAGACCAATCAGCAGCACCAGCGACTTCATGACCTGCTGGCCGCCCGACGCTTCGCCGTCGTTCATCCCGATCTGGTCCTTGCCGTCGAACTTGAAGCGCACATGCAGGCCGGCCTGCGACAGCTGCACGTCGTCGTTCTCGAGGCGCACCGGATCCGCCTGCACGTCGATCCCGGCCAGGCCACCCAGTTCGCGGATGTTCTTGGTATAGGTCTTGATCGTGTAGCGCAGGCGCTCGATGTAGGCGCCGCGCGCATTGCCGGTCGCTTCGATCGCGCGGTTGTTCTGGTAGCGGCGCTCTTCGGTCTCCGTCTGGCGGCTTTCGAGCTGGTCGTGCAGGCGCGCGTACTGGTCGACTACGGTTGGATCGAGTTCCCAGTCGTCGCGCGCCAGCGAGCCTTCAAGGGACCCCAGGCGCAGATTGACCTGGTGTGCATTCTGGTGCTTGGCCACCAGGTCGCCGCGCCAGTTCGGATTCTTCCAGGCGCCCGGCACTGCGCGCCAGCTGCGGCGCAATTCCAGCAGTGCTTTGGCGTGCTCGGTGCGCTGGTCGATCTGGCGGCGATGGTTCAGGCGCATGCCTGCCTCGGCTTCCGACAGCGCCATGCGCGCGTTCTGCCACACGGTGTCGGCGCGGGTGCGCGCGACAGTGGCGTTCTTGCTCAGCGTTTGCAGCTCGCCCAGGCGCGCGCCCACTTCCATCCGCTCGGCTTTGAGCGGCGCCAGTGCGCGCGCGGCTTCCTCGAACTCTTCCTGTCGGGCCGACAGTTCCTTGGCCGCGTCCACGCCGGCGATGCGCGCCTTCAGGCCGCCCACTTCGGCGGCCAGCTTCGAGATCGCCAGCGTCAGCGCGTCTTCCTTCTGTTCCAGCGCTGGCAGCGATTTCTGGATCGCTTCCAGGCGCTGCGTCTTGCCGGCGGCGCCAAAGCGATAACGCGATGCTTCGACGAACAGCGAGCGGCCACCGCGGCGTTCGCGGTGGTAGGCGTCCGGCGTGATCCATTCGTCCGAGCGGCTCTTGAAGCCGTCGTCGACCGAATCGACGCGCACGATGCGTTCCAGCTGGTCGATCAGCCAGCCCGGCGCCTTGCCCGAGAAACTCACTACCGACAGCAGGCTGTCATCCTTGACGACCGGCGCCGTCACGCAATCGGGCACGATGAAGTGGCGATAGCGTTCCTTCTCGGCCAGGCGATAGGCGTTGGCGGCGTCCGACGCTTTTTCAAGCAGCACGACCGAGGCGTAACCACCGAGCACACCTTCGACCGCGCCCTGCCATTTCGGATCGGTCACTTCGACAATGTCCGACAGCATGGCGTGCGCGATGCCTTCGTCGCGCAGTGCGCGGCGCATCAGGCGCTGCGCTTCTGGCTCGGGCATCGCGCTCTTGCCCTGCAACTGGGAGATCGTTGCCAGCTCGCCCGCGATCTTGGTCGACACGGCTTCGCGCGCGCTCTTCTGGCGCGCCAGCTCGGCTTCTTTTTCACCCAGCTGCTTGCCCACTTCGGCAATGTCGGCGCCCGCATCCGCCAACAGCTTTTGAAGGCGGTCGCGCTGTTCCAGCAGGCTTTCCAGCGGTTTCAGGCGCGTGTTCACTTCGGTCAGGCGGCGGGCAAGTTCGCCGCCCTCCTGCTCGAGCTGCGTTTCCTGCTTTTGCGCTTCGGTCAGCGCGCGCTGCTGGCTGGCCAGCTGGCTGCGTTTCTCGGCCAGTTGACCGTCGGCCTGCACCAGGGGCTTCTTCGCTTCGCGCAGTGTGCGCGAGACCAGGAGCGCTTTCTCGCGCGCTTCGTGGTACTGCAGCGCCGGCAGCACTTCTTCGTGCAGCTCGCGCTTTTCTGCGTGCAGGTCGGACCATTGATGGTGGTTGGCCACGCGCAGGC
>Ga0265780_10010847_pt1 | contig 10836 bp, 18 predicted proteins | sample P1T30metagenome_FD_192432 | JGI IMG/M metagenome (GOLD analysis project Ga0265780, IMG submission 192432) | Plant litter microbial communities from East Loma Ridge, Irvine, California - P1 T30 | ecosystem: Environmental > Terrestrial > Plant litter > Unclassified | place: USA: California... | reverse complement strand
TAATTTTAATATTACTAAATCATTAAAAGAGCATGATGACTACTGTGAAGGCAAGGCTTGGAGTCATTATGAAACATATATGACTGATGTTGAAACTAATCAGCAATATAGTTTATTTGCATATTATTACGAAACTAATGGCGATTTGATTGGCATTTCGGTTGACAAGATTAAAGCCAAAGTTGCTAAGCCAAAAAAAGTTAAAACAATGTTCGTTGTAGTTGCTCCTACTCCTGAAGATTATAATATTTTAGGTATTTATCAGTCTTTAGATAAAGCTTTAGAGGAACAATATACAAGAACTGACATTCAAATTGAAGAAGTTCCTGTTAATTGTTATCTTAAGCCTAATAACAATCATAATTTAAGAAACATGATTACTGGCGCTTTAAATGTCTTTAATCTTCAAGGAAATCCAATTTAATTAAAATTGACTAAAGCCTCTTTTTGAGGCTTTTTTTCTATGTTATAATTTAAAAAACAATATCTAAACATTATGAAACAATATGAACTTTATACAGATGGAGCTTATCAACCTGATGTTGAAATTGCAGGTATAGGAGGCTATCTGTTAGATCCTTCAGGAAATTCTATATTTGAATTTTCTCAACCAATTACTGATAAAAAACTATTCAAATATCACGAATCTATTGCACTTATTCATGGTTTGAAAAAAGCATTAGAATATGGTGTTAATGACTTACTATGCTACTCTGATGATGTTAGTTTCCGTAATATCTTCAATAGTGATGAGCTATCTGAAAACGGTAGTAAAGCTAATCCATTTAGAAAAGAAATATTTGAGCTTAAAAATCAGTTTCAAAATATTCTGTTTAATCACCTACCAAGAAATTTAAATAAACGTGCTGATAAATTAGCAGGAAAAATTCTACGTATTTATAAGGAAGATACCTTACCTAATAGAACTAGGTCAGATTTTATTGGTCAGGAAGAAAAATATTTAAATATCCCTGGATTGGTCTGTATGGAAGATTTTTTAGATCCAATTAATTTACCATTTAAAAGTAATATTAAGAATTTTGAAGAGTTTATTAATGCTCAAACGTTTACTCATCATTATTTTTTATTTGAAGCTAAAAAATTAGGTGAAACTGTAGATAATATTGATGATTCTAATCCTATTAACATTAAAGTTTATTTCATTGAAAAAGATAAAGCTGGTGAAGTAGTTAAAGTGGTTAATATTGCTTCTCAAGACATTATTCAGAAAAAACTAACATCTATTGGACTAGAGTTATTGGCCAATTGCTTTAATAATTACAAATCTTACACCGATAATCCTGAAGATAATATAGGGTTAATGTTCTATGCCCCATTACAGCCATTGCAAAAAGTAGATATGCTATTAAGGCGTAGAGGAATTCTTCCAATTCCTGATACCCCATTAACTAAAAAATTTATTTCATCAACTAAACCATTTAATCAAATTATTCTACATAATAATGAACAATTAATTCAGCAATCCTTGAATGTGATTAAAAGCCATGAATTAATTGAGAATAATAAATTAAAATCTAAATTATAAATAAAAAAGCAGATCGAAATTCAGATCTGCTTTTTTACTAAATTAATGGAAACCTAGTGGTTCTTTTGCCTTTGCTGCTGATCGAAGACCATCTACAAAACATTGTGTTTTTTGCCGCCAGTTTCCAATATGTCCACCATCTTCTTCATCAGGGAGTAATGGAATTAACTGTTATAACCTGTCAGCTAAACCTGCACATTGTCGCCAAGGAATTTTTCCTTCACAATCACTATGAGTCAAAAGAATATGCAGTTTATCTTTTTTCAAGCTTGACCATTTAATTGGAAGTAATGCATCAATGCTTAAAAGTCTGTCCATCATGGCATTAGGTCCACAATATAGTGTGGGCAAATCATATGAATTTTCACGTTTAAGTGGAGAATAAAATCCCTCCATTAATTCTAGAGGCGGAAGCTGTGCAACTTCAGCTAATTTTGTTCGCCAACGCATAAATGCACTATAAGCACCATCCCAAGCTCCATGTGTACAATTAAGCCCCATATTTACCTCCTAATTTAGATATTACTGTTTTAATTTGTATAAGGAAATTAGTTCTTCCCCATATTTCTCTTCTTTAAAAATTTTGTATCCTTGTTTTTCAATAAAACTATAAAACTTATCATTAATAATGTCATGAAACATTAGATTGATATTTAATGAATTTAATTCTTTGAAGAATGCAGTAAAAAGTTTTTTACCCTTATAATTCTCTTTTAAATCAACATCACGAATTGCAACAAAATGGACTTCTTTTCCATTAATTTCTCTAGTTAGTCGTTGAACTAGTACCTTGGAAAAGATTGAATCATTGCTTTCATCTGCAATGTATAAGCTATGCTCATTATTTTGAACATCCTGTTTAATATTACTCAGGAGTTGATCAAAGTTTTTAACAAAAGGATTGTCACTCATTATTAAGCTTCTTCCTTATGTGGAACTTTAAAGTGAATATCGATTGGTGGAATTCCTACTGGAATAAATTCATTATTATAAAGGGGTGCTAAAATACCTACACCATGACTTGCAGGATCAAAACTATATTTCTTCTTATACCAAGTATATTGGAAATAATTAAGACCTTGTTCTGTCACAATACAATAAACCCGATTTTCTTCTTTTTCATTAATGGTATCAGCAAAAAATAATACTGTGCCAATAGGTAGTGCTTTTGCTTCATCAGGAGTTAAGTTATTACTTTTCATTGGAATTTTAGGTAATTAATTTACATATATTATAACATAAATTAAAAAAGCAGACCACGTGATCTGCTTTTATTTTCAATCTAAATAAGCTGAGTAATCTTTCCCATCATGTTTCCCACTAGGATAGCTAAGATTATTTCTTTGAGCTAATTCAACCATATACTCTCTACAACTTTCTTCTTCTTCATATGAAAATTGTCGTTGAGATGCTAGATCCCAATCAGATTCTTCATACCAAAAAACTAGAGCCATATCTAATTTAGATCTATCACCACCCGGATAAATTATTCGCCATGTTTGCATAAGTATACCTCACATTCTTAATCGTCAATTTCAGTTACAATCCAACCTTGTTTTTCAGCATATTTTAGTGCTTCTTCTTTTTCATCAAAATCTGGATGAACCACCCCTTCAAGATTAGCACTATCGTTTGTTCTTTCCAACATCCAACCATAAGTGCGAGAAAAATAAAGGGTGAAATTATCTTCTTTTGAAGTTTCAATTGCTTTACACCAACATTCAAAAAGAAGTTGGACATCATGGTTTACATATTTAAAATTGCTATCATCAAAATCCAAGCAAATATTAGTGAACTGTTTTTCAAAACGGATTTTTTGCACTTGAATATTCATTATTATTCCTATCAATTATCTGTTGTTTAGACTGATGGCTTATTAGTTACATATTGCAAGAATTCATCTTTTAATTCAGCCCACATTTTTCGATTATGTGCATGTTCCTGGCGAGACATAATTAGACAAAATACACTTTGATGCCATGATGTATGAAGCTGTAAAGCCCTAGCATGAATATTCTTCCGTGCATCTTTTTTAAAAAGTTCAAAATATTTACGCACTTCTTTGGAATTATCTTCATCAATAAACATTTGTAAATCACAACGACCCATTTGCGCAGGATTCATATTATGTTTAATAATCGTTTCAGCACAAAGTTGTGCAACCATTTTACATTCAACTTCATTTACTTCTGCTTCTTTTTCTGGTTCTTCCTCATTTTTTCTTTCCTCTTTTAACATACTTTCAATAATTTCTTGAAATACTTTACTATGTTTAAAAAAATCTTTGAATCCAGGTGATTGAAGAAGAATCATGTTTTTACCTTTTAATTAAATATTATACTTTACAAATCAATGTTTTATCACAGTTTGATTTTAATTTTTCAGGATAATTATCTCCGAAATTTTTGCATGCATCACGCAATCCTTCGTCATGATTATCTGGACCGACACTACCAGAAACTAGGCAACGAATACATACATTATTAGACAATTTATCTACTGCAAAATTATAACCATCTCTATACCTTTTATTATAGTTCATCCACTTAAATGAACGATGCTTTTGTTTATGGTATTTGATAAATTTGGCCAGATTTTTAAACATGGTTTGTCCTGAATTATTTGGCTATTATGACAGCTTATTAAAAATAAATTTCCTAATAGGCCATAATCCTAACCCAAGAAGGAATAGTCCGAATGCAAAAATAACAAGGAACCAAGGATCATCATTGTGCAACCAATGAATCATTGCATTTAAAAATAATAGACCAAAGCCAATAATTGCTAAAGGAGCAGCAATCAAAAATACAGAAGCTGGATTTTTCTTCCAATTAAAAAGCTCATTAATTGCTTGCTTAATATACATGTTTACTCCTTAATTACTTACAATGATTGATTTTTTTAACTAATTCTTTAATTTTTTCTGCGGCTTCATCTGACGAACCATAATTGATGGTAAATGTCGTATCTTGACGATTATTTCCTAAATAACTAATATTTACCAAGTCCGTGCGTAATGCCCCGTCTTTCAGGGAGGGGAGGATGTCAATAAATGAGGCTTGGCAATATCAACTTCCACATAACGAATTACATTTACATTATAGTAAAGTGGAACACCCCTATTGTTGATTTCAACCATACAGGCTTGACCCAATTTAGGAATAGAATCCGTTTTGTTCTCTTCTTTTTTCTTGGATGAAGATGATGAAGAAACATGAGCTTTGGGAATAAAGCCTGCTTGAGCAATACTTGTTACTGCCATGAGTGAAGCCAAAGCTAAAATTTTTAGCATTTTCATGTAGTTAGCTTTCAATTAAATAGGAAAAATTTCAGTTCTTGTAAGCTTTTATTATATCTTAATGACTTAAAAATGTACATTGATTTTAATTGATTCTATTTTAAATTTTATTTGTCAAATTTTTTGGTATAATAAGAACATTACTTATTAAGGGGATATGATATGAAAAGCATGATGTATACAAAGCCTGGTCAATTTTTTACACAACAAGATATTCAATCTTTCTTAAAAATAAATCACAATAAAACTGAAGTTGGAGAAATAACTGTTTATGATTTTAAAACTCAAGAATATGAAAAAAATCCATATAGGAATCCACTCTATCATGTAAATTTATTTGAAATCCCTAAAGGAACAGAAATTGATCCATATGATAGAAGATATAGGGACTATATTCATTTTGCTGATTATTATAAGGGTAGCGGTTTCTTTATTAACTCTCAGCAAACTGACCATATTATGGATTTAATCCAAACATTAGTTAAAGTAGACCAAGATTCTGCTAAGCAAATGTTAGATCGTTATCATCAAGAATTTAATGAATCAAAAGAAGCTAAATCTTTATCAAATAAAATTGTAACTGAAACAAATTTAATGATGCAATATCTTCGTAAAAACAAAATTTGTGCAGAAGATTTAAACATTAATGTTGAAGAACTTAATCAATTTGCTAATGATAAAAAAGAATTAGAAAAAGCTTTAAATAATCTAACCAAAGATCTTCCTGAACCTATTGATGTTGAGGGATATAATGATTTAGACTATTACCCTTATTTATTTGAAGATACCTATATTATTGAAGATGTTTCAGCAGATAGAATGTTGATTTGTAAAAAAGAATTAAATAAGACTTCCTGGTATCAGGTTGAAAGATGGCCTGATTTCATACTAGGTATAGATGGTTGGATATCCGATACCTTATATGAGCATCACCAATTGTCTAAATATCACTTTGATAAACTTGATGATTTTAATTTAATTGCTGAATTTGATGGTAATAAATTAGTTAAATCTACTATTGGGATTTATTACTTAAATCTTCTTCAAGGATATATTATGGAGAAATTAGTTAAGGAAAATAAAATTAAACCTAATCTTCCAGATCTTACTTTTGAAGAATTGGTTAAGCATTATGCATTCCAAAAAGAAGTTTGGAATATTGAAGAAAGATCTATTGTTCCTTTATTAAAAGAGCTAATGGTTATTGATGGAAAAATTACTTATGAAGGTTTTGGATTAGTAGACCCTAGCTTAATAGCTAATTCTTTAAAGAGTGAAGCTATCAATGAGCATCACTTTAGAGATATTGAAAATATTTCTGGACTACATGATTTGGAGCAAAAGCATAAAAACTCTATCAATGCATATTTAAATAAGCTTTTGGAAAGTGATAATACTGATGAGACTAAAAAACTTATTAGTATGATCCAAGATATAAAAGAAAAGCCCACTTTAAGTGGGCTTTATTTTAATCTAATTTAATTTAATTATTCATATTTAATTAGACATAGTCCATCTAAGTTATGCTAAATAAGTAATTGCAATTAAATAATGGGGCAAATCAGATCCTGCACCAGTAATTTTTATGTCCTGAATTTCAAAATTAGGATTTTGTTTAATCCATTCATTTATCTTGTTATCTGAATTGATAACATTTTAGTCTGAACCAAACAATTTTACTTTTAGTGTTTTAGTAGTCATGATTTTTCCTTAAAGATTAATTTCAACTGTAATTTTAGTAGAGGCAATATGAATCTTGGCATTAGAAAGCCTATTGCCTTCAATTTCACTTTTAGCATCTAGCGCTGCATGCAAATTACCAAATGGTCCTGCCAAATATTTAGCAACCTCTTTAGGCTCTTCTCCTTCTTCAAGAAGAATTTTTTTCTCTTTTTCAATTACATAATATAGTTCCATTTCCATATTTCACCTCACTTAATATTAATGTGATTTTTCACTATGTTCTTTAATTTTTGAAATCCATTTACCCATTTTAGGATTGAGCTTTTGAATGAGTTCTTTTTCTTCCAAATTAGAATCAATAACATAAATCATGTCCATGAGTGCAGCAACAGTATTCATTGCTTTACCAATTACACCATTTGGACTTGGCTTTTTATAGCTTGCACCATTAGCAATATTGACTTCAATTCCAAGTTCACCCATTTGGAACATTGCATAATTCAAAATAGAGTTAGGAGTCCTGACACCATGATATTTGTCTGCATTTTTTTCTTCATTCCATACTGTATCATAAATTGTTTCATGAGCCATAAATGGGTCAATAATTTGAACCATTTGCTTCTCTGTCAATTTAGGATTAACAACATAGATAAGGTCAATCAATGCTGCAATAGTATCTAGTGCTTCACCAATTACTCCATCTGGTCCTGGTTGACTATTGGTACCATTAATAATGTTCAGTTCAATAGCCGTTTCGCCCATTTCAGACATTGCATGATTCAAAATGGTATTGATAGTGCGACTTTTGTGATAAATATCAGCTTCTTGTGCTGCTTTCCAAATAATACTAAAAATAGTTTCTTGAGTCATTTTTACTCCAATCAGAAATGTTTGAAATCTTTACTTTTATCGTATGGTTTTGGCTCTGCTGCATGCCGTTTGCTTTCTAAATACATGCTGTATCTAAGCAAATTCATTAAAGTAATAATTGGGTTGAATATTTTTAAAATTTTTTTCATTTTTTGTTCTGTTAATGCAATTAAAATCTAAGATATTATACTCCTAAATATATAAGAGCGATTATATCTTAGATTTATTTATTTGTATAGACACATTAGGTTGTAAAACTATATTTCATCCCTTGATTCAATATGTAATAATTAAATTTTTCCCATTCTTCATCATCTTTAATAGTAAATTTTTTGTTGTTATCATTCAATGATAATTTTAGATTGAAAGTATGAGTATTAGGATATTCAAATTTGATAACTACTGAAAAATCATTGTTATTTTTTTGTTTCAGTTCATCATTGAATTCAATTGTGATTTCACCATCATTAAAATAAATGGTTCCTTTAACAACATTAAATAAATTTTTACTTAATTCCTCATCCTTTGAAGTAAACTTAATATTAACATCATGTTTACCATTTTTAAAAAAGAAATTTGGATTAATACATGGAATATAATTGAATTGACCAACAACAATTACAAATTCATCCAATACTTCAGCTTGTTCAGTTTTAATATTAAATCTATCAAAACTTATACCCAACATTCTTGCAGTATTAATTGGGATAGGCTGCCCAAAAATACCTGAATGTTCAGGAATAAAGTCTTTTTCGCACTTTGCACACCAAAGATGGTCTTTATATTCAGACCACTGAGTTTCTACATTACCACAGGAGCATGGTGCCATTTCATGATTGGCAGGTGGTTGAATATAGCACCAAGTTCTTTTTTCCATTTATTCTTTCTTTCCGCAATTATTAATTAAGATTACAAGCTTATTGGCTGCATTAATTGCATCTTGTTTATTTTTATATTCAACTTTTAGATAACTATCGTTTACATTGCTAGCATAATGAATGACTAAGGTTTCTTCATCATATTTTGAAATAGAAACTGTGCGAATCATATTCACATTCATAAATTGAATTCTATCGGAAGTATGCAATGGAATCATACAGGCATTACTCTTGGTTGAATATTCATCACTACGACCAGCACTTGATGAGCCTGCAAATGCACTAGCAGAAGCGAATATCAGACCTGCAACAATAATATTTTTAATCATGTTTTCCTTAATCTATAGATTATTTACAAGTTTTTTGAATTAGTTCAACAATTTGTCTTTGGTCAGCAGCAGGATTATTTGACTGAAGTTTGTGAGTGGTTTTGCCAACCGCAATATAAATACCTGGCTTAAATTTTGTAAGAACAGAATCCTCAGTTTTATATGCAACATCATCAATCCAAATTGAAGAAAGATGATTTGCATTAATGTAGATTTCTTTGCCAATTAAAACCATACATGGTTTACTTTGTGGACTAGTAAAATCTTCAGGTTTTGGTTTGCTTCCACTACCTGCAAAAGAATAGCTTGCAATAGTCATCAAAACAGTAAGAATAACAAATTTAAAGGATTTCATGTTTTCCTCAAAAGAATTAAAAAAGGCTTATAAAATCTAACAATATAGAGATTATAAGCCCATTTTAATTCTTGTACAAGCAGTATTTACTTTGTGTTTTTAAAATCAAAGTTAAAAGTTTTTTTCATATACTTCCATTCAGTTTTGTAACGCCAAATCATTGCTTTAAGTCCAATATTTTTATTTGGGTTGAATGCATCATCAATATTTTCTGGATCTTCAACATTAAATAAATTTGGGTTTTCCATTTCTTTATAACAGTTAACAGTGCTTCGGATATGACCTATTGCTGCAATGCATAAATATATGGTAAATAATACATTTCCAATCATTTCTATATTAAATGTTTTAATGGAAATAATTGCAATTAATAATGCAATTACAAAATGCAATTTGATTAATAGCAAACCAGTTAGAGCAGTCCAAAATTTAAATGTCCAATTCATATTTATTGACCTTTACTTTCCTTATTAAAATATGCTTTTTTTACTTTTTCCAATTCTTCATTTGGCTCGGCATTATTAAGTAAAAATTCTAGTAGCTTTGCTTGAACACATTGGCTTAGTCCACCAGCATTTTTCCTAGTTAAATCACGTAAAGTAGAATTAGCTAACCATGCTAAATTGTTGAAATCACATTCTTCTTCAGAATATTGTTTGATATTTTGATCAATATCTTCATTTCGTTCTAATTTTCCGAGATGCTTAAATCTTTTGTTAGATTGTTCTTCTGTTAAAAATAGGCTTTGTCCAAAACAGAAAGCAGGATAGCCAAATTCTTTAATATCATTGTTCATTTCATCCCAACCACCTAAAGCATATGGCTTATACACATATCCTTTAATAATTTCTTCTTTTTCATTAAAGCCCACTAATGGACGAAAAGCATATTCCCTAGTATATTGCTGACCAGTTACTAAATCTTCCCATACATCTTCTTTAATAATATATTTCATGTTTTTTCTCATTAATATGGATTGATGAATTATAACATGAAAAAATATTTTTGTCAGATTAATTAAAATTTTTTGATTGTGTACTTAACAATAAAAAACCAGCTTTATGGCTGGTTTTTTTATATGTAAATGTATTTATTGTGTTTTTGAACAAGCAGTATTTGCTCCACCATTTATTCCATTACAAGACCAATTATAAACAGTATGTAAATATGTATAGCATGTTGAGCATGAAGTTGATGTTACACCTGTAGTTGGATTTGTTGTCGTTACACAATTACAAGTATAAGGGTTATAAACTGGAACTGAAGATCCACTAACATAAGTTCCTAAACTGCACTGATTTATAGTTGATGTATTACAAGCTGCATTAATTCTTCTATATGCATAGCAACTAGTGCTTGCTCCACCTACATCACCACTACAACTCCAAGAATACATATTATTTGTTAAATATGTTGATGTTCCAGCATAATGGGATGGTGGAGAATCATCATCATTTGGGGCAATTCCATTATATGTATAAGTTGGATTACATTTATCTGCAAAAGAAGGTCCACTTGTTGGATAAGTATAATAAGAACCGTGTGCAGGTCCACAAGTAGCATCTACTGGTGTCATGGTGCAGGCTTTATGCTGATATGAACCACTTAATACACCATTTGTGCAGCGTCTAATTTCATCAGTACAATCAGATGCATATTCTCCAGTGCTATAGTTATATGAACCTGTTGAGGATGCAAAAGCCATGATACTAGAACCATCATTAATTATTTGCCCCCAAGGAGTTGTGCAGCTTTTACCTAATTGAGCAAATGGTCTAATTGGATTTGATGAAGGATTGGAGGGAGCAGATTGACCAGATAATCCTAAACCATTCATACAGGTTGAATCTTTAGATGATTCCTTGGTTGGATCTGAA
>Ga0265780_10010846_pt1 | contig 10837 bp, 16 predicted proteins | sample P1T30metagenome_FD_192432 | JGI IMG/M metagenome (GOLD analysis project Ga0265780, IMG submission 192432) | Plant litter microbial communities from East Loma Ridge, Irvine, California - P1 T30 | ecosystem: Environmental > Terrestrial > Plant litter > Unclassified | place: USA: California... | reverse complement strand
GAAATGGCAAAGCTGATGGTAGTGAATTATCAGAATTATTACCACACCTCTACGGTCTTCTACCATTACCAGCGGCATCTTCTGCTTTGGTTGAGGTGTTATCGGAAAGTATCTTCAAATTCGGGAAAGGAGCCAAGATCTTGACGGAACCTCTATTGAGTTGGTTCACTGGTCCATCATTTCAGAGTATCTTGGCACAGGAAGATGGTGGTTAGTCTTCCTTCCCATTTTTCTGCACTTGCTTGTTCTCTCGCCCTACACTCAATATACGGTGACTGATGATAGAACCAAGTGATGAGATGATGGGTCTCGCCAAGCTCCTCGCTGCTCTCGTCGAACATTCTGCAGATTGGTTCATCGCCCGATTAGCTCAGAACGACGTTCAAGCCCTCCTTGGTGTAGTCCTCCGCTTAACAGGCTGGCAGGGTACAGGTAACGTCGATGAACAAATCAGTGAAGTAGGTCCTTCACCTATCATCCATAAAGGCAGTACTAAAGAGTAGCTCACATTACCTATCTATCCTCTGATACAAGAAGCTATCATGGATTCCGAATTATTTTCAGCTCCGTACGATACGGACCCGAATTGGACCATTGCCAAATCATTCTTCCGTGAATTAGTATCAACAACGCGTCAGAAGGTCCGCTGGCCTGGCGATGAGGGAGGTGGTTTAGGGCTGGGAAAGGAAGATAGAGAGGGGTTCGATAGCTGGAGAAGAGATGCTGGGGAGGTGATTGTCGGAGCGTATGTGCTTCTCAAACTTGTCTGGTTGTGGTGGCGAGCTGATTGGCAGATATTACATCCTGAGAGATGAGATGTTGGGAGATTTGACAAGATTAGCGGGCGAGCAGGTACAGGGTAATGCCCATTGGCAAGTGGGTCTACTTCCTTTCCTCATCGTTGAATCTAGATGGAGACGGGGCTGATGGAATAGGATATCGAGGCAACACTACATTGTATCCGCTATTCCTCCGAGGCAGTTCCCTTAGGCGAAGAAGCCAATCTTCCAATATTGTTCGGGAACGATATTCTAGGAACATTAGCTACCCGCCCAATATCAGGAAAGGGTGAAGAGAGATTACGTCTCACCGTGGTTTGCCTAATCCGTACGTCCCCCTATCCTCAAAGCTCGGGCCTTGCCGAATGAGGGCGAAGCTGATCATCAGAGGCATACGAAGAATGGTTCAAATTCCATCCGACCCACCTTCCCCCTGTCTTATCATATTTGGTTCCATCATTATCTTCCTCTCACGCTATATCGCGTTCGGCGGCAGATGCGCTGAAAGCGTTATGTGATATGTGTAGGAAGAATCTGGTGGAGCATATTGGGGCTTTCGGGGAATTGCATGGCAAGATTGGGGATTTGGGTGTAAGTTCCCCTCTCTCCTCTTCTTCTCCCTTTTCCGATATCACATGACATCTTCGCGTGCGGTCTCGCGCGCCCCTCGCGCTCTGGCTAGAGCTTTGCTGATGATAGCCCGATGAACAAGTCAAAGTGATCCAAGCAATCACGAGTGTCATCCAAGCTCTAGCGCCCAACGACGCAATCGACCCAGTATATGTAAGTTCATGTCTACGGTATATTCCCACATCAATGAGTGCTAATAGCAGGGGATCCTGAACCCAATCGTATACCGTCTAACCCAAGCAATCTCTGCAGCCCGCACCGACCCTGCCTCTCAAGCGATCCTCGTCCAATCCCTGAACTGCCTGACAGCGTGCTTCAAAGGCCTTTCACCATCCGATGATGAAATGTGGGATTTGACTGAAGATGAGGAATCCGTTGAAAGTCGGAAACGCGCCACAGAAACGGTCAGATCTGATGGGCGGATCGTGGAGTTGAGAAGTGGGATTGAAAGTGCACTGGGCGGGCTGGTTAGTGTTTGGAATGGGGATAGTGAAGTTGCCGATGTGCGTCCACCACTTTCCTTTGACATGGGGTGATGTAGCTGATAACCAGTCGATATCATCGCTCGTGAAGTACTCGACTCTATCCTCTGATACTCTCATCTCATTATCGCCTTTGCCCCTCTTGAAATTGGTCACCGACGCATGTACAAACGCCCCATCCGCATTATGGGTTTCATTAGCTTCGACCTTGACATTACGTATAAATTCACCACCGTCAGCGTTAACTCAGAAAAGGGATAAGTCACCACAAGAGGTCACTCAGCATGAGGCCGAAGAGAGGGAGAGGTGGGAAGTTGTGGGTGACGCTTCTACCCGTTTGTTAGGGGCTGTTGGTACGTTGATCAGTCAAGGCGGGGTTGGCGAGGTAAGTCTTCTATTCTACCCCGAAGGAAATGATTGTTGATGATAGCATCCTGATGTCGTTGAAGCTTGGTTCAAGTTCTCTTCAGCTGTACGTCCTATACTATAGATATGGGCTGATGAAAGGTGGCGACTCGATTCCCAGGTGTTTTACTTCGTTTGTCGGACGAGGTAGTACAAGGTTACATATCGCTCGGCATCATTGGTCTCTCCGCCCAGGAGAGATTTTCTCTGAAAACAGCTACTGAATTCTTTGTGAGCCCCAACTCCATACCTCACATACCTCTTATATAGGGCTGATAGATAGGTCGCTTTATTATCCAATACCCGTTATCCCTCACCCCTCGAACCAGCCGTCGAGACATTGTTAAGTCACTTTGGTTATCAGATCCTCAGAGCGATCCTACTCTCTGCCGGATCTGAAGGGCCTCGTTCGGTCATTCCGAATTTGGCCGAATTGTTGGCCGTTTTCACAACTCGAGTGAACGGAATTCAGATGGGGGAATGGTTGACTGCTATCCTTGGGGAGGAAGGATTCCCAAGTTCGAAAGCTACTGGTGAATCAAAGACGAAATTGAAAGGCGCCGTCCTCAGGTGAGTTCTCTTCTCGGAAGATGCGAATCAGGAAAGAATCAAGGAAGGTTGAGCTAACGATAGATCGAGGACTACACGTAAGATGCGAGAGGCTTTGCATGAGTTCTCGCTTGTCGCCAGGGGACTTGATGGGACTGTATATGGTAGTGCTACCAGCTAATTACGACAATGTAGACAAGCATAGCGATGATAAATGCATACAACTTAAACGGACCATTATGATACATCTACAATCCCCCTTCCCGCATACATCTCCCCAGTAGTAATGTCAGTTTCCTCTGCCGCTCCACTCCGTCCCATCCACCACTCCCACCGTCCGAATCGGTGTACCACTTATATTCCCCACCCGCTCCATCTGGTACACAACCTCCCAGGAACTCCCTTAATATAGTCTCTACAATTAGAACATCATCTATATGGCCGTTATAGTCCCCTTCTAATATTATATGTTGTGCTGATCCTGTCGTACTGGGTATATGGAGTGTTAAAGTGATAGGAGGGAATGGGTCGGAGAGTGATGGGAAGAGGTAGCCTGATATTGTCGTTGTTGTACCCTGTAATGCTGTCGGTGTAGCCTTCTGAGCTGTCGTCGAAGCCGCCTGCTCGTTAGACTATTATTCAAAGAGAAAGAAAGAAGAGGACTTACTTGTCTGGCGGACTTGCTTATACCCATTACGAATGGATTCAATAAATTCTGTAACATCGGTACCACCGCTCCAGAGGGTTTGACAGCGATAGTCTGATATGGTGTGTGTCTCCGTTTCTTCCTTTCTGGTCCCTCCTCTTTATCGCCTTCGGTCATATCAACAATCTGAATATCCGCATCACTAGTCGTGGGTTCATTTGAGCCTTTATCTTCCAGTAAGAGGTAGGCGATATCCTCATTATCTCGACCTGCATATGTGTATTGGTACATTGATAAAATCTTCGCTCTGGCTTTGAATGTTCTGATTGATATTGAAGTACGTGATGTATATTGGATCTGGCATTAGCTACGTCCAGATGGTGAGCGGACGGCATACATGATAATGCTCCAAGACTCTTGTGATGATGATTTCTGATTGGGGCGTTGTACCCCGCGGTGTCGGTATTGTCCATTGTAAGAGACTGAGTATGAGTTAGCGCTTTTGTGAAGACTTGTCAGCTTACATAGTATAGCCCATGGTAATAGGTCAAGTAGAGTACACAGTTAGATTGAATTGGACATTGCAAGTGGAGGAACGGAATCAAATCTGCTCATTCTTCAAGACGCGTCGAGGGCAGAGAAGACAAAGATAATCAACGACAACGATACAAGTGATAACGATATCGACACAAATCATCTACATGACAATCGATATACATCGCTGACATAATCACTGCAACGACCTGGACTCAGAAATCAAATTGTCAAGATGAAATTCTCAGTATCCTCCTACCACGCGGTTGCAGTATGGAAATGGGACACACACCCAAACTCGTCAGATCAACATAAACTCTACCATTACGCTGCGAAACCCTCTGCCGATACTTATGGGTACAGCGATGATGAGGACGATGACGATGATGAGGAAGATGATGTCTGTGGGATTTGTCGATTGGCTTTCGAGAGTACTTGTCCGGAATGCAAGATCCCAGGTGATGACTGCCCGCTCAGTACGTACCCCATCTCGTTACTGACTGAATCTAAAATGGGAGGTGGAGCTGATAGATAGTCTGGGGAGAATGCACGCATGTGTTTCATATGCATTGCCTCCTGAAATGGATTGATACGGAATCATCAAAAGGACAATGCCCAATGGACAGGCGGCCATGGGGTGAGTCATCTTTGACATCGCACTTCAGGATCCACGCTGGAACTGGTGCCCAAGAGAGCGGAGCTGATAGGTAGAAACGATGGACAGAGCACCAGACCGCTTACCCACTACAGCGACCGGCGAACCCGTAGCGACAGTGCCCTCTGGTCCCATACCTACCGCCGAGACACCAGCAGACGTAGAAGAAGCGGAGCAGAATGCACATGAACAGGGAGTGAGATTTGAAGTACCGGATCCCAGCGATGAGGAAGGCGAGGAAGAGGAAGAAGAGGAAGATGTAGACGGAGAGGAAGAGGAAAGTGACAATGGTATGGATGTGGATGATACGGAGTTGCATCCTGCTTCAGTCCGTGTATAGAGCAGCTATCTATACCCTGTACTATATCAAACATCACATAGCATTGTAATATAGCTGTTGTACTCGTGCATAGGTAGTCCCGGTCATATGTATGATTTAGACATAAATGTATGGGGACTCCAAGCCAAGAAATCAGTCACCAACTCTATCTACATCGCCTCTATTCACTGCACAGTCTGACACTCCACTCTTTACAGTACTCAATATCCATCATCAGTGACCTTCCACTGCGGCATAGAAGTGGATACTACAGCCTGCATTGTCCACGACAAAGATGACCGCACCGACGAGTCAAGTGGCAGGCCCTTCGAGATCACCACCGCCAAAGGAGTATACACAAGAAGTCATATCTACCGACCCTCTGACGGTCACCAAAGAGGACGACGAGGAGGAGGAAGGATTCGATACACAGACAATACGGGAAGCACCACCTCCCCCCGACGTACGTTCCATGCTCGGGAGTATGTCCAGTGGCAGCTAGCTGACTTGCAGTTATCAATCCACGCCTTATCGCAACGAGGAGATACACAAGCCCTCATCAACTTGTACGAATCAAATCCATCTTTAGATATCTCAGCGAGGGACGAGCAAGATGTAACGCCGCTACATTGGGCATCTATCAATGCCCAAATGTCAACCTGTAGATGGTTACTAGACCATGGCGCCGAGGTGGATGCTATTGGAGGAGACTTAAAGGCTACGCCATTACAGTGGGCAGCCCGGAATGGGCATTTGTATGTCATCCAGCTATTGCTGAGTAGAGGGGCGGATCCCAATATCGCGGATGATCAGGGGTTCAATACGCTTCATTTGATTACCCATTCGAGTGGGGTTATGCCTTTATTGTATATCGTAAGTCACATTCATGGGTGATAAGGGCTGACGAGCAGTTGCACCAACCTATAGCTATAGATGCAAAGGATACAGATGGCCATACAGCCCTGATGTGGGCAGCATACCAAGGTAAGCTGTCCCATCTGGACCGAGACCAAGCTGACATCAGGCGACGCCCTCTCCGTCCACCTCCTACTCCGCCATGGAGCATCAGTCGAGATCTCGGACAACGCCGGAATGACCCCTCTCCATTGGGCAGCAGTGAAAGGCTCAAAAGCATGTATCAAGCACCTGATAGAAGCTGGAGCAGACTTGAACGTCAAGGAAGGACAGGGAAAGACACCGAGGGATATGGCAGAGGAATTGAAGGGTGTTGTGCCATTCACAAAGGGATTGGAGGAGGCTGGGCGTACCGAACTAGGAACACCAATATTGAGCAGATTTGGCGAGGTGAGTCTTGTGTCATTTGGGAGTCGTGACTAGCTGATTAATAGCGGAATACAACGATTATACTATTCATTCTGCCGACTTTTGCTTTATGGCTTTTCTTTCAATTATTCGCATGGCTACCGTTATATACAAGTTTACCACTCGTCTTCGCCGGCTTCTGGATCACACAATTGGTAAGTCTGGCTGTCGATACGCTTGTCATGCTGATTTGTAGGTGGTCACGAAACATTTACTAGTCCATCGACCTGAGGAAGACAGAGTAACAGGTTCACCCTACTTTTCCGCCATTATCGTCGCAAGTCTGATATGGGTAACATATAGCTGGGCAACACGACTACTTCGCGGTACTCCAGGATACCTGGCTACGAATACGGTATACATCGTCTCAGCCGTCGCTTGTGCATACAATCTATATAAGGGAATTACGACTGATCCCGGCTTTGTACCCAAATCGATCAGTGATACGGAAATCAAGATGGTACGTTCATCATTCTTGGAATGAGTTATAGTGCTGAGGAACAGGTCATTGAGGACCTTGCTGATTCTGGACGGCTGAATGGAACAAACTTTTGCATAGAGTGTATGACCAAGAAACCATTGAGGTCAAAACATTGTCGAAATTGTGATCGATGTGTCGCCAAATTTGATCAGTAAGTGGATGTAAACGATTTCACGTGACTAGTAGCTAACTATCAGTCATTGCCCTTGGATCTGGAACTGTGGTATGTCTCATTTTCGATACGGTGGTCAGGACTGATTAGTAGTCGGGTACCGGAATCACCGCTATTTTATCCTCTTTATCCTATTCCTCATGGCCGGCATTATCTCCTTCGATATCCTGACCGTCGCATGTGCGTATATCCAAAAATTGAATCAGGCAACGCTGACCCTCCAGACTTCCTGGAGAACGCACCACCCTACATTCCAGGTCCCGAATGGTCATTCTGTGAAATCTCAAATACAGTTTGTCAAGCCTCTTCATTCGATACATTCCTCCTCTGCGTAGCCATCTGGGCTACCATCCAATTATCATGGACCTCCATCCTCGCTGTATCTCAACTATGGCAATTATCTCGTCAGATGACTACATTCGAAGTATCAAATCTAGGCAGATATGGATTCATGGGTGGCCGAGGCGGTCAATCTTTGAGAGATCAAAGTGGGGCTATGCGTCAAGCTGGAACCATCGGTGCCGGGACTGGAATGAGCGGTGCACTTGAGAATGGCGTTCCTGGCGAGGTGGGCGGAACTGTAGGTGTAGATGGTAATCTGGTATTACCCCCTCCTCCCGAAGGGACTTATGATCATGGCCACGGGCATGGACATCACCACCATCGTCATGGGATTATGGGATGTTGTGCCAATCTCGGGAAAGCGATTAGTGGGCCACTATTCAAGATTCTGGGATTGGATCGTTTCACCAAAGGAAAAGCTATGTCTGGAATGGCCAGGGCTGGGAGAGGCCAGAACCCTTTCGATTTGGGTGTTGTTCAGGTATGTTCCCCTCTAACATCAATGACTTGAGCTGATAGGCAGAACTGTGCAGATTTCTGGAGACCGGGTGGTGATGTCGATTGGACACAGGTGTATGATGTACCACTAGAAGGTCAGTCCTCTGTTCCATCGACGAGGCAAGACTTAAGCTGATAAATAGGATGGCCCGCATACCGGCGCAAATTAGCAATGTCCCAGGGAAGCGGAGGGTACGAACCAGTCAGTAGAGAAGAAGTATGATGTATTATTATCATGCATTACTTTCATTCCTAGTCGTATAAATCGTCATCCTCATTCTGACCATCTTCACTTTCTATGTCTAATTCACTCTCATCGTCCGATACTTCAAAAGCATTTCCTACGTCTTCTTCCTCCTCTGATTCCGGCTCGAGAGTGTGGGCGGGTACGTATCCTTCGGCTTGTAGTTTGAAGATGATCTGTTCTTGTATCAAGACGCCTTGTCCCATCAGCTCAGAGAAACGTATAGAAGGGAGGACATACCGAGAGTCAGCAGAGCGGAACCATCTAAGGCGAGGTGCATATCCTTCAATTTCCGCTTTCCACGCTGACCGCCTCTCTTTCGGAGTCCCTCTACCCCCAGCTCGCTCTCGAGGTCACGTCCATCCCCATCTCCGTTCCTACCCACCCCTTCTTTGTCGTTGTTGATTGCTGCTGACGTTCGTTCGGATCCATATTCCGATCCAGACTCTTCATCTTGCACCCTCTCAATATCCCTCATCGGAGTATTCGTCCTGGAAATTGATCTGGTGTGACTTGCACTTTGTCGTTGATTGCGGACTCGTTTATAAGGTTCGAGTAAGAGATTGTTTGCGGTGTAATATCGGCTTGAATACGATTGTAGGGATTGTAGTAGGTCCTTCCTGTCAGTTCTAGGGGATCTAATGAGGTGGTGTGGACGTACATCACTAGGTACATCAGGGATTTCATCCCAGTCTAAGTCGAGCAGGGGATCAAGTGCCGGCATAGACAAACCAGCATCACTACCACTTCCACTTCTGGAGATACCTTGTTTTGTCAGCCGACCAGGAACTTGCATGAATGAACATACCATCTCTGTAATTCAGTACTCCTAGGCTCAATAACGAGCTCGACGCTTCTAATGCCTCGAATCTCTCTCTTTGCCTTTGTCGTTTCGTTTCCCAAGCTTTCAGAGCTGCTGCTTGATACAGTGGGTTCTTGTCTTTCCCTCTCCCCCGTTGCTCTTTGTCCTTGCCCTTGCCCTTTTCCTTTTCCTTATTTGGCGACGACACAGTCGTTATCTCGGAAGCTTGGATCGACTCTTCATGATCATTTATAGGGGCGTATCCTCGCGAAAGGCCAGGTTGTGAGGGTTCAGGCTTGATTGCCAGTGGATAAGGCTCAACTTCCGGCGCGAGGTATATTGATTCTTTGGCGTGATTATATTTGCGCCTCTTCCTCGCTCGATATCGAGGCCGCGTCACATTCTCACTGGGAGTGACTGAAGCCTGGTTGGGCGGAATTGACATGTCAGCGGGTTGTCATTGCTATAACAAGAGAGACAGAGAGTGATGATAGACGGGCTCATCAACAACTTTGATTTTAAGGCACATTTCTGAAATTTCATGACGAAGATCAAGGCTGGATTCAGCTCGGTGTCATTCCGTCAAAATCAAAATGTCCGCCTCAACCAGTCAAGTAGGCGCAGTGGAGCTGCCAGAAGAGCTCATTCATCTGGGTCTAGCTCTGCTCGAAGCATCCCGAACTGCCAATATCGAGACTATAAAAGCTATACTCGACAAAGGTGCTCCGGCATGGTATCAGGATCAAGCTCTAGGGTGGTCTTGTCTGCATTACGGAGCTGAGAGACGTGATCCGGAATTACTCAAAGTTTTATTATCGGGAGGAGCGGTTTGGAATGCCGTTGATAAGTGGGGACGAACGGCTGGGGAGATCAGTCTGAGTTTAGGAGATAGGGATGGATGGGAAGTTATCCGAAACGAGGGTGTAAGGTCTGGTACGTCTTCTGTTGCGGATACGAGAGATCAGACTGACGATAGAAATGTTGCATCATGCTATGAAAGGTGCAACTGCAGGAGATACGATTATGACCTTGAGAGCTGAAGACGATTCATCCGCGGGAGACAATCTCGCATTCCTCAAATCAAAATTGGTCTGGGATAAGGGACAAGATGGAAAGGAGAGGGTATTGGACGCTGATGGAAATGGAGTGATGATGGGCTGGGAGGAACCACTCAGTAAGCCTGGCGTCTTTGGGTGGGAGGTAGCTGATAGGCAGTGCATGAGCATGTGAGACTGATGACTGAATCCCACCCCGACGCCCAAGAGGGTGGAAGTGGAATATCAGTCCTGAACGTAGGCTACGGTCTCGGCATCGTAAGCCTTCTATCCTTTTATACTCTCAGTACTCACAGAAATAGGTAGACCGTATATTCCAGAACGCATCCCCAAAACCAATCCATCACACTATAATCGAAGCTCATCCTCAAGTCCTAGCTCACCTCCGAGAACAAGGGGTAGATAAATGGCCTGGAGTCCGTATATTGGAAGGAAGATGGCAGGATGTTTTAAGTCCTGAAAATATTGGTAGTGTGTTGGAGGGTACACCAGATAGTGCTGGATTTGATGCTGTTTTCGTTGATACCTTTGCTGAGGGGTATGAAGGTGAGTAGATTTCCGGGTGAACGACGGGGTAATGACTAATGGCAGATCTGAAAGCTTTCTTTGAGATTCTGTTGGATATACTGGAACCTGAGAATGGAGTGTTTTCATTCTGGAACGGCTTGGGAGCGACGAGTAGGTGCTTTCTTGTATGGAGTCGAGATTCACGCTGATGACAGATCCGACGATATACTCGGTAGCATCAGCTCTAGCAGAATTACATCTCGAAGATGTGGGCCTAAACGTAAATTGGCACGATGTCCCAATCTCCGAAAGTCTAAGAGAAGAAGTCTGGAAAGGAGTCAGGAGGCGTTATTGGGAATTACCAAGTTATAGGTTACCAATTGCCCGTATGGGCTTATAGCCTGGATGACCCTT
>Ga0265780_10010845_pt1 | contig 10837 bp, 13 predicted proteins | sample P1T30metagenome_FD_192432 | JGI IMG/M metagenome (GOLD analysis project Ga0265780, IMG submission 192432) | Plant litter microbial communities from East Loma Ridge, Irvine, California - P1 T30 | ecosystem: Environmental > Terrestrial > Plant litter > Unclassified | place: USA: California... | reverse complement strand
TTCTTTTTAGCAAGGTGCTAAGGAGTAGTTTGTGTATTCTGAACGGATTCAATGAATGCCACCATCCATTCTACATTTATCCTTCATTCTTCCGTAATGAAAAACGTTGAGAAGACATGGTGCTTCCGGCGTTTTGAACACGTGCAGTCTTCAAGGGTGTAACTTGCTAATTTTCGCGTCCTGACCTCGCATCTTTGCTACCCGCCTTTCGACATCACATACCTTGAACACACTCCTTGGGGCGGTGCCACGTGTTTTGTTTCTCGTAATGAGATTTCTAGACTATATCTCGTTCCATACAAGTTACTCAGGAAAGGTTGTAAATACTGGGTATAATATTTCGTGTGAATAGCAACGGCACCTTTCGTAGCTTGACCATCTACCACGAATGACGCACTCGCGATGTCTGCCTGAGTATATCTACGATGCAACATTGGGATGCTGACCGAACTCACCAAAGTGAGATAGAATCAACCCATAGTGGAACTCTATAGTGCATTCCCGAAAGGAATGTGTTTTGCTTGTCTGATAAATGGATTAACGGTGGTAGTAAGGGGCAAGGGCAGACGCAGGGACAGCTGAGAATCCACCAAACGGCGCATCCTCTTTCGACGGTAAAGGCCCAGGAAATATCGCGGCAAGGCGGCTGCAAGAATGACCTTGCACCTTTCCCACCTGCGCGGTCGCACGTTGACCGACATTCGGATTCCTTCACTGGCCGTTTGCCGTACCTAATTCGGCCTACTAGATAGCTGCATCGACTTGCGGAAATCACCTGCCTGTCGGGTATTTGAGCAAGGGAAACCCTTTCGTTTGACTCAACAGTGCCTTCCGCTACTTTTTTGACCCTCCACTCACCCTAACCGCCTAACAACTCCACCAATAACCATGGCGCCTTCAACTCGGCTACAAGCCATGCCTGGGCGCCGCGTCAACTACGCCGAGTCGTCTGCTCCATCAGGCACACGTGCTAGTCTTCTCCGTATCAACGATACTGCAGAACTTAGATCGTCACCAGAGCATTCGCAAGTGCATTCGCCAGTGTCTCCCGAGACTGTCCGTAACGCTATCCGCCCTCAACAGCCATCCTTATCTGACCCTCTCCGACCCGTTTCAAATCGTGTTACTCGCGTCAAGAATGGCGCTGTCGTGAAACCAGCTGGGAAGACACCGAGACCGAAGAAGAAGGCGCGTCCAACCAAGCAAGAGTGCTCGATATGCGCGGTTACAAAGCTCACTACTCGTAACTTCAAGGCATCAGACGAGGCTTGCGAGCATTTCCAGACCATCTGCAACCTATGCATCCAGAAGATGCTCAAGACCAAGGTCGCTGAGCGACAACTCGACAAAGCAGAGCTAGGATGTCCCTTTGGCAATTGTGAATACAAACTGGGCTATCCAGCCCTCAAGGCCATGCTGAATAAGCCAGCATTTGATACGTAAGTCATGACAGTACATACCGATAACAAAATATCCTAACTGTGTCTAGCTATGATTTGGCCGTCACCAAGTACGTTCTATCCGCCAGCGAATCGTACGTTACCTGCCTCTCGTCCAAATGCGGCCTACAATTCTCCGTCGAGGACTGCCACAAGGAAAAGGGTAGTAGAAATTCCATCACTTGCCCTTACTGTGAGCATGAAATCTGCCTCAAGTGCAACCGACCTTGGAATTCGCATGGTGGGGGCGGATGTGACGAGGCGAAGAAGGCAGAAGACGCCGAGTCTATAGCAACCGTCAAGAAGATGGGGGCGAAGCCCTGTCCACAGTGCGGAATGAATATCGAAAAGTTTGGCGGATGCGATCACATGAAGTGTAAGTCCCAGGTTACCCCAAATGGGATCAAACTCCCCATTTCCACTCAGCACAACGCTCAATCAGGATGTCGTCTGAATCACAAATTTTTGCCATGAACCAATCAGGTTCCCTGCCCACAAACACAGATTCCATCACAGCTTCTTCCCATGCCACTCACCCTCTTTACCCGAGATGACAGGAAGAAAATTGATGCTAATATATATATAATCTTCTAGGTCAAAACTGCCGTCACAACTTTTGCTGGGTCTGTCTCATCGAGTACGAGGCCGTCATGGAGCATCTCCCCAGCTGCCCCCACCGGTCACTTCCTATCGCCAACAATCCTGGGAACTGGATTCCGCCCAACCTTGATGACAATCAGATTAACGCAATCATAGCTCGGGCGGATGAGGGCCGAAACAATCTTCCACCTCGGATGGTGGTTCCACCCCCTGCCAATCCCGTGCAAGCTTTCGACGGCATCTTAGAAGGTGGCCATTGGCAAATGTGGTAGTGTATTTGCAGCGCGCCAGGAAGTTGACTGCGCAATCGTACGTGTATTGATACATGGCTGCCTACCCTTTGTGGCACTACTTGAGTTTACTGGGGTTGATTACGAAGTTGAGCAAATGACGACTGGCTCATAGTATATCACGGCATTTGGTCTTCACGGTCTTGACATTGTCGGTACTAACATCGGTGCATATGTAGTTTTCCTTTGTGACTAGTTCGGACACATAGTGTGACCCACAATCTTTATCTTGGAAAAGACAAGTGTCATTCTTACAACGAAAAAGTATGAAATGAGTTTTCAATACCTGTTGACCACTTTCATGGATGGCTACTATCCCTAACTCCACATGCCATCTGTCACGCCAAACAGAGATGCAACTAGCTTCCTCTACTAAACGTACATGCAGTTAATGAAAAAGGAATTCAAGGGTCCTCCTTTATCAACTCTGGGAAAATCTCCTGTCCGCAGTAGACACATACGACGTGGTCATCCGGTCCTACGCCGGTTGGACCAGGACCCGGGATTTCAACGGGTAGTACAGTAGCATTCGAGGGTCCAGCAACGGTAGCCGGTGTCTCACTCCCTCTGCGTGCCTTTCTAGCAGAGGCTTTAGACTTGCTCGCCTGAGCCTTCTTCTGCTTGCCAGATGCACCACCCTGCACCTTGCTATGGACACTCTTTGAGACGCCTCGGTCGTTGAAATGCCCACAATTCCCACATTGCCACCGGTCCTGCATCCTCTCCACATCGACAATCTTGTCGGCCGTGGCATGCGGCTTGATGTAAGCGCCTTCCGTCCACGTGTCAGACATGGGGTTGCGAGCGATGCCCTTTCCGCGCTTCTGCGTCGGCGAGTCTGGTTCAGAGTAGTTGGGCAGCGACGTCATAGGCGCTTTTGTACGGTCGTGTTCGGCGTCGTGGGCGAATTGGTTGGGGAAAGTGGAGGCATGGGGTGGTGTTTCTGGGGCCGGTTGGGCCGGTCTTCCGGCTTCGAGGTCTTCCTGAGATAGAGAGTGCAGGCTAGATGAGAGGCCGGAGACGCGGCGTGAGGTATCTGAACTGCAAATTCCTTTTTAGATTAGAAAACGGAAAGCTCAAAAAAAGAGAGGGGGGGGGGAGAAAGTGAAAGGGGGTTACGTACGCTTCTGCTCGTACTCGATCTGGACTCCTTGCTGGATACTGAGGCTCATTTTTGCTACTACTGCCACTGTGCAACAAGGAAATAAAATGTCAGTCTTGACGCCTTTTCTCTGTTCGAAACAAACAATAGACAGAATAGAACAGAATAGAATAAGGGGTGATATCGGACATGGACTCAAGCTTGGATCTCATGGTCCTAAACCTGGCCCTGATCTTCTCATACTCTTGAGACTGCGCATCAACTGATTCGCTAGAGGCGTCTTCCCAATCTTCAGGATTGTCGTCAATATTGCCACTGCCATTGTGATGGTCGTTGTTGTTGTCTTTGTTTTCGCCACTCATACTGAGGTGAGGGTATGGTGAAACTAGTGTGTGTGTGTGTGTGTGTGGTAATACTGGATAGCGATGCTGCGATGCGAGTAAGATTACGATGATGTGGGCGACGTTGACGATAGTTGTTGGTCATCAAGACTCGAGAGTTTCTGGGTGAGAGAAAAGTAACCCCACCCCACCCCTTTCTCTTTTTTTTTCCGTAAGTGACGTATACTATCTGTTTTGGGGTAGCGGGGGGCCGTCGCCTTCTCTGCTTCGCCGAGGAAGCACTTGCAGACTATATCTTCTCTCATATACAAGAAAGGTGCCTGTCGGATTTTTTTGGGAAGGCAACAATAACAAGGGCAAGTCGCAAGAACAACTGAGCTGGGTTCTGGAAAATCACGGATACCTCTCTTGTCTAAGCTGCCTTGGTGAGCGGACTTTTACTATGTTGTCGTGTTTTTTTTTTCTTCTTGGAACTTCTTCGTATGTCACGCTTCGCCTGATTCCTTGCAAAGGTGCATTGTTGCTATTTGAACGAGCCTTTGAACGCACTTCACAGCTCATCTCCGGTAGATTCTGTGAAAGGTGATGGGGGTCCTGGCAATCCAAGGCCCGAGTTGTTGATGGCAGGTTTGATCACTGCAATTCAACCAGGTAAGTCTATACGGTTTCTACCATAAAATCTACGGTCACAAGACAAAAAAAAAGAGTATTCAACAATTCATGTTATTGTTGTGTGACGGACTAAACAATCCTTGTCAACTGCACTGCAAGTGACTCATTGGTAAGAACTAATAATTACTACAAAAATGTGCAGCACACCAGCATACAAACTGATGCAAGTCCACAAGCCACATCCTACAACACAAACTATTTGCCTTCTCCCCGAACCTATCGTATGCACCCCGATGCCGCTTATTCCTGTATTATACACATGGTATGACATACAAATTAACCACTCACCCCCTCATCGCCGCCTACCAACTCCCCAACCACCAAGCCAAGCCACCAAGCCCCACCGTAATCCCCACATGCCACGCAGTCCCCCAGGCCATGGCAAACAAAAACTTTGGACTAAATACCGTCCAGATGAAAAGATGCTGCCTCAACGCCGTACAAGCCGCCATGACCGCCGCCAGCATGGCCCCCGTCCAAAACGTCAATAACGCCACATGACCTACCCACTCCTTGCGCGTTTTCCTAACCTGCCTGCCCTTCTCCTCTTTCCTCGCCATCTCATTCAGCCACTCGCGCTCCTTAGCAACCCAATCGGCGACGTGGAGTTCGCGGGTGTCGACGAAGCGCTGGGTGCGGCCGTGGTCGCCTAGGAGCAAAATGCCGGCCAGGGACCAGTACACAGGGCCAGCCCAATTTGAGAGAAAGACGAGAGTACCGACGGCGACGACGTTGTAGCCGGATATACCGTTGTACGAGTTTGAGAGGTCGATGGACGAGATCGCATTACTGTTTCCGAGGGCGAAGAAGGAGGTTTGTGTTAGGAGGAGAGTGGTTAGGGTTACGGCTGCGGGGGTGAGGTCAAGGAGGGCTAGAGGGGTGCTCTGTTAGAATACGTGGTTGGACCGCAAGGGGAGGTGTAGAGGGAGGAGCTTACTGAGGAAAAAGTATTGGAATCTGAACAGGAAGTAGAGGGGTATATTTTGAGCTTTTGTCTGTGTAAGGAGGAAAAGCGTTGTTAAGTCGAAGAAAGCAACGGCTAGTTCTGCGATGATGTTAGCGAACTTTGTGAGCTTGAAAAGGTCGTAACATACCACCATTGCCTTGGGCTCCGCGTCTCTTTCGCCGAGCAGATCGAGTCCATTCCGCAAATACGATCCAGCTTCCACTTAGTAGTAAGCCGCCAAATACCATGCGCACAAGACCAAGAAGATCTAAGCCATCGACTCTTGACATCAAAGCTGTGCTGACACCGCTTGTCAGCTCCGGTGCGTCTTTCAACGTAAACGCCAGCTTGAAGATGAATGCTGTGCCACACAATGGTAGCACAGCAATGGTACCAAACATACGGTTCTGGTCCGTGGATTCAAGCTCGACGTTCCGTGAATTCTTTTCACCGTCAAATGTCGCAATAGAGCGTGCGACATGTCTAGCTAGTCGAATCGTGATGTCAATGTATGTGGCGCCAATCAGCACCCAGAGGATGATTGAATAGCTACCATGAAAGATCCCGCTATTGACAATGTCATCGGCACCAGCGTACTTTTGCCCAGTTTGGTTCCATCGTCGGATAATCCTGTGTATGGCTAGTACCATGATTGCTGGATGGAAGATCCAATTGTTGTACCATTCCTTTCGCATGTTGCTGAAGAAGAGGCACAGGAGCCAGCCGGATGTGGCCCAGTACCAAAAGTTATGTTCTTCTTCGACATAAGATGACGCGAACATGAGGACGGCGTACAGCGCAAGAGCTAGGCTGTAGTAAACACCAGCTGGAGTTACTGGTCGGAAAGAAGGAAGCGTAAAGAAACTCAAGACACAAATAAGGAAAGCTAGGCCTGTACCCGTGAAGAGGCGCGCGATATCGTAGTTCGAGGCTGTGCTAGACATTGTTTCTTGGGCAAGGTACATGAACTTGGATCGTTAGTGCAACATTCGGAAAACCGCCGGAAAGAATCTTCCAGTTAAGAGTCATAAAACCACTAGACTTACCTTGTAGACCGGACTATAAATTTCGCCATCATCTCTTATCGCAGTGGCAACTCCCTGCCAAAGACATGCCAGAGACTGACCATCGGTCAGGTGTAAACCCTAAGGACGTTAGCATTTCTACGCCTCATCCATCGAGAAACCAATACTTACACTGGATGCAGAACATTCAAACCCCAAATCCTTAGTTGACAATACACTCTCGTCGAACCTGAGATTAGTATACTTGGCTTCAACAATCTTCTTCATCTGCTTCGCATTGCGATACAAAAGCTGGGAACGGTCCGAGGCTACAAGCGTCAGTATACATAACGTGTCATCCGTCAGCTCAACTCACCCTTGTCCCAAAATCCTAGGAATTCATCAAGAAAGACACCGAGATTGTTCTGCGGAACAGGAAATCCGAGTAGGCCAGCGAGGGTCGGCGCGATATCGCTTTGTTCAACCATCCGGTAGTATTCAAACTCTCCTTGGTTCTTCGGTTTTACGGGGCTTTTCCTCTGGGTGGTGTTGGTGACTTTGGTGAGCTTTGGACTCATAAATACCAATGCCGGGGATGTCTCGCCTGGGGACGAGCCACCGTGATTACCACCATCATTCATACCATGATCACCGCAGAGGACAAGGAGGGCGTTGGAAAGATGATCCTCATTTTCCATGGCACTGTAGATGTCGCGAACTATGTCATCCATCTCGATTTGCTTAGGAATCATATTCGGGCTGTCAACGATTAGTAACGCATGATTGTGAGATGCGATGATGCGCATACCTCTTAGGACCAGCCTTGTGCCCAATGTGATCCAAGCCCAGATAATGCATGATCATTGCATTCCAGTCACTGTTCAGCATCTCACTAGGGACATGCCTCGTCACATTATTGTCAACCTCTGTGAAATCCTGCACTTGTAATCAACAATTCATTCCTACTATATACAGTGGGACACTTGTGACTGACCGAAACAAAGAAACTGGTTGTTCCGTCTGCGCGCTCGAAGACGTTTGGAAAGAGCTTCAGCCAGGTATCGTCTCCATACATGATCAGTTTACCTTTCTCCCCATTATATTCCTTTGCTTTGATTTGCGCGAGCCATGTGTCTTGTGTCGCGAGTGTAGATGTAGTATCCGATTCGGCAAAGTTCAGAATCACGTCTACGAATGAGGGTATAGAGCCCGTGGTAATGGCTTTAACGCGAGGCATGGTAATCGTGGGTGAAGTAGCGTGCGCGGTGAATGGAAGTGCGGTTCCATCTCGTATGAGGCTTAACAACCGTCAGCTTTAGTTCTTCAATGTAAATTCGTCGGATCCGCTCCTGTACCTTTGCACAAAGCTCATGCCACTTTCCTCTCCATAGACAAAATCGCTCCTGAGCGCATCGACAACCATGAAGACCACCTTATCAAACGGTGCTTCCGGCGGCTTCTGCCAATCCGCTCCCAGCTTTTCATTCCATCCCAGCTCTTCATACTCTGCTAGTCCGGGCATGTAAGGTTTGTACGGAAAGAAACCAGTCGCGAAGACCAGTATCGCGACTGGGATTACGAGGTTCGCAACCGTCAGCAGAACCGTTCGAAGCGCCATTGTGACCCGAATGCCTGGTAATTAGTTCAACGAGAAGATCAAGGAGCGATTGTTATCATAATGAACGGCAGCCAAACCCAGCGAATTGCTGACACGTCCACCATGGGTGCCGCAAGACGCGACGTTTACGTTTGAGGCTCTGAACTCAGGGTCCAAGCTCTAGTCCCAAAGTAGTCTAGTTTCAACGCCATCAAGCCAATGACATCACTGACCTCGGAAGAGGTTAACTTCGCACCGCCATCATCTGTTTTGCTCAAACACTCATGTACCGGACGCCATTGGGACTTACTGGCTTAACCAGAGCGAGACTACCTTTTTGCCAAGTAATCAGGCAGCCCTCATCATCGGCTGCTTCCATTTGTCGTCCGCCCCGAATCACCAAAACCGACCGAAATCTCGAGAAACAGCTTTCTTTATACCTCCAGCAGCAAACATCCTACAACCCTAGGTCCTCATCTTCAAACTCCAGCATGTCTTTTGTACTCCCCGGTCTACGCAGAGGTCTAATACTCAGCGCACCACTCATTCTCTGCACGCCAGTTTGGGCATACCAATTCCGACACTCGGACCCCATACGTTGTGATGCACCGGATCCCCTCACCAAAATCACCAACGACCTCACGAGCAACTACACCACCGAAGCCCGCACTCCCATCCTCACTCAATCGGGCGCTGTAAATCCGCAGGCAATTCGGCAAATCAGTATGGGAAGCATTCTGGGTGTGATCGGGGGACTGGGCATTAGCATCTTCAGCAAACCATTAGCTGTCTTGATTGGACTAGGGATCTTCGCTTTACAAGTGAGTGAAATCCATAAAAGCATCCCAGGATATCTATGTAGTTTACACAAGACACGCTACCCGCTTCCCTATGCTTGAAAAACTGTGCGAGACTCTGACATATGCTAGTTCATCGAATCGCGAGGTATCCATGTCATTCCATACTCATTTCTTGAGCGCCGGGTGAAATCGATGAACGTCCGATCGTTGGTACGGGACAATGTCGCTTTCAAGCTATCTTTCGGTCTGACGTTTGCGATGGCTGCGTTTGCCGAGTTCTAGGCCTGATATCTTGTTGAATAGTCGATCAGTATGATGTCGGATGAGGGAAGTTGGGAGCGAAGCGATGAGCTGGATTGATTGCCTGTGGCTGTAGCTGCATCTGCAACTGCTTGCAGCTCTGCCAAAACCCTTTGATTGTGTCTTTGAAGGCTGTAGGACTCTTTGCGTTCCTGTAAATATGTCAGCTTCTGAGAGATGTATCCTAGTGGTGAATCAAGCTTACCTGGTCATGCTCTCAATAAGCTTCCGCACCATGTCCTGTACACCTTGATCCTCCTGGAAGCGTTGTAGAAGCAGCTGCCCTGCCAGTGCGTTTGTAATGTATGCCCGTGCATTCTTATCAGCTCTGATCAGAGCACGAAGCGGTACAATAATGTGCTCCAGGCTCGTAAAGTCTACCTCGCCACATATATTGGAGATTAGTGCAGCTGTGACTGGAGAACCAAAATGGGCCACAATCTCTTGTGTTGTGGCCTGATGTGGGCTATGCGTATTGGCTGCCATTTCGAAGATATCTTTCCATAGCTTGGCAGCTGCGCGTTTCGGTAACACCTCGGGTGAGTTTATTGACCCTACCGTGAAGCCAAACATGCCAGAAATGTGTTCTGGGGATTCTTGCATTATGATGCGAGCATCAGCGTTGATGAAGTTCTGCATGAGCTCGATGCAGCCGACCGCGATCTCGGGATCGTTTCGTGGATGTTGAAGCGCTTGCATGATGCCTAGGTTGTGTTGGAGAAGTCGCTGGGCTTGGCTCTGGAAGTCTTCAGGCTGGTTGTGCTTGTGAGATGAGATCCAGCAGCAGGCTGTTTCCAACACAAAAGGCAATCTCGGTGTCTGGACTGTAGCTTTAGTGATGAAGTCGATCGCCGCAGAAGGTGGCAGCACAAAAGGTCCAGCAACTGTCTCACTGAACCCAGCACGCAGAACACTACAAGCTGCTTCTATCATCTCATCGTCTCCAGGGAACATCTGTGTCATGTAGTTGACGAGGTTGATGATCTGATTCTGGATCTCCTTGCCTGGCCCCTGCAACCAGAATGTCGAAGGCTTCTTGGTAGATTCCAGATCTACTACCTCCTCATCCGAGGCCTGCATTGCTTTTCCGACGCTTGAGAGACACTTCAAGGTGGTTAGTGCTAGCACTTGGCCTTGCTCTGCATTTCCTTCTTTGGCGACACTGATCGCTTGCATGGCATCGTGTGTAATGTATTGGAAGAGCTGGCGCACACCTTCTAGTTGCTTCTCCTCTGTATCCTGAGCTTGTATTATTGCGGCGATACCCTTGAGTACCATGCTCTTCGTGAATTCTTCGGCCGTCGGGTAAGTGAGAAACTGCTCATACATCTGGAAGAAAGCCGGCAGCTCGGTTGTTAGGGACTTGCGGCATTCAGAGCATAGCGAAGCAAAAGACTTTGCAGCGCTGTGCGCGATCGCTGGCTGGGACAAGGTCGCGAGTAGGAATGGGAGAACTTCAGGAAGAAAGTGCGGGTTTCGGAGAAAGAAATGGTTTAGGGAGGCGACAATCTCGACGGCAGTCCTTCGTGTAATGGCGGGTACACCGGCAGTGCTTGATATGGTCGAGAATATCGGTTCTCGAAATAGCTTGGTAAGACGCTCGTCTGAGTTATCAGTCAGTGCATCAGAAATAGCGATCAATCCGAATAAACCAGTCTCGAGTTCCAGCCAGTTACTCGCTCGTAGTCCACCTAGTGCGAATTCGACAAATTGATCTGTTAGCACATCACGCAGCGGCTCATATGC
>Ga0265780_10010843_pt1 | contig 10837 bp, 12 predicted proteins | sample P1T30metagenome_FD_192432 | JGI IMG/M metagenome (GOLD analysis project Ga0265780, IMG submission 192432) | Plant litter microbial communities from East Loma Ridge, Irvine, California - P1 T30 | ecosystem: Environmental > Terrestrial > Plant litter > Unclassified | place: USA: California... | reverse complement strand
TGTCGTACGGTCGAAACCGCGCCCCGTGGTCTTGATGGGAACGTCGGTCACGGCGCCGGACGCGAAGTGCACCAGCGCCACCCGGTCTTGCGTGACGTTGAACTTGCTCAGGAAACTCTTGGCCGAGGCGCGCACGGTCGACGCCGAACCCTCCAGCGAGCCTGAGGTATCGATCACCAGCGCCATGTCCAGGTCGTTGCGGATCGTCTGCGCAGCGGCGACCGGGGTCAGCGACTGGAATCCCATCACCTGCATGATCGACACCGGCATTTTCGCGTCGGCGACGACATCGATGATCGCCTGCCCGCCCTTGAAGGTCACGTTGGTGCTGAGGATCTGTGGCGCCGACAACAGGTAATTGGTGGGAATATTCGCTGTAAAGAAATCCTGCGCCGCGGCGCGCGCGCTGGCGGCCTGTTCGGCCTGGTTATTGCCGGTGGTGACTGCCCGGGCACCAGCCAGGGCCGCCGAGTCGACCGCCGCATTCAGGCGCGCCTTGACCAGGTAGGCCAGGCCGGCGTCGATCGCCAGGCCGGCCACGCCGAGCAGCACGATCATCGAAATAGCCACCATGATGGCGACAGCGCCGCGCTGCCGGTGAAGAATCGGACGCATATCAGAACACACTCATGGAATACAGGTCGGGCCCGAAGGTGGGCAGGGCGTCCTTGCGGAACGTGAAGGCGTTGACCAGCATGTCGAATTTGTAGAATGTCTCGACCACGTACACGATCTCGCCGTCGTCGAGTTTGCCGGTCAGCACCTGCACGGCCGGGCGCGACGTACTGCTGATGCTGGAGCACTTGCCGGCGCTGGTCCACGAGTTGCAGGCGTTGATGCGACTGGTCGGCTGGTAGCTGCTTTTGCGGGCACCAAGGCCGCGTGCGGCGTCGTCCCAGCGGTACTGGTCGAGCACCACGCTGCGGGTTCCGCCGGTGCCGGGCACGCCCATTACCCGGGTGATGTACATCATGCCCTGCTGGTTGACATTCAAGGGCGGCGCGCTGGACATGACCGCATAGATGATGTCCTGGCTCCCGTCCTCCAGATCGGTGCCGCCGCGCGAGGCCAGGTTGGCGCCTTCGCGCGAAATATTGGTCATGATGATGTTCGCCTGCAGCGCGCGCGCGCCGTCGATGGCGCACAGGGCCAGGATGACCAGCATTGGCATCAGCAAAGCGAGCTCGACCGCGGCAATGCCGCGCTCCCGGGGCCGTCTTTTATGTAAAGTGTTGACTACACCGTGCGCCATACTTTGCATCATTGGAAGATTTCGTTGCGGACGGTGGCGGCCACCGTGAATCGATAGGCGCCCTTAGTGAAGAAGCTCGACAGCATTGGGGTGCTGACGGGCCAGCCGCAGTCGAGCTGGATAACCAGGATGTCGCCCGGCGCGCCGAACATGCCGTTGCTGTACGTTGTCGTCGAATATTGGGTGCCGTTGACCGAAATGCCGCAAGCAGTCCGTTCGTACATGCCCATCGAGTTGTCGCGAATCTTGGCGATGACGGTGTCGTAGCGCTGCTGGTTGGCGGCGCCGGTCTCCGAGCTGCGGCCCGTGATGGCGAAGCGACCGGCTTCGCGTACCGCATACTGCATGGTGAGCGTGGCAAAGAACATCATGCTCAATTCGATGATCGCCACCAGCACCAGCAAGTATACCGGTGCAATGATCGCCATCTCGACAAGTGTGGCGCCGGATTGACGGCGGGGAATGGAATACATCGTTATTCAGGCAATTTTACAGAGAGTCGCGCAGGGCATGGGTTAAGCTTCGGGGGATTCTACAGGGCAAAAATCATTTCCCGTATCGCTTTTAAAGATGATTCAACGCCTTTGTAGGCGCCACACAACATGACTTGGTTAGCCAGCATCCTTCCCTCATTCTTGCGTTCAGCATCCTTCACGGGCAATCCGGCGCCTTCCGCCACCGGGCGCGCCGTGTCGGCCGACGCCGAAGTCTGGATGGTGTTCGGGATGCGCGTGCTGCTGGCGGTATCGGCGCTGCTCACCCTGTACATCGGCGCCGGCGGCGTCACCTTGGCGGTCCACTGGACCTGGCTGGTGTTCGCCGCCTACGCCTTGCACAGCCTGACCCTGCTGGTCATCGCCTGCTACCGGGCCGGTTTCTGGCACGGTCCTCGCGTGTACTGGATCGACATCGCCTGGTACGGCCTGATCATCTGGGCCAGCGGCGGCGCCGTCAGCCCCTTCTTTTCGTTCTTCTTCTTTGCCATCCTGGCCACCTCGTTCCGCCACGGCTTCGACGCCGGCGCCAAGCTCACGCTCGGCGCGGTCGGCGTGGTGACGGTCTCGGTGCTGGCAACCCAGGGGCTGGCGAGCTTGCAGATCCTGCTGCTGCGCGCAACCTTCGTGCTGGCGCTGGGCTATATGATCGCGTTCTGGGGCGGGCTGGCGGTCGACCAGCGGCGCCGCCTGGCGCTGCTGCGCGACGTCAGCCGCCTGTCCAATCCGCGCTTCGGGGTGCAGCACACGCTCGACTCGCTGATGGACAAGATACTGCGCTTCTATGGCGCCGATCACTGTGTGCTGTTGATGCAGGACAGCCATGAGCGCTGGACGATGAGCACCGCCCATCATCCGAGAACCGGCCGTGCCATCAGCCGCAGCCGGCCCGATGCCGACGACATCGCGCCACTGCTGGCGCTGGAAGGCGGCGCCACCCTCTACCAGACGCCGCCACGCCACTTCGGCCTGTTCACCTTCGGCCCGGCCACGGCCCTGCGCCTGGACAGCGGCGCGCGCGACTGGCACCAGACCGATGGCGCTGCCTGCGGCCACGTGGCCGATCTGCTCGACAGCGAAGGCTTCATCAGCGTATCGCTGCCGCTGCGCAAGGGCGCCGGCCGGATCTTCGTGAGCGGCGCGCGTTTCAAGCGCAGCGAGGCCAGCTTCCTGAAACACATCGTGCAGCAGGCATTTCCGGTCATCGAAACCATCGATCTGCTCGACCGCCTGGCATCCGAGGCGGCGTTCCGCGAACGCCAGACCATCGCGCGCGACCTGCACGACAGCACCATCCAGCCGTATATCGGCTTGCGCCATGCAGTGTCCGCGATCCGTAACCAGGCCGGCGACGAGAGTCCGGTCGCGCCCGAGCTGGACCGCCTGGTGGCGATGTGCTCGGGCGTGATCGGCGACATGCGCGAGTTCGCCCAGCGCTTTCGCAGCGGCCGCCAGGAAGAGGCGGAGCTGTTGATCGCGCTGCGGCGCCAGTTGCGCCAGGTCGAGACCTTCTATGGCCTGGACGTGATGCTTGAAATGCATGCCGACAGCGCGATCAACGACCGCATGGCGGCCGAGGTGTTCCAGATCGTCACCGAGGGCATCAACAATATCTGCAAGCATACCCGCGCGCGCACGGCCGGCGTGGTGGTCGAAGAGGAGGGCGGCGTGCTTGCCATCGATATCTTCAACCCGGCGGCGGTTCCCGGACAAACCCCGGCGCCATTCGTGCCTCGCTCGATCGCCGAGCGGGTCCAGGGCCTGGGCGGCAAGCTGGAAGTGGAAGCCGACGGTCGCCAGACCCTGCTGCGCATCCGGATTCCGATTTAATGACAATGAGTTTCAAGGAGAACCATGACCATCCGTATCCTGCTGGTCGATGACCACAAGACCATGCTGTGGGGCCTGGAGCGCCTGATACAGGCCGAAGGCGAGGCTTTCGAGCTGGTCGGCAGCGCCAGCGACGGCCTCGAGGCCAAGGCCTTGTGCGCAGAGTTCAAGCCCGACATCGTGCTGCTCGACCTCGACCTGAAGGGCAGCAGCTCGATCGATTTCCTGCCCGCGCTGCTGGAAAACAGTGCTACGCGTGTGGTGATCCTGAGCGCCAACCGCGACCAGGCGACCCTGGCGGCGGCGGTCAAGGCCGGCGCGCGCGGCGTGGTCAGCAAGGAAGCGCCGACCGATGACGTCCTGACGGCGGTGAAGAAAGTCCATGGCGGCGAACTGTGGCTCGACCAGTCGCTGATGCAGGTGCTGCTGGGCCAGCTGGTGGCTCCCGTCCCCAAGGCGGATCCCGAGGCCGGGCGTATCGCCTCGCTGACGGCGCGCGAACGCGACGTGATCGGCATGATCGTGCAGGGCAAGGGCGCCCTTAACAAGGACCTGGCCGAGCGCGCCTTCATCTCGGAGCGCACCTTGCGCAACCACCTGACCACGATTTACCAGAAGCTGGACGTCGCCAATCGGCTCGAGCTGTACGTCTACGCCACCAAGCACGGCCTTTCCTGAGCCGTCTTCCGTCGCTCCCGCGTCGGGAGCACCCCTGTAATCCCCCTCCCACACGGCGCCCAGGACATATGTCCTAGGCCGCCACGGCAATACCTCCTCCTCAAAAAGGTAGTTTTGACGGATGGCAACAAATCCGTCGATCCGTAAGATTCAACTCATGCGCTGCGTATCGCTTCACACGGTACGGCGGCAAGAGGACAGGAGCGAACGTGTACGACAAGGAAGACAACCCGGAGCAGCAGTATGAACGAAGCGGCAGCCCGGCAATGTCGTACCTGGTCCTGAGCGTCCTGCTCGCAGTCGTCTGTTTCATCGCGGCGATGGCCGTGTGGACGAGCGCATAAAGCCCAACTCATTGAAAACCCTGAAAGGAAATACCATGAACTTCATCGCTAACCTGATCAAAGAAGAAGACGGCGTCACCGCAATCGAGTACGCACTGATCGCCTCGCTGATCGCCGGCGTCATCATCGCCGCAGTCAGCCTGCTGGGCGGCAACATCAGCACCCTGTTCAACACCCTGGCCGGCCGTATCGCCGCCAAGACCCCGACCAACACCTGATACCAGGTGTCGCGGCCGCCCCCCGGCGGCACCCGTCCGGCACAGCAGTAGCGTGCCGGATTTTTTTTGACCGGAGCCGATCTTGACAACCCTGCCACTCCTGCTGCTGCTTGCCCTGCTCGGCGCCGCCGTCTGGCACGACGTGCGCGCACGCCGCATCCCGAATGCCATCGTGTTTCCCGGCATGCTGGTGGCGTTCGCGCTGCACGTGCTGCTGCCGGCGGGGCAGGGCTTGTTCGGCGCCCAGCCGGGCGGCCTGGGCCTGCTGCAGTCGCTCGGCGGCTGGGGCCTGGGCCTGGCGCTGCTGCTGCCGATGTATGCGCTGCGCCTGATGGGCGCGGGCGACGTCAAGCTGCTGGCGATGGTGGGCGCGTTTGTCGGCGCCGGCCAGATCCTCACCGTCGGCCTGGTCACGCTGGTGGCCGGCGGCGTGCTGGCGCTGGCGTTCGCGGCGTGGCAGGGCAGCCTGCGGCGCCTGGTCGGCAACGCCTACCACATGGCGATGCACAGCACCTTGTCGGCGCTGAGCGGCAGCATCGCCGCGCCGGTGACGCCGCCCGAAGCGGCCAGCGGCCGCCTGCCGTACGCGGTGGCGATCGCCGTGGCGAGCGTCGGCTGCGTGCTGTGGATGCGCGTGAACGGGGAGCTGCCACTGTGAGCGGCGCGCTGCTGGCCCCGGCCAATGCGCGCGCTCCGCGCACGGTGGACGATACCGGCCTGCCGTTCCTGTTCCTGGCCGAACTGATCTCGAAGGTGCTGTTCCAGCGCGGCCAGCTGCGCCTGGCCGAACTGGCACTGCACCTGAAACTCAATGTCAGCGTCATCGATCCGCTGGTCGCTTTCCTGCGCGCCGAGAAGCTGTGCGAGATCGCCCGCGTCGGCAACAGCGGCACCGACGCCGATCTGTCGTACATCCTGACCGACGCCGGCCGCGCACGGGCCGCCAATGCGCTTGGCCGCAACGCCTACGCCGGCCCGGCGCCGGTGACGCTGGCGGCCTATACCGCCCAGGTCAAAGCCCAGAGCGTGGCGGCGATGCAGGTCACGCGCGGCGCAATGGCGGCGGCGTTCGACGGCATCGTGGTCAACCCGCTGGTGCTCGATCAACTGGGCGCGGCGATGAATTCGGGCCGTGCGATCTTCCTGCACGGCCTGGCAGGGAGCGGCAAGACCTACCTGGCCGAGCGCCTGCGCGACCTGCTGGTCGGCACCATCTCGGTGCCGTACGCGCTGATGGTCGATGGCGAGGTGATTCCCTTCTTCGACGCCGTGCAGCACGTGGCGGCTGACGACAGCGTCGCCATCGGATGCGGCCTGGATCGCGGCAGCGCGCCGGATGCGCGCTGGGTGCGCGGCGTGCGCCGTCCGGCGGCGCTGTGCGGTGGCGAGCTGACGCTCGACATGCTGGATCTGCGTTTCGATCCGCATACCCGCCTGTACCAGGCGCCGCCGCACCTGAAATCGAATAACGGCATCTTCATCATCGACGACCTGGGACGCCAGCGCTGCACCCCGGAAGCCCTGATGAACCGCTGGATCGTGCCGATGGACCGCAATGTCGATTACCTGACCCTGCACACCGGCCACAGCTTCCAGATTCCGTTCGACGTGATCGTCGTGTTCTCGTCGAACTTCGTGCCGCAGCGCCTGTCGGACGGCGCTTTTCTCCGCCGCCTGGGCTACAAGATCGAAGTGCCGGCGGCGTCGAATGCCGAATACGCGACGCTGTTCCGCCAGGCCTGCGCCGGCATCGGCGTGGGCTTCGACCTGGACGCCTTCGACTACCTGCTGGCGCGCCACGACGAGCGCAAGGTGCCGCTGCTGGCCTGCTACCCGCGCGACCTGATGCGCCAGCTGCGCGACCTGGCGCGCTATGAAGAACAAGGTCCCGAGCTGTCGCGCCGCACCATCGACTGGGCCTGGGATAACTATTTTGCCACCGGCGCCGCCGGCCGGCCTTTGGATACAGAACGCCGCGAACGCGGCACCATGGAGTACAGCAATGCGTAATTCGAAAGCGATCCTGATCATCGGCGTGGCCCTGGTGCTGGCGCTGGGTGCGGTCGTCATGGCCGCCAAGTGGATGGGTGAGCAAGGCCCGGCCGGCACCCGTGTGGTGGTGGCGGTGGCCACCATCAACCAGGGTTCGCGCCTGGCCCCGACCAGCCTGCAACTGGCCGACTGGCCGGCGACCTCGGTGCCGCCGGGCGCGATCACCGACCTCAAGGCGCTCGAAGGCCGCATTGCGCGCAGCGAAATCCTGGTCGGCGAGCCGATCCTCGAATCGAAGCTGGCGCCGAAAGGCACGCTCGGTGGCCTGTCGTCGGTAGTCACGGCCGGCAAGCGCGCCATGACGGTGCGCGTAAACGACGTGGTCGGCGTGGCCGGCTTTGCACTGCCGGGCAATTATGTCGACATCCTGGTCAACCTGCAGGCCACCGGCAGCGACCTGGCCGCTTCGCCCTCGATCTCGAAGATCGTGCTGGAACGGATCCTGGTGCTGGCGGTGGCCCAGGAATCGGCGGTTGACGACAGCAAGCCGCGCGTGGTCAATGCCGTGACGCTTGAACTGACCCCGGAACAGGTCGAAAAACTCGACCTGGCGCGTTCGATCGGCGAACTGTCGCTGGTGCTGCGCAACCAGATCGACCCGCAGCCGGCCGCCACCAGCGGCGCCACCCGCGAGTCGGTGCTGGGCCTGCCGGAACGCAGCGCCGCCCAGCCGGCGCCAGAACCAGCCTACGAGCCGGCGCCGCGTGCGCCAGCCCCGCTACGCCAGAGCGCCGCGCGTGGCGACGGCGTGCTCGTGATCCGCGGCCTGGACGCCGCTTCGCAAAGCTTTTGATCAAGACCCCATCATGAATCCATCGTTGAACAAGACCCTGATCGCTTCGAGCCTGACCCTGGCACTGGCGATGCTGGCCGGCGCCGCATCCGCATCGGCCGCCGACTGCATCGACCTGCGCAGCGACGCCAGCCCGCGGCTGGAACTGGTGCGCGGCAAATCCGTCATCAAGCGCTTCTGCACCCCGGCCGGCCAGGTCACGGTGGGCGACCCGGGTGTCGCCAATGTGGTCGTTCCGAATGCGAACGAGGTGGTGATCGTGGCGCGCAGCGTCGGCACCACCAACCTGATCGTGTCGGGCCGCGACAAGAAGTCGACCGTGATCGACATCGCCGTCGGCCTCGATACCGGCGCGCTGCGCAGCCAGTTCGACGCGCTGTTCCCGCAAGAGAAGGACATTCGCATCGGCAGCAGCGGCAATGCCCTGATCCTGTCGGGCATGGTCAGCGACGCCGCCGTCGCCAGCCAGTTGCTGGAACTGGCGACCGCCTTCCAGGCCGTCGCCGCGCCGTCCGGCGCCGACGCGGCTGGCGCGGGCAGCCCGTCGCCGGCCGGCGTCGGCGCGCCTGCGGCCGCTGGCGGCGGCGCTTCGACCGCGTCGGGCGGCGCCAAGGTGCTCAATATGCTGTCGATCGCGGCGCCGCAGCAGGTGATGCTGGAAGTGAAGATTGCTGAAGTCTCGAAGTCGTTGGTCGACCAGCTCGGCGCCAAGGCCGGCTATACCAAGACCAATGGCAGCTGGACCTATGGCGTGGTCTCGAGCCTGTTGTCGGGTGGCGCGGCCAGCATCGGCGGCGTCGGCACCGGCATCAAGGAGCTGACCATCGACGGCGAGAAGCGCGACGGCCTGGTCAAGATCCTGGCCGAGCCGAACGTGATGGCGGTCAGCGGCCAGGAAGCGAGCTTCCTCGCCGGCGGCAAGATCTTCATCCCGGTAGCCCAGTCGGGCGGCACCGGCACGCCGACCATCACGCTCGAAGAAAAAGAGTACGGCGTATCCGTCAAGTTCACCCCGACCGTTCTGGCCGGCGGCCGCATCAACCTGCGGGTGGCGCCGGAAGTATCGGAACTGAACCGCGAAGGCATCGGCATCGCTGCCGGTAACAGCGGCGCGACCGCGATCCTGCCGTCGTTCACCACCCGCCGCGCCTCGACCACGGTGCAGCTGCTCGACGGCCAGAGCTTCGCCATCGGTGGCCTGATCCGCAATAACGTGACCAGCAATATCAAGCGCTTCCCCTTCCTGGGCGAAGTGCCGGTGCTGGGTACGCTGTTTCGCAGCAGCGACTTCCAGAACGACCGCACCGAGCTGGTGTTCATCGTGACGCCGCGCCTGGCCAAGCCGATGGAAGCCGTGCCGGCGCTGCCGACCGATCATTACGTGCAGCCGAGCCGCGCCGAATTCCTGCTCGGCGGCCAGCACGAGGGTAAACCCGCCGCTGCCGCCGCCCCCGCCGCTGCCGCCATCACGTCGAAGGAATGACCATGAAAACGATTATCCGCGCCAGCCTGCTGGCATCCCTGACGATCCTGGCCGGCTGCGCCACCGAGGGCCCGGCCACCAATGGCGACAGCGTGCGCGCCATGCTCGCCAGCCAGACCGTGCCGCCGCAGCCGCGGGTCGAGCGCGGCGTCGATGCCCGCGCCGCCGTCTCGGCCTATGTCAATTACCAAGGTTCGTACGCGACCCCGACCGCCCATGGCGACGGCGGCGCGTTCGGCGGCAAATAAGAGAACCAGCATGAAGATCGCAGTCCTTTCGCGCGACGAGCGCCACCTGATCGAACTGTCGCGCCAGTTGCGCGCCCGTCCCGGCAGCGACGAAGTCGACATGATCGCCGGCACCGCCGCGCGCCTGGCGACCATGGCCGACGAAGCCGTGCCCGACCTGCTGGTGGTCGACGCCCCGCGCGCCGACGAGGGCGAACTCGACCAGCTCGAGCGCCTGGGCCACCTGTTCCCGCGCATGGCCTTCATCGTGCTGTCCGAAGACCTGTCGCAGGACTTCCTGCTGCGCGCGATGCGCGCCGGCGTGCGCGAAGTGCTCGCTGCGCGTCCGCAAGCGGCCGACCTGATCGCGGCGGTCGACCACGTGGCCGAGAAACTGGGCAGCCAGGGCGCGGCCCAGGGCCGGGTGCTGGCCTTCATTTCGTGCAAGGGCGGCAGCGGCTCTACTTTTCTCGCCACCAACCTGGCGTATGCGCTCAGCGCCGGCGGCGCCAAGCGCGTGGCCCTGATCGACATGAACCTGCAGTTCGGCGACGCTTCGCTGTTCGTCTCGGACAGCAAGCCGCTGGCCACGCTGTCCGATGTGGCGACCCAGATCCACCGCCTGGATCCGTCCTTCCTGTCTTCGAGCATGGTCAGCGTGACGCCCAACTTCAGCGTGCTGGCCGCACCGTCCGATCCGGCCCATGCCAGCGACGTCAAGCCCGAGCACATCGATGCCATCATCAAGCTGGCGCGCCGCCAGTACGACTTCGTGGTGCTCGACGTCGGCCGCAGCCTGGACCCGGTGAGCGTGCGCGCGCTGGACCATGCCGACACCATTTATCCCGTGCTGCAGACCACCTTGCCGTATATCCGCGATGGCAAGCGCCTGTTGACGGTGTTTCGCAACCTGGAATACGGCAGCAACAAGGTCGAGTTGATCGTCAACCGCCACGACAATAACAGCGATATCCGCCTGAAAGACCTGGAAGAGGCGTTCGACACCACCCAGCTGCGCACCATGCCGAACCACTACGACGCGGCCGCCAAGTCGGTCAACCAGGGCGTGCCGATCACGCGCCTGGCGCCGGACAGCCAGTTGAGCATCGCGCTCATGACGATGGCACGCGGCCTGACCGGCGAAAGTGCGCCGGTGCAGGGCGCCGGCCTGATGGCGCGCCTGTTCAAGCGCCGCAAGACTGACGTATGACCGAAGGATCGACCCCGATGAACATGCTTCCACCATCCTCGCTGCGCGAGCGCCTTGCCAGCGGCAGCGCGGCGCCGAAACCGGTCGCCCAGCGCGCCGGCCCGATCGATAACCGTGCCTACCACCAGCTCAAGGCCCGCATCCACGAGGCGCTGCTCGACCGCGTCGACCTGGAAAGCATGCAGCGCCTGAACCAGGACCAGATCCGCCAGGAGCTGCGCCTGCTGGTCGAGCGCCTGCTCGAAGAAGAGATGGT
>Ga0265780_10010842_pt1 | contig 10838 bp, 8 predicted proteins | sample P1T30metagenome_FD_192432 | JGI IMG/M metagenome (GOLD analysis project Ga0265780, IMG submission 192432) | Plant litter microbial communities from East Loma Ridge, Irvine, California - P1 T30 | ecosystem: Environmental > Terrestrial > Plant litter > Unclassified | place: USA: California... | reverse complement strand
AAGGAGCACGTACGGGCTAAGTTCCCCGATGCCGAAGAATACCTGCTGATCCGCCTGGGCAAAGCCATTTCGCGCCGACGGCAGTATCTCAGCTACCGCGAAGAGCATCGGCAAAAACTTGGGCAAGGCTTGGAGCCGGCTGCACAGCCAATAGCAGTGGAAAGCCTGATAGTGGATGGGTCAAACCCAGAGATCATGGACGCGCCACTACACAGGGCAGAATCAGTGACAGACCTATCCGAGAGGGTCGCAAGTACCATCGCATCATCACTCCCATCGGCTTTCAAAGCCGGCATATCGGTGGCAGAACTCATAGACGAAGCCGACTATGAAGAAGCCCTTTCTGAAACCAGTTACGCATCTTCTGGGCCAGAATCTGCTAGATTGCGCCCGCCACGTATCCCGAAAGCTGGTGAAGACGGTGACCCTTTCGAATGCCCGCTTTGCTTTCGAATCACTTCGGCCCAGCATGAACGTGCCTGGCACAAACACGTCTATCGTGATCTGCAACCCTATGTATGTACGCAACACGACTGCAAATTACTTGTATTGATCGTCGGCAGATGTGTACCAAGAAAAACTGCGAAACGGCTGATCGCATATACCAATCAAGACACGAATGGTTTCATCACGAGCTGCAGGTCCATCGAAAGTGGTGGAAATGTATTGACAATTGTGGTCAGCCCTTCCAGTCGCAGGATGAGCTCCGCGCACATCTTCTGCAGCATCACTCAGATATCGCCAACGAACTCCGGATTGACGATCTCCTGAGAACCTGTGAAAGGCAGCACAACATAACTGGAACGAAAAGGTGGAATGCCCACTTTGCCATGATGACGTTTCCTCGCTTTCGCGGTTGCGACGTCACCTTGGTAAACACCTTGAGGAGTTGGCTTTATTCGCATTACCCTCCCGTGTAAACGACGATGGCGACGCAACAGCTGAAGAGAATAGCGATTTGCGTTCTCTATCCAGCGAAGCTGACGTCGGAGACTCTCTAGATTCGCTGTCCGACGATGAAAGACACGCTGAAGCGAGCGAACATGATATCGCCGTCGATAATCCTGCGAGCTCACACTCACAAACACCGACAGCACTGGGACTCTGTGCACCCATCTTACAGATGACCGAAGAGGAATACTTTTCTCGACTAAGTATCTTTCATCATAAAAGAGATTGGGGGAGAATAGCGGACATGGAATGGAATGTAGACGGGAAGATGATCTCTATTCGGGAGGCCAAACGGCTGTTAGACATCTTTGGGCCTGTTCAGATCCCCACAGCCGAGCAACGTCAAGTGCTTGGGCGCGCGCTTGGTTCCCAGGGACCGATATCAAACGAGGGTGCTGACGTCCTGAACACCATCTTCAAAGAACATCTTGAGACCTTCGACAAGCACGTAGAGTCCGATAGAGGACTTTTACTCCGAGTCCCGAAACACGAGATCCATTTACAGCCGGTCCATTTCACTCAGTACCGGGATGAGCCACCACCGGATTCCAAAGCTGCTCTTGATCCGTCGGAAGAAGCATCCTGGTCAGAAGCAGAGTCATTAACACTCGACGGGGCGTTATACGGTGAATCTATCTGCGACGAGATCAAAGCTGGTGATGGGAGATTTGTGATAACCGCGACAGATCTCACCTACCACCACGGGTGGCCCGTGCATTGCGCATTGATGAAGGAGATCAAATACGCCAAAGTTATTGGTTGCAACAAATTGGATGTCCAGACAGTATTGCGGGGAGCAGGGCCTGGGGGGAGTGACTGCGTTGAAGGTCTCACACGAGTGGTCCTGACATACCACCACGACAGAGACGTGAGCAAAGTCATTTTGCGCATTCTAAGAGAAAAGGCTATTGCCCAAGGTGGTGGTTGGGACCAGTCAGCGCCTCCCGCCCGACCAAGGTTACCACTCGGGGACTGGAGGCAGTACGAGCCACTTCGCCTTTTTGACGTTACTGCGGAAGGACTCGTACCGGAGAAAATTCTACAGATCACCTTAGAGATTTATCTTTCTGGCATGGCGTTCTACGATATGCAGTCGACGGATATATACTGCATGAGGAGTGATTGCAGCATCCATAGGCATTCGCTGTACCGCGAGGGCAACAGTGTAGGGTTTCGTGCAATGGAGGTTTGGAGAAGAGGGACACCGATACCGGAATGGGTCTCAACGCATATGAAGCTTACTTTAAGGGATCGTAGATCCGCAACAGTAGCTTATGACAGTGCTAAAGTCTTCATGAAGGAAAGCCCCGTACCCACCCGCGGTCACAAATGGTCGCTGAGACTTACGCGTCAGGGGTGATATTTTAGATAGTGCTCTCATCCCATAGATCTACAACTTCACTGCAGCGAGACTAGGTGTTATACGACCGTCATCAGGTGTCACAATAGCTTGTGTCACCCTTGGTGTATCTAAGGCCGCAGAAGTGCGGCGCGGTCTACCAGCGTCAAGAATGACACTATTATTGCGATACCTGGTATCCTGGCCAGGCTGATCAAGAGTCGGCGCGCTGGTTGAACCACCCTTCCAACTCGTTCACTTTTCAAGAGCAGTGCCACCTTCGCAATGAATACTTCAGAGCGTAAGCAGTATGACTACCCATTCGAGGTTTCCATCATTACACAAGGTGGTGACAGCAACGATGTTGACGATGGCCATAGTGGCGGTGTTCGTCATCGCGCTCAGATCGCTGAGGGAGCAGTTTGTAACGGTGACTCGCACGATCATCCGTAGGCGACCAGTCAGTCACAAGTTCCGCACATTCAACGATGCGAACGATGCCGAATCTCCGCTTCAAGTGCAAAACATCAACGACGAGGTTACAAAGTCACCCATCATGATAGCCATCATGACAAGCTCTCGCCCTACTGACCAGCCTGAAAATGAGCAAAACCATGTCGTCGCGACCTGTTGATAGAAGCTACAAGGCAAATGAAGCTCTACTGATACCGTTCGTCATGCTAATGCAGCTCAGAGCGCCCTCGACATTCTCAACGGTCGACGACGCCCGGAGACACCGACTACAGCCCCAAAAAGCACTCCAACGCCCCATAGCTTTGTTTCTGATGCGCGAGGAAAGCCTAATCTGAAGGGTACACCCAGTGTAGCTGGAATGAAGGAATGGCTGCACCAGATTGGCCACTCGGTATGCCATCTTACGCTCTCTCTCTTTCTAAAGCTTCACTGACAAAGGAAGACTACCAATATCAACAACCTCAACATCATTCATGTCGCTGGAACCAAAGGCAAAGGCAGCACCTGCGCATTCATCGAGTCCTTTCTCCAAGCTTACGCGGAAAGAACCGAATGGCCACTGAAGACAGGATTATACACTTCACCGCATCTCATCTATCCTGAAGAAAGGATACGCATCGATTTCCAGCCCATCGCCAGAGATCTCTTCGCGAGATACTTCTTCGAAGTGTGGGACGTCGTGTCAAACGACTCGGAGCGTTTGCCTCGTTATCTCCAGCTCTTCGCGCTGGTATCGTTCCACGCATTCATTAAGGAAGGCGTATATGTGGCGATATATGAGACTCATCATGGAGGGGAATACGATGCTACCAACGTGATAGAGCATCCTGTCGCAACCGTCATCACTACACTTGGCATGGATCATATCCAGCAGCTGGGGCCTACCGTTGAGAACATCGCCTGGCACAAAGCGGGAATCTTCAAGCGTGGTGCCCATGCTTTCTCATCTCCTCAAGAACCCCCCGCTGCTGAGGTGCTTCGTGCTCGCGCGGCTGAGAAAGGCGTCAACCTCTGCTTTGTCGAAATCGATCCAGATCTTCCAGCAGACGAACCGCAAATAAAGCCAGATGTGCAGCGCATGAACTGTTCAGTTGCGCTTGCTGCAGTTCGCCATTTCCTCAAAGAAAGAGCTCCGAAAGACGCTCCACAGTTATCTTCCCCCGATATTTCGCGCGGCATCACTCAGTTCTCCTGGCCGGGGCGCTTTCAAACCATCGTCAAAGGACTATTCACCTGGTTTCTGGACGGTGCACATAACGAAATGAGCGTTAGCAAGGCCGCAGAATGGTTCATTGAGAGCTCGCAGGGAGAGAAGTATGTAATCAACTTTTAACACTGCCTCCTATCACTGACGTCCATAGAGCATCTCCCGTACGAATCTTGATCTTCGGCCAGGTATCGAAGCAGAGAGATGCGAAAGCGGTTTTCCAACGGCTAGCTATAGCGCTCAGCCCTATTCGTATCGACCATGTTATTTTCACTTCGTACGATCCAAAGCAAGACTTCAACTCTACAACAGGTGAAGCCACCTAAACTCCTTCTTATGAAACCTCACCTACTAACTGTGTTGTAGCTGCAATCCCGAAATTCGAAGATCTTGAAGCTTTACAAGGAGCATTTAGTGAGATTTGGAAGCGCATCCACCCGAACTCCCACATCCTCTACGAACCAATTGTGCAAAGAGCTCTGGACTTGGCAAGGGAAATAGGCACGGTTGGTGGTATGCAGACACTCATTACTGGTAGTCAACATCTGGTTGGCGCCGCACTCTTCTCATTGAACGACTGCGCGTCAGAGGAGGGCTCCGCTTAGCTCCTTTAGGTAGGTGTAGAAGGCGTCCACTTTGTTGGCCCCAGATCTGCCGCCGCCAAAATTGTGTTACGCCAAAACACCGTGTGCTGTACGCATGACCATGCGCATCCCAGATGATCTCTTTGTGACGAATTGAAGTTACAGCCCGCTCTAATAACAGAGGTAGAAGACCTGCAAGCTGCAGGGCCGTAGTCCAATGACCAATGACAGAGTTGACTCCGCCCCACGACGCTTACTTACGGCTGCGCCCCATAGGATGTTACCAGTCAGCACATCGCCTTGGTATTACCAGTTGGTGCGCAAGGCGACTCCGTCTCAATTGCGCTGACCCCTTCCACATAAGACAAGAGGCTACCGCCTCGGCGAACTATCACCATCGATCGTCAATTCCACCCGCGCATGGGGGCCAAAAGTTACACTTCGACAGCACCACTACTAGCACTCCACACTCATCCCGACGATATCCAGGCTGAGGAAAAAGGCGAAGTTCTCTCACGCACGCCGTTGTAGTGGACAGGCTTTGTCACCAAAGAAATGGTACGATTCGAAGCGCTCAGATTCCGCCCGTCGACGCTAGTCCCAAAACGAAAGGATGGCACACAACCCCGTCAAAGCTGGTACCCTCCCGCGCTACGATGGTGGACCCTCGCCATAACTGCATTACTCTGCTGGACCTTTATTGCTGTTCTCCAATACTATCTTCGGAGAAGCCAGACTCAAGGTGGGGTGATTTTCGCCACAACGGTGAATTCACTTCCCTTACGTCGCTCGTTCTGGTACCTCTATCTGCCAACGATTATTGCTGTAACTTTCAGCATCCTTGTTATCTGGATCGACCATGATGCTAAGCGTTATGAGCCCTATCGGCACATGGCACGGCCATGTGGAGCGTCAGCGGCAAACTCCATTCTATTGCACTATCCTTTCGACTACATCCCGATTGTACCTATAATAGCAGCTAAAAAGAGGCGAGTCCCACACCACACTTCAAGAAGAAAGAAAAAGTGTTAACGAAGTCTGTATAGGCATTGGCTTGTGTTCTGGGCCTCATTAGCAACTGTTCTCACTACATTCGGCGTTGTACCATTACAAGCAGGTATATTCTCGACACGGCCGATCACCAGGGATTTCGTGCAGAATTTCGACACATCGAATGATTTTATACACTCCTCAATGCAAGAGCAGGCTGTGACCTTGAGCTATGCGCAATCCGTATATGGCATCTTGGAGTTGAACGAAACAATGCCAGCCTTTACCACTCGCAAATATACCCTACGACCTTTCACTACTCGAGATCTCGTACCCAATGCTGGCGACTCTTGGACAGCACATACTATCATGTATAGTATGGGTCTTGAATGCGAGAAGGCGCAAAAAGCAGGAGCAAGGAACAATACCTGGTTAGAAGAGGCGCTTGTGCAGGTTCGACCAGGGACTAGCATTCTACGTAATCTGACATGGTCTTTTACAAGCGAAGTTGGCTTCAACAATTCTGTTGGCTGTTACGTGTCTTCGCCACAGCAAAACGGCGCCGTAGTTGGAGACCTCGTAGACCCGCGGGCGTCAACTCGATTCAAGAAATTCTCTGCATCATACATGGGCTATTTCTCTCCAGTTTATGCATCATCTTTGGACGTAAACGACTCTCTCCAAGACCAGCGATGGTGTCGATTTCGGGGAAACGGGACCTTCTTTGCGACATTCACACAAAACAAAGAAAGAAAGCAGGATCCACCCAGCAACATCACGGCTATATTTTGTAGGCCAGTATACTATGAGCAGGACGTTGAGGCTACTGTGGATGCGATGACTGGGAAACCTCAAAACATTAGTCTTTCCAGCGCAAGGCGCAAGATTTCCGCAGGAATTTTTAACACTACCGTCTTCGAGGAGATACTCGCCTCTGGTAATCGCTTGTTTCAGACAAGACACGACAATTTACCTATGATCACCTTACCTCGGTACCTCGAATACTTGTACGATACAGACCTGACACCATCTGCAGGCTCGCCTATGATGACAACTGTTATGTCCCGATCAAAAGATCGTTGGCCAGAGCTACTGGATTCGGAAAAGCTAGCAAGCGCATATGAGATTGTGTATCAACTCTTCTTCGCTCGTGCGATGGCCGACATCCTTGATCCCAATGTTTCTACGCCAACTAGTACGAAATCGCCAGGGTTGTTCCGGACGCAATTGGAAGCAGTAGTACTTGAACCCATCTTCACGTACATGGTTGAGGGATTTCTTGTCGTGATCTCAATGGCAGCGATAGCTCTAATTTGTATCGGGTACGTGGGGCAGAAAAAAAGAGCACTAGTTGACGACCCTGGTAAGCATGAAACCTATCGTATTCATAGCTTCTTACTCATGTTCAGCTTCTTTGGCCTCTATCATGTCAATGGTGGCAGACAATGCCAATCTACTTGCCAGGTTTGGAGATCTGGATTGTGCGTCAACGCAATATTTCAATCAAAAGCTCCATGCGAGCGGTTTCAAACTCGAAAAAGATCATGGGTCACTACTCTGAGTATCTCAAAGTCTAAACAGCTCACACATTCCAGCATAAGTAATGTAGCTGTCAGTTCAGAGCTGCAACAACCCTTACTCAAGACCAACGAACCGCGATTACCAAAGCCCATAAGACCTACAGAATTTCGTTTGGTCACTGGAATTCCTTTCATCAGCCTGTTTGTGGCGTTGATGATAGCCATTGCCGTTCTCTTCACTCGATCTCAGCCACACGGTAAGTGATGTCGCTCAACCCATGACATACAATGACCCTGACTTGATTGAATGCAATTGTTCTTACTATACCATCTAGGATTATCTCTACCGTCGGATAATCGCATTATTCAAACCATCGTTACCCAGTATCTTCCCACAGCCATTGCTACTCTCATCGAACCGCTTTGGATCATGATCAACAGACTCTTTTGTGTTTTGCAGCCTATAGAGCAAATGTGAGGCCCGAGAGCAGCTGCGTCCCGAAGCTTAACTCTTAGCTATGGTTCTCTCCCTCCCCAACTTACATTCTTCAAAGCAGCTCGAGCTGGTCATTACCTACTAGCAGCAGTTTGTGCAATGAGTCTAATAGCAAATCTATTAGCAACTGCATTCGCGGGTCTTTTTTTCAGCGCAACACTGTCACTCCACCAGTCAGCACTATTTTCGCCACCTTTCGAAGCAAGATTTATACACATTAATGGCTCATCAGACGAGATGTCAATGGAGAGCCACTTTTTAGTGGCAGAGTCTAACTTGACAAGTCATACTCCCTTACCGGCTTGGTCAGATAAGCAGGCTACCTACGCTTCATTCAAAGATCGCGAACCAGTCAGTCTATCTACAGAGAGCTATTATCAAGCTCGTACCAAATATTTTGCTGCAGAACCAAGATGCAAACCTCTCATCTTCGACCAAGACTATCGTATGCATCTATGGACCGATAAAATGAGCGACTGGAAACAAATTCTCAATGTCACAGTAACATCTACGAGCGGAAGAAGAACCACATGCTATGGCGCAAATGGCAACCTGTTCGCCACATACTACGGATCAAGCAGTCGTTGGCATGCTAAGTATAATGCAACTCTCTGTCGTGACGGCAAAGTCGGAGCAGAAATAGCGACAAGCCTCCAGGCCGACCTTGACGCCACTGGAGAAGAAAAGGCAATATGCAGGTCTGCAGTCGCAGTTGGATGGATTCGGGCTACGCATCAATATTGTGATGGACCACTTGGTATGAGCGATTTTGGGCGAAGACAAATCCTGACAGACCCGAACGCGCATCCGGTGACTTCTTATCCCGGTTTTGAGGATGCTGCCAGCAACAACACTTTCCTCATGTTGTGCCAACCAGAGATCCAAGTCGGCGATGCCACCGTAATTGTCGACAAAACGGGCGTTTTGACAGAGCCAGCAAGAGATCTCGCACCTGATCAGGATCAAAGCTCTCAAGCACTTGACAAATACTTCTCGAACGGCGCTGCCGAACTCATGTCACAATCGAGCTTATTCATCTTTCGAACTCTACAGCCCTTGTGGCACAACGACACCTTTGCCAGCGAGTTCATTCATTACTTCATCAATCGAGCTGAAGGATCGCTACGGCTGACGGACCCAAACATGCCACTACCCACATTCGCAGACGTGGAGACGCCAATGAACCAAGCATACTCACGACTCTTTGCCATTTGGCTCGGTGTGAACAGGGAGCTTCTTTTCGTACCGGCAAACAACACAACAAAGCCACAGGTCTCTGGCATCGTCATCACACCTGAAGAACGTCTGCTATTTGTCACTCCCCTATTCATCATCTCGGAGTTTATCCTCAGCATCTACATTGTCGTTTCTCTCATCATCTACTTACGCCGTCCTGGTCGCTATCTCGCGCGTATGCCTACTAGTATCGCTGCGATTATCGCGCTCTTTGCTCCAAGCGCTGCTGTCAAGGATCTACGCGGTACAGCTCACATGACGAACAAGAAGCGCGAGAAATACCTCAAAGAGTTGGGCTGCAGGTACGGGTACGGTAGCTATGTAGGCGGCGAGGATAGTGTTGTACATGTAGGTATTGAGAAGATGCCCTTTGTGCAGTACCTGAAGGAAGTCAGCTTTGTGGGAAGTATGGCTGGCAAAGGTGTGAAGAGAAGGGGGGATTCTGCTGCGTCGTCGACGGCAAATTCGAGTTATGTGAATGTTCCATTGGATGACTTAGATACAGATGGGAGCCGCAGAAGTGTTCCTCCTCTCTCCGACAGCAGAGTATAACTCTACGGGTACAGCTAGAAGTCGAAAGAGCCGTTAGTGCTTCTTGGATGACGCTACAGTCGAACATTGGAGGGACCATTGCCCTCCTGAAGTGATCGATAGCCCCTGGTGGTCTGTTGAGTGGCTGCAGTGTCAGTGGCCGCCAATAGATGGTGAGCCTGTTTGGACCGAGTATATATTTTCCAAATTTGCTTAATCTTGCACATACGACCATAGGATCATGAGAATTAGGCTTCCCGTCCGCTCAGCCATATACAAGCATGATACCGGTGGATTAGTAGTTAGGTGGGTGACCACTAGCGAATCCCCACTGTTGTATGTTTTTGCCTTATCTTTACCATTTTTTTTTGGTGGTGGAGACGGAAGGTGCGCGGTGTGGGGCGGTTCTTCGGCTATCCACATCAATCTGTTTAGTGCACCGGTGATCTTTGTTTGTTCTTGTGATATGCGGAGACCTTTAATATTGTGTAATGCAATACTGGACAAGCGCGATGGAGCGGTTGCCGTAGCGGGGGTGGCTGAAGTTGAAGCGAAGGGAGCCTGGAAAGATCGCGGGTGTTTGGATACAGAGGACGATTATGTAGAACATTGAGGTGGAAACCAGAAAAAGATATATGTACGTATCCTTGATCTCGGCCGTGACCAGTGATGTGCTTTGGTATCTTTCTAAGCCCCTTGCCAGACGCCGCGTGAGAGAAGATTACGTCGCTACAAGCCGCGAGGACCATGCTTTCTAGCCATGTAAGCATCGAGGTTCGATAAACGCCGTTGATACACCAGAAGTAATAACACCACCTATACCATCGTATCGTAAACCAATATACAACCCATCCTACCTCGCAAAGCCGTACTTCTTAGTCATCACCACTCCTCTTCGTTGCAGCCTGCATCTTTCCTAGGATAGTCTTGCTCTTCGCCTTGCCCTCGACTTGCTCCGCTCTACTCAGACCGGCGTAGAACGTTCGCACCTTCTCATGTGCGATGACTTTCCTAGGATCGAATCGCAGGATCTGCAGACCGGCCATGCTCGTCGCACGGGAGAGCGCAACATACGCTTGGCCCTTTTCGAAGACGCGACCGAGATCGACGCGTACGCGCTCTAGCGTCTGACCTTGTGCTTTGTGGATGGAGAGCGCCCACGCGAGGATGAGCGGGATTTGGGAACGCGATGCTTGTACCTCGCCGTTTGGTAGCTCGATCTTCCAATCTTCGCGCTTGCATAGCAGATCGCGCGTGGTGCCGTCTGCAATGGCAAAACGAACGACGGGATATACCTGGTTGCTGTTTACACCGAGCGAGCTCTTCATCATCTCAGTCTTGATGGCGGCTTCGGAGGGTCCGCCTTCGAGGAAGGCCTCCTCATCCTCCTTATAGACGTTGAACATCTGCTCGGTCATGAATCCCGTAATCTTGCCCAGCGAACCGTTCACTAGTGTGTCGTCCATGTTCTTGACCAACATGACCTGAGCGCCTTTCTTGAGGTGTATTT